>FSVW01001710.1_pt1 | contig 12634 bp, 9 predicted proteins | sample 1637551 | NCBI WGS metagenome assembly FSVW01 (sample SAMEA3914814, study PRJEB12502) | metagenome | biome: forest; material: soil | place: USA | collected 2011-09-16 | depth 0.1 m | reverse complement strand
TGCCCTTCGGCCATCAGCAGCACGCCCAGCTGGTAGTGCGCCTCCAGGAAGTTGGGGTCGAGGAAGAGCGCGCGCCGCAGCGCCGTCTTGGCCTGCGCCGTGGCGCCCGCCTCCTGCTGCAGCAGCGCATGCAGGAAGTGGGCTTGCGGGTCGGTCGGCGTGCGTTCCAGCGCCCGCTGGCAGCGCTGCAGCGCTTCGGCATAACGGCCCAGATTGCCGTAGGCCGTGGCCAGCAGCAACTGGGCGGCGGCGCTGGCCAGCGCGCCCTGGCCCGGTGCGGACTCCAGCGCGATCAGCTCGCGCCAGCGCTTGGCGGCGGCCAGCCCGCGCAGGCGGTCCAGCAGCGAGGGCTCGGCGGCAGGCGCCGGTGACAAAGCCTTGCGCCGCGCCTGGGGTGCGGGCTTGCGATAGAAGAACATGCCGCTGCGCGCATGGGACTCCAGGCCCTCGACGTGCGAATCGACGATGTCCGACGGACCCAGCATCAGCACCCCGCCCGGGGCCAGGCACTGCACCAGGCGGGCGAGGATGCGCCGCACCAGCGCGTTGTCGAAATAGATGAACACATTGCGGCACAGGATCAGGTCCATCGAGTGCGTGTCCGTCAGCACGGAGGGGTAGGTCTCCGCGGCCAGGTTGAGGTAGGAGAAGCGGGTCATCGCGCGCACCGCGGGGTTGACCCGCCAGCCCTCTTTCGGCGTGCGGGCGAAGTGGCGGCTGCGCAGCGTCTCGCCCACGCCGCGCAGCGACCACTCGCGGTACTCGCCGTGCACGGCGGTGGCCAGGCCTTCGGTGTTGATGTCGGTGCCCAGCAGGTGCAGGTTCCAGTGGGCGGAGTCGCCCTTGACCAGCTCCTGCACCAGCATCGCCAGCGAATACAGCTCCTGCCCGTGCGAGGCCGCCGCGCTCCACAGGCGCAAGGTGCGCGAGCCCCCTGCCAGGCGCTCCTGCACCAGCGCCGGCAGGTACTCCTCGCGCAGGAAGGCCATCTGCGCGGCGTCGCGGAAGAAGAAGCTCTCGCCGATGGTGATGCGGCTCACCAGGTGGTTCAGTTCCGGTGCCGCATCGTTGAGCGTGGAGAAGGTCTCGGCCAGCTGGCGCGCCGAGGCATAACCGAAATGATGAGCGGTGTCGGCCGCGGCCCGCGCCAGGTCCTCGTAGTGATGCTCGCGGATCACGAGGCCCAGTCGCTGGTGGATCAGCGGCGCCAGGCGGGCGGCGGTCTGCAGGTCTTCGCCGGCGGGCTGCTGGGCGCTCGCGGGTCTGCCGGCAAGGAGCGCCGTGGACTTCATGGCATCCGGATCGCCTGGGTCGGGTCGCCGCTGGCGGCGACGTCGAGCACCGAATCGATGTCGAGCATGAAGGTCAGCACGTCGTTGCGGTCGAATACCGAAATGAAGGGCGAGGGGCCTTCGCCGCTCACGCCGGCCATCTGGCGCTGGTTGTTCTCGATCGAGCCCACGCCCCCCACCGCCTGGACCAGCAGGCCGGCCGAGCGCATGCCATCGGTGCACAGCAGGATCGGGGTGTCCAGGTCGTAGCTGAAGCCCGGGCGGCGCAGCCACATCGCGAGATCCAGCACCGGGATGATCTCGCCGCCCAGGTTCATCAGGCCGACCGCATGCTGCGGCGCCTGCGGCACCTCCTGCAAGGTCATGATCGGCAGCACCCGCCCCACGCAATCCAGCGGCAGGCACAGGTGAAGCCCCGGCACCGAGAAATAGATCGCCAACGCGGACGACACATTGCGGGACCTGCGGCGGCGATCCTCGACCGGAGCGAGCGTTTCGGACATCGGACCTCATGCGTGTCGATTCGCAGCCGCGAGGACGCATCATCCGGCCGATGCCGGCGCGTGTTGTTTCCCGACCAGCCGGCCGATGGGATCCATCCTGCCGTGCCTTGGGGGAACTCCCTCCTCGCATTGACGAACCGGTTAACTAACGAGTTACCAGAGCGTGCATCATGCCTCTCACATAACGAAATATGTTAGCGGCATTCCTTCAGGGTTTTTACCATTATTTGCCAGGTACTTTGCGCTGTGGAGACTCCTGGCGAATTTGCCGCGCGACACTGTGCATAACGTCGCGCGCAAGCGGCTTGCCGGTGATATTGTTCGGCCTTCCCACGCGTGAAGGCCCGGGCAGTTCACGCAGCATCGACAAGGCATTCACGAATCAGGAGCGGCATGCAATCCTTGCAGAGGAGTCTGGACAGTTCGGTGCAGCTGACGCTGCGCGTGGCGCTGGCCGGCCTGTCGTCCGTGATCCTGCTGGCGGTGTTCCTGCTGCTGTTCGCGTCGCAGTACCTGGGCGAGCGGCTGGATGCCGTCTACGCCGATCGCGTGGTGCCGCTGCACGACCTGCAGCGTGTCGGCTACGTGCTCAACGTGGCCCTGCCTTCCGTGATCGCGGAGCCGGTTTCCGCCGGCACGGCGCCGGCGCTGGCCGCCCACTGGAACGAGGTCGAGCTGCTCTGGCAGAAGTACCAGGCCACCTTCCTCACGCCCGAAGAAGCGGTGCTGGCCCGCAAGACCGGCGAGCAGCTCGCCGCGCTGCGCCGCCAGGTGCAAGGCGAGATCACGCACACGTCGCAGGCCGCCGAGCACTACAACCAGAAGCTGCTGCCGCTGAACGCCAGCCTCAATGCGCTGAGCGACCTGAAGGTGCGCGTGGCCGAGGCGTCGCTGCTGGAGGCGCGCTCCGCCAATCGCTGGGCCTGGGCCTGCGGCCTGGCCGTGGCGGGCCTCGGGTTGGCGCTGATCGGGCTGGTCGTGCACCTGGTCTCGGTGCGCATCGTGATCCCGATCCGGGAAAGCGCCCGTGCGATCGCGGCGCTGGCCGATGGTCAGATTGAATTACCCGTTACGTCGACGCATCTGCAAGGCGAGTTCAGCGCCGTGGGCGAGCAGTTGCACCGCCTGCAGGCCTTGCTGCTGGAACGCGCCCGCCTGCTGGCGGAAGAGCAGGAGGCGCTGCGCCTCTTGCGCAGCGCGCAGGCCGACCTGATCGAAGCCGAGAAGCTGGCCTCGCTGGGCGGCCTGGTGGCCGGCGTGGCGCACGAGCTGAACACCCCGCTGGGCGTGGCCGTGTCCCTGTCCAGCAGCCTGCGCGACCGCAGCAAGCGCTTCACGGCCGAGATTGCCGCCGGCCCGATGCGGCGCTCCCAGCTCGACGCCTATGTGCAGATGGTCACCGAATCCTCGACCCTGATCGAGAACAACATGATGCGGGCGGCCGAGCTGATGCGCAGTTTCAAGCAGGTGGCGGTGGACCGCACCGGCATGCAGCGCCGCCGCTTCGACCTCGGCGCGATGGTCGCCGAGCTGCTCGCCTCGCTGCGCCCGGCGTACGGCCGCAACGGCGTGCAGCTGATCAACGAAGTGCCGACCCAGCTGATGCTCGAAGGCTACCCCGGTGCGCTCGGCCAGGTGCTGAGCAACCTGGTCATCAACGCTGTCGTGCACGGCCTGAGCCGGCGCGAAGGCCTGGTCCGCCTGACGCTGGACGATGCCGGCAGCAATCCGCTGATATTGCACGTTATCGACAACGGTGCCGGCATGAGCGAGTCGATCCAGGCGCGCGCCTTCGATCCCTTCTTCAGCACGCGGATCGGCCAGGGCGGCAGCGGCCTGGGGCTGTCCATCGTGCGCAATATCGTCGTCGCGATGCTGGGCGGGCAGATCAGCCTGCGCAGCGCGCCGGGCCACGGCAGCACCTTCACGCTGGAGCTGCCCCGGATCGCGCCGGACGCGGCCAGCATGCCCGAGGTGCTGGAGAAGGTGATGTTCTCGCACGAGCCCGTCGCCGTATAAAAAAGAGATTTGGGGAGTCTGACTTGCTCTTTGCCTGAGGAGGGTTGGAGCGATGAAATCCAATGCAAGCGCGGCCCTGGCGGCCGCCGTGGTGCTGTCCGGCTGTGCGGGGCCCGGCGTGATCGACCCGACGGTGCAGGCGGACGAAACCGCCGCCTGCACCCGCATGGTGGCGGAGGGCTTGCGCCCGCTGCCCGATGAGCGGTCGGAGCGCTTCAACGGCAAAGTCAGCGCGGCCGTGGCGCAGTGCCGCGGTGGCACGCGTGCACTGGCCTTTCGCAAGTCACCGTATGTGGACTGGTCCAACTACTGGGCGGCGGGTGATGCCACGAGCCTGACCCCGGGCACCAGCGCCGTAGGCGGCCATCTGGGCCGCAACGGGCGTGGCATCGACGGCGCGTTGCTGGACCTCGAGTACCAGCGCATGGAGCTGATCAAGTTCAACCTGTTCGACAACAGCGGCACCTATGCGGACTACGTGCTGGGCAGCAAGGGCGTGGCGGGTCCGGCCGTCAAGCAATGGGATGCCATGCGCCTGCCCGCGAGCGCGCCGGCCTACGTGGCCGTCGGCGGCGCCGGGCCGCAGCTGTGCATGGGCGACCTGATCCGCTTTCGCAATATCGACGGCATCTGCAACGACCTGAAGAACCCGCTGATGGGCTCGACCGGCATGCCCTTCGCCCGTAACGTCGAATTTCCCAGCACCTTCCCCGACCTCGGCAAGACCGAGCTGGCCCGCAACCGGCACGGCGACCGGCTCGCGCTGCTGAAACCCGACCCTCAGCTGATCAGCCGCAAGCTGTTCACCCGCCCGCAGTCCCAGCCGGACCGCTGCCACGAGGGTCAGGGCTTGCCGGGCGATTCGGTCGAGGCCGAGTGCGACTACAAGAAGGCGCCGTTCTTCAACGTGCTGGCCGCCTTCTGGATCCAGTTCATGACGCACGACTGGTTCTCGCACCTGGAGGAAGGCCACAACGCAGCGGGCCTGATGCCGGTAGGTTGCAATGACCCGTCAAGCGGCTGCCGGCCCGAGGACCGCATCGACCCCAGCCTCTACGCCGAGACCGCCGATCCGCCGACCTTCGACGCCAAGGGCCAGCAAGTCCTGAGCCGCGCCTACAAGACCACCGCCAACGAGGTAACCGGATGGTGGGATGCCTCGCAGCTGTACGGCTATGACGAGAACTCCCGCAAGCGCGTCAAGCGCGACCCGGCCGACCCGGCGCGCATGCTGTTGCTGCCCGGCCATCTGGTCGGTGCCGGCGAGGCTCAGGGTTATCTGCCGGCTTTTGGTCCTGATGATCCGATCCAGCCGCAATGGGCGGGCCAGGAGGCGGCGGCCTTCCCCGACAACTGGAGCGTCGGGATGAGCTTCTTCCACAACGTTTTCGCCCGCGAGCACAACGCCTTCGTCGAGGCCTTCCGCGGGCAGGCGGCCCGCACGCCGGACGCGGACAGCGGCTTGCGTAATCCCTCCCGGCCCGAGCAGGTCATCCGCTACCGGGACGTCACGGATAACGAGTTATTTGAGGTGACCCGCCTCGTCATCGCCGCCGAGATCGCCAAGATCCACACGACCGAATGGACGACGCAGTTGCTCTACGGCGAGCCGCTGTACCTGGGCATGAATGCCAACTGGAGCGGGCTGTTCGCCAAGCACCCGATCGTGTCGGCCGCGCTGGAGCAGATCGTCGTCAACAACTTCGGCAAGTCCGAGAACGCGAAGAAGGCCACGCAGTGGTACTCGGCGCTGGCCTCGGGGCCGGGCATCTTCGGGCTGGGCGCGCGGGTCTATGCGGACGATGCCGTCTTCGCGCTCTGGGATCCCGCCAAGACGGACCTGTGGAGCCTGTCCAAGCTCGATGACGTGAACGGCGGCGTCAACCATTTCGGCTCGCCCTTCAACTTCCCGGAGGAGTTCGTCAGCGTCTACCGGCTGCATCCGCTGGTGCCCGACCTGATCGAGTTCCGCGAGTGGAACCACGACCCGAACGCGGTGCGCGCCAAGGTGGCCGTGATCAACACCTTCCGCGCCAAGGCCACGCCGGCGATGCATGAGCGCGGCCTGGCGAACTGGGCGCTCTCGATGGGCCGCCAGCGGCTGGGCTTGCTGACCTTGCAGAACATGCCGCAATTCCTGCAGAACATCGAGCTGGCCCGGGCGCCGGCCGGCATAGCCAAGATCGACGTCGCGGCGCTGGACATCATCCGCGACCGCGAGCGCGGCGTGCCCCGCTTCAACGAGTTCCGTCGACAGTACGGCTTACGTCAGCTGACCGGTTTCGATGACTTCGTCGACCCGCACGCCAACGTGGCCGATCGGGCCGAGCAACTGCGGCTGACCGGGCTGCTGCGCGAGGTCTACGGCCAGCACCGCTGCGATGCCGGCAAGATCATCAGCACGGCGCAGAAGATGGACGACGGCTCGGCGATCACCGACTGCCTGGGCCACCCGGACGGCAGCGTTGTCGACAACGTCGAGGACCTGGACACGATGGTGGGCTGGCTCTCCGAGTTCGACCATCCGCACGGCTTCGCGATCTCCGAGACGCAGTTCCAGGTCTTCATCCTGAACGCCTCGCGGCGGCTCTTCAGCGACCGCTTCTTCACCTCCAGCTTCCGCCCCGAGTTCTACACGACCATGGGCGTGGACTGGGTCAACGACAACGGCCCGGACGGCAAGCGCATGGAGCCGCAACCGGTCAACGATCACGTGGTCGAAGTGCTGCCGCTCAAGCGCGTGCTGCAGCGCACGCTGCCCGAACTGGCGCCGGAGCTGGACCGGGTGGTGAACGTCTTCGACCCTTGGGCGCGCGAGCGCGGCGCCTACTACTCGATCGACTGGAAGGCGCGGCCGGGCGCCGAGGCGGATCCGGCCTTCAGCGCGGCCGTCAAGCCTTGAACCAGGCGCCGCGCGCAATCGAGATCGAATTGATCAGGCCGTACACGATCAGCGCGAGCGCCTGCGCGCCGAACACGGCCGCCAGCGGCAAGCCCTGCCGCACGGCCAGCCAGCCGCCGATTGCGGCCACCAGCAGCCGGGCGATATTGCCGATGATCGGCCACAGCAGCTTGCCCGCGCCTTGCGAGGCGAAGTACAGGCTCAGCGCCAGGCCGAAGAAGCCGTAGGCCGGGCCGACGACCTGCAGATAGGTGGTGCCGGCGGCGATCATGGCCGGGTCGCTGTCGAACAGCGAGAGCCAGGCCTGCGGGAACAGCGCGGCCACCAGGCCAATCGCCTCGGTCATCGCGGCGGACAGGCCGGCGCCGATCATTGCCACGCGCAGCGCCCGCTTGTGCGCGCCCGCGCCCATGGCCGTGCCGACCATCGAGACCAGCGGCGCGCCGAAGCCGAACACCAGCGGCACCATCAGGTACTCCAGCCGCGAGGCCGTGCCATAACCGGCAATCGCAGCGGCGCCAAAACCGCTGACGAGGGCCGTGCTGATCGCAATGACCAGGTTGGTGGCGACGGTGGAAATCGCGCCGACGACGCCGACGCGCAGGATGTCCGCGAACAGCGGGCGCTGCCAGCGCAGCGCGGGCCAGTCCGCCTTCAGCAAGCTGCGGCGCGAGAGCAGGTAGACGCCGAGCGCGACCGTGCCGGCGGCGTAGTACAGCAGCAGCGCCAGCGCGCCGCCCGCGATGCCCAGTGCCGGCAGCGGGCCCCAGCCGAAGATCAGCGCGGGCGAGAGCGGGATCAGGACGACGGTGCCGATCACCGTCACCATCGCGGGCAGGTTCATATTCCCTGCGCCGCGGATCAGTGCAGCTAACGCGTTAAATACCCACACCAGCAGGGCGCCGGCAAAGACCCAGTCCGAGTAGCGCACCGCCGCGGCCAGGCCTGCGCCCGCGCCGCCCATTTGCGCATAGAGCCAGGGCCCGCCGAGCAGCACGGCGGCCATGAAGGCCAAGCCCAGGCCGGTGGCGATGGCGAGCGCGTGGAAGACCAGCGCATTGGCGTCCTTCGTGCGACCCGCGCCGAGCGCGCGCGCCACCGCCGAGGCCATGCCGCCGCCAAAGGCGCCGGCCGACATCATCTGCATCAGCATCACGACCGGGAACACCAGTGCCATGCCGGTCAGCGCATCGGTGCCCAGCTTGCCGATGAAGAAGGTCTCGATCAGGCCGACCGAGGCCTGCGCGCCCATCACCACCACATTGGGGGCGGCCAGCTTCAGCAGGGTGGCGACGATGGGGCCTTCGAGCAGCAGCCGGGTGCGGGCGTCGATCGCGACGGCGGGGCGCGGCGCCTCGGGCCCGGCAAGCGAGTCGTCAGACGACGCAAGCGCGGACGGAAGTGCGGCAGGGACCGCGGTGGCGCTGTTGGAGGGCATTGCAAAGCCTTGTTGCGTGTATATGCGCCTAATGTAAGCGCATATACACTGGTGTGCATGAGCACTGCCGTGAAAACTCCGCCCCAAGCCTCCGATTGCCACAACCGCGCGCTGCGCCACGCCAGCCGCCGGCTGAGCCAGGTCTATGACGATTTCATGGCGCCGACCGGCTTGCGCTCCACGCAGTTCTCGCTGCTGTCGCGGCTGCACAAGCTGGGCCCCGTCAGCATCAACGCGCTGGCCGCCGAGATGGACCTGGACCGCACGACGCTGGGACGTAACGTGTTACCTCTGCAGCGTGACGGCCTGATCGCCATCGAGGCCGACGAGGCCGACAAGCGCAGCAAGCAGGTCCGCCTGACGGCGCTGGGCGCCGAACGCCTGGCGCAGGCCCGCGGCCCCTGGGCCAAGGCGCAGGCGGCCTTCGAGCGCCAGTTCGGGAAGGAGCGGGCGGCGATGCTGAGGGAGCTGCTGCGAGAGGTGGCTGAGCTGACGATCTGAGGCGTTCTGCGGGCGTTCTGCGGGCGGGCGCGGCGGACGAAGTGAAAACCTGACCCCCGGGGAATGGAGCCGCGGTGCGACCGGTTCGCGTCGACAATCCCGCGATGAATCCCGCCAGCCTGATCCGCCTTCTTTCGCTTGCCGCCATCTGGGGTGGCAGCTTCCTCTTCATGCGCATCGCCGTGCCGGTGCTGGGCGCCACGCCCACAGCTTTCGGCCGCGTCGTGCTGAGCAGCCTGGGCCTGCTGGCGCTGGTCGGGCTGATGCGGGTGCCGTTGAGCTTTCGCGGCAAGTTCGTCTCTACGCTGATGCTGGGCGCGGTGAACTCCGGCATTCCCTTCCTGATGTTCTCGATGGCCGCGCGGGTGCTGCCGGCGGGCTACAGCGCGATCCTCAATGCCACGGCGCCGCTGATGGGCGTGGTGATCGGCGTGATCGGCTTTCATGAGCAACTGACCTGGCCCAAGGCCGCCAGCGTCTTCATCGGCCTGGCCGGCGTGGCCGTGCTGGCGCAGGCCGGCCCGGTGGAGGCGAACGCGGCCTTGCTGGGCGGCGTGGCCCTGTGCCTGACCGCCACGGCCTGCTATGGCCTGGCCAGTTTCCTGACGCGGCGTTGGATCACAGACAAGGGCGGGCTGGACAGCCGCATCTCCGCGCTGGGCAGCCAGTTCGGCGCGGTGCTGATCCTGCTGCCGTTTGCCCTGTGGGACATCATCCAGCGGCCGGTCGCGCCCTGGGCCAATGCCACGACGCAAGTCTGGCTGGCGATGCTCGCGCTGGGCCTGCTCTGCACCTCGATCGCCTACATCCTGTACTTCAAGCTGATTGCCGACCTGGGCCCCTTGAAGGCGCTGACGGTGACCTTCCTGATTCCCGTGTTCGGCGTGCTCTGGGGCTGCCTCTTCCTGGGCGAGGCCATCAGCCTGGCCCACGCGATTGGCGGCGGCCTGATCGCGGTGGCGCTGTGGCTGGTGCTGCGGCCGGCACCGTCGACCGTCAAGTAACTGATGGGTTCGGAAGGCCGACGGCTCCGACACGGACCGGGCGGCCATGCGGGCAATCCGCGCGCCCGCAGGACGGCACCACGAGCGGGAACGCCGATTGCACAGTGAAGCAAAGACCGAAAGGATCGATGTGGAACTGAACCCGCCGTCTACCCTGCACCATCTGCACGCGCCGCCCCCTGATCCACCGACGGCGCCGCCGGAAGTGCCGAGCGTGCCGCCGCCCCCACACGGGCCGCCGATGACGCCCGACCCGGCGCCGCCCGAAATCATCGACCCGCCCTTGCCGGGAAACCCGGTGCCGGTCCGCGAGCCGCCCTATATGCCGCCGCCGATGGCCAGGCGCCAGCCGACGCCCTTGCCGCGCGGCTTCGTCTGAGCGTCTTCTGGGACGGCCGCTCATGCCTTACGGGTTCAATCCCGACCCCGGTCGCCAGCAGGAGCGTGACCAGATGGTCGAATCCCAGCTCGTGCGCCGCGGCATCCGAGGCGAGCGCCTGTTGCAGGCGATGCGCAAGGTGCCGCGCGAGCGCTTCGTCGGCGAGGGGCTGGCGGAGTTTGCCTACGAAGACACGGCTTTGCCGATCGAGGCGGAGCAGACGATCTCGCAGCCCTTCATCGTCGCCGCGATGATCGAGGCCGCCGAGATTTCGGCGGATGACAAGGTGCTCGAGGTCGGCGTCGGCTCAGGCTATGCGGCAGCTGTGCTCGGCCTCGTTGCCCGCAGGGTCCATGCGATCGAAAGGCACGGCCGGCTCGCCGCTCTGGCCCAGGAACGATTCGATGCGCTGGGTTTTCGCAATATCGAAGTGCGCAGCGGCGATGGGAGCGGCGGCTGGCCCGAGGCCGCGCCTTTCGATGCAATCCTCATCGCGGCGGCGGGCCCCGAGGTGCCGATGCCGATCAAGGCGCAACTGGCGATCGGTGGACGGCTGGTGATGCCGGTCGATGCCGGCCAGGAAGGCGATTCGCAGCAGCTGGTCAAGATCACGCGTACCGGCGAATCCGAGTTCGACCAGGAGGTGCTTGGCGAGGTGTCCTTCGTGCCGCTGATCGGCCAGCACGGCTGGGCCGAGGACGGCCAGCGCTCGGCCACGCGCCACACGCCGGGCCACTCGCGGGGGCACAGCCTGCCCGGGATGATCGGGGCGGCGGCGCAAGTCTTGCCGGATTTCGACGACCCCTCGTTCGGTAAATTTTTCGACCGCTTTGCCGATCGGCGCGTAGTGCTGCTGGGCGAGGCGAGCCACGGCACGGCCGAGTTCTACAAGGCGCGCGCGGCGATCACGCGGCATCTGGTGGCCCATCACGGCTTCACGATCGTGGCCGTCGAGGCCGACTGGCCGGATGCCTCGGCCATCGACCGCCACGTGCGGCGCCGGCCGGCGCGCGAAGCGGCGCGCAAGCCCTTCCAGCGCTTCCCGACCTGGATGTGGCGCAACACCGATGTGGCCGCCTTCGTCGACTGGCTGCGCCAGCACAACGACGGCGTTGCGGACCCGCAGCAGCGCGCCGGCTTCTACGGCCTGGACATCTACAACATGAGCGGCTCGATCGCCGCGGTGCTGGAGTACCTGGACCGCATCGACCCGGCCGCGGCGCAGGTCGCCCGCCAGCGCTACGGTTGCCTGACGCCCTGGCAGAAGGATCCCGCCACCTACGGCCGCTCGGCCCTGTCCAGCGGCTACGCGAAGTGCGAGGCGGCGGTGATCGCGCAGTGCAAGGCGCTGCTGGCCAGGCAGCTCGACTACGCGCGGGGCGAGGGCAACGACGAGTTCCTCGATGCCGCGCAGAACACCCGCCTCGTCGAAGCCGCCGAGCGTTACTACCGCGTCATGTACTACGGCGGCGCCGAAAGCTGGAACCTGCGCGATACGCATATGTTCGAGACGCTGCAGCGCTTGCTCGACGCGAAGGGGCCGGACTCCAAGGCGATCGTCTGGGCGCACAACTCGCACATCGGCGATGCGCGCTTCACCGACATGGGCATGACCCGCGCCGAGCTCAATATCGGCCAGCTCTGCCGCGAGCGCTTCGACGCGCAGGCCGCCCTGATCGGCTTCGGTACGCATGAGGGCACCGTGGCCGCCGCGACCGACTGGGACGGCGCCATGGAGGTCAAGAAAGTGCGCCCGTCCCGCGCCGACAGCTACGAGCGCCTGTTCCACGATGCCGGCAAGCCGCGCTGCGTGCTCGACCTGCAGGACAGTGGCGGCCACGCGGCGCTGCGCCAGCGCCTGATGGAGCCGCGGCTGGAGCGTTTCATCGGCGTCATCTACCGGCCCGAGACCGAGCGCTGGAGCCACTACTCGGAAGCCTGCCTGCCCTTGCAGTTCGACGCCTTTGCCTGGTTCGACCGGACCGAGGCCGTCACGCCCTTCGGCCCGGAGGAAGCCCGCGCCCAGCATGGGCCGCACGCGCTGGCCGAAACCTATCCCTTTGGCGTCTGAATCGCCATCCACCCCCTGAAAGGAAACCCCTCATGAAATCGCCCGGCCACCAGCAGATGCCCGACCACCAGGTGCGCGAGGAACGCATGAAGGAGGTCGTCAAGGTCAAGTTCAACGGCCTGACCATCGCCGAGTCCAAGGATGTGATCAAGGTCGCTGAAGACAAGTCACCGGTGCGTTACTACTTCCCGCGCGGCGACGTCCGCATGGAAACGCTGAAAGGCCCCACGGCCAAGACCTCGGACTGCCCGTTCAAGGGCCACGCCACCTACTTCGATCTCGAAGCCGGCGGCAAGACCTTGAAGGACGCCGTCTGGACTTACGAACGGCCTTATGACGAGCATGAGGACCTGACGCAGCGCGTGGCCTTCTACGATGACAAGTTCCCGACGATCCACGTCACGGTGGGGGACTGACTGACTGGCTGATGGGCTGGCTGGCTGGCTGAGTGAGCGAGGGCATCACCCAAGGCTTACCCGCATTCCGGCCAACGCAAGAGAACGTCCGTTCGCCCTGCGCCCGTCC
>FSVW01003226.1_pt1 | contig 12635 bp, 7 predicted proteins | sample 1637551 | NCBI WGS metagenome assembly FSVW01 (sample SAMEA3914814, study PRJEB12502) | metagenome | biome: forest; material: soil | place: USA | collected 2011-09-16 | depth 0.1 m | reverse complement strand
TGGCAACACGTCCGAGCACCTTGTCGGTGGCGTCAATCACAAACCACTCGTGCGTCACTTCGGCCGGCTTGGCGCTGAAGGTCTTCATGAGTAACTCTCTTGAATGGCTGCTTGAATGGACCGCAATCGGTGCTGTTTATTGCGGAATTCACCGCGGTACAGCCTCTCATGCCGGTCTTTCTTCCCCCAGCCAGTACGGGGAAAAGCCTGCCAGTGTAGCAAGTTTGCAGTGAACTGGGAAGAGGCGACCCGATGCAGCCCAAAGCTGCCGGCAGGGCCTTGCTGCGGCGCAACATTTTTCTCGGCCTTGCAATAAACTAGGGATGCCACCGAGATGAACCGACTGCATACCCCTCCCGCCACCGTTGCCGGCTCCGTCGGCCGGCTTCGCCGAGCGCTCGCGGACTGGGTACCGATTCGTCCGCTGGCCGTGCGGCATCGCCGCCGCATCGTTGCACACCTGCTCAGCCTGGATCTCCGAGACCGCTACCTGCGCTTCGGCTATGCCGCCGGCGACGCTCAGATAGAAAGCTATGTCGCAGGTCTTGATTTCGAGCGGGACGAGGTGCTGGGCATTTTCAATCGCCGACTCGAACTGGTGTCCATGGCCCATCTGGCCTACGCCCCCGCCCCGCAACTGCCGGACCGGCCGGCGATGGCCGAGTTCGGCGTCTCCGTCAGCGCAAACATGCGAGGCCGCGGCATCGGACGTCGGCTTTTCGACCGCGCGGCCCTGCACGCGCGCAATCGCGGCATCGAAACCCTCTTCATCCACGCGCTGAGCGAGAACGCGCCCATGTTGAAGATCGCTCGCAACGCTGGTGCGAAGGTGGAACGGGCGGGCAGCGAAAGCGAGGCCTGGTTGCGGCTGGCGCCGGACACCATGTCCTCGCATGTGGACGAGGCCCTGGAGCGCCATCTGGCGGAGGTGGACTTCCAGTTCAAGCGCCATCTGCGCGAACTGCGTCGCCTGAGCAGCCATGTGAGCGCACTGAAGGCCCGGCTCTTCGGCTCGCCGTAGCGCGGGCCCGGGCATCCCTCGCGCATGAATTGCCTTGCAGCGAGGCGAGGCTGGAACCTAACCCCCTTCTTGAGCGGAGTTCCCCTCAAACGTGGGAGTCAAGCAGGGCTCACCCCAAAGGCGGTGTCATGTCCATGGGCTACAGTCCCGCTCAGCGTCGGACCCACCGCGCGCGCTCTGAAAACAAGGCCTCCACTTGGGCATGCAAAACGCCACTTCCTGGATCATCGCTCTGGCTGCGGGCTTCGCCCTGCTGGCGCTGATGCTGCTGTGGGCGTTGCGCCGTCCAGGGCCTTCCAGCAAGCCCTTGCCCACCGAGTGGTCGCTCACCGCGCGGCCGGTTTTCGGCGCTGACGAGCGGCGCGTCTACCGCCTGCTCAAGGAAGCGCTGCCCCACCACGTGATCCTGGCCAAGCTGCCCCTGGTGCGCTTTTGCCAGCCCAACGAGGCCAAGGAAGTCCGCTACTGGTTCGACCTGCTGGGCGCCATCCACGTGACCTTCGCAATCTGCAGCCCCAATGGACGCGTGCTTGCCGCGATTGACCTGGACAGCGAGCGCAGCATCTCGGGCCGCAATCTGCAGATCAAGCAGTCGGTACTCGGCGCCTGCCGCGTGCGCTACCTGCGCTGCCCGGTCGACAACCTGCCGACGGCGGCTGAGCTGCAGTTGCTGGTGCCTTACTCCAACAGCCAGTCGCGCGGTCCGCAAGCGGCACCCATCCCTGGTGCGCAGGCGATGAGCCAGAGCCACGCCTCGCGCCGCACGGGACGCGCCGGACGGGGTGGACTCTGGCAGGACTCGGCCATCTTCAGCGACTCCTTCTTCGCCCCTGACAGCCGCTATGACTCAGGCGGCAACGCCGAGGTCTCGCGCACCGGGCGGCAGAGCGTTTCCTCCGGTTTCGCCAACAGCCGCAACTTTGCGGAACCACTGAACCGCGACTCGCAATATCCGGCCGAAGCGCCCAACGACATCGTGGGCGTCGTCGTCGACAGCCCGCGCTACGGCAGCGGCCGCACGCCGCGCTGATCCAGGCCGCAAACCAGGTGAGCGGATCTGCGCGGATGGCCGCGTGGCTGCCGCGCTGGGCCGATATCGCGTTTGCGCTGGCCTTCCAGGGTTCGGGACGCCGAAGACCAGGTGGCCAAGCCGAAGCGAAGTTGGAGGCAAAGCCGTGCCTCCCGGGACGCCTGAGGCCCGCGATGAAATCCAGGTACCGTGATGCCCCTCAGAAGCTGTAGCGGACATCAAAGCGGATGACACGTCGTCCTCAGGGCCGGCCGCCCGGCCGACAAGCCGGCGTACTGACAAGGTTCAGGCGCCGCAACAACGATAACGTCAAGATTCAGCTGACCGAAGCCCTCAGGCCAGCAACATCGCGCGCGCCTGAGGTAGGCGCGCCGTCCAGATGCCCGATGCAGGCCGATCAAGCAAGGCGGGGAGCACAATCCGGCGATGCGCCGTGCCCTGCCCCTCCCCGAGATCGACGCCAGCTTTGCCGGCCTCACCCCTGAATTCATGCTCGATGCCCTGGAGGCTGCGGGCCTGCGCGCGGACGGCCGGATGCTGCAGCTGAACTCCTACGAGAACCGGGTGCTGCAAGTCCACCTGGAAGACGGTCGGGTGGCCGTCGCGAAGTTCTACCGGCCACTGCGCTGGAGCGACGCGCAGATCCTCGAAGAACACGCCTTCGCCGCCGACCTTGCCGCGGCCGAGGTGCCGGTGGCGGCGCCCTGGATGCTCGGCGATTCGACCCTGCGCCACGAGCAGGGCCAGCGTTTTGCCGTGACGGGCCGGCAGGGCGGCCGCGGGCCCGAGCTCGAAGATCCCGAGGTGCTGACCTGGATCGGCCGCCTGCTGGGCCGCCTGCACAACGTCGGCCGCGCCAAGCCTTTCGAGCACCGCCTGCGCTGGGACAGCGCCGAACCCGGCCGCGTGGCGCGCGACCTGCTCATGGGCGGCGAATACCTGCCGCTGGAAATCCAGCCCGCCTGGCACGCGGTGGTCCAGCGCTGCCTCGAAGCCATCGACGCGGCCTTTGCCGCCGTGCCCGATCTGCAGACGATGCGGCTGCACGGAGACTGCCATCCCGGCAACATCCTCTGGACGCCCAACGGCGGCCCGCATTTCGTGGATCTCGACGACGCCGTGACCGGCCCGGCCATGCAAGACCTCTGGATGCTGCTCTCGGGCGACGCGCTCTCCATGCGTCAGCAACTCGCCTGCGTGCTCGAAGGCTACGAGACCGTGGCCGAGTTCGACCGCCGCGAGCTGCGCCTGATCGAACCGCTGCGCACCCTGCGCATGATCCATCACAGCGCCTGGCTGGCCAAGCGCTGGAACGACCCGGCGTTCCCGCTGGCCTTCCCCTGGTTCGGCACGCCCAACTACTGGAATGACCAGGTGGCCAAGCTGCGCGAGCAGCTGCAGGCGATGCAGATACAGCCGCCGGAGCCCAACGCGCCGCTGGACGAAGACTACGTCTTTTGGGACGCTTGACGTCCGCAATGAAAGCTCAGAAGTTGTAGCGAACGTCAACGCGGACAACACGCGGCAAGGCAGGCTCCGCGAAGCCACCGGCCACCCACTCGGCGTTGTAGACCTTGTCGCCTGCATTCTTGACGGCCAGCGTGGCGGTCCATTTGCGGTCGGCGCTTTCCAGCGAGCCGTGCAGATTGACCAGGCTCACGGCCGAGCGCGCGGTGCTGTTCTCGGGGTCCCAGAACTGACGCCCCTTGACGATCAGGTCGCCGCCGACGAGCACATGCATGCCCAGCCCCACCTGGAAGCGATACTGCGTGCCCAGATTGGCCGTCATCTCGGGCGTGTAGGGCGCCCGGTTACCCACCGCGGCTGGATTGATCGAGTAGGCCGCGATCTTGCTGCGGGTGGCGCCGAAGCCCAGGTTCGCGGTCCAGTCCTTGGCCAGCTCGGCCGTGGCTTCGATTTCGCCGCCCGTGATATTGACGCGGTTGATCGGCACCAGCACCTGTGCGCCGACGGCACCGATGAAGACGAAATACGGTGCGTTGTTGTCCTGCGTGTGAAAGAGCGCGCTGTTCAGCGTGATGCTGCCGCCCGCGAGCAGGGTCTTGTAGCCCAGCTCGAACGAACGAACGGTCTCGGCACCGATCTGGTCGGCCACGCCGTTCACCGGCGGGCTGGCCGCAGCAGCGGCTGCGGCAACGCCACTCTGGTTGAACTGCCCCGAGCGGAAACCCTCGCCATAGGACGCATACAGCAGCGAACCTTCGGAAGCCTTGTAGCGCAGGGAAACCTTCGGCTGCCAGGCGCTATAGCTCGCCTCCAGGGTGCAGGCGGCCACGTTGGCGGCGCTGCAGCCCACCGGCAGGCCTGCACTCTGCCGGCTGTCCACGATCTGCTGACGCTGGTCGCGGTCATAGCGCAAGGCAAACGAGATTTCGATCTGCCGGCTGATGTCGTAGTCGAGGGTGCCGAACAGCGCTGCGGACCGGTTGTGGTTGTGGTCGGCAAGCCAGCTGGTCGTCGGATTGGTGGCGCTGGTGAAGTCGGGGTCGTAGCTCAGCTCCTCGATACCGAGGCCGAGGTCCGAACCGGTGGTGGTCGAGATGAAACGATCTGTCCTCAGCGCCGAAGCCCTGTCGACCAACGCAGGCCCACTCGCGTGGGCGAGGTCAGGCGCACTTCCGCCGAGTTGCTGTTGATGTTGACGTACTGCGTCTGCGTGCCGTCCAGACCGAACAGGTTCCTGGAAGCGGTGAAGGGGAACTGGTCCGCCGCGACGGACTCAACGATGTGGTTGCGTGAGGCCACGAAGGTCAAGGCCGCAAAGTCGAGCTCATAGCGAGCCTTCAGCGTAATTTCGCCGAGTTGCCGCTCGTTGCGACTGGGATTGTTGGTGCAGTAGGTCCGCGAGACCGCATTGGCGTCGAGCTGCGTGAAGTCGAAGAAATTGTTCGGGTCAGCCTCGCAATTGGCCAGCAGATGCGTGGGCTGGTAGCGGTAGGTGGCGGCGCCGGCGCCGTGGTCGCGAACGTAGTTGGTGCGCAGGTCAATGCTGAGCCTGTCGCTAACGTCCCATTTCAGCAGACCGCGAAAGGTCTTGTTCCGGTACGGATCGGCCTTGCGCCCCAGGTACAGGTTCTCGAAGTACCCGTCTCTGTCGGTGATGCTGGCGGCCAGGCGATAGAACAGCTGGTCCTTGACCAGGGCACCGCTGAGCGCCCCCTGCGCTGTTTTTTCATTCCCCGTCGCATAGCCCAGGTCGACGAATCCCGTGGTCTCGTTTGTCGGCTGTTTGGTGTTGATCAGGATCGCGCCGCCCACCGCCTGGCGGCCATAGAGCGCGCCCTGCGGGCCACGCAGCACTTCGATGCTCTGGATGTCGAACAACTGCTGCGTGAATTGCTTGGCGTCGACCTGCTCTACGCCGTCCACCACGACGGCCATCGGCGCATCGCCATTGCGCACCTGCGTGATGCCGCGGATCGTCATGAAGGACGTGCCGACCGACTGCGCCTCGACCAGCGACAGATTCGGCAACAGGGCTACAAAATCGCCCGGCTTCCTGATGTCTCTTTCCTCGACAGCCTGGGCCGAAAAGGCTTTCACCGACATGGGCACGCTTTGCAGCGCTTCGTCGCGACCGCGGGCGTGAATGACCACCCTGTCCAGCGTCGCGACCTCAGGGCTTGACGCCGCAGTGGCTGGCGGCGGCGCTGCAACCGCCGCGACAGTCTGAGCGACCGTTTGCGCCGAGGCGCCAAGGTGCAAAGCCAGCAGCGGAGCGCTGGTCAGCAAGGCAAGTTGGACAGTGCCGAAGGTCGTACGCATGGCAAATTCCTTCGCGATGAACAACGACTAAACCGAGTGTTTCACCAGCCTGCAGTCTCGTGCCCCGAGGGGGCATAACGCCGATGTTAAGCGGCGCGACGCCGATGCGGCAAGGTCATCTGCTGAAACCCGACACGATGCCGCCTTCCCCGTTGAACAGCGATGCACGGACGCGTACAGTGACCCGCTGAAGTACCCCTGCCCTCTCATCCATAGCAGGCCGAACCTGGAGGTAGAAGAGCATCGTGCCGCCATACAGTGATCGCCCTGTGCCTGAACAGCGTGAACAGCGTTCGACGCCCAAGTCGGCCCGCGAGCAACTGCTCGAGGCACTTTTTGCCGGCATTCCAGATCCGGTCTGGGTCAAGAATCCCGAGGGCGTCTACCTGGCCTGCAACCCGGCATTCGAGGCAGCGTATGGCGCAAAGGAATCGGACATCGTCGGCAAGCGCGATGCCGACTTCATCAGCCCCGAAGAGGCGGCCATTTTTTTGCTCAATGACCGTGCCGCCATCGCGGCGGGCCGCGCCTGCACCCACGAAGAACGAGTCTCACGCGCCGGCGAACCCACCAGGCTGGTACAGACCGTCAGGCGCCCGCTCCACGAAGCTGACGGGAGCCTGCTGGGCGTGCTGGGTATCGCGCGCGACATCACCGCATCGCGCCAGGCCGAGGACGCGCAAAAGAAAATCAGCCGCGCCGCGCGTCTGCTGGCGGAAGGCAGTTCTGCACTCACCCAAGCTCGCAGCGAAGACGAACTGCTGAAGCAAGCCTGCGAGCTGGCGGTTGAAAGCGGCGGATACCTGATGGCCTGGATAGGGCGGGCCGAACCCGACGTCTTGAAAACGCTGCGGCCGATCGCACATGCCGGCGCCAGCATCGAAACCATCGAAGCACTGCAGCCCTCCTGGCGCGACGACGCTGGCGATGCCGCTTGCGGCGAGGCCCTGCGCCAACGCAGGGCTGTGAGCCGCTCCCGGGCCGCCGAGCACGGGGCCCAATCGTCGATCGCCATCCCTTTCCCCATCGACGACAGCACACTCGGCGTGCTGTGCCTGTACGCGCGTGAAGCCGATGCCTTCCAGCACGAAGAGGTGGCGCACCTGCTGGCCAAACTGGCCGCGACCTTGGCTTATGGGCTGAGCGCGATGCGATTGAACGCGGCTCGCGCGCAAGCCGAGGTCGCGCTCAAGGAAAGCGAATGGCTGTTTCGCTGGCAGTTCGACCAGGACTATCTCGGCATCAACATCACCTCGCAGGACCACCACTGGAACCGCGTCAACCGGCGCTTTCACGAAATGGTCGGCTATACCGAAGAGGAGATCCAGACCCTGCCTTGGACGACCTTCGTCCACCCCGACGACCACGCCGCCGCGCTGGACCACTACATGCGCATGATCAATGGCGAAATGGACAGCTACAAGATCGACCAGAGGAATATTCGCAAGGACGGCAAGGTGATCGACCTGGAGGTCGCGGTGAGCTGCTACCGGGTCAACGGGCAGGTGCAGTTCGTCGTCACCACGGGGCTCGACATCACGGAACGGCTGCAGGCCCAGCGCGAGCTGGAGCTGCACCGCCAACACCTCGAACAGCTCGTGCACCAGCGCACCGCCGAGCTGGAGCAGGCCAGGCACGAAGCCGAGCTGGCCAACCGGGCGAAGAGCACCTTCCTGGCCAATATGAGCCACGAGATCCGCACGCCGATGAACGCCATCATCGGCATGGCCCACCTGGCTCGCAAGGCGACGCAGGACAAGCGCCTGCTCAACTACGTGCAGAACATCCAGCACGCGGCCGGCAATCTGCACCACATCCTCGACGACGTGCTCGACCTGTCCAAGATCGAGGCCGGCAAGCTGGAGATCGAGAGCATCGACTTCGACCTCGGCGGCGTGTTCGACCAGCTCGTGCAACTGAGCAGCCAGAAGGCCGATGCCAAGGGGCTGGACCTGTTCGTCAAGATCCCTCGCGACGTGCCGCGCGGCCTGGCCGGCGATCCGCTGCGCCTGGGGCAGATCCTGCTCAACTTCACCAGCAATGCGATCAAGTTCACCGAGCGCGGTCGCATCATCGTCTCGGTCGGCGTGCAAGCGCTTTCACCTGGCGAGGTGCTGCTGAAGTTCGCTGTCAGCGACAGCGGCATCGGCCTGTCGCCCGAGCAGATCGGCGCCTTGTTCGTGAGCTTCTCGCAAGCCGAATCGAGCACCACGCGCAAATACGGCGGGACCGGCCTGGGCCTGTCCATCTGCAAGCACCTGGCCGGGCTGATGGGGGGCGAGGTCGGCGTCGACAGCACGCTGGGCCAGGGCAGCACCTTCTGGGCGACCGCCCGCTTCGCCTTTGCCAAGGCCCTGGTGCCGCGCCAGCAGACCGCACCGGCCTTGCAAGGCATGGCGGCCCTGCTGGTCGATGACGATGCCGATGCGCGCGCCATCTACGGCGACTACCTCGCGAGCTTCGGACTGAAAGTGCAGCTGGCGGACAGTGCCGAACAGGCGCTGGAACAGATCCGGCAAGGCGCTCGTCCCCAATTGCTCGTGCTCGACTACCGCATGGGCGGCATGGACGGCATGAGCGGCCTGGCGCTGCACGAGCGCCTGCGCGCACTGGCGCTGGACCCGCCACCGCGCGCCGTCATCATGCTCACCGCCTCCACCGCGCCGGAGCTGCGCGAGCACGCCCAGGCCGCTGGTTTCGACGCTTTCCTGAACAAGCCCGTCAGCCCTTCAACCCTGTTCGACTGCATCGCGGAGCTGTTCGGATCCAGCGGCGCCGCACATGCCGGCGCCGACATCGAGGCGCTGGAGTCGGCTGCGCGCGCGCAGCTGCAAGGCCGCCACATCCTGCTCAGCGACGACAACGAGATCAATCAGCAGGTCGCCCGCGAAATCCTCGAGGACCTGGGGATCCAGGTATCGGTAGCCTCGAACGGCATCGAGGCGCTGGCGCTGGTGCACGACGCGCGGATCAGCAACAAGCCTTTCGATGCCGTGCTGATGGACATGCAGATGCCGGAGATGGACGGCATCACCGCCACCTATGCGCTGCGGCGCGACCCGCACAACAAGTCCTTGCCCATCATCGCCATGACTGCCAATGCCATGGAAAGCGAGCGCCGCGCCTGCCTGGACGCCGGCATGAACGATCACGTGAGCAAGCCGCTGAACGTGGAGCTCCTGATCAGCACCTTGATGCGATGGTTGCCGGCGGCCGAAGGCGGGACGGATACGTCGCGATCACCCGCCTCTGCAGAGCCCAACTCGGCGCTGCCCGCCTTGCCCGGATTCGACACGGCAGCCGGGCTGGCGCACACCGGTGGCAGCCCGCGGCGCTACCTGGACATGCTTGCGCGCTTCCACGCTCGCCACGGCGACCTGCCGGCCCGTGCAGCGGCAGCCATGCGGGCCGGAGACAGCGAAGCGGCCCTGCGCTTCGCCCACACGCTGTCGGGCCTGGCCGCCACGCTCGGCGCGCATGAAATGCTCAGCCTGGCTGCGGCGTTCGAACAAGCACTGCAGGCAGAACAGGCCGATCCCGCCAATCCCGCCGACCCCACCTATTGGGAGCAGATGCTGCCAGCGCTGGAAGCCTGTGTTCAGGGGCTGCTCGCCAGCATCAGCCAGAGCCTGGTCAAATTGCCCTAGTCCGCAGGGCCTGCAGCAGCCGATGCACCCGGCTTCGGCGACTTCACAGCCGCCGCCATCAGCATCGGCTTGAGTGCAAAGCACGCCACTTCCAGCGCTTCTTCCACGCGGGCGGTCCGGGCCTTGGTCAGCGAGTCCGCGGCGCCTTCGCGCAGAGCAGCCTCTAGCGCCAGGGCTTCGGTCTGCAAGCCCTCGGCACCCAGATTGCCGGCCAGGTTCTTCAGCGTGGTAGCCAGGCGAATGGCGGATTGGCGGTCGCCAGCGGCCAGGGCCTCGCGCACCTGCCCCACCGTATCGCCCTGCGTGTCCACGAACATGCGGGCCGTGCGCATGTACAGATCGAAGCGGTTCCCCATTCGGTGCAGCGCGCGGCGCACTTCAAAGCCGGGCATGGACTCCATTGCAAGCAGGGAATCCGGCTGCGCCGGCTTGTCGACAATCGGCCCGATGTCTTGAACCCCCAGGCCTGGCCGTGGCGCGATCCAGCGCTGCAGCACCGACCAAAGGCTGTCCAGATCGAAGGGCTTGATCAGGTGTGCGTTCATGCCTGCGCCCAGGCAGCGCTCCCGCTCCAGCTGGCTGCCGGACGCCGTCATCGCGATGATCGGCAAGCCCAGGTGCCGCCGATCAGCACGGATCAGACGCGTCGCCGCCAGACCGTCGAGCACGGGCATGTGCAGGTCCATCAGCACCAGATCGAAATACTGCCAGTTCAACAGCTCCAGAGCGGCCTGGCCATGAATGGCGATCTGCACTTCCACGCCGGAAGCCTGCAGCAGTTCGAGCGCGATCTGCTGGTTGATCTCGTTGTCCTCCACCAGCAGCACGCGCGCACCCCCGAGCACTCGCACGCCCGCGGGCGCGCTCGCTTCACGCTGGACCTTGGGCGGCGCCGGCGGGCGCGACGCTTCATCGGAAGGCGTCAACAGCAGTTTCAACATCTGCCGGACTGCCTGACGGTCCACCGGCTTGCTCAGCACCTCGGCCACGCCCGCCGCTTGGGCCTGGGACAGCGTCGTGTCCAGCGGCCTGCTGCTCAGCAGCACCATGCTCGGCAAATCGCGCAGGCCATGGGTACGCAAGAGGCGCACCGTCTCAAGGCCACCCAGCTCGGGCATCTCGTTGTCCAGTATCACCAGGTCGAAACCGGGCCCGGTGATTTCGGCCGATGCCGCCGCCTGGACCGCGGCAAAGCCCGACGAGGCCGCCGTGACCGACAAGCCCAGCTGACTCAGCAGATTGACCAGCGCCGTGCGGGCACGCTCCTTGGCATCGACGACCAGCACGCGCCGTGCGCTCCAGATCGGATCGACGGGAGACTCGGTGCCGAGCACCTGCAGCGGCACCGTGAGCCAGGCCACCGTGCCCTGTCCGGAAGCTTCGCGCTGGCCGGCCTGCCCCCCCATCAGTTTGAGAAGATGCGCACGGACCGTCGCTTCAAGGCCCTGCTGCTCATTTCGCTCCAAATCGCCAGTTGCCGCCGCCGTGCTGCCTACGCCGCTCAATTCAAAACGCAGCGGCAAAGACGTTCCGGCTGCAGGAGCTGGCAGGCCCACACGCGGGCGGTCCGGGCCGACGTGGAACAGCAGGTCGCCCGCCACAGGGCCGGCCAGCACCAGATCCAGCTGCGCCTGCAGCAAACGCAGGAGCCGCGGCGCATCGCCCAGCAGCATCTGCGGCACATCGGGCTCGACCTCCACGATCAGTTCCCGGCCCCGGGCCGCGGCATGCGCGGTCACGATGTCGCCAAAGTCGCGCAGCAGGGCATCAAAGTCAAAAGCCTGGGGCACCAAGGCCAGCTTGCCGGCCTCCAGCTGCGCAGAATCCGTCAGCAGCGACAGCGAAGCCCTGAGCTGATAGGCGGCAGATTGGATGTTCTCAGCCTGTTCGCGCAGCCGGGGGGCCAGTTCCCCAAATCGCAGCAAGCGCGCGGCCTCCGTGATGCTGCCGACCTGCTGCGGCAACTCAAGGTTCACCCTCGCAGCCCATTCATCGCGCAAGTCCGTGGCGTGTTGCAACTGCGCCGTACGCTGCTGCAGGGTTTCGGTCAGCACATCGACGCGGGCGTGCAAGGCGGCCTTGTCCGCCGCCGCCCCGTCCATCACACGATTCAACTTGCGCCGGTAGGCCAGAAGCGCGCCGCAAAGCGCCACCACCAGCGCGAGCGCGAGCCAAAGCCATGGCTCCGACAGCCCACCGCGCGAAGCTGGTTCAGGTGGCGCAGCAAGGCTTGCTTGCGCCCAGGCCAAGCCCGCGACTGTCAGCACGATCCGCAGTGTCGGATGCATGGCTCTCCCGTCGTTCTCGGGCCCAAGCGCCCGGGTGACGACTCAGCATACTGACAAGGTTCTGGCGCCGCAACAACCAGAAGGCCTGGATTCAGCTGTCAGAAAGGCCTCAAGCCAGCAGCAGTGCATTGATGCGCTTGACGTAGGCCGCCGGGTCTTCCAGCGAGCCGCCTTCGGTCAACACCGCCTGGTCGAAAAGAATGTGGGCCAGGTCATCGAAATGCGCGCTGCCTTCGAGCTTCTTGACCAGCACATGCTCGGGGTTGATCTCGAGCGTGGGCAGGCTGGCGGGCGCCTGCTGGCCGGCCTGCTTGAGCAGGCGTGCGAGGTGGCCGCTCATGTCGCCTTCTTCCACCACGATGCAGGCGGGCGAATCAACGAGGCGCGACGTCACGCGCACGTCCTTGGCACGCGTGCTCAGCGCGGCCTTCAGGCGCTCCAGCAGCGGCTTGAACTGCTCGGCCACTTCCTCGGCCTTCTTCTTCTCGTCCTCGTCCTGCAGCTTGCCCAGGTCGATGGCGCCCTTGGCCACCGACTGCAGCGTCTTGCCCTCGAACTCGTACAGGTGCGAGAGCATCCACTCGTCCACGCGGTCCACCAGCAGCAGCACCTCGATGCCCTTCTTGCGGAAGATTTCCAGCTGCGGGCTGTTCTTGGCGGCCGACAGCGAATCGGCCGTGATGTAGTAGATCGCGTCCTGCTCGGGCTTGGCTCTGCTCAGGTAATCCGTTAGGGCGACGCCATCGTCCGCCTGCGTCGAAGCAAAGCGGAACAGCTTGGCCAGGCGCTCCTGGTTCGCATGGTCCTCGCCGATGCCTTCCTTCAGCACCTGGCCGAAGTCCTTCCAGAAGTCGGCGTACTTC
>FSVW01002835.1_pt1 | contig 12767 bp, 6 predicted proteins | sample 1637551 | NCBI WGS metagenome assembly FSVW01 (sample SAMEA3914814, study PRJEB12502) | metagenome | biome: forest; material: soil | place: USA | collected 2011-09-16 | depth 0.1 m | reverse complement strand
CCCATGGACCTCCGCAGCAATGAACCCGCGCTGGTCTTCGGCCCCTTCGAACTCCGCCGCGCCGAGAAGCTCCTGCTGGAAAACGGCAGCGCCGTGCGCCTGGGCAGCCGGGCACTGGAGATCCTCTGCGTGCTGGTCGAACGCGCGGGCGACATCGTCACGCGCGACGAACTCGTGGCGAAGGTCTGGCCCCGCACGGTGGTCGAGGACACCAGCCTGCGCGTGCACGTCTCGGCCTTGCGAAAGGCGCTGGGCGACGGGCAGCACGGTGCACGCTACATCACGAACGTGCCCGGCCGGGGCTACGGCTTTGTCGCGCCGGTCACGCTCAAGGCGCCGCTCCTGCCCCTGTTCGCGCAAGCGGATTCGGCCGAACTCCGGCACAACCTGCCATTGCGCCTGACGCGCACGCTGGGGCGCTCGGAACTCGTCACATCGCTCAGCCATCAACTGGCGCAACGTCGGCTGGTGTCGATCGTCGGCCCCGGCGGCATGGGCAAGACGACGGTGGCTCTCGCCGTTGCGCAGGAGAGCCTTTCCTCGTACATCGATGGTGTGCGCTTCGTCGACCTCGCGCCGCTGGACAGCGCGGCGCAGGTGCCTGCGGCGCTCGGAGCCGTGCTGGGCATCACCGTGCCGGAAGATCGCCCCTGGCAGGCCCTCGCGGACTGCCTGTGCCACAGCAGGATGCTGATCGTCCTCGACAACTGCGAGCACGTGATCGCCGCGGCGGCGACCCTGGCGGAATGCCTGCTGCGTGCGGCGCCCGGCGTCTGCATCCTCGCGACGAGCCGGGAGGCGCTCAATGCCGAAGGCGAGTGGGTGCACCGGCTGGCACCGCTGGCCATGCCCGAGGTGGACGAAGTCCTGACCGGCGAGACCGTCATGAGCTATCCCGCCGCGCAGCTCTTCGTCGAGCGGGCGACGGCCAATTCCGACAGCTTCAGGCTGACCGAGCAGAACCTGCTCATCGTGGGCCAGCTGTGCCGCCAGCTTGAAGGCATGCCCCTGGCCATCGAGCTGGCCGCGGGCCGGATCGACACGTTGGGCCTCCAGGGCCTGGCGGCCCACATGGATGACCTGTTCCGCATCCTGATGACGGGCCGGCGAACGGCCCTGCCGCGCCACCGCACGCTCCACGCACTGCTGGACTGGAGCCATGCGCTGCTGCCGGCGCTGGAGCGCACCGTGCTGCGCCGCCTGTCGGTGTTCCGCGCCGGCTTCACGCTGGAGTCGGCATCCATGGTCGCGGCCGACGAGGATCTGTCGCTGAAGGAGGTCACCGAAGGTGTCTTCAGCCTGTGCGCCAAGTCGCTGGTCACCGTGGACATCGGCGTCGATGTGCCGCGCTATCGCCTGCTGTACACCACCCGCCTCTATGCCGCCAGAAAGCTCGCCGGGCAGGGCGAGTTGAATGCTGTCTCGCGGCGGCATGCGCTGTGCGTGCGCGATCTCGCCCGAGCCTGCATCGCGCAAGGCGGGGCCCAGCTGACGCCCGCGGGCACTGCCCCCTACCGGCAGATCATGGAAGACGCACGCGCGGCCTTCGACTGGGCCATCTCGGTCGATGGCGAAGAGGCTGTGGGCGTTGCGATCATCAGCGAGACGCTCGAATTGCGCTTCTCGGTCGGCAGGCTGGACGAGTTCCGCGTGCAGGTCGAGCAGGCGCTGGACCGGGTGGCCCGACTCGAACCACCCCAGGCGGAACTCGAGCTCCGCCTGAGCACGGCCTGGTGCTATCTCAGCGGCCAGTCGCCGCCGCAGGAGCGCCGGCAAGCCGACATCTTCGCGCGGACGTCCCTGCTCTGTGAATCGGTGGGGGGCCAGCAAGACCGCATCCATGCGCGCCACAGCATGCTGGTGGGCGCCTTCGGACAAGGCCGCTACGCGGATGTGTGTGCCGGGGTCGAGCAGCTGCGCTTGCTGGCGACAGGCCGCTGGGCTTCCGTGGACTTGATCCTCTGCGACCGCTTCCTGCTGATGGCCCAGCATTTCCTGGGAGACCATGGCAGCGCCAAGCTGCTGATCGAGCGGGTCTTCAACTTCGAAGCTTCCGGCAATGATCGCTGGTTCGTCGGCCACGTTCCGCCCGCGGTGTCCATGCGCGCCATGCGGTCGCGCATCCATTGGCTCGAAGGCCAGCCTGATCGCGCGATGCAGCTCGCGCTGGAGGCCGTGGACTTGGCGCAAGGCCGCCATCCCTTCGCCATGTGCCAGGCCCTCGGCATGGCGGCCATTCCGATCGCACTGTGGCGTGGCGACGACCTGCTGGCCCGGCTACTCATCGACCAGTTGCTGACGCACGCACGGCCGCTCGCGCTGGCCTACTGGCAGTCCTTTGCCCACAGCTTCGCGCGCGTCCTTGAATTGCGCGGGCAGGCACCGGCCTCCAGGGAAGGACCCGCTCCGTCAAGCTGGCGTTTGCCCACCAACGCGATGGAGCTGGATCTGCTGGCCACGCTGTCGGAAGAACTGATCAGCTTCGAGTCGGTTTCAAGGGTCGCCTCGGGTGCCGTCGGATGGAATGCACCGGAGGTCATTCGCGCAAATGCCTGCGCGCGCCTCGCGGTGGGCGCGATCTCCGCCAGGGAAGCCGAAGCCGCGATGGTGCGTGCACTGCACCTCGCCCGCAAGCAGGGAGCCCGGGCGTGGGAGCTGCGTGCCGCGTCGAGCCTGGCACGGCTTTGGGGAACGCAGGATCGCGCCGAGGAAGCCGCCGAGCTGCTGTCGGATGTGCTCGGACGCTTCGAAGAAGGCGCGTCCACACGCGACCTGCTGAGCGCAAGGGCGCTGCTCGACGAGCTCGTCGACACCAATGCGCAGCGGCGAAGAAAACGCGGCTGATCGCGCAGCCAGGCCGGCAACAGCCAGCGGACTCGACGTGCTCCGGCGCGCGTGATCGGCCACGCCGACGCCGACGCCAACTCCTACGCCGGTGTCGGCCGGCGCGTCTTTTCTGGCTTCAGGTGGCCTGTCGCGTCGGCATGACGACAACCTGCTGGAGATTGACATGCCGGGGCAAGGACACCAGAAAGCCAAGCACTTCGGCGACATCCTGCGGCTGCAGGAATTCAATGTCCTTCTCCGCATGGGCCAGCCAGTCCTTGGCGCCCTGGAAAGTCCAATGGCCTTGCAGCTCGGTGGCCACGATGCCCGGCTCGATCATCGAAACGCGGATGTTCTTCGGGCCGAGCTCGACCCGCAGATGGCGCGTCAGATGGCTGGTATAGGCCTTGGTGGCGCTGTAGACCGCGAAGTAGGGATAGATGTACTGGCCCGCGATGGAGGAGGTGTTGACCAGGTCGACCTGCCGCCCCTGTTCAGCCGCGCGGGTCAGTTGCGGGATGAAGGCGTGGATCAGGCCCATGGCTGCGGTGATGTTCACGTCGATCTGTTGCTGCCACTGCGCGAAGGGCGTGGCGTCGATCGGGCCGGGCAGCATCAGGCCTGCGTTGTTGAACAGAAGGTCGGCGCCTCCGTAGACCTCGGCCACGGTCACCGCAGCCTGGCTGACGGCCGCCTGGTCCGTGGCGTCTCCGGCCAGCATCAGGGCCTCGCCGCCCTCGCGATGGATCTCGTCGACCAGTGCCTTGAGCGCATCCGCACGACGCGCCATGACGACGACCTTGGCACCGCGGGCGGCGAGCAGCTTCGCCGCGGCCCGGCCGATGCCGCTGGACGCGCCGGTGACGACCGCAACGCGGCCGGTAAGGGGGAGTTGGCTCATGGAGATTCCTTGATGGTGAGTGGCAAAGATGCCGTTGTGACGGAGCCCGCTCAGGACACCTCGTCCAGGGCGCGGTGCAGCGCCCTGCCCGTCGTGTGCACGAGCGGATGAACCTCGGAAGCACGGGACGCAAGCTCGCGCGGAAGGCTGAGGAGTCCGCGCTTCTCGGCCACGGCCGCAACCTGCGTTCGGCTGCTCGCCTCCAGTTTCTGGAAGATCGCTTTCAGGTGCGACTTGACCGTGCCAATCGCGATCCCCAGCCGCTTGGCGATGACCTTGTTGCCATGGCCTTCGACGACCAGGCGCAACACGTCCGTCTCGCGTGCCGTCAGCCACTCGCAGGCCACGCTGTCCGCCAGGCGGCGCGCGGCAAGCGTGCCGACATAGCGAGCACCACGGTTCAAGGTGCGCACCGCCTCCACCAGCTCCGCCAGGCCGCAGCCGACGGTCAGGTAGCCGCGCGCGCCATGTTCCAGGGCATAGCGGATCTCGGGCTCGCTGTCGCGGCCGGTCAGGATCAGCACCTTGGGCACGCGGCCGCGACGCGAATCACCCAGGCATTTCGCACTGGCGATCAGGTCGAGGCCTTGCTCGTAGTCGGCCACGACCACATCCGCTCGCGGACCGGTGTCGTGGGGAGAGGCATCGCCCAGGCCGAGATCGGCATCGAAGATCCGGATGTCGGCCTCATCCCGAAACGTGGCGATCAGTCCTGCGGACAGAAGAGGATCGCGGTGCAGCACCATGACCTTGGTAGCTTGGACGTCCAGCATGAGAGCCTCCTGGTTCGGTTCTTGGGGTTCGATGAGGAATGGTCGGCGACGCCTCCGAAAAGAGCGAGTGAATCGCTGCGAAGAACTGTGAACGCCGTTCACGGCTGTGCCGAGACCGGGCCGTGAATCGGTGTGAATCCTGCTGCGCCGCCCGGATTCCGTCCATCTGGACAGTTATCTTCGGCCGATGAATACAGACAGCGATGTGGCCACCCGCCTGGACCGGCTGCCGGTGACGGCCCTGCACCTGATTGCGCTGGCCTTGTGCGCCTGCGGATTCGCGTTCGACACCCTGGAGCTCGCGCTCGGCGGCATCCTCGCCGCCGTCTTCTCCTCCGCGCCACACGCCGTCGCGGCCAGTGAGCTGTCGCTGCTGCTGGCCTCCGTCTACATCGGTGCCACGTTCGGCGCGCCCGCGCTGGGTTGGGTCGCCGACCGCCACGGCAGGCGCGCGACCCTGATGGGCCTGCTGATCGGCCTGGGCCTGACGTCGCTTGCCGGCGCGGCCACCCACAGCGCCATGGCGCTGACGCTGTGCCGCGGCCTTGGCGGCATCGCGATGGGCGCCTTTCCGCCGATCGTGATCGCCTACCTCACCGACCTGCTGCCCCCGGCGCGGCGCGGCATGCTGATCTTCGCGACCGTGGCCTTCGCCACGCTGGGGCCGCCGACAGGCATCTTCCTCGTCCGCTTCCTCACGCCGATCCAGCCGCTGGGCCTCGAGGCCTGGCGCTGGGGTTTCATCTTTGGAGGCGTCGGCACGGCACTGGTCGGCGCGCTGTTCTGGTTCCTGCCCGAATCGCCGCGCTGGCTGTGGACACGCGGCCGCTTCGCCAGGGCCGAGGCCGCGTGCCGCGCTTTCGAAACGTCCCGCGTTGTGCTGAAGCCTTCATTGCTTCCCGCTCCGCCAGGCTCAGCGTCCTCACATGCGACCACCGATCCGACGCGTGCGCCAGGCAGGCGCCACCAGATGGTGGTCGCAGCGATCTTCCTGCTGAGCCCCTGGGCCACGGTCGCCTTCCCGATGCTCAGCGGCGCGGTGCTGGCGCAGAAGGGCCTCAAGCTCTCGGACACCCTGCTGGTGATCGGCCTGTCGTGGCTGGGGCCGCTGCTGGGCACCCTGCTCGCCGCCACCTCGATCGACCGGCTGGAGCGCCGCACCGCGCTCGGCCTTTGCGCGATTGCGATGACGATTGCCGGCGCCTGCTTCGTCGCGGGCGAGAGCCGGTCTTCGCTGGTCGTTGCCAGCCTGGTCTTCACGCTGTTCTCGGCGCTCTACGTGCCTACCTTGACGATGTACGGCGCGGAGCTGTTCCCGACACTGGCGCGGGCACGGTCGATCGCCTCGGCCTGGGCCTTCAACCGCATCGGCGCGGCGATTGCGCCGCTGCTGCTGCTGCCGCTGCTGCGCTCGTCCGGCGCGATCACCATGTTCGGCGTGATCGCGCTGACGCTGCTGCTGAGCATCGTGCTGCTGGGCCTTGCGCCGCGCGGCAGGCAGCGTCTCTCGGTGAGTTGAGTCAGAAGTCGTAGCGGGCCGTCAGCAGCACGGTGCGCGGCGGGTTGTAGTAGGCCGAGTCCACGCCGACGGACGGGATCAGGTTCCTGAGCAGCACATAGGTCCTGTTCGCCAGGTTCTTCACCCGCAGCGAGACCGTCCAGTGGCGCTGCGCGGACAGATAGCTGGCCGCCAGGTTCAGGTAGGTCTGGCTTGGCAGCATCAGCGCCGCCGTGTTCGCGACGTCCGAATACTGGGCGCACACGAACTGCGCCGAGGCATTGAGCGCGATCGCATCTCCGCGCGGCAACGCGATCTGATGGTCGATGCTGGAGCCGAGGCTCAGGTGCGGCGCATAGGGCAGCTCATTGCCGACGACATTGCCGCTCGCCGCGCCGCCCGGGTTGGCGAAGGTCTCGAAGCGCGAGCGCAGAAACTCGATGGACAAGCTTGCCTGCGTGCGCGTCGCCAGCCGAGCCGAAACATCCAGATCGACGCCATAGGTCTTGGCATGGCCCGCGTTGCTCAGCACGCCATCGGTCACCAGCACGCCGCCGATGGTTGTGTTGGTGAGCGTCGCCAGGTAGTCGCGGTAGTCATTGAAGAAGAGCGCGAGGTTGGCAGTCATGCGGCCGTCGAGCAGGCGCGACTTGGCGCCCAGCTCCCAGGTCCGCACCTTCTCCGGGTTGGATGGAAACTCCGCTGCGATCAGCGAGGCCGCCGCACGGTTGAAGCCGCCGAACTTCGCACCCTGCGCAACGCTGGCGTAGAGGAAGACATCCGGGTTCAGCAGGTGGTCCAGGCCGATCCGCGGCAGCAGGCCGCTCTTGCGGACGGACAGGTCCGGTGCCAGATAAACCAGGGTCGTGCGCTGCTGGTCGGCGTCGGTCAGCCAGAACTGGTTCGATCCGGTCTGCCGGGTCGTGTAGGCCCGCAAACCGCCGGTGAGCCCGGTGCCTGGGGCCAGCAGATAGCGCACCTGGCCGTAGACGCCGAGGTCGGTCGTCTCCAGATGCGTCTGCGCCTCCGAGCGGCTCGGCGCGGCGGCGGCCGGTGGAAAGGGGGCCGAGAAACGATCGAAGTCGAAGCGGTCGTTGACCAGCATCGCGCCGGCCGTCCAGCTCAGGTCCGCACGCTTGCCCTGGAGCTGGAACTCCTGCGAGAAGGCCTTCTGCTCCACCACCTGCGACAGGCCATAGCGCTCGACCTCCAGGCCACCGAAGCCGCCCGAGGAGGGATCGTCCTTGTAGACGCGGTAGGCGGTGATCGAGCGAAAGACGAGGCTCTCGTCGATCTGGTCGATGACCCGCAGCGAGATGCCGCCCGCCTGGCGCTTGAACCAGGACGTGTCGACGGCGTTGTAGAGCACGCGCGGCGCGGCATCGGGGTGGTTCAGCGGATAGTTGGCGGCGTTGTTGTCCGAGGTGTCCCGCAGCCCATCGACCGCCAGCACCGCCGTCAGCCCCGGCGCCGCGACGAGCCCGAGCTTGGCGCGGAACTGCGTCGCCTCCAGCTTGTTGACGCGCTTGTCCAGGGTGGCGTTGCGGCCGAAGCCGTCGTTGTGCAGCGAGGAAAAAGCGAAGCTGCCGTTCAGCGGCATGTCGCCAAGCGTGCCGATGGCACCGTTCACGTAACCGTGCAGTTCCTCGGCGCCATGGTTGCCCAGCGAGGCCGAAGCCCAGGCCACCGGCAGAGCGCTCGGGTCCAGCGAGACCAGCTTGATCGCGCCGGCGCTGGAGTTCTGGCCGTACAGCGTGCCCTGCGGCCCGCGCAGCACCTCGATGCGCTGGATGTCGGGCAGGTCCCACAGGGCGGTGGCGTAGCCGCGGATCAGCGGAACATCGTCCAGGTAGATGCCGACCGCCTGGCTCATGGCCGGCATCGACACGCCCACGCCCCGGATGCCCACCGCCTGCGGCATGTTGCTCGAACCATTGGGCACGGCCACGCCGGCGATCACGCCGACCAGGTCGTTGAGCTGCCGCACGCCGCGGCGCTCGATCGTCTCGCTGTCCACCACGCCGACCGACACAGGCGTCTTGCGCAGCAGCGCCTCGCTGCGCTCCACGGTCACCAGCACTTCGGGCAGCTGGACCGGCGCGGATTCCGGCGCCTCCTGCCCGAGGCACAGCGCCGGCACCGCCAGCCCGAGGACACCGCCGAGCATGCCCCGCAAGGCATCGCACAGCTGCTGCACCAGGGGCATGAGCCGCCAGGCATGGGGATTCGCAAGCATCGTCAATCGTCTCGGACATTGCCGCCGGACGGGATGCCGGAGGGACGAGCGATGATGTCGCAGGCGACGGGAACGCCACCGTAAATCGGTGTGAATTCTCTCCGGTGCCGCTGAGATGCGACGTTAGCCCGCGGCGCGGGAAAGGCCTTCGTCCAGCTCCGCCAGCAAGGCCGCGGCACTGACAAGATCCGCCGTCCCGAAACCCTCGGTGAAGCGCTGATAGACCGGCGCCAGCAGCGCGCGCGCGTCGGCATCACGGCCTTGCATCTTCAACAGCCGCGCCAAGCTGCTTGCCGACCGCAGCTCCCAGGCCAGCGCCTGCTGGCGCACCGCGATGGCGATCGATTGCTCGAACAGCTTGCGAGCCCGGTCGGCTGCACCGGGCGCGGCCTCCAGCAGCAGCTGTTCGCCGTAGGCCCGCAGCAACTCCGCGGCGCACCAGCCCGCCGCTTCGCTGCCGGCGCGCTCGGCCGCTTGCGGCGTGACGAGATGGCCATGGACCGTCATCAGGTGGTCGCGCTGGAGCATGCTCCGCACACCGCCGATCGAGTCGCTCAGCCACCACGGAATCAGCGCCGAGGTGGGCAGCCACACGCTGCCGGCAACATGGCTGGCTGCCATCGAATGGAACTCGCCGACGCGCCGCTTCGCCTCGGCTTCGTCGCCACGCCACAAGGCAATCGGGCAGACGCAGAGCGAGAAGGCCTGGGTCAGGGCCAGCGCGTCCTCGCGGCGGGCCAGTTCCAGGGTTTCATCGGCGAGGCTGGCCGCCTGGTCCGCGAAGCCCTCGATCCACAGCGTTCGGCTGAGCATGATGCGCATCGAGATGCGATGGTCGAGCCCGCCGCCGACCGTTCCCACCGGACCCCGCTGCACGGGGTGGCTCAACACACGCTCGGCCAGTTTGCGGCACTTGGTGTTGGCACCCGTGAAGTGCGCGACCTGGGCCCCGATGCGGTCGGCCACCAGCATCAGCAGCGCACTGCCGGAGCGCCGCGCCGCCGCGGTCAGCCGGCCGATGGTGTCGGCGGCCTGCACATAGTCGGCCAGCGCCAGCGTGACCACCAGGATGCCCATCAAGGCCTCCGCCTCAAGTTCCGGGCTGTCGATCTGCTCCGCCAGTTGCAAGGCGCGCGCATTGGCCGCGCTCGCAGCGGGGGTGCGCCCGTCGACCAGTTCGGACTTCGTGGCCAGCGCGATGTTGAGGCGCAGCTCCAGCGCCGGCTCAACGCCCGGCAGCTGCTGGAGCGCGGCGAGCGCGCGCTCGATGGCGTCGGGATGGTCGAAGGGGTTGACCACGCTGACGATGCTCCACAGCGCGGCTGTCAGCGTGCAGCCGGTCAGCGCGTCCCCGCCCGGCGTGAAGGACCAGGCCAGGGCGGCTCGCATCTCGTCGATCAGCCAGGTGTTCGCGTCCCACCATTCACGCTTGCTGATGGACGTCCAGTCCTTGGCGGCCTGCTGGACGAGCACCAGGATGTGGGCAGCATGGCGCTTGGCCAACAGGGGCCGCTGTTCGCGCTGGTCCAGCTGCGCGAGCGCGTAGGCGCGCGTCAGCTCCAGCAGCCGGAAGCGGACGTGCTCGCCGCTGGCATCGCTGGTCAGCAAGGACTTGGCGGCCAGGCTGGCGATGCCATCGAAGATCTCGTCTTCTCGCATCGGCACCTGCGGATCGACGGACATCAGGAAGCGGATCGCCGCCTGCACCGGGAACCAGCCCTGGAAGATCGCCAGTCGATCGAGGATGCGCTGCTCGTCCTCGCTCAGCAGCTGGTAGCTCCATGCCAGCATGGCCGACAGCGAATGGTGGCGTGTGGGCGCGTTGCGGCGGACGCCTTTCAGCTGCAGCACGTGGGCATCGAGCTGCGCAGACAGCCCGCGCAGGCCGAACAGGTCCACGCGCGACGCGGCCAGCTCGATGGCCAGCGGGTTGCCGTCGAGGCGATGGCACAGCTCACCGACCACCGAAGCATCGCGGTCGGTGAGGATGAAATCGTCCACATTGGCGGTAGCGCGCTCGACGAACAGCTCGACCGCTGAAAATTCCAGGGCCTGGGCCGCCGTCAGCTCGGCCGAAGCGGGCGGTGCCGACAGAGCGCCCAGCCGGTGCAGCCACTCGCCCTCCGCACGCATCGGCTCGCGGCTGGTGGCCAGCACATGCAGGCCCGGCGCCATCTTGAGCAGGTCTTCCACCAGCGGCGCCAGCGCATCGACCAGGTGCTCGCAGTTGTCGAACACGATCAGCATGCGGCGCTCGCGGATGTAGGCCTCGAGGTTCTGCTGGCCTTCCAGCTGCAGGGTCAGGCCCAGGGCCGCCATCAGCACGGAGGGGATCAGCTGCCCGTTGTCGATGGGCACCAGGTCGATGAAGCAGACGCCGTGCTCGAAGCCGCTGCCCTGCGCTTCTGCCACAGCCAGCGCCATCGTCGTCTTGCCGATGCCGCCCGGCCCGACCAGCGTGACGAAACGGCCGAACTTCAGCTGCGCCGCCAGCAGCGCCACCGCTTCGACGCGCCCGATCATGCGCGTCAGGCGCGCCGGCAGGCGGGCCAGGGGATCGTCCATGCGAGGCAGGGGCAGCTCGCCGGGCTGATGCCGCAAGCGCGCGACTGGCGCCACGAAGAGATAGCCCCGCCCGGGCTGGTTCAGGATGTAGCGCGCGCCGGCCTGGCCATCGCCCAGCACCTTGCGCAGGGCCGCGACGTGCACGCGCAGGCTGCTCTCCTCGACCACCGTGCGCGGCCAGGCGATGGCCACCAGTTCATCCTTGCTGACCAGCTCGCCGGCGCGCTCCACCAGCGCAACCAGGATGTCCAGCGCCCGCGCGCCCAGACGCACGGGCTGACCGTCCTCGAGCAGTTGCCGGCGCGAACGGTACAGGCGGAAGTTGCCGAAGCTGAAGGTCTGCTCACTGACCTGAGGCAGCAAGACTCGGGGCCCGTTGGCGCCGCTCACGGCGAGGCCTGGTGCGCGTGCGGGCGCAGTCCCGCAACTGGGATGGGGCCGGGCTCGATCGCGAGTTCGCGGCCGCATTCTGCATTCTTGCGCATGGGTCCTCCCTCAGCCATCAACGCCGCTGCCCAAAGGCCGGCGACTCGATGGGACGCTCGATGCCAGGGCCGCACTCCCGACGGCGCGCCGGCAAGGTTCGCGGGCCAATGTACCCGACATCCCGCGAACTTCGAACCAGCGCCTTGGCAGGTTCAGGTCTTGAAGAAGGCAAGCAGATCCGGATTGATGACCTCCGGGTTCGTCGTGCACATGCCATGCGGCAGGCCCGGATAGATCTTCAGCGTGCTGCCCTTCACCAGCTTGGAGGCCGGCACTGCGGCATTGGCGTAAGGCACGATCTGGTCATCGTCGCCATGCAGGATCAGCGTGGGCAGCTTGAACTGCTTCAGGTCCTCGGTGAAGTCGGTCTCCGAGAAGGCTTTGACGCAGTCGTAGTGCGCCTTGATGGAGCCCGTCATGCCCTGCTCCCACCAGCGCTGGCGGATGCCCTCGGAGACTTTCGCGCCGGGGCGGTTGTAGCCGTAGAAGGGCATGGTGATGTCGCGATAGAACTCGGCGCGGTTGCCTGCCACGCCGGCCCGGATGCCGTCGAAAGCCTCGATCGGCACGCCGCCGGGGTTGCCGGCGGTCTTGAGCATCAGCGGCGTCACGGCGCCGATCAGCACGGCCTTGGCCACCCGCTTGGTGCCGTGCCGGCCGATGTAGCGCGCCACCTCGCCGCCGCCGGTGGAATGGCCCACATGGATGGCGTCGCGCAGGTTCAGCGCCTCGGTGAGCGCGGCGAGGTCATCGGCATAGGTGTCCATGTCGTGGCCGGTCCAGGCCTGGTCGGAGCGGCCGTGGCCGCGCCGGTCATGCGCGATGACGCGGAAACCCTGCTGGAGGAAGAACAGCATCTGGCCGTCCCAATCGTCGGAGGAAAGCGGCCAGCCATGCGAGAACACGATGGGCTGGCCCTTGCCCCAGTCCTTGTAGAAGATCTGGGTGCCGTCGGCGGTCTTGATGGTGCTCATGGAAGGGATCCTTGGGGTGGCGTTGGTGGCGTTGGTTGCGGCCGCAAGGGCCGACAGGGGGAAGGCAATGGCGGCCGCGCCGAGCAGCATTTGGCGGCGCGACAACTCGATCAGCGCCGCGGCGCTGGAAGAAGAAGCAGGCGAGGATTCATCGGACACGGGCGACTCCTTGAACAGTGGCGAAGAGCGCCGGGGGCCGGCCTCGTCAGGCGAACCGATCGTAGGCAGCCGCGCCAGCCTGCGCATCCGGTAGTCAGGGCGTCCCGGCATCGGCCATTCGGGAGGGGCCAGGCCTTGCCGCCTTCTGCACAGTGAGGCCCTGACCATTGCGGTCATCCACCGCCCTACCCTGCAAGGAGTCCCACATGCCCATCACCGCCACGCCCACGCCAGGCAGCCAATTGCTCAATCCGCTCAATCACGCACTCGTGCTGATCGACTTCCAATCGCAGATGGCTTTCGCGACCCGCTCGATCGACCTGGTCGACCTGCGCAACAATGCCGCGCT
>FSVW01001042.1_pt1 | contig 12769 bp, 8 predicted proteins | sample 1637551 | NCBI WGS metagenome assembly FSVW01 (sample SAMEA3914814, study PRJEB12502) | metagenome | biome: forest; material: soil | place: USA | collected 2011-09-16 | depth 0.1 m | reverse complement strand
TGCACGCGGTGGTACTGGCTGATCGAGCCCTCGCCCGTGTCGTGCGCGAAGCGGCCCTGCTTGGCCCCCTTGTTGAGCGCCATGATCGCGTTGGCGCTCAAGGCGCCAAAGCTCATGGCCGAGATGTTGAACACGCTGGCCGAGTAGGGCTGGGCGCGCTCGGCGCCGATCACGATGCGGAAGTCGGGCGACTCGATGCGCGTGGGCTGCAGCGAGTGGTTGATCCATTCGTAGCCGCTCGCGCCCACGTCCATCTGCGTGCCGAAGGGCCGTTTGTCCGGGTCGCCCTTGGCGCGCTGGTAGACCAGCGAGCGCTGCGTGCGCGAGAAGGGCGCGGCCTCGTTGTCGCCCTCCAGAAAGTATTGGCGGATCTCGGGCCGGATGAACTCGAGCAGGAAGCGCACATGGCCGATGACCGGATAGTTGCGCAGCACCGAGCGCTTGGTCTGCGTGGCGTCGTGCAGGCCCACCAGGGTGAGGTAGGCGAAGAGCAGGGTGGGCACCGCGGCGTCGATGCCCTTGACCACCCAGATCAGCGCGAACACCAGGGTCAGCACCGCGCAGGCGAGCCAGGTGCTGTAGCGCACGGGGAAAATCTCATCGAGGCGTCTGAGCCAGGCCAGCATCTGCTTGTCCCCTTCTTGTTGGTGGCGGCATGCTACGCCCGTGCCGAGACCCGGGCGAGGATGACTTTGCGGCGATGTCTCGCCCGTGCCGCAAAATCCGCCCATCTCTCACCTGAACAGGCAAGTCATGAGCCTCAAGTCCCTTTTCAAGCCCGTGGGCTGGTTGTTCGCCAAGCTGTGGTGGCTGCTCGATGGCACGCGCCGCGCCATCCTCAATCTGCTGCTGCTCCTGCTGATCGTCTGCATCCTCTGGGGTCTGTTCAGCCATGGGCCCAAGCCGCTGCAGGACAAGACGGTGCTGACGCTCAATCTCGACGGTGCCCTGGTCGAGCAATCCTCGGGCTCGGCGCGCAGCCAGGCCCTGGCGCGACTGCAGGGCAACGACGTGGCGCGCCAGACGCGCCTGCGCGATGTGCAGCAGGCGCTGGAGGCCGCGGCCAAGGATTCGCAGATCGGCGCCGTGCTGCTGGATCTCGACGACTTCAGCGGCGCCGGCCTGGCCAGCCTGCACGAGGTGGCCGCCGCGCTCACACGCTTCAAGGCCAGCGGCAAGCCCGTGCTGGCCTACGGCGACAGCTACAGCCAGCGCGCCTACTTCCTCGCCTCGCTGGCCGACGAGATCTACATGCATCCGATGGGCATGGTGCAGGTCACCGGTTTCGGCGGCTACCGCACCTACTACAAGGACGCGATGGACCGCGTGGGCGTCACGGCCAACGTCATCAAGGCCGGCGCCTTCAAGAGCTTTGGCGAGCCGTACACCGGCAACGGGCCGTCCAAGGAAGCGCTGGAGGCCGACAAGTACCTGTACGACGCGCTCTGGAGCGGCTATACGGCCAGCGTGGAGAAGGCGCGCAAGCTGCCCGCCGGCACGCTGATGGCCGGCATCAACGCCCTGCCCGAGCGCCTGGACGCCGCGGGTGGCAGCGCTGCCCAGATGGCGCTCAAGGAAAAGCTCGTCGATGGCCTCAAGACCCGCGACGAGATGCGCGCGCTGCTGATCCAGAAGGGCGCGGCGGCCGACGGCGGCAAGACCTACCGCCAGATCGGCATGCTCGACTACCTCGTGCGCCAGGCGCAGCTGCCGGTGTTCGGCGACCATGTGGCCGTCGTCGTGGCCGAAGGCGAAATCATCGATGGCGATGCCGGCCCGGGCCGCGTCGGTGGCGATTCCACCGCGCGGCTGATCCGCCAGGCGCGCGAGGACGAGCAGGTCAAGGCCCTGGTGCTGCGCGTCAACTCGCCCGGTGGCAGCGCCTTCGCCAGCGAGATCATCCGGCGCGAGCTGGAGCTCACCAAGAAGGCTGGCAAGCCCGTCATCGTCTCCATGGGCGACGTGGCGGCCTCGGGCGGCTACTGGATCAGCACGAGCTCGGATCTCGTGATCGCCGACCCGGCCACCATCACCGGCTCGATCGGCGTGTTCGCCATGCTGCCCACGGGCGACAAGCTGCTGGACAAGCTGTCAGTGCACACAGGCGGTTATGCCACCACCTGGCTGGCCGGCGGTTTCGACCCGCGCCGCCCGCTCGACCCGCGCCTGGCTTCCACCATCCAGGCCGGCATCAACAACACCTACCAGCAGTTCACCACGCTGACCGCGCAGGCCCGCAAGAAGACGCAGCCCGAGATCGACGCCGTGGCGCAGGGCCGCGTGTGGACCGGCGCGCAGGCGCTGGACCGCAGCCTCGTGGACCGCAACGGCAGCTTCGGCGACGCCCTGGCCGAGGCCAACAAGCGCGCCAGGCTCAAGGCCGATGCGCTGCCGGTCTATCTGGAAAAGCAGCCCGGCCGCTTCGAGCGCCTGCTCGACAGCCTGGACGCGGTGCTGGTGCCCAGCATGGCCGAGGCGATCCGCCAGCAGCTCGGTTTCACGCCGCCGGCGGCACTGCAGGAAACCATCCGCGAACTGGCCAGCCTCAGCGAAGTCTCCGCGGGCCGCAAGCCCTACGCGGCGCTCGTGCACTGCCTGTGCAAGGCACCTTGAACTGAGCCCTCGCCCGGCGGCGCTCGGCCCGACAGAGCTCAGGCCGCGCCGGAGGCGTGGCTTGCCTGCGCGGCGCGCTGATGCAGGAAGGCGCGCGCCAGGCTGGAATCGGGCTTGAGGCGCTCGCCGATGTACAGCTCCTTGCGCCGCAAGACGATCTGCTCGCGCAGCTTGAAGGCCATCAGGGCCATCGGGTCGATGCCGCGCTCCTCGGCCAGGTTCACCGACTGCCAGAGCTTGCACATGCTGTGCCCGCTGAGCGCGGCCATATAGCTGGCCACCAGGCGCAGGCGCGCCTGCACACGCTCCTCGCAATGCGCCAGCCAGTTGCGCAGCGCCGCGGCATTGCCGCCGTGGATGGCGCAGGGATCTTCGCCCGCGGCCATCAGCAGGGCTTCGAGCGTCGGGCGATCAGAGGCCGCGAAGGCGGCGTTGACGATCATCATCTGCTGCTCGCGTCCGGGCCGCTCGGCATCGCTGGCCGCGCGGTCCGGATGCAGGCGCATGGCGGCGCGGCGGTACAGCATCTTCAGCGTCGGCGGCGCCCATTGGCCGATGTCCGCGCCCACGGGCACCAGTGGCAGCGGCTCGTCCGCCGGCAGGCCTTCGAGCCGCGCCATCTGGGCCAGGCCCGGCATCTGCGATTGCAGCTGGCTGCCTTGCTGCGGATGCGACGGCGCTTCGGGCAGGCGCAGGTCGATGCCGTGCTGGCGCATCGTGCTGATCAGCGCATTGGTGGCCGTGCGCAGCTGCGACTCCAGCGCAAACAGTTCTTCGTAGAGCGGGCCGAACAAGGCCTGGTAGCGCTCGGCGAAGGCCCGCACCTGCGTGCGCTGCACCTGGAACTCCTGCTCCTGCAGGGCCAGATAGCGGCGCAGGTCCTGGAGCGCCGCGTGACGGCGCTCCAGTTCTCTTCGGCTGATGACAGGGTCGAGGCTGCGCATGACCCTATTCTTGACCAGCTCGGGCCGATGCGAAGCCGCAATCAGCCCCTCGGGGCGGGGGTGTTTCCCGGATCAGCCTGGCGTCAAGCCTTGGAGGCGCGGCGGCGGCGCAGGGCCACGCCGGTCAGGCCCAGGCCCGCGGCCAACATCGCCCAGCTCGAAGGTTCGGGCACGGCCGTCACGTCGAGGTAGTGCTGGAGGATCTGCGCCGTGTCCATCTTGTAGTCCGGGTTGGCCAGGATGTCGGTGTTCAGGTTCCAGCCGATGGCGTCGAACAAGGCGAGGTCTTGCGCGGTGACGATGCCCTGCTGGCACAGGCCGCCGGTCGGATCCATGATGCCGACCTGCGCTTCGGTCAGGATGGTGCAGCTGACGCCGTCGTGGATGCGCCCGCCTTCCATCCAGTGCGAGGTCTGGAAGCCGTCGGCGCCGTTGGCGAAGCCCGAGCGGCCGAACATCTGGGTGGCGCCGCCGTCGATCGAGAAATACGGCGTGCCGCCCCAGAGCATGCTGAACGCGCCGTTCTGGTAGCGGAACATGTCGGTGTTCGAAGGCCGCGAGGCATTGGTCGAATTCGAGGCCACGGCGCTGGTGAAGCCCAGCGCATGGCCCATCTCGTGCACGGCGACGGCGACGAAATCGGACGCGACCGTGGCGAAGCCGTCGCGCGTGTCGAAGTCGAAGGGCCTTGCGCTGTTGAAGGTGATCGACGCGTCGGAGGCCGTGGCGGTGCCGGTGTACAGGCCGAGCGCTTTCTGGATCGAGGTGTTGAGGTTCACGTTGGTGTTCGAGAACGTCGCCAGGTGCGTGGTCGCGATGGCGTCCAGCGGCGTGGTCGAGTCGGCGATGAGCGCGGCGCGCCAGGCGACCTGCGTCTTGTTGCCGGACGAACTGGAGGTCTGTCCCAGCGTGTTCGGATCAAAGCCCGCCGAGGTAAAGCCCACATTGAAGTTCAGGGTCACGTTGTCGGTCAGCACCGATTCCCAGAACGAGGCGGCGGCCGAGAAGCCGATGTAGGCAGCGCTGCCGGGCGCGACGCCGCCGGTGTTGATGAGGTTGATCGTGATGGCCTGGGCGCCCTGGGAAAGAGCCAGCGCGGCGGACACGGCCGCGACAATGTGACGTAGCTTCATGAGCATTCCTTGTTTCGAGAGGGGCCGCCAGCGGGTCCGGCAGATGTAAAGGAATGTTAATTCGTCAGCCGCCTCCGGGCGCGATCGAATACCGAGCCGATTCGGCGAATTCGGTCTCATCGCTTTCCCGCATTTCAATCCAGCGTCATCCGGTATCGCTTCAGCGCCACCGCGCCGGCCACCAGCAGGAAGACCACCATCGGCCAGACTTCCGGCATCAGCGTCGCCAGGCCGTTGCCCTTGAGCAGGATGCCGCGCACGATGCGCAGGAAGTGCGTCAGCGGCAGCACCTCGCCCAGATGCTGGGCCCAGACCGGCATGCCGCGAAACGGGAACATGAAGCCCGACAGCAGCATCGAGGGCAGGAAAAAGAAGAAGGTCATCTGCATGGCCTGCAGCTGGTTGGCGGCCAGCGTGCTGAAGGTGAAGCCCACGCCCAGATTGGCCAGCATGAACACGCCGATCAACGCCAGCAGCAAGGGCAGGCTGCCCAGCATCGGCACGTCGAACAAGGCCCAGGCCATGCCCATGATGACGCCCAGCTGGATGTAGCCGATCATCACGTAGGGCAGGATCTTGCCGACCATCACCTCCAGCGGGCGCACCGGCGTGGCCAGCAGGTTTTCCATCGTGCCGCGCTCGCGTTCGCGCGTCATCGCCAGCGAGGTCAGCATCACCATCGTCATCGTGAGGATGGTGCCGATCAGGCCCGGCACGATGTTGTAGCGGGTCAGGCCCTCGGGGTTGTAGCGGCGCTGCAGGCGCAGCTCGAAGGGCGGCTCGCCCGGTTGCAGATGGGCCAAGGGCCCGCTCAATTCACGCGTTAGCGCCGAGCTGCCGAGCTGCGACAAGGCTGCCAGCGCATTGCCCGCCGCGGCCGGGTCGGTGGCGTCGGCGGCGATCAGCAGGGCCGGCTTTTCGCCGCGCACCAGGCGGCGCTTGAAGTCGTTCGGGATGACGACGATGAACTGGATGTCGCCGCGCGCCAGCAGCTCGTCGGCCGCGCCTTCGCTGATGCCGCTGGCGTCCACGCGGAAGTAGCCGCTGTTCTGCAGCGCCGCCATCAGGCTGCGGCCCATGTCGCTCTGGTCCTGCGAGACGATGGCCGTGGGCAGGCCTTTCGGATCCATGTTGATGGCATAGCCGAACAGCACCAGCTGGCCGATCGGCACGCCCACGGCCATGGCGAAGGTCAGCTTGTCGCGCAGCATCTGCTGCAGCTCCTTCATGAAGATGGCGAACATGCGGGCCCAGCTCATGCCGGTTCCTCGAAGTTGTCGTGCGCCTGGCCGATCAGGTTGACGAAGGCATCCTCGAGGTTGCCGTCGCTCACGCCGGCCGTCTTCAAGACTGCTTCCTTCGGACCATGCGCCAGCACCTTGCCGTAGGCGATGAAGACCAGCTCGTCGCAGCGCTCGGCCTCGTCCATGTAGTGCGTGGCCACGAGCACCGTGATGCCGGCCTGCGTCAGCTCGTGCAGCTGGGCCCAGAACTCGCGCCGCGCCTGCGGATCGACGCCGGCGGTGGGCTCGTCCAGCAGCAGCAGGCGCGGCTCGTGCAGCAGGCAGGCGGCCAGGGCCAGGCGCTGCTTCCAGCCGCCCGAGAGGCTGCCCGCGAGCTGGTCCTGGCGGGTCTTGAGGCCGAGCTTCTCGAGCGCCTCGTCCACGCGCCGGCGCCGCTCGGGCAGCTCGAACAGCCGCGCCACGAAGTCCAGGTTCTGGCGGATCGAGAGGTCCTCGTAGTAGCCGAACTTCTGCGTCATGTAGCCCACTTGCCGCTTGAGCTGCGCCTGTTCCCTGCGGAAGTCCAGGCCCAGGCACTGGCCCTCGCCGCTGTCGGGTGTGAGCAGGCCGCAGAGCATGCGCATGGTCGTGGTCTTGCCGCTGCCGTTGGGGCCGAGAAAGCCGACGATCTGGCCCTGCTGCACCTGCAGGCTCACGTCGTCGACGACCTTGCGGCCGTTGAAGGATTTGGACAGCCCCCGCACATCGATTGCGAGGTCGCTCATGGGCTCACGTCCAGCGGTTGTCCGGGCTGCAGGCGCAGCGCGTCTTCGGCCTTCTCCGGCCGCGCCTCGACCATGAACACGAGCTTGCCGCGCTGCTGGTTGGAATAGATCACCGGCGGCGTGTACTCGGCCTGCGGGGCGATATAGCTGATGCGCGCGGCGATGCTCGCGCCGCAGCCGTCGCAGCTCAGGTGCACCAGCTGGCCCGGCTTGATGGAGCTGAGCTTTTCCTCGGGCACGAAGAAGCGCGCCTTGCGATTGGCCGGCGGCAGCAGGGCCAGCACGGGCTGGCCGGCCGGCACCCATTCGCCGGGGCGGAAGAAGACGTCGGTGACGAGGCCCGCGCTCGGCGCGCGCTGCGTCGTCTGCTGCAGCTGCCAGTCGGTCTGTGCCTGTCCGCTCTGTGCGGCAGCGGCCAGGGCGCGGGCAGAGGCACGCTCGTCCTCGCGCGCCGGCAGCCTGGCCGTGCTGAGCGCCGCTTCCAGCTCGCTCACGCGCTCGCGCGCCGTGCGCGCCTGCAGCGAGGCATCCTCCACCTGGGCCGGGGCGATGAAGCCTTGCGCGAGCAGCTGCTGACGCCGCTTGAGTTCGACGTTGGCGAGGTCGGCCTGCGTGCGCGCCTGGTTCAGCTGCGCCAGCGTCACGGCCAGTTCCTCGCGGCGGCGGCCCTTGTCGGTGTCGGCCGCCTGCGCCTGGGCGCTTTGCGCGCGGGCCTGTGCTTCGGCGTCCGCTGCGCGCTGGAGGCTGGCGTCGAGCGCGAACAGCGGCGCGTCCTGCGCCACGCTCTGGCCCGACTGCACGCCGAGCTGGCTCACGCGCCCGGCCACTGGCGCGGCGATGTAGAGCGTCTCCCCCTCGGCATAGCCGCTCCAGCGCGTGCCGGCTTGCGGCTGGCAGGCGCTCAGCAGGAGCAGGGCAGGAAGAACGGGCAATCGCTTCATGACAGGGCCTTCAGGGCAAGGTCGATGCGGGCGCGCAAGGCGGCGTCGGAGAGGATCTGCGGCTCGATCTGCGCCGCCAGCGCCTTGGGCGCAAGGCCCAGCGCGCGCACGCCGCCGCCGATCAGGATCGGGGCCAGCACCGCGCCCATCAGGAAGGACAGGCGGGTCAGCGGCGGCTGGCGGCTCAGCTGGCCCCGGGCCTCGGCCGCCGCGGCCAGCTCGCCCAGCAGCTTCACATGGCGCGGCGCATTGGCACGCAGGAACTCCAGCGCCACAGCCTCGCCGGACTGCGTGTCCTGCCACAGCCGGCCGATCAGCGCGCGATGCTCGCGCACGAAACGCGCCAGCGCGAACAGGGCGGCCTGCAGGCGCACGAGCGGCGCCGCGTCGGCCTGCGCCTCCAGGCTCAGGCTGGCGAACATCTGCTCGTAATGCTGTTGCAGGAGCGCGCGCAGAAAGCCGCTCTTGCTGCCGAAGTGGTAATGCACCATCGCCGGGTTGACGCCCGCATGCTCGGCCACACGGCGCACCGAGAGCCTGGCGCAGCCCAGCTCCGCATAGAGCGCGGCACCGGCGGCGAGCAGGGCCTGGTCCTGGGCTTGCGAGGGGCGTGGCATGGGCCATTATTGGTCGAGTGATCAGGAACCGCAAATCTTGTCCGCACGATGGAGGACGAGCCGCTCGCGCTGCAAGTGCCGGCGCGCGACACTCGGCCCGCAAAAAGGGAGCGGCCATGGCAGAGCAAGTCGGATTGGGAGCAGAAGAATCCCCGCGTTCTGAGCGCGAGTTCGTGGCCTTGCTGAAGCGGGTGGAGGCCTGGCGCGCCGGCCTGCATGAGTTCCGGGTTTCGCTGGGCAGCCCGGCCCGCGCGGCCAGCGTCACCGCGCTGGCGGCATTCGTGCTGACGCTGGCGGGCAGCTTCCTCACCTCGCACACGGGCTACGGCCTGGAGGACTGGCTGGGCTGGGGCCTGGCCGGCCCCGACGCGCCGGCCCCGGCACTGCTGAAGCTGTGGACCGACGTCGGCCTGCTCTGGCTGGCGCAGGCCGACCTGAGCTTCGACACCCTGGTGCTGCTGCCCTGCTATGCGGGCCTGTTCACGCGGCTGATCTGGAGCCTGGGCCAGACGCTGCTGCGCGACCTCCGGGGCCGGGAGCCCGGCGACGGGCCGCCGCTGGAATGGCTGCTGCTGCCGCTGTCGGCGCTGGCCTTCAGCGACCTCGCGGAAAACCTGCTCGGCCTGTCGCGCGTGGACGGCGTGCCCTGGTGGGGGTCGCTGCTGCAGCTGCCGATGCTCGCGCTGAGCTTCCTGCTGTGGCATGTGGCCCTGCCTGTGCTGCGGCGCTGGCGCTGGCGTGCGCTGCTGGGCGGCGCGGGGCTGGCCCTGCTCACCCTCTGGCTGGCGGGCGGCGCGAACGCGCCGGCCTGCATCGGCACGGCCGGGCCCGAATGGTTCTGGCCGCCTGCCGCTGATCTGGCAGGTTATGCCTGCGCCACCCACCACGGCAAGCGCTGGCTGCTGATGCTGACGGCCTTGTGGCTGCTGCTGCTGGGCCTGGCCTGGATCTTTGCCGTGCTGCGGCGCGACGGGCAGGCCCGCGGCCAGGACCAGCGCACCCTGCTGCGCTCGGCAGTGGGCGACATGCTGCTGCGCAGCCGCTATGTGCTGATCGCCGTGCTGCTGCTGGCCCTGCTGGTGCTGGTGATGGACCAGGCGCGCGACCTGGCCTACGCCACCCTGGGCGCAGGCCCGCTGCCCGGCCTGTTCGCGCATGGCATGGCCGCCGCGGCGGCCTGGCTGCTGGCCTTCTGCCTGTGGCTGTGGACGCGCAGCGCCTGCGAGGTCGTGGCCGCCGGCCGGACCCTGCGCACGCAGCACGGCGTGGAGGACGACTTCGCGCGCTATCTGGCGCGGCTGCTGGGCATGTCGCCCCTGCTGATGTTTGCCCTGCTGGCGCTGGGCGTGGTGCGCGACGGCATTGCCGGCGCCTATGCCAACTCGATCCTGAATCGCCCCATCGACGAGCCGCTGCAGATCGCGCTCGCCGCCGCGGCGCTGTCCCTGGCCCATGTGCTGCTGGCCGGCGCGTTCGCCTGGCAGCGCGGCCGGCAGCAGGACCTCTCCCGCTGCTATTACAACGCCCGTGCCGACGTGAGCTGGCTGTTCCCCCGATCCGGGCTTTACGCCGAGCGCTACACCCTGGGCCGGCACGTCAAGCCCATGCACCTGCTGGTGCTGGCGCTGGCCGGCTTTGCGGTGGCGCGGCTGGCCGACATGAGCGGCGCGCTGCCCTCATTGGCCCAGGCCGAGATCGCGTTTGCGCTGGCCTTCTGGGTCTGCGTGTTCGGCTGGCTTTCGCTGCAGGAGTTGCGCACGGCCGTGCCCTGGGTCCTGGGCCTGGTGGTGCTGGTCGGCGTGCTGGGCGGGGTCGGCCAGGACAGCCGCCACATCGTCTGGCGGCCGCTGCTGCACGCCGAGCCCCTGGCCGTGCCCGCCAACGACGGGCTGCGCCTGGCCGCGACCCTGCTGCTGGCCGCGCTGGTGGCGCTGGCCTACGGGCTGGTGATCGTGCATGCGGGGATGCGGGCGCGGGGCGCGCAGCCGTTTTCCGAGCCGGTCCGGTTCCGGCGGCCAGGGGAGCCGCGCAGGGTGCCGGGCCTGTTCAGGCGCCTGCTGAACTGGGGGCGCAACCAGGTCTTCGATCGCTTCAAGCTGGCCGGCATGCTCTTCGCCCTGTGGCTGGCCGCGCTGGGCGTGATGGCCGGCGCCGACCGCCTGATCGACGAGCGCGAGCAGCTGGCGCCCGCGGCCTGGCAGGCCGATCCGCGGCCCTCGCTGGAGCTTGCGCTGAGGCAGTGGCTGGAGAGCCTGTGCAAGGAGGAAAAGGCATGCAGCGAGGAGGCCGGCTCCGCTGAACTGCCCGTCTACCTGATTGCCACCGCCGGCGGCGGCATCCGCGCCACGGCCTGGACGGCCGATCTGCTGCAGTCCTGGCAGGAACAGGACCCGCAGTTCGCGGCCCGCACCTTTGCGATCTCGGGCGTCTCGGGCGGCGCGGTGGGCGCAGCCGTGTTCCGCGCCTGCCAGGCCGACCCGCCGCATGCGCGCGCGTGCATCCAGCGCTTCATGCAACGCGACCTCGTGGCGCCGCTGCTCTCGGCCTGGATGTTCGAGGACGTGCTGGGCAATGTGCTGCCCAGCGGCGTGTGCAGCCGGCAGCCGGGCTGCGGCTTTCTGTCGCGCGCGGCCTGGTTCGAAGCCGGGCTGGAGCAGGGCGCGCCGGAGCTGCGCCGCAATCTGTTCGGCGCGCAATTGCCTGCGCATCGCCCGCACCTGCTGCTCAACTCGACCTGGGTGGAATCGGGCGAGCGGGCGATTGCCAGCGACATCGCGCTGAACCAGGACTTCCCCGGCGCGCGCGACCAGCTCGACATCCTGCGCCACGACCTGCCCCTCTCCACCGCGGCCCACAACGCTGCCCGCTTCCCCTACACCAATGCGATCGGCGAGCTGCAGACGCGTGATGCCGACTGCCGCCGCCGCGCCTCTGCGAGCGCGCCGCTGGCGGGCGACGCGGCGCTCCAACCCTGCGGCCATCTGGCCGACGGCGGCTACTACGACAACAGCGGCATGGCCACGCTGGCCGACGTGATGCGCGGCCTGAGCCGATGCCTGTCCGATCCGGTCGCCGGATCCGCATGCGGCAAGCTCCCTCACCGCACGTGGCTGGCCCAGCACCTGCGCGTGAACACGCTGATGCTGCGCAACACGCCGCGCCTGAGCAACGAGCCGGTGCTGCAGTGCGCGCACGCGGACGAGCCGCATGCGGCCGACGTGCGCCCGAAGGCAGCCGATGGATGCCTTGCCCGCACGCCGCTCTACCAGCCGCAAATGCCGGCCTGTGCGGCGGGCAATCGCCTCTACACGGACGCGCTCGGCCCGCCGCTGGCGGTGCTTGCGGGCAGCGGCATCGGCGCCCATGGCCGGCGCGACGAGGCGCTGATGTTCACGCTGGCCGTGCCGCCCGGCATGCTGCAGCCGGTGGCCATCGATCTGCTGCAGCAGGGTGTGCACTTTCCGCTGGGCTGGCATCTGTCGGGGGTGGCGGCGACGAACATCGAGGAGCAGGCCGGGCTTTGCACGCTCGGCTCGCTACAATCTGCGGCACAGCGCTGATTTGCTCCGAATTGCGGGCGCTATAGAAATGCCGCTAAAGAGGGATGCCCAGCCGGTATCCGCACTTTGTGGGGCCGGTTTTCTTTTTTCGAAAGAGCTTGGGCATGGCCAGCATCGGACATGTGACACCGCAATCAATGCACTTCGACGAGCCGCTGCCCCTGCGCAGCGGCAGCACGCTCGACCCCTACGACCTGATGGTCGAGACCTATGGCCAGCTCAATGCCGACAAGAGCAACGCCGTGCTCGTCTGCCATGCGCTCAATGCCAGCCACCACGTGGCCGGCACCTACGAGGGCCAGGACAAGAGCGAAGGCTGGTGGGACAACCTGATCGGCCCGGGCAAGCCGCTGGATACCGACAGGTTCTTCGTCATCGGCGTCAACAACCCGGGCTCCTGCTTCGGCTCGACCGGGCCCATGCATCTGAACCCGGCCAACTCGCAGCCCTATGGCGCCGACTTCCCGGTCGTGACCGTGCAGGACTGGGTGGACGCGCAGGTCCGTGTGGTCGATCGCCTGGGCATCACGCAGCTGGCCGGCGTGCTCGGCGGCTCGCTCGGCGGCATGCAGGCGCTGGACTGGTCGCTGCGCTATGCCGAGCGCCTGCGCCACTGCATCGCCATCGCCACCGCGCCGAGCCTGTCGGCGCAGAACATCGCCTTCAACGAGGTGGCGCGCCGCGCCATCATCACCGACCCGGACTTCCACGGCGGCCACTTCTACCGCCACGGCACCGTGCCCAAGCGCGGCCTGCGCGTGGCCCGCATGATCGGCCACATCACCTACCTCAGCGATGACGTGATGGAAGAGAAATTCGGCCGCCAGATGCGCAGCGCCGAGCTCGGCTACAGCACGCAGGACATCGAGTTCCAGATCGAGAGCTACCTGCGCTACCAGGGCGACAAGTTCAGCGAGTACTTCGACGCCAACACCTACCTGCTGATCACCCGC
>FSVW01003969.1_pt1 | contig 12775 bp, 13 predicted proteins | sample 1637551 | NCBI WGS metagenome assembly FSVW01 (sample SAMEA3914814, study PRJEB12502) | metagenome | biome: forest; material: soil | place: USA | collected 2011-09-16 | depth 0.1 m | reverse complement strand
GAGGTAGGCCGCGAAGTCCGGATGATCGGCCGCTAGCGCCAGCCGGCCGCCGCCGTGACGGGCGATCAGGTATTCGACGATGGCACCCGACTCGGCCAGCACCAGGCCGTCGTCCTCGATGATCGGTGCGTTGCCGAGCGGGTGGATCTCGCGCATTTCCGGCGGCGCCAGGCGCGTGACCGGATCGCGCTCATGGCGCTTGAGCACGTAGTCCAGGCCCAGCTCCTCGCAGAGCCAGACGATGCGTTCGGATTGCGAGGTGGCGAGATGGTGGACGGTCAGCATCGTGGGATCTCCGGTCAGTCGATCCTCGATGTTAGAAGAAGTGGCGGATGCCGAGCTGCAGGCCCGTCGTGTCCTGGCTCGCGAAGGGCAGGCCTGCGGCCGCCTGCTCCGAAGTCGCCGGTCCCATGCGGAAGGCGGCTGTGCCTTTGTTCGTCAGGCGTCCGACGGTCGCATACAGATGGGTGCGTTTGGAGGCGAGGTAGGCATACCCGACGGCGACCAGCGAGGCATCGGCGTTGTTCGCGCTGCGGTGCGCGTAAGACGTGCGGATCTCGCCATTCGTGCCGACCGGCACGGTGGCGCCGAGCATGTAGCCGTTGACGTTGGTTAGCGCGTCGATGCGGTTGGTCTGGTACCAGCCGTGCAGCTTGACCGCCTTGAAGGCATACATCGCGGCCAGCGACAGGGTGCGGCTCGTGACCGGCACGCCCTTCAGCCCGACGGAAGCCGCGGTCGCCTTCACCTGGTCCAGCACCGCGCCGACGAACAGCGGTCCCTGCGCGTATTCGAGGTTGCCGGAATAGCTGGCGCCTGTGGCGGCGCCCTCGCCGGCCGAGACCAGCAGCCGGCCGGTGACGCCGCCGAGGTTCGGCGTTATGTACTGGACCGTGTTGTCGTAGCGGTTCTGGTAGCCGCGCGCGCCTTGCAGCAAGGTGTACTGGCCGCCCAGGCCGAATCGATAGAAGGGATCGACCTTCAACGACATCCACAAACCCGGCGTGAACTGGCTGCCTAGCTGGACCGAACCGAGCTTGCCGTCGCCCAGCCCAACGTAGGATTCGCGGTTCCAGAAGGCGGTGGCGCTGGTCTGCGTGCCGTTGTCGACCTGGAAGCCGGTCTCCAGCTTGAAGTAGGCGCGCAGGCCGTCGCCGAGATCCTCGCTGCCGCGAAAGCCGAGGCGAGAGGTGTCGCTGGTCAGCGCGGTCAGGTGCGTGGACGGATGCGTCGGCGTGCTGTTGAAGCGCATCGATTCGACGGACACGTCGAGGATGCCGTAGACGCTGACGCTGCTTTGCGCCTGGGCGGCGAAGGGCAGCGTGCCGACGATGGCGGCGGACGCCATCAGGATCTTGTTTCTGTTCATCATGCTTGTCTCCGGTGTTGTGGTTTTCTGGATTTATTGATTCAGTTCGTGGTTTGTCGCGAAGTCCTCGGGCAGCGCTGGCCCCCAGACATAGAGCGAGTCTTCCGGCGGATGGTCAGCCGAGGGCCAGGTCTTGCCTGCTTCGACGAAATCGATGTCGTAGGAATACTCGGCGTAGCTGCCCCAGGGGTCGCGCACATAGCGGAAGTAGTTGGAGCCGAGCACATGGCGACCGACACCCCAGCCCTGCTCGTAGCCGGCCGCGGCCATCTGCTGCGCGCCGAGGCCGACGGCATCCAGCGAGGGCACGCACCAGCTGCTGTGATGCAAGCCGCCGCCGTCGGATTTGGCCAGCGCGATCAGGTGGTGGTCGCTGCCGTGCGGCGTATGCAGGAAGGCGATCACCGGGCCGGATTTGTCGGACAGGCGCAGGCCGAGCACGTCTTCATAGAAGCGCGTGGCGGCTTCGACGTCGGCACTGAATAGCAGGATGTGCGAGAGGTAGAGCGGCCGCACCGGCTGGGCCAGCGCCTTGCTGCGCCCCGGCGAACGGCCGGCGTTGTTGTTCAGCGGCGGGAACTCGCGCGGCGCGGGCTGCGAGGGCGAGGACTTGTCGCCCACGCGCAATTGCAGCGGCAAGGTGTCCGGGCCTTCGATCCACAGGCCGTCGGGGTCGGCACCTTCGGGCGCGGCGATGCGCTTGACCTCTCGTTCGTTCAGATGGCGCTCGAAGTCCTGCACGTCACCTGCATGGATGCCGAGGCTCAGCCACAGCAGACGCTTCGTCGGCCCTTGGACAATACGCGCCCAGCGGTGCGGGTGTCCGTGCGTGTACAGCGTTATCCCGCCCGCTTCGTCGCGCACGTCGAGGCCGAAGGCGGTGTAGAAGTGGCGGGCTTCATCCAGGTCTGGCACGCTGAACACGAACTCGTCGACCGAGTGCACTGCAAGTGGGGAACTCATCGTCCTTGTCTCCGGTTTGAGTGCGCAAAGCTGCGCCTGTACCGCTCAGCGGCGGCGTTAGGTGGCGCAAAGGAATTTCTAGATCACCTGCTGGCGCTGCGTACCCAGCGGCCCGGCGCTGAGCGTCATCACGTCACCTCGCTTGAGGAAGACCGGCACCGGCTTCACGCCGAGACCGACGCCCTCCGGCGTGCCCGTGATCACCACGTCGCCAGGCAACAAGGTCATGAACTGGCTCAAGTAGGACACGATCTCGGCGACCGGAAAGATCATGTCGGCGGTGTTGCTCTTCTGCTTGACCTCGCCGTTGACGGCCAGTTCGAGCGGGATAGCTTGCGGGTCCGGCAGTTCATCCGCCGTCACCAGCCAAGGCCCGATCGGACCGAAGCCGTCGAAGCTCTTGCCCTTGCCCCACTGGCCGTTACGCTTGATCTGCCAGTTGCGCTCCGACACGTCATTGGCCAGGCAATACCCGGCCACATGCAACAGCGCCTGATGCACCGGCACGTTCTTCGCCTTTGTGCCGATGACGAAACCCAGCTCGATTTCCCAATCCCCGGCGACCGAACCCTCAGGCAGTTGAACTTCGTCGTTAGGCCCAGCGATTGAAGTCAGTGCCTTGGTGAACACGACCGGCTCCTTCGGAATCTCCAGGCCCGACTCCAGCGCGTGCTTGCGGTAGTTCAGACCGATGGCGACGAACTGGCGCGTGCCCGCAACGGGCGTGCCCAGTCGTGTGCCTGGTGGCACCAGCGGCATCTGCATCAGGTCGATCGCGCCGAGCGCGCGGAGCTTTTCGGGCGACATCCACTCGGGCGTGAAATCTTGGATCAACAGCGAGAGGTCGCGGATCTGGCCGGTCGTATCCAGAGCGCCGGGCTTCTCTTGACCGATGGGGCCGTGGCGTAAGAGTTTCATCGTCGATTCCTTGTTGTAGTGATCACGCCTGCCAACGCGGGAATAGCGCCGCTGCGTTGCCGCCGCGGATGCCCTGGCGCAGTGAGTCGGGCATATCCAGCGCCTTGAACTGCTTGACCGCGTGCGACAGGTAGAAGTAGCTGTAGTCGCTGCCGAACAGCAGGTGGGAAGGCGGCACGACTTTGCGCAGCAGCTCGAAGGCCTCGGGCGCATAGGCCTGCGCGCATTCGAAGTAGAGCTTTGCGTACTCGGCGTAGACGCCGTCGGGGAAGAACTCCTTCATCGCCTCAGCGCCCACGCCGCGCCAGCCGGCGAAGCCTTCGAAGCGGCCAAGCAAGGCGTTGGTGACACCGCCGCCGTGGCTGAAGATGAACTTCACGTCCGGCAGGCGGCGCGTGGTCTTGGCGGCCCACAAGCTGACGATGGTCCGCGCGGTGTTCGTCGGGAATTCGATCCACGGCGCGGAAATCGGGAACTTCTCGTAGCTGAGCGTGGCGGGCGTGCAGCACGCGGCCTGCGAGGGATGGACGAAGACGACGGCCTTGCGGCGGTTCAGCTCCTGGAAGATCGGCTCGAACTTCGGATCGCCGAGCCAGGCGTCGCCGTACTGCGTGGAGATGCCGAAGCCATCGGCCTTGAGTACGTCGAGGGAATACGTTATTTCGGCCATCGCGCCTTCCACGTCGTTCATCGGCAGCGAGGCGAACAGGCCGAAGCGGCCCGGGTGGTCGACGCAATACTTGGTGCTCCACTCGTTCCAGTCGCGGGCCTTCTTGCGCGCGACAGCCGGGTCGGCGTCGAGCACCGGGCCGGCGTAGGCGATCGCGGTGTCGACGCCGTTCTGGTCGAGCTGCTCGACGGCCATGTCGATCGACCAGCTATTGCCGTCGATGTTCTTGTAAGTGGGCTCGAAGTGGTGGTGCACGTCGATCGAGCGGCCGGGCTTGGCGGCAGTAGCCGAGAGCGCCAGCCCCGGCGCGGCGGCAAGCGCCGCGGTGCCCGCGAGGAAGCCGCGCCGGCTGGCGTTGGCGTTGGCGGATGCAGGCGCGCAGCAGCCGCACTGGCCGGTCATCTTCCCGGCCGTATATAGAACACCTTTTCTCATTCTTGTCTCCGTATTTTGTCTATCGGAATCAGGCGAACTTCGGGAACAGCGCCAGCGCGTTGTCGCGCATGAAGTCCTGCCGCATCGCGTCGCTGATCAGCGGGCTGGAGTCGAGCTGCGCGGCCAGCCCGGCGGCCAGCGTCTCGGGCGTGTAGGGATAGTCGCTGCCGTAGAGGATTCGCTTCGGGTCGGCTAGCTCCAGCAGCGGCAACAGCTGGCGCGGCAGCGGGAAGCCGGCGAGGTCGTAGTACATGCGGCGCAGGCTGGCGAAGAAGGCGCTAACGTCGAGTTTCTGCGGCAGACCCAGCGCGGGCGAGAGGCCGGTGACGCGGTCAGCCAGCACCGGCACGACGGCGCCGGCATGCGGCACGATGATCTCGATGTTCGGGAACTTGGCGAGCGTGCCCGAAAGGATCAGGTTGAAGACCGCGCGGGTGGTCTCGAACATGAATTCGATCATCGGGAAGGGGTAGCCGATCGGCGGCAGCGAGGCCGCATTCTGGCCGGGCGCCGGCTGGTCCTGGCAGCAGGGGCAGTGCGGATTGGTCGGGTGGATGAAGACCTTGGCGTGACGATGGTTCAGCTCGGCGAAGACCGGATCGAGCCGGCGATCACCCAGGTAGACACCGTTGAAATTGCTCTCCAGGACGACGCCATCGGCATGCAGCTCATCAAAGGCGTAGTGGAGTTCCTTCAGCGAGCCGTCCACGTCCGGCAACGGCAGCGAGGCAAACAGGCCGAAGCGCTTGGGCCGCGACTGCACGGCCTTGGCGCCTTCCTCGTTGCAATAGCGGGCGAGGACGCGCGCGGCAGCGTCGTCGCCGAAGTGCAGGCCTGGCGCGGAGATCGACAGCACCGAGGACTCGATGCCCAGCCGGTCCATCATGCCGAGGTGCTGGTCGACGCTCCAACCGGGGATGCCGGGCATGCCCGCGGGTTTGGTGTGGCCGGCGGCGGCCAGGGCCGAGCGGTATTTCTCGGGCAGGTAGTGGGCGTGAACGTCGATGCGGCGGGCCGGGCCCGCCGGCGTGTTCGCGGCTGCCGCGCCGGCATGCGGGGATACCGCTGAGGCTGAGAGTAATGTCGCGCCGCCGGCCAGGAAGCCGCGGCGGCCGGTGTTCTTCGTTGGGGTCATGTCTTGTCTCCGTTGTTGTTGTCGTATGTTTTCGTCCGGTTCACCAGCCGTCGTCGCCGGACCAGAACAGTGCCGGCGCCGCATGCATCTCCACCTGCTTGTAGGCGCCGCTGTAGAAGACGAGCGGCTTGCGTTCGCGGCCGAGCGCGAGTTGCTCGACCTGGCCGATGTAGAGCAGATGGTCGCCGGCCTCGTGCACGTCGACCGTACGCAAGACCATCTGCGCCAGGCTCTCACGCAGCAGCGGCGTGCCGTCTTCCGCGGGCTCGAAGGGATCGGCCAGATCCGCCAACGGCCGGCCGCCGAAATGCGCGCTCAGTGCCTGCTGGCTTTCGAGCAGGAAGTTGACGCCGAAGCTGTCGCCTCGCCGGATCGCGCCAACGAAGCGGGCCGCGCGCCGCACCGAGATCATCGCCAGCGGCGGCTCCAGCGAGACGGACATGAAGGCATTCGCCGTCATACCGCGCGCTTCGCCTCCGCTCAAATAACTGATTACTGTGACGCCAGTAGCGAAGTGCCCCATCACGTCGCGGAACAGCTTGGGGTCGAAGGTGGTGTCCATGGCAAGCGTGTCCATGGCCGGCCTCAGACCAGCGGCGTGACGGTGTTCTCGACGCCCAGCAGCGCCTTGCCGTAGATCTCCTCGCCGACCGGCTGCAGCACGATCGCATGGCGCGCAGCGGTGTTCGAGTCACGCCACAGCCGTTGCATCGGGCTCGCGTCGGCGAAGCTGCCGGCGCCGTGCGCGGTCATCAGCATATTGATCGCGTCGGTGGCGTACTGGGCGACGTAGCCGGTGTCGGCCCGCACGCGGGCGCGGGTCAGGTAGTCGAGCACCTCGCCGCGCAGCGCGGCGTTGTCGATGTCATCGGCCGCGCGGTAGGCGTGGAGATGCGCGGTGTCGATCTTCATCGCGGCCTTCGACACCTGGATCTGGAAGGACACGGAATCGCTCTGCTTCTTGAACGAGGTGTAGGCGATCGCGCGCTGCGGTGCTTTTTCGATCACGTGGGCCAGCGCCGCGCGCGACATGCCGAGTTGCGCGCCGACGAGGATCAGCGCCGCCACCGGAATGAAGGCGGCGCGGTAGGCGGCTTCGTCCTTGAACGGCGTCGGGTATTCACTGCTAACGGCGGGCATCAGCGGCAGCAGGCGGTGCTCGGGCACGAACACGTCCTTGGCGACGACGCAGTTGCTGCCGGTGCCCTTCATGCCGGCGGTGAACCAGGTGTCCTCGATGCTCAGCTCGCTCATCGGCATCAGCGCGAGGTATTGGCCGATCGGCGCGCCGGTCTTCTTGTCCAGCTCCAGCAGCCCAAGCATCGCCCAGTCGGCATGCAGGCAGCCGCTGGACCAGAACCACTTGCCCGAGGCCTTCAGCCCGCCGTCGACGCGCTCCATCGTCGTCGACGGCGAGAACACGCCGGCGACCCGCGCATCGGGATTGGCGCCGAACACGTCGTCCTGCGCCTGCTCGCCGTAGAGGCCGGTGAACCAGGCACAGACGTTCGTGAGCGCCACGACCCAGGCGGTCGATCCGCAGGCTTCGGCGACGGCCGCGGTCACGTCCAGATGCGTGCGCACCGAACCCTGATGGCCGCCGTAACGCTTGGGCACCATCGTGCGGAACAGGCCGGCCTGCGCCAGCGCCTGGATGTTCTCCTCGACGACGCGGCGGTCCTTCTCGGTCTGCACGGCGTTCTTGCCGAGTGTCGCGTGCAGGCTCCTGGCGCGGGCAACCAGGGCGGCGCGAGTCTCGGCCTCATGGGCCTGGGCCTGGGCGAGTTGTTCGGCGGTGAGGGTGCTGGTCGCGGTGGTCATGGCTCGTCTCCTGCTTGGTTTAACTTCCGTGTCACACTGACACTGGTGTTAAATTTAGGACTCGAAGCCCGGCGTAGAAATGGAACATTCACTACGTCAGAACAGCGCTTCGTCAGACTGACGATTCATCAGTGGAGAGCCAGGCCATGCGTGAGCTGATCGCGAAACCGCTCGTCAACCATCGCGTCGAAGTCGCCGCGAAGAAGCGCGCGCTGACCCGCTCTCGGCTGCTCGAAGCAGCGATGCGCAGCTTTGCCGAGGTGCACGACCGCACGCCCGTGATCGAAGACGTGGTGCGTTTGGCCGAGGTCTCCCGCGGCACTTTTTACCTGCACTTCCAGTCGATGGACGAGGTCTTGCGCGCGCTCTCGCAGGAGCAGAGCGACCAGATGACGACCGACATCCTGCCGGTCTACGACCTGTTGAAGGAACCCTGGCAGCGCTTCTCGGTGGGCTTCCGCCTCTTCCTCAAGCGCGGACAGGCTGATCCCGGCTGGGCCTCCTTCGTCACGCGGCCGAGCACGGCGTCGAACAAGCTGCTGGTGACGAGCTATATGAAGGAAGACCTGCGCAACGGCGTGGCGGCCGGGCAGTTTTCATTCAACGATCTCGACGTGGCCGTCGATTTCATGATGGGCGGCTCGATCGCTGGCATCCGGGCGCTGGGTGTAGGCGTGGGCGACGCCGAGGCCTACATCGACGAATCGGTGCGCATCGCGCTGACGGGCCTGGGCAGCGGCGCAAGGCTTTGCGAGCGCGGCGTCAGGTTCTCGCGGCAGTACCTGGATGGCTGGCGGATGAATCACAGTGGCGACGGCGGGCCGCCGTTCGAGCCATCTGTCGCTTGATACGGCTCATGCCAGTTGCTCAGATCAACTCGAGCCTTGCCTTGCCACCCGGCACAGCTTCGCTCGCCAGCTTGCGGTCCAAGGTCGCCAACCGACCCTTGTTGGTCTGTGCCAGCGCCAGCAGGTAGCTGTCGGTCACACGCGAGTGACTGGAAAGCAAGCCAGCCGTAAAGCAGTCGGCATCCGCAATACTCATGCTATCGGGCCAGAACACATGCCCATCCAACGCACGAATGGCGGCAAGCGATTCGAGCACCACGCTCGGTGGGCCTGGAGAGTTGGGCTATTTCGGGCGATCTACGATTCTGACCAATCCGTTCTCGGTCAGCGGGCAACTGGCGAAGCTCTTGCTCCGCACGCGGAAAAACCACTCGTGTACGGACTCATGCTCGACGTGTGCCGGATCGATGAGCGCGATGAGTACCGTTGACGTCCAACAGGTACGTCGTCCTCGTCGTTAAGGCATTTCGTCCCGCAACTGATTGACGAGTTCGAGCGTCACGGGCGTCGTACCGGCCAGCAGCAGAGGGATTCCATTACGTTCGCGCTTGCTGGAACCGCCAGCGCGGGCAAGACCTTGCCGAGCCAGCGACGAGATCACGTCACCGATCGATTTGTTTTCGCGCTCGGCCAAGTGCTTGGCCGCAGCAAGAACGTCATCGTCAATGGCCAGCGTGGTGCGCATGATGAATCCTCGTCATTGATGCTTCGCGTCATACATCACGCATCAAATCAAACCACCGGTGGGAGTCGAACGCATCAAAGACCTGCAGCATCAATCTCCTCGCCCGCCCCCGCCAGCCAGGTCTTCAGACGCTGGCGCTCCAGCAGGCCGAGCTTCAGTCCATCTTCGGCGTTAGGGGCGTGGCGCGCAGCCCAAAAGCTGGCGTTGCTGGCGTCGATCTTGCGGATGACGGCGTCATGCAGGTGCTTGAGCTTGACGACCTTGGCGCCGAGTTCGAGCGCGCGTTCGAGTTGGCCGGAACGCTCGAGCTGGCCGAAGTCGTCGCCGCGCAGCTGGTTCAGAACGATCACGTACTGCAGCCGGTTGCCGAAGCGGTCGAGCAGCTTCTGCAGCAGATCGACCGAATCGCGGCCGGCATCCATCACATGCCAGTACTTGACGGCGACGCCGGCTTCCCCGGCCACGTCGAGCACGCCGGATTCCTCGATCCAGCGGCTCAGGGGTTCATGCGTCTGCGCGGCGAGATCGACCAGCACGCGGTGGCCGGGCTTCTCGACGGCCGTTTCCAGGATCTGATCCAGCGCCTCATAACGGTCAATCAGCACGGGGGATGCGTAGTCCGCGTAGAAGCGCATCAGCGCACCGTGCGAGCGGTCGGTGTCGAAGCCGGTGAAGGGGATGTGGTGGTCGATCAGCTGCTGCGCGATCAGGCGAGCGACGACGGACTTGCCGACACCGCCCTTCTCGCCACCGATCAAGTGCACGGTCGAGGTGGCGCGGGCTTCGTCGTCGAGGGAGGTGATCATGATGGTGGCTCAGGCCCGGGGCCCGTCGTGAAGGTGCGTGGAGGGACGCAGGGATCATGCCACCCGCAGTCGCCCGCCCGACAGTCGCGTCATTTATGCGCCACGGTCGCCACCGAATTCACTTCCCAGTCACCGTCACCCAACGCAGCTCCAGCCAGTTGTCCGCCCGGTGCACCACCGTCACATTGCTGCGCGCGGCCCAGGGAATGAACTGTCGGTGCAGCGGGATGTAGTGGATCTGCTCCTGCTCGCGCAGGAAGGCCTTCTTGACCAGGGCCTCGCGCTTCTTCGGGTCGGCTTCCTTCGACGAGGCAAGGACCAGCGCGTCCAGTTCGTCGTCCTTGAAGTTGCCGCGGTTGTACTCGCCCTGGCCGTTGGCGCCGCGGTTGCGGAAGTGGGTCGTGAAGATCGGCTCGGCATCGGTGATCGAGCCGCCCCAGCCGAACATATAGGCGGAGGTGTCAAGCTTTTCCAGCTTGTTGAAGATGATGGCCTTGGGCTGCGAGTTGACCTTGACCTTCAGCCCCAGCTTGGCCCATTGCGAGGCGAGCGTGACGCAGATGCGCTCGTCGTTGACGTAGCGGTTGTTGGTGCAGTCGAGCGCGAACTCGAAGCCGCTCGGGTAGCCGGCATCCGCCAGCAGTTTCTTCGCCGCGGCCAGGTCGAAGGGCAGGCGCGCCTCGATCGCGGCATCGTTGTAATCGCCCAGCGGCGAAGGCACGACGGCGCCGGTCGGGGCGGACTGGCCGTTCATCAGCTTGGTCTTGATCGTCTCGATGTCGATCGCCTGGTACAGCGCCTTGCGCACGCGCACGTCCTTGAACGGGTTCTTGCCCTTGACGTCGCTGTAGAGCAACTGATCGCGCGCCTGGTCCAGGCCGATGAAGATGATGCGGTTCTCAGGGCCGTTGACGATCTTCACGCCCGGCGTGGCAGCGAGCCGCTCCAGGTCTCGCGGAGCCGGGTCGAGCACGAAATCGACCTCGCCCGAGACCAGGGCTGCGGTCCGCGTCGCGTCGCTCTTGATCGGCGTGTAGATCACCTGCTGGACATTGCCTTCGATCTTGCCCCAGTAGTTCGGGTTGCGCTTCAGGACCGTCTTCGCATCGGCCTCGCGACTGACCAGCATGAAGGGGCCGGTGCCGTTGGCGTGGAAGGCGGCATAACTCTCATCTTTGGCGGAGAAATCCTGCGTCTGCGTCGCCTTGTTGGCCTCGGCCCAGCCGCGGCTCATGATGTAGACCGTCGTCACATGCTGCAGGAAGATCGGGTTCACTTCCTTCAACGTGAACTCGACGGTCAGGTCGTCGACCTTCTTCGGCTCGCCCAGTGCGTTGGCATAGACGGCCACCTGCGAGGCCGGCTGCTTGGCGCGATTGACCGAAAAGACCACGTCGTCGGCGGTGAAGGGCCGGCCGTCGTGGAACTTGACGCCGGGCCGCAGCTTGAAGACCCATTTCAGCGGGCCGGTCTGCTTCCACTCGGTGGCCAGCTGAGGCACCAGGTTCAGTTGCTGGTCGCGGCTAGCGAGGAACTCGTGGATCTGGCCGTTGATGGTGTTGGTCACCGTCTCGTTCTGTGCGAACGGGTCGAGGGTCAGCACGTCGCCGGCACTGGCCCAGCGCAAGGTCTGCGCCTGCACCGCAGGCGCGAGCAGGCTGGCGGCAGCAATCAGGCCGGCGGCCCACAACAGCTTCTTGTTGTTCATCGATCAATCTCTCCGGAACTTCATTGGTTGACTTTCATTCTGGCCGATGGGGCAATTCCCTTGCCGGGGGCCGCACTTGTTGTGTCAGCCTCGACACAAAGCCGCGACATGGATGACAAGGGCGGCCGCTTCAATGGACTCACTGCAATCAGCCGGATCGGCAACCCACCATGCATCACGAAAACGACGGCGACCACGACCAGGGCCTGGCCCATGATCTCGAAGCCCTTGCCCGCGACCAGGCGCTGCAGCGCCGGCGCATGGCGCTGACCCTGCTGGCCGGTGCATCCGGCTTCGGCGCGCTGACCCTGTTCGGCTGCGGCGGCGGTGGAGGAGACAGCACGACAACAACGAGCGGGTCGAGCGGATCTAGCGGCAGCAGCGAATCAGGCAGCACCGGCAGCACGTCCAGCAGCTGTTCGGTCGTCCCCGAGGAGACCAACGGCCCCTTCCCCGGCGACGGCTCCAACACCGCCAACGGCTCGATCGCCAATGCGCTGACCTTGAGTGGCATCGTCCGCAGCGACATCCGCACGAGCTTCGCCGGCTCGTCGGGCACCGCCGCCGGCGTGCCGTTGACCTTGACCCTGAAGCTGCTCAACGCCAACGCCTCATGCGCTGATCTTGCCGGTTATGCGATCTACATCTGGCACTGCGACCGCGACGGCGACTACTCGATGTACAGCAGCGGCGTGACCAACCAGAACTACCTGCGCGGCGTGCAGGTCACCGGCAGCGACGGCACCGCCACCTTCACGACCATCTTTCCCGCCTGCTACTCCGGCCGCATGCCGCACATCCACGTGGAGGTCTATGCCAGCGCCGCCACGGCCACGTCGTACACCAAGGCGCTGCGCACCACGCAGATCGCCTTCCCGACCGACGTCTGCACCACCGTCTTCAACACCGCCACCGGCTACAGCGCCAGCATCCGCAACTTCGCGCAGATCAGTTTCGCGACCGACATGGTGTTCAGCGACGGCACTTCGCAGGAGATGGCCACCGTGACCGGTGACGTGGCGAGCGGCTACGCGGCCACGCTGAGCTTCGCCATCTCGGCCTGAGCGAGAAACCTTTCGATGACCACCACCACAGCGACGGTAACAGCGAAAGCCGACCCTTCCGCCAAGACCGGCAAGCCGCAGCGCCCACATGCGTTATGGTTTGCCAGCCCGCCGCCGCGAGGCCAGTTCCTCGAATCGCGGCCGGCTTCGCTGGAGGACACCATGACCCGCTGCCTCGTCGTCGACGACGACGCCGAAATCCGCCACTCGGTGAGCGACTACCTGCGCCGCTTCGGCATGGAAGTGTCGACCGCGGCCGACGGCGTGGAGATGCGCCGGGCGATGGGTTCCGGCCAGGCCTTCGACGTGATCGTGCTGGACCTGATGCTGCCCGACGAGAACGGGCTCTCGCT
>FSVW01001238.1_pt1 | contig 12781 bp, 9 predicted proteins | sample 1637551 | NCBI WGS metagenome assembly FSVW01 (sample SAMEA3914814, study PRJEB12502) | metagenome | biome: forest; material: soil | place: USA | collected 2011-09-16 | depth 0.1 m | reverse complement strand
GGTGTACTACCGCCACTCGGGCTTCCCTGGCGGCATCTACGCCACGAAGTTCAAGGACATGCAAGCCAAGCACCCGGGCCGCGCCCTGGAAAAGGCCGTCAAGGGCATGCTGCCCAAGGGCCCGCTCGGCTATGCCATGGTCAAGAAGCTGAAGGTCTATGCCGGTGCTACCCACCCGCATGCCGCCCAGCAGCCCAAGGCTCTGGAACTCTAAGGAACGACGATGATCGGAAACTGGAACTACGGAACCGGACGCCGCAAGTCGTCGGTCGCTCGCTGCTTCATGAAGAAGGGCACGGGCCAAATTATCGTCAACGGCAAGCCGGTTGACGTGTACTTCGGCCGTCAAACGTCGATCATGGTGGCTCGCCAAGCGCTGATGCTGACCAACAACGGTGAAGCGTTTGACGTCAAGGTCAACGTCCACGGTGGTGGTGAGTCCGGCCAAGCTGGTGCGATCCGCCTGGGCATCACCCGCGCGCTGATCGACTATGACGCGACCCTGAAGCCCGAACTGAGCCGCGCCGGCTTCGTCACGCGTGACGCGCGTGAAGTCGAGCGTAAGAAGGTCGGTCTGCACGGCGCCCGTCGCAGGAAGCAGTTCAGCAAGCGCTGATCGGCATCTGCCCAATGCAAAAGGCCGCTTCAAAAAGCGGCCTTTTGTTTTTGGGAGGACAATACGGATTCACGTCCCAAATACGGGTCCCGATTAGAGGAATCTCTCATGAGTGCAGTTCTCGAAACCCTCCATGCCGGCGCCGACGACATGCCGCCCGTGCCGCTGGTCTTCACCGACAGCGCTGCCGCCAAGGTGGCCGATCTGGTAGCCGAGGAAGGCAATCCCGATCTGAAGCTGCGCGTCTTCGTGCAAGGTGGCGGCTGCTCGGGCTTCCAGTACGGCTTCACCTTCGACGAAGCGGTCAACGAAGACGATACGCAGATGAGCAAGAACGGCGTGACCCTGCTGATCGATGCCATGAGCCTGCAATACCTGATGGGCGCCGAGATCGACTACAAGGAAGACCTGCAGGGCGCGCAGTTCGTGATCAAGAATCCGAACGCGACGACAACCTGTGGTTGCGGGTCGAGCTTCTCGGTCTGACCTTTTCTTCAATGACAAAGCCGCCACGTTCTGGCGGCTTTTGTTTTGTTGGCTAGGCTGGGTACAGCGCGCCCAGCAAGCGCGGCCCGGCGGCGCCGGTGGCGGCAGGCAGATTGCCTGCCAGCCGGCGCGTGAAGCGCATGGCGAGCCAGGCGAACGCAGCGCCTTCTACCTGCATGGCCGGCAGACCACGCGCGTCGGTTGGCATCACGGCGCTGTCGGGTAGCAGGGCTTGCAGGCGCGCCATCAGCGCCTTGTTGAGTGCGCCGCCGCCGCAGACCAGCAACTCGGCCGGAGCCGCTGGCAGGCTGTCCACCACGGTTCGGACGGTCAACTCCAGCAAGGTCGCCTGCACATCCTCCGGGCTTTCATCTCCGCTCAGGTAACGAGCCAGCCAGGCGCAATTGAAAAGATCGCGCCCCGTGCTGCGAGGCGGTGGCAGGGCGAAATAGGGCTCGGCCAGCAGGCGCTGCAAAAGCGCCGGAATCACCGTGCCAATGGCGGCCCAGGCCCCATCGGCGTCATAGGGCTGGCGCAGATATTCCTGCACCCACAGATCCATCAGGCAGTTGCCCGGCCCGCAATCGAAGCCGGAAGCCGTACCGTCTGCACGAAGCAGGCTGACATTGCTGATGCCGCCGATATTGAGCACGGCGACGTCGCGATCAGCGCGCCCGAACATGGCGCGGTGGAAGGCCGGCACCAGCGGGGCACCCTGGCCACCGGCGGCCACGTCGCGGCTGCGCAGGTCGGCCACAACGTCGATGCCAGCTTGCTCGGCCAACAGCGCGGGATTGAGGAGCTGGAGCGTATAACCGATGCCGTCGAAGGCGCCCGGGCGATGCCGCACGGTCTGCCCATGCGCGCCCAAGGCGCAGATCTCGCCGGCCTGGTGATTGCTGGCCTCGAGCAGCTGAGCCACCACATCCGCATAGCAGCGTGCCACGCCATTGCCGGCCAGGGCGGCACGGTGCAGCTCATCCATGCCCTCGGGCTTGTTCAGCTCGAAGAGCTCTTTGCGCAGGGCGTTTGAGAAAGGGAGGTGTTGGTGCGCGAGAACCTGGAAGCGCTCACCATCGTGCGCCAGGACGGCGTCGACGCCATCCATCGAAGTGCCCGACATCAGGCCGATGAACAGCTCGCCTTCCATGGGGAGCGGATCAGTCAGCGCTGGTGCTGCCGCCGTCCAGCGATCCAGCGGCCGAGAGCGGCACTTTCATCGCTGCCAGGTTCTGCTGGAACTGCGCGCGGGCGTAGTTCGGCAAGGTGATCGCTTCAGAGGCCTTGGCCATCACGCGCGGGTCCTTCTGCTGGCCAGCGACGCGGAACTCGAAATGCAGATGCGGGCCGGTGGCCCAGCCCGTCATGCCTACGGCGCCAAGCTGCTGGCTCTGCGAAATCTTCTGGCCCTTCTTGACATCGATGCGGCTCAGGTGGGCATAGACCGTCATGCGACCGCCGCTGTGCTGAATCTGGACCACATTGCCGAAACCGTTCTGCCAGCCGGCGAAAGCGACGCTTCCGTCGCCGACCGCCCGCACGGCCGTGCCCGTGGGAGCACCATAGTCCACGCCCAGATGCTGCTTCCAGGTCTGCAAGATCGGGTGAAACCGCATGGCAAAGCCCGAGGTGACACGCGAGAAGGCCAGCGGGCTGCTGAGGAACGCGTGCTGCTTGCTCTGGCCATCGAAGCCGAAATACCCGCCCTTGCCGGTGACCTTGTCCTGGAACCAGACGGCCGAATAGCTGCGACCGCCGTTGACGAACTCTGCCGCCAGCACGCGGCCGGAGGCGCCATCCCAGGTGACGGGCTCACCGTCAGCCGTCAGGGTTTCATAGACGAGCGAGAACTGGTCGCCCTTCTTGAGATCGCGATGGAAGTCGATGTCGCCCGAGAACATCTCGGTCATCTGCGAGGCGATGCCGTCGGGGATGCGCGCTTCGTCGGTCGCCGCGTAAAGCGAGGTGCGGATCGCGCCGCTGCCCAAGCGGACTTCGGATTGAAGCGGGGCCAGTTCCAGCTTGGCGTTAAAAGCTTCGCCGTCGCGGGTGACGCTCAGACGGCTGAAACGCTGCGAAGCGTCCACGCCGCCAGGTGCGGGATAGCGGGCCACCAGCGATTGCACTGTGCCGTCGGCATTGGCGCTGATCTGCACCATCTTGCCCGCACGGCCTTGCAGGAGCAGTTTGGCCACGGAATCGCTGCGCAGGAACTTGGCTGCAGCTGGGTCAAAAGCGCCCATGCGTTTGAGCAGGGAGTCGGCCGTGTCGCTGGAGCGCGTCAGGTCGGCGCGGGAGAGTTCGACTTCGAAATCCGCCAGCGCGCTCAGCTGTTCGTCCAGCGGCGCGGTTTGTACGCTTTGCGTGATCAAGCGCTGCGGCAGGGCACTGGCATCCGGCGCCATCGGGGCAATGCCGAAGGCCGTGACGGCGAAGCAGCCAAGCGCGCCCAGTACCGTGCCGGTCAGGGCCTTGGGGTGGCGTGCGACGAAGGATTCGGCCTCACCCAAGGCCTTCTTGAACTCAACCAGCCACTTATTCACGCGATGCAGGTCCAAAATCTTTGTTCTGATGCCAAAGTGCAAGACTTTGGGCTTAACTGGCTTTAGAAGTGGCGGCGAAGGCTCCACTAGAATCGCGGCTTCGTCCTACAGACTAAGGACGAGCGCTGAAAGCGAAGGCCGAGTATACCGGCCCCATCACAGCGTCAACGCCACGAAAACCCGATAGATCAAGGCTTTACGAAGCCTTGAAGTCCTGGAAACCTTGCCCATGCCTGCCAGCGCCGCCGAAACCAAGCACCCCGTCACCGATCGCGTTCTGGAGGCCCTGGCGGTCACCCGGCGTGGCGTCGAGGAGCTGCTGCCGGAGGCGGACTGGACCAGGAAGCTCGCCCGCGCCGAAGCGAGCGGCCAGCCCCTGCGAATCAAGTTCGGCATGGACCCGACCGCTTCCGATCTGCATCTGGGTCACACCGTCGTGCTGAACAAGCTGCGGCAATTGCAGGACCTGGGCCATACCGTGATCCCGCTGATTGGCGACTTCACCACCACCATTGGCGACCCTTCCGGCCGCAACAGCACCCGCCCGCCGCTGACGCGCGAGGAGATCGAGGCCAATGCCAAGACCTACTTCGACCAGATCGGCCTGGTGCTGGATGTGAGTCGCGCCGAGGTTCGCTACAACAGCGAATGGAGCGATCCGCTCGGCGCGCGCGGCATGATCCAGCTGGCCGCCAAGTACACGGTGGCGCGCATGATGGAACGCGACGACTTCAGCAAGCGCTTTGCCGCCCAGGCGCCGATCTCGGTGCACGAATTCCTCTACCCGCTGATGCAGGGCTATGACTCGGTGGCGCTGAAGAGCGACCTGGAACTGGGCGGCACTGACCAGAAATTCAATCTCTTGATGGGCCGCCACCTGCAGGCCGAATATGGTCAGGAGCCCCAGTGCATCCTGACCATGCCGCTGCTGGAGGGCCTGGACGGTGTGGACAAGATGTCCAAGTCCAAGAACAACTACATCGGCATCACCGAGCCGGCCAACAGCATGTTCGCCAAGGTGCTGTCGATCAGCGACGGGCTGATGTGGAAGTGGTTCAGGCTGCTGTCCTTCAGGAGCGAGGGCGAGATCGCCGGGCTGAAGCAGGAAGTGGATGGCGGCCGCAACCCCAAGGACGCGAAAGTGCTGCTGGCCAAGGAGATCACGACGCGCTTTCACAATGCCGCAGCGGCCGATGCGGCCGAGGCCGACTTCAACAAGCGTGCCGCCGGCGGCATCCCGGACGAGATTCCGGAAGCGAGCCTGAGCGGCGCGCCGCTGGGCATCGGCAAGGTGCTGCTGGGCGCCGGCCTGGTCGCCTCGGGCGGCGAGGCCACGCGCATGATCGAGCAGGGCGGCGTGAAGATCGACGGCGCCACCGTCAGCGACAAGGGTCTCAAGCTGGAGGCTGGGACCTTCGTCGCTCAGGTCGGCAAGCGCAAGTTCGCCCGCATCACGCTGGCCTGATCCTCAAGGCAGCTGCCTCACGAACGGCAGCGGCTTGCTCATCAGGGCCGGCTTGTCGGCCATGCGCTTTTGCACTTCGGCGATGGCGCGCTCCAGTTGCGCGTCGTGGCCCGCGGAACTCGCGCGCGGCAGGTTGTCGACGTCGATGTCGGGCGTCACGCCCGTGCCCTCGATGATCTGACGGCCGTCCTCGGGTGTGATCTGCGCCAGCTCGGCAGCACGCGCCAGGCCCTTGTCGACCAGGCGATTCTGGTCTGACAGCCACACGCCGGCGCCTGCCGTGCGCTGGCCGATCACCGGACCGAGCTTGAGGCGCTTGAAGCCTTCGGTGAAGGTTTCGCCGTCCGAGTAGGTCATGCCATTGGCAATCACCACCATGGGCCCGCGTGCGGCCTGCTGCATGTTCGAGTTGTACGGTGCACCGGCCGGGCCGCGGTCTTGCCAGTACATCCACATGCGGCGCATCAGGGCACTGAGCACCCAGCTGTCGATATTGCCGCCATTGTTGTAGCGCACGTCGATGATGAGCCCGTCGCGGTCCACCTGGGCGTAGAACTCGCGGGCGAACTCGGCAATATCGGTGCCGACCATCGCGTTCAGGTGGATGTAGCCGATGCGGCCCTGACCGGCCTGCTGCACGCGCAAGGCGCGGCTGCGGCTCCAGTCCTCGTAATGCAGTTCGCGCTCGCGCTGGGCGCTGACGGGCTTGACGATGCGCTGCCGCTCCACACCGTCGCGCCTGAAGCTGATCAACACCTGGTGGCCGGCTTGGCCGCGCAGCAGTTCGGACATATCAGCCACGTCGGCGGTGCTGCTGCCATTGACGGCAGTGATCAGGTCGCCTTCGCGCAAGCCCACTTCGGCGCGCGCCAGCGGGGCGCGTTGCTCGGGCAGCTCCGGGTCGCTGATTGCCACGTGCTCGACGCGCAAGCCGCCGGCCTGCTTTGAAAAGCGCGCCCCCAATCCGGCCGCGGCCGGCGTGGCGGCGCCGCTCGCCAGATCGGTGGTGCCGATCTGGCTGTGCAGGATGCCGAGCTCGGCCGTCATCATGCCGAGCACTTCGCTGAGTTCGGCCCGGTCTGTCACGCGCTCGACCAGCGGCGCGTATTTGACGCGCATCGCGGGCCAGTCGACGCCGCGCATGGCGGGATCGAAGAAGGTATCGCGGTGCATGCGCCAGGCGTCGGCGAACATCTGCCGCCATTCCTGCTTGGGGTCGACGGCGATCTGCCAGTCGCTCCAGCGCACGGTGAAGCGCGCCAGCTCGCTCGGCAATTTGGGTGCGGCATCGACGACGAGGATCTCGCTGGCGCCCTCGTCTCGCTCAAGCATGAGCTTCTTGCCATCTGCGCTCAAGGCATAACGACGCACATCAGCGGCAACTTGTTCGGCCGAAGCGCCGGTGGCGTCGATGGGCAGCGTCTTGAGCGCATTCTTGCCATCGGCATTGGATTCCAGCCACCACAGGCGCTTGCCGTCGGTCTTGAGCGACGCGTATTTGCCGGCCGGCAGCGGAACCTGGTAAAGGCGATCCGCCAAACCGTTGAAATCAATGGCAGGCAGGAGCGGCTTGGCTTCTTTCTTGGCGTCCTTGGCGGCCTCTTTCGTGCCGTCCTTTTTGTCGTCCTTGTTGTCTTCCTTCCTGTCGCCCGCGTCCTTGTCCTTCTTCTCCGGAGGTTCCAGTTCGTCGGGCGAGGCAAAAGGCCAGCGTTGGTCGGCCTGCAAGGCCAGGGCGTAGGCGCGGGTGCGGCGCTCGAAGCTCGGGCCCATGTCGCGGTCCCCCCAGACCGAGCCACTGCCCGCCGCCTTGAACTCGCGGTCGGAGAGGAAGTAGAGCCAATGGCCATCGGCCGAGAACGCCGGCGCCGACTGGTTGTAGCGGTCGCTCGCAATCGGCAGCAACTGACTCTTGTCGAGGTTGTAGACATAGATGGCATCGCGCGCCGTCGAGTTGCCCGTGCGCGAGTAGGCCAGGTTGCGGCCATCGGATGACCAGACGAGGCCGTCGTAGTCGCCTCTGCGCGGCAGTTGGTCGATCTGGCGGGTGGCCTCAGCCCCTTGCGTCTTCAGATCGGTCAGGAAGAGCCGGCCTTGCTGATCGCTGTGGGCCAGATAGCGGCCATCGGGCGAGGCCAGCAGCGTCTTGCGCAGGCTGCTCGCGCCATGTGTCAGGACCTCAGGCTTGGACAGGCCATTGGCTGCAAAGCGCCAGACCTCCACCTCGCCGCCAAAGTCGCACAAGCCCAGCACCTGCTTGCTGTCGCTGCTGAAGACGGCCTGCCGGCAACGCCCGTCGGCTGGCCGCGGCAACTCGGCGCGCCGCCAGTCGCCCGTTCCCTGCGTGGCCAGATGGCCGCGGCTGCTCAGCACCACGGACCTGCCGTCGGGCGAAAGGGCCACGTCGCCCAGATAGTCCTGCGGCTTCGTGATGAAGCGCTCGCGTTGCGGGCCCAGGTCGCCGCCGAGTGCGATCTGCAGCAAGCTGTCCTGGCCGTTGGCGAGATCCAGCACATGCAGATCGGCGCCGAGGTCGTAGGCAATGCGGATGCCGTCAATGCTGGCGCTGCGGATGTCCCAGCCCAGGGCGCGCGTGTGCTGCTTCAGATCCTGCCCGCGCGCATCGGCCGACCAGATGTTGAAACTGCCATCGCGGTCGGAGAGGAAGGCCACGCGGGCCGAGCCATCGGCCGCCACATAAGGCATGGGCCGGCGGTCATTGGCGCCCTCCGCGACAAAGGGCTTGGCTTCGTCCTTGCCGTTCAAATCGAGCACCCACAGGCGAGCCAGCGCACCGCCGCGGTAGTGGCGCGCGTTGTCGCGCGTCTGGCTCAGGCCCAGGCGCGTGAAGTACAGCCAGCGGCCGTCGGCGCTGAGGGCGCCGTCGCTGGCCTGGTCCACCGGCAGCGCGCGGCGCGCCAAAGTCTGCGGGTTGATGGCATAGAGCTGCACCCCGGGCTGGCCGTTCTGCGTGGGCGCGGTGACGAGGATTTCGCCGCTGGCCGCAAAGCCCCAGACCTTGACGTAGAGCCCATCCCAGCTGAGTCGCTTGGGCAGGCCGCCGCCGATGGGCATCACATAGGCGTCGCCATTGTTCACGCCGGCGCTGCTGTCGTACTGGGCCACGAAGGCCAGCCACTTGCCGTCTGCGGAAAGAGCGGGGCTGGTTTCCAGTCCGGCATGCGTGGTCAGGCGCAGCGCTGCGCCGCCTGCGCGATTCACCTGCCAGAGGTCGCCTTCTGCAACAAAGACCAGTTGGTCGCCGCGCAGCGCAGGTTGGCGGTAGAAGCCATTCACGCCAGCTTGTGCGGCGAGAGAGGCGAGCAGCAAGGCTGCGCCGAGAGTGCTGCGGCGCAGCGGCTTGAATGAGGACATGGGAATCACCGGCAAAGGAGTGCCGGCGATTCTCCATGGGGATCAGCGCCCAGTGCCGTGCCGCAGGTCATGCGGGAAACCCTGAGGCTGTGTGAAGGCTGATCAGGCCGCGCGGCGGCGCACGATCAAGCCGATGCTGCCGAGGCCGGCCAGCAGCAGGCTCAGCGTCTCGGGTTCGGGCACGGGCGTGATCGCGGTGCCCGACAGCGTGACCATGTCGTAGCGGATGGTGCCGCCCGTGCCATAGCTGCCGCTGCTCAGCGTCGGCGCGTAGCTGCTGCTGCCCGGCTTGAAGGTGGCGACCAGTTCAACCGCGAACTTGGCGTTGTTGTTGGCACCCGTGATGCTGCTGAAGTCAAAGCTGATGCCGTTGAGGAAACTGCCGGCGCTCGCGCTCGGCATGGTGAACACCGTGGCCTGGGTCCACACCGGCGTGGCGGCGCTGCTGTCCAGCGTGTAGAGCAGTGCGGTGTTGGCGGCGGCTGTATTGCTGTTGCGCTGATCGAAGCTGAACATCAGGCTCTCGAAGCCGAGCGTGCTGATGTCGAAGCGCACACCGCGGCTCAGATCGCCTGCACCCTGGGCGGGGTAGTTCGTCGTGTTCAAGGAATTGTTGGTGGCGGCGGTATCGCTAGAGCCGGCGCCGGTGACCACGCTGCCGGTCACGCCCACGAGCGATGCGCTGGCGGTGGTCAGGCTGGTGCTCGGCGTGGCAAAGGCTGCCAGGTTCGCGCCGTTGAGGTTCCATTGGGCCACGGTGCTGGCCTGGGCGCTCAGGGCCAAAAGACCCGCTGCGGCAATGAGAAGAGGTTTGAAGGTCATGGACTGCTCGCTTCTGAAAGTTGGAGACGCTGGGGATCTGCAAACGTTTGCAGATCACTTCCCGCCCGCGGCGACGTACTTGTTGGGCGCAGGGGCGACGCGAGGTTAGCGGGCGTTGATGGCGTCGTGGCGCGGGCCGTTGCTTCCAGCCCCGCGCCGCACCTTGTTTTTGGGACACACATCCACTTCAGGTGATGTGCCGCGCTCCCGCGATCTACTTGCGATTCGAGACGCCGCTCGCCACATGGCCGGCCGGCACGTGGGCGCTGGCGCTGGTGATGTGGCCGACCTGGTCATCGAAGAAGAAATCGGGCTCGAACTCGCGCAGGAATTCGCCCTTGGCCAGGCCACCGAGGAACATCGCCTCGTCGACTTCGATCTGCCAGCCCATCAAGGTACGGATGGCGCGCTCGTGCGCCGGCGCACTGCGCGCCGTGACGAGCGCGCTGCGCACCCGCATCGGGCCTCTCGGCGCTTCTCGCAGGCGATGAAGCGCCTCGAGCACGGGCTTGAAGGGCCCGGCCGCCAGCGGCGTGGCCGCGCGGGCCAGCTCATGGGCCTGGAAGGCGGGCAGTCCTTCGGCCTGGTAGATGCGTTCGGCCTCGTCGGAGAAGAGCACGGCATCGCCATCGAAGGCGATGCGCAATTCATCGGGGTGGGCGCTCGATGCATAAGCGCCCTCGGGCAGCACGCGCGCCGCGGCTACGCCCGCTTCAAGCGCCGAGCGCACGTCGGCCTCGTTGGCCGAGAGAAAAAGCTGCGCCTGCAGGGGCTTCAGATAGCGCCAAGGCGTCTGGCCGCGCGTGAACACGCCGCGCTGCACCTTGAGCCCATAGTGCGCGGCCGACCGGAACACGCGCATGCCCGAGATCGGGTCATTGCGCGAGAGCACCACGACTTCCACGCGCGGGTCGCCGGCCTCGTTGAAGCGCAGCAGCTTCTGCGCCAGCGAGAAGGCCACGCCGGGCTTGGCGGGCACATCAAGCCGCTGCTGCTGCACAGCCATGTAGGCGCGGTCATCGCCAGCCTCGAAGAGCTGGTTCTCCTCCTCGAAATCGAACAGCGCGCGCGAGGAGATCGCGACGACGAGCTGACCGTCTAGTGTTGCTGGCATCCGCTGATCGTAGCGGCGTATTGGCCGCCCGCCGGGCCGCTTCCAGGGGCAGCCGCGGTGAAACGCGGCGGGTCAGTCGCGACGCGTTTCACGCCCCCCCGGGAGGGCGGTTCACGTACCCGTTGACCGGGGCACTACTTCACCCAAGTGTTCAACTGGATGATCGGCAGCATCACCGACATCACGATCAGCAAGGCGATCACGCCCATGGCCACGATCAGCAAGGGCTCCAGCAGCGTGGCGGCGGTGAGCGCGCGGCGCTGCACTTCGTTGCCGAGCTGGCGTGCTGCGCGGCCCAGCATCTCGGGCATCTTGCCGGTCTGCTCACCCAGGCGCGCGAACATGGCGAGCAGGCCCGGGAAGCGCTTCTTGCCGGCCAGCGCCGAACCCAGCGGCGCGCCTTCGCGCACCTGCACCAGCGCATCGAGCGCGTCCGCGCGCATGGCGGCGTTGGAGAGTGTTTCCGCCGCCGCCTGCAAGGCCTTGAGGATGGGCACGCCCGCCGCGGCCAGCATGGCCAAGGTGCCGGCAAAGCGGGCGGCGTTGTAGCCGCGCGCGAGACGGCCGATCAGCGGCGCTTTCAGGAAGGCCGCGTCAAAGCGCAGCCGAAAGGCCTCGCCGCGCAGCAGCAGCCGCAGCAGGGCGAATGCGGCCCCCATCGCCAGCAGCATCAGCCAGCCCCAGTGCCGCAGAAAGTCGCTCAGGGCCAGCATCACGATGGTCAGCAGCGGCAGGGCGCGCTTGGAGCTGGAGAACACGGTGGCGATCTGCGGCACCACATAGCTCATCAGGAAGATCACGATCAGCAGCGAGATCACCGAGACGATGGCCGGATACGCCATGGCGCCGATCAGCTTGCCGCGCAACTGCTGGCGTTCTTCAAGATCGTCGGCGAGGCTTTCGAGCACGGCGCCCAGGGCGCCGCTTTGCTCGCCGGCCGAGACCACGGCGCAATAGACGTTGTCGAACTCTCGCGGCGCATGGGCCAGCGCGCGGGCCAGCGTCGCGCCGGCATTGACCTCGGCCTTGAGCTGCGCGATCAGCTCGCGCTCGCGCGGCGCCTCGGCTTCGTCGGCGAGGGCCGAGAGCGCGCGCTCCAGCGGCAGGCCGGAACCCACCAGGCCGGCGAGCTGGCGCGTCCACACGGCCAGGCCGGTGGTGCTGAACGCCCGGCGCGCGAAGCGGCTCGCGCCTTGCGCCGGGTCTTGCGAGGCGACCATTTCCACCGCCAGCGGCACGAGCTTCTGCGCGCGCAGCTGAGCCCGCGCGGCACGCGGGTTGTCGGCCTCGATCAGGCCCTTGCTGGCCTGGCCGGCTTCGGTGAGGGCTTCGTAGCGATACGCTGGCATAACGGTTTATTTGCGCGTCATTCGCGGGTGACGCGCAACACTTCTTCCTCGGACGTGATGCCCTCGGCAATCAGGCGTTCGCCATCGTCGCGCATGGTGCGCAGGCCGGCGCCTTCGGCCGCTTGGCGGATCTCCGCCTCGGGCGCCTGGCGATGGACCAGATCGCGCACCTGCGCATCGGCGTTCATCAGCTCATAGACGCCGGTGCGGCCCTTGTAGCCGGTCTGCGCACAGACCTTGCAACCCACCGGGTGCCAGCGGCCATGTTCATCCTGCCGCCGGCAGACCGTGCAGAGCTTGCGCACCAGGCGCTGGGCCAGTACGCCCAGCAGGCTGGAGCTGAGCAGGAAGGGCTCGACGCCCATGTCGACCAGGCGCGTGACCGCGCTCGGCGCATCGTTGGTGTGCAGGGTGGCAAGCACCAGATGGCCCGTCAGCGAGGCCTGGATCGCGATCTGCGCGGTCTCGTAGTCGCGGATTTCGCCGATCATGATCACGTCCGGGTCCTGGCGCAGGATGGCGCGCAGGGCCTTGGCGAACGTGAGGTCGATCTTGGCGTTGACCTGGGTCTGGCCGATGCCGGGCAGCTCGTACTCGATCGGGTCTTCCACCGTCAGCACATTGGTGGTGGCCGTCTCCAAGGTCTGCAGCGAAGCGTAGAGGCTGGTCGTCTTGCCCGAGCCGGTGGGGCCGGTGACGAGCACGATGCCATGCGGCTGGCGCACCAGCTTCTTGAAGGCGGCCAGCACGTCGCCGCTCATGCCCAGGCCTTCGAGCGTGAACTTCGATTCGGTCTTGTCGAGCAGGCGCAGCACGGCGCGCTCGCCATGCGCGGAAGGCAGGGTGGAGACGCGCACGTCGATCGCGCGGCCGCCGATGCGCAAGCTGATGCGGCCGTCCTGCGGCAGGCGCTTTTCGGCGATGTCGAGCTCGGCCATGATCTTCAGGCGCGAGATCAGCGCGGCGTGCAGGGCGCGGTTGGGCTGCACCACGTCGCGCAGGCTGCCGTCCACG
>FSVW01002420.1_pt1 | contig 12792 bp, 9 predicted proteins | sample 1637551 | NCBI WGS metagenome assembly FSVW01 (sample SAMEA3914814, study PRJEB12502) | metagenome | biome: forest; material: soil | place: USA | collected 2011-09-16 | depth 0.1 m | reverse complement strand
GGCTACCCGCTGCTGCAGGCGGCCGACATCCTGATCTACCGTGCCGGCTTCGTGCCGGTGGGCGAAGACCAGGCCGCCCATGTGGAAGTGACGCGCGAAGTGGCGCGCCGCTTCAATCACCAGCACGGCACGGCCTTTGTCGAACCCCAGGCCCTGCTGACCGAGACCTCGCGCGTGCCCGGCCTCGATGGCCGCAAGATGAGCAAGAGCCTGAACAATGGCATCGCGATGCGCGAGGCGCCCGAGTTGGTGGCCGAGAAAATCCGCACCATGCCGACCGACCCGCAGCGCGTGCGATTGAGCGATGCCGGTGAGCCCGCGCGCTGCCCGGTCTGGCCGCTGCACGAGGTCTACACCGATGAAGCCACGCGCACGGAACTGGCCACAGGCTGCCGCAGCGCAGGTATCGGCTGCCTCGACTGCAAGCAGCCGCTGATCGAAGCGATCCAGAAGGAACAGGCGCCCTGGCGCGAGCGCGCCGAGGAATGGCTGGCCGACCCGAAGCGGGTCCACTGGATCCTGGAGCTGGGCACCGAGCGTGCCCGCATGGTGGCGCGCAAAACCTTGCGCGAGGTGCGCGAAGCAATTGGCCTCGGCTACTGAGTATTCGTCGACCGATGGCCGCCCTCCACATCACCGACATCGAGTCCGCCATCAACTGGTGGCGCGAGCGCGTGCCCACCACCGAGGGCATGGCGCTAACGCCTGAATTGAGCGCACTCGCCGAGGTCTACGGCCTGATGGTCTGGCGGCACGAAACCGGGATCGATGAAGACGCCCTGCCCGCCCCCGCGATGCAGGCCTGGTTGCGCTGGTACGAAACCACGCTCGACGCACCCTGCATCGCCATCTGCTCCACCAGCCAGGGCGACGAGATGTGCAAGGGCTGTGGCCGCACGTTCGACGAAGTGCAGAACTGGTGCGTGATGACGCCGGTGGAAAAGCGTGTGACCTGGCGCCGCATTTCCATCGAGGCCACGGCCTGGCGTTTCAATCGCTACAGCGAACGGGCGAATGAAAAGAAATAGCTTCCGGGCCGATCTGCGTCGCATCGTCCCGCTCGCCTGGCCCGTGTTCATCGGCCAGATCGCGGTGTTGGCCTTTGCCACGGTGGACACCTTCCTGCTCGCCCGCTACTCGGCCATCGACCTGGCCGCGCTGGCCGTCGGAATGGCTGTCTACATCAGCGTATTCATCGGCCTGATGGGCGTGGTGCTGGCTGTCTCGCCGATCGTCGGCCGGCTCTTCGGCGCGGGCCAGCTTGAAGAAGCGGGCCGGCAGATGCACCAGGCCGTCTGGCTGGCGATCCTGCTCAGCGTGCTTGGCGATGCGCTGCTGTTCTTCCCCGCGCCGCTGCTGTCCATCGCACACGCCGGGCCGGAGGTGGAGAGCCGCGTGCGCGACTACCTGCTGGCCCTGGCCTTCGCCTTGCCGCCGGCTTTGGTGTTCACGGTCTTTCGGGGCTTCAGCACCGCCATCTCGCGGCCCAAGACGGTGATGCATCTGCAGATCGCCGGCCTGCTGCTCAAGATTCCGCTGAGCGCGCTATTGGTCTGGGGCGCCGGCCCGATTCCGGCCCTGGGCACGCTGGGCTGCGGCATCGCCACGGCCATCGTGATGTGGGCGCAGTGCGGGGCGGGCTTTTGGCTGCTCGGGCATGACGAGACCTACGACCGCTTTAACCTGCGTCGCCGCGGCCTCGATGCACCGCACTGGAAAGACATCCGCGCCCTGCTCCGCCTCGGCGTGCCGATGGGCGCTTCGATTGCGGTGGAAGTGACGGGCTTCGCCTTCATGGCCATCTTCATCGCGCGGCTCGGGCCGATTCCCGTGGCCGGCCACGAGCTGGCCATGAACCTGTGCTCGATGCTGTTCATGATGCCCATGGCCATCGGCAGCGCGGCGGGCACGCTGGTGGCGCAGGCGATCGGCGCACGCGACCGCGAGGACGCGCGGCGCGTGTCCAACCATTCCATGGAGCTGGGCCTGATCGTGGCCGCCGTGATGGGCGCGCTGGTGTTCGTGTTCCGCGAGCAGGTCTTGCGGCTGTACACGCACGACATGCGCATCGTGAACGCGGCCATGCCCTTGCTGCTGTGGCTATGGATCTTCCACACCGCCGACGCGGTGCAGACCGTGGCCGCGCAGATCCTGCGGGCCTATCACGTGGCCACCGCACCGGTCGTGATCTACGCGCTGGCGATCTGGGGCGTGGGCATCGGCGGTGGCTACCACCTGGCCTTCAGCGATTCGCCGTCGGTGCCCGATTCATTGCGCGGCGCGCCGGGCTTCTGGAGCGCAACGACCGTGGGCCTTGTCGTTGCAGCCCTTGGCCTCACCGCGTTCATGCGGTGGATGCACCGACAAGAGCGTTAGGTCGATTCTTCAGTTCGAAGCCGGCAGGCTCAGCACGAACACGCTGCCGCCACCCTCGCGCGACTCGCAACGCACCGTGCCGCCGTGGGCCGCGGCGATCTGCTTGACCAGCGAAAGCCCCAGGCCCACGCCGCCGGCCTGCTCGGCATGGCCGGGCAGGCGGAAGAAGGCTTCGAAGATGCGCTCGCGCATCGGTTCGGGCACGCCGGGGCCTCGGTCCAGCACGCGGATCACGGCGCGCCCGCCTTCATGCGCGAGTTCCAGACTGGCTTTGTCGCCGCCGTAGCGCCGCGCGTTCTCCAGCAGATTGCGCAGGGCGCGGCGCAGCAGGCGCTCGTCGCCCATAACCCTCAGCTTCGACAGACCCTCGGCCGGATCGAATTCCACGCCGCTGCGCGCGGCTTCCTCGGCCGCCAGGCCCAGCAGGTCGACCTTTTCCGGCGGCGCGGTTTGCGAGCCCGCCTCCAGCCGGCTGGCCAGCAGCACCTCTTCCACCAGCGCGTCGAGCTCGGCGATATTGGTATGGATCTCGGTGACCAGGCGCGCACGGCCTGCGGGCGCGGCGTCGTCGAGCATGGCAAACGCCATCTTCAAACGCGCCAGCGGCGAGCGCAGTTCGTGGCTCGCGTTGGCCAGCAGGTTCTTGTTCGATCGCAGCAGCGATTCGGTGCGCTGCGCGGTGTTGTTGAAGGTGCGCGCCAGGGCCGCCACTTCATCGCGGCCCGAGTCGTCCACACGGCGGCTCAGGTCGCCGGCGCCGAAGGCCTCGACGCCGGTCTTGAGCGCTTCCAGCCGGCGCGTGAGCCGGCGCACGACCGGATAGGCGCCCAGGGCCACGCCGAAGAACAGCAGCACCAGCACGATGGCCAGGCCTTCGCCGCTGGGCACGGCGCCGGGCCAGAGCCAACCCCACATCTGCGGCGGCATGTTGTTGGCGTTGTTGAAGTTCTCGCGGCGCAGCGCGCGGCTTGCCGCCTGGCCCGGACCCTGCGCAAATCCGGGCCCCGACGCGCCGCCGCCCGGACCGAAGCCTGCCTGCGGACGAAATGCGCGCATCAGCACCAGGCTGCGGCCATCGTCCAGGTTCACCTGCACGTGCCGCGAAAGCGGGCCGTCTTCGCGGCGCTCGAACAGCTCGCTGGCGCCGATGCGGTTGCCCTTGTCGTCCTGCAGGGCGATGGCCATGCGCAGGCGCTGGCCCCAGTCGGCCACGGCCGCGGCCTGCACCTCGCGTGGCGCGCTGGCCGGCGGCAGGGCGTGGTGGATCAGCATGCCCATGGCCACCAGGCGCTCGGTGGCCGCGGCATCGGCCGTGCCGCGCTCATGCTCCATCTGACGCTGGAACAGCCAGGTCGCGCCGAAGGCAAAGGCCAGGAGCAGGACCACCAGGGTCAGGTAGATGCGGACGTAGAGCGATTTCATGCCGCCACTCTATGCGAGCAATGTTTCCGAACGTTGAGGTGCTAACGCCCATTTACAGCGTCACAGCGTCAATTCACAAACCCTGCACGGCTTTCGGCGCAGGCGTACATTCGGCCTGCGATTCCTTGTTGTTGATGCATTTCATTCCCCATCCAGGAGACAAGAATGACGACCAGCTTCCAAGTGAATGGCCGGACGGTGAACGTCCAGGCCGAGCCCGACACCCCGCTGCTGTGGGTGATCCGCGACGAGATCGGGCTGACCGGCACCAAGTTCGGTTGCGGCATGGCCTTGTGCGGTGCCTGCACGGTGCACCTCGACGGCATGCCGATACGTTCCTGCCAGACGCCGGTGTCGGCGGTCGCGGGCAAGAAGGTGGCCACGATCGAGAGCCTTTCGGCGGACAACACGCATCCTCTGCAGAAGGCCTGGATCGCGCACGATGTGCCGCAGTGCGGCTACTGTCAGAGCGGCCAGCTGATGAGCGCCGCGGCCCTGCTCAAGACGAACAAGCATCCCAGCGATGCGGACATCGAAAACGCCATGAACGGCAATATCTGCCGCTGTGGCACCTACGGGCGCATCAAGGCCGCGATCAAGACCGCGGCGATCGAGATGCACGGTCAACCCGCCAAGACCAAGGCCTGAAGGAGACGACCATGACGATTCAAACACCCACCCGTCGCGCCTTCCTGCAAACCACCACCCTCGCCACCGGCGGGCTGATGCTGGGGGTGGCCTTGCCCGGCGCTCTCGGCGGTGCCGGCACTGCAAAAGCCGCCGGCACGCTGCACACGCCCAATGCCTGGGTCCACATCTCGGACGACAACACCATCACCCTGCTCTCGGCCCGTTCCGAAATGGGCCAGGGCGTGTACACGTCCATGCCCATGCTGATCGCCGAAGAGCTGCATGTGGACATCCGCAAGATCAAGGTCGCGATCGCGCCGCCGGGCAAGGTCTACGTCAATGCGCTGCTCGGCGCGCAGATCACCGGCGGCTCCACCTCGGTGCGCGATGGCTGGGAGAAGCTGCGCATCGCCGGCGCGCAAGTGCGCGAGATGCTGATCTCGGCCGCGGCCAATCAATGGAAGGTCGACCGCGCCACGCTGCGCGCCGAAGACGGCATGGTGCTGGGCGCGGGCGGGCAGAAGGCCACCTATGGCGAACTGGCCGAAGCGGCGTCGGCGCTGCCCGTGCCCGAGAAAGTCGTGCTGAAGGACCCGAAGGACTTCACCATCATCGGCAAGCGCACCAAGCGCCTGGACACACCGAGCAAGGTCAACGGCACGGCGGTGTTCGGCATCGACGTGAAGCTGCCCGGCATGGTCTACGCCTCGCTCGAGCAATGCCCGGTGATCGGCGGCACGGTCAAGAGCTTCGATGCGACAAAAGCCAAGGCCATGCCCGGCGTGATCGACGTGGTCCAGATCCCCGACGGCGTGGCCGTCGTGGCCGACACCTACTGGCGCGCCAAGAAGGCCCGCGAGACGCTCGTCGTGCAATGGGACGAAGGCCCCGGCGCTGCGCTGGACGACGAGGTGATGTGGAAAGGCATCCGCGCCGCGGCAGCTACCGAGAAGCACATCCCCATCAACAGCAAGGGCGACGCCGCCGCGGCCATCAAGGGTTCGGCCCGCGTCGTCAGGGCCGAATACACCCTGCCGCTGGTGGCCCATGCCACGCTGGAGCCGATGAACTTCACGGCCCATGTGGCCAATGGCAAATGCCTGCTGATCGGGCCCACGCAATTCCAGCAGGGCGCCGAGGGCGCGATCATGGCCGCGCTGGGCCTGAAGGCCGAAGACATCACGCTGCAGACCACCTTCCTCGGCGGCGGTTTCGGGCGCCGGCTGGAGCTTGATTTCATCGTGCAGGCCGCACAGATCTCCAAGGCCGTGGGCCGGCCGGTCAAGCTGCTCTGGACGCGCGAGGACGACACCCGCCACGACTTCTATCGCCCGATGGCGCTGAACCAGCTGGAGGCCGCACTTGGCGCCGATGGCAAGCCGGTGGCGATGACCTTCCGCGTGACTTCGCAGTCCATCACGCAGCGCGCTTTCGGCCTGCCCAAGGACACGCTCGACGGCTTCATGGCAGAGGCAGGCGTGCCGCGCTACGGCGTGCCGAACTCAAGCCACGAGATGGTGATCCACGACGCCGGCATGCGCGTGGGCTACTGGCGCGCGGTGAGCCACAACATGAATGCCTTCGCCAACGAAAGCTTCATCGACGAACTGGCCGCCGCAGCGGGCAAGGACCCCTACGCCTACCGCATGTCATTGCTGGGCAGCGAGCCGCGCATGGCCAAGGTGCTGAAGACCGCGGCCGACAAGGCCGGCTGGGGCAAGCCGCTGCCGGCGGGCCACTTCCGCGGCATGGCGATGATGGAAGGCTACGACACCTATATGGCGCAGGTGGCCGAGATCTCGATGAAGAATGGCCTGCCGATCGTGCACAAGGTTTTCATCGTGGCCGACCTGGGCCAGATGGTGAACCCGGACACGGTGGAGGCGCAGCTGCAGTCGAGCATCAACTTCGGCCTGACGGCGGCGCTGTACGGCGAGATCAACCTGGACAAGGGCCGCGTGCGCCAGAGCAACTTCCACGACTATCCGATCGTGCGAATGTCCGAGTCGCCGGCCATCGACATCACGCTCCTGCCCAGCACCGAGAAACCCGGCGGTATCGGCGAGCCGGCCACGGCCTTGATCGGCCCCGCGCTGGGCAATGCGGTGTTTGCGGCCACGGGCAAGCGTGTGCGCCAGATGCCGTTCACGGCCGAGAGGATCCGCACCGCCTGATCGGCTGATCGGCTGATCGGCTGATCGGTTGATCGGTTGATCGGGGAGCTATTCGGCCGACGACAGCGTTTCGTGCAGCGTGCGCACCTTGGCGGCCAGCTTGCACCAGTCGGCCGAGTGGTTCACATCGGCCAGCAGCGTTTCGGCGTCGCCGATCCACTCGGGCAGCACCAGCTCCGCAGGCGCCGCGCTCGGGTGGTCGAGCCGGCGATTGGCCTCGCGCACCCATTGATGCGCGGTGGCCAGCAGGCTGCCCTGCAAGGCGCCGGCCTTGGAGCCGGGCGCCTCCGTCTGATCGATCAGCGAACTCGGTGACATGGGGTTGATGCGAGCGCTGATCTCGGTGATGAGGGGTCGGACTGCTTGGATATTCATGTCGTGATTGTCGATGCAGCGTGGCGCGTCTTTGTCCGGCGCGTCGCCCTTTTTGCGTTCGAGTGCCGATCAGCTCGTTTTTTCAGCCAAAGAAAATAGAAAAGGCCCGGTGCGTTGGCATCGGGCCTTTTGCCATCTGCCTGTGTCTGGTCTGCTCTTCAACGGACCGCGTTGGCTGGTGACGGGTCCAATTTATCGTGGCCGGCACGCGATGGGAATGCCATCGATGCCGCGCCGCTTCGTAGGCAATTGCCTACAAGCCTAACGGCCGGGTTTGTAGGACAAGAGGAGGTCTTGCACCGATTCGGCCTGCGAGCGTTGAAGCCCTCCACATTTCGTGATTTCATCGCGCGTTTCATAGATAACCACGCGGGCGAAGGAGCAGTCTTGAGTGAAGTCAGCAGAACGGAAGCCATGAGCACGACAGGAACGCGCCAAGCCATGACGACGACGACAGGCAGTGCGACGGAAGCCGTTCAGTTCAAGCGCATCCTGACGCGCAATCTGACCCTGCCCCTGCTCGTCGGCATGGTCAGCGCGGTCATCTTCATCGGCCTGATTGCCTATCTGCTCTCGGCCGTGGGTTGGGTGGACCACACCCAGCGCGTGATCTCCAGCGCAAACCGGCTGGCTGCGCTGAGCAGCGACATGGAGACCGGCTCGCGCGGCTTCCTGATCACGGGCGAGGACAAATTCCTGGCGCCCTATTCGCTCGCCAAGCCCAAGTTCAAGGCCGAGCTGGACACGCTGACGGCCGAGGTGGCCGACAACGCGGCCCAGGTCGATCGCCTGCGCCGCGAGCAGGCCCTGCTGGCACGCTGGGACGAGTTCGCTCAGGAAATGATCGCCCTGCGGCGCGCGGGCAAGCCCTTCGAGAACATCGTCCGCTCCGAGGTCGGCAAGCAGCTGTTCGACGAGTTGCGCACTGAGCAAAAAACCTTCATCGAGACCGAGGAACGCCTGCTGCTCGCCCGCAACGAGACAGCCCGCACGACGGCCTGGACGGGCGTGTCGCTCTACGTGCTGTTCCTGCTCCTGGTCAGCAGCCTGATCGCCTACACCGGCCGGCGCGACATCACGGCACTCTCCAATGAGTACGCCACCGCGCTGGGACACCAGACCCGCAGCGCCGAAACCATGCGCGAGCAGGCCTGGCTGCGCACGGGCCAGGCCGACCTGTCCGAACAGCTCGTCGGCCAGCTGCCCTTGGCAACCATCGGCCGCAATGTGCTGAGCTTCATGGCCGAGCAGATGGGCGTGCTCGTGGCGGCGATCTATGTGCGGCAGGACGACGGCAGCTTCAAGCGCATGGCCAGCTACGGTTTCAGCCCCGAGAGCGAACAGGCCGAGCAGCTGATCGGGCCCGAGGACGGCCTGATCGCGCAGGCCGCGCGCGACGGCAACGTCATCCGCGTTGAGAAGCCTTCTTCGCGCTATCTGAAAGTGGTGTCGGGCACGGGCTTTGATGCGCCGACTGAACTGCTGCTGGCCCCGTTCAAGAGCGATGGCGAGGTCAACGGCGTGATGGAGCTGGGCTTCATGCACACGGTGGCCGAGCGCGACCTGACGTTGCTGGGCCTGGTGCAGAACACCATCGGCGCGGCCATCGAGGCAGCGCTGTACCGCCGCCGTCTGCAGGATGCCGTCGAGGAAACGCGTCAGCTCAACGAGGAGCTGCAGGTGCAGCAGGAAGAGCTGCGCACGGCCAACGAGGAGCTCAGCGAACAGTCGCGCGTGCTGACCGAATCACAGACCAATCTGGAGCATCAGCAGGCCGAGCTGGAACAGACCAACAGCCAGCTGTCCGAGCAGGCCGATGCGCTCGACCGCAAGAACGAAGCCCTGCACGAAGCGCAACTGGGCTTGCAGCAACGCGCCGAAGAGCTGCAGCGCGCGAGCCGCTACAAGAGCGAATTCCTGGCCAATATGTCGCACGAGCTGCGCACGCCGCTGAACAGCTCGCTGATCCTGGCAAAGCTGCTCGGCGAGAACAAGGCCGGCAATCTCAACGAAGAACAGCTGAAGTTCGCCAACACGATCTACGCCGCCGGCAAGGACTTGCTGAACCTGATCAACGACATCCTCGACCTGTCCAAGGTCGAGGCCGGCAAGCTCGAGCTGACGCCGCAGCACATCGACATCCGCCAGGCGGCCGAAGGCCTGCGCGGCATCTTCTCGCCGCTGGCCAACGAGAAGCGCCTGGACTTCCGCATCGAGGTCGCGCCCGAAGTGCCGCCGCGCATGCTGACCGATGGCCAGCGGCTTGAGCAGATCCTGAAGAACCTCTTGTCCAACGCGCTCAAGTTCACCGAGAGCGGCATGGTGACGCTGGCCATCCGCCCGGCCGCCGAAGGCCGCATCAGCTTCCAGGTGACGGACACCGGCATCGGCATCCCCGCGCAGGAGCAGGGCCTGATCTTCAACGCCTTCCACCAGGGCGACGGCACGATCAACCGCCGCTACGGCGGCACCGGCCTCGGCCTGTCGATCTCGCGCGAGCTGGCCCACATGCTCGGCGGTGCCATCGAACTGAGCAGCGTGCACGGACAGGGCAGCACCTTCACGCTGACCCTGCCGCTGGAGCTGCCGACCGAGCAGGCGCCGCATGCAACGCAGGCGCTGAACCTGCATCCGCCTTCGCCACAAAGCACCGCGCCGGCAACCACCGACGAAAAATCGAAAGCGCCGTTCACGCCATCGGCCGTGCTCGACGACCGCCATGAGGACTTGAGCGGTGCACGCGTGCTGCTCGCCGTCGAGGATGATCCGAACTTCGCCACCATCCTCTACAGCCTGGCCCGCGAGATGGGCTACCGCTGCGTGCTGGCCGCCAGCGTGCAGGAGGCGCAGCAGCTGATCGTCAGCCACAAGCCGCAGGCCATCCTGCTGGACGTGCGCCTGCCCGACGGCTCGGGCCTGGGCCTGCTGCAGCGCCTGAAGGAAGACCCGCTGACCCGCCATGTGCCGGTGCACATCATTGCGGCCGAGGATTTCCGCGAGATCGTGCTGCCGATGGGCGCGGTTGGCTTCGCCATCAAGCCCACCACGCGCGACGAGCTGACCTCCATCCTGCAAAAGCTTGAGCAGCGCGGCGCGCAGACGGTCAAGCGCCTGCTGCTGGTCGAGGACGATGACCGCCAGCGCGAAAGCATCGTGCATCTGATCGGCGACGAGGACATCGAGATCGTTGCCGTGGACCGCGGCGAAGCGGCGCTGCAGCAGCTGCGCCAGTCCACCTTCGACTGCATGATCATCGACCTGAAGCTGCCCGACATGGACGGCCACGAGCTGCTCGAACGCATGGCCGGCGAGACGCGCGGTTCCTTCCCGCCGGTGATCGTCTACACCGGCCGCAACCTGACCCGCGCCGAGGAAGCGCAGCTCAACAAGTACTCGCGCTCCATCATCATCAAGGGCGCGCGTTCGCCCGAACGGCTGCTGGACGAGGTCACGCTGTTCCTGCACAAGATCGAGTCGCAGCTCTCTGCCGAGCGCCAGAACATGCTGCGCAGCGCGCGCAACCGCGAGAAGGTGTTCGAAGGCCGCAAGGTGCTGCTGGTGGATGACGACGTGCGCAATGTCTTCGCGCTCAGCGCCGCGCTGGAGCAGCACGGCCTCACGGTCGAGGTCGGCCGCAACGGCCTGGAGGCGATCACGCGGATCAATGAAGTGCCCGACATCGACGTGGTGCTGATGGACGTGATGATGCCGGTGATGGACGGCCTGGAAGCCACGCGCCGCATCCGCGCCGATGCGCGCTTCAAGAACCTGCCCATCATCGCCATCACGGCCAAGGCGATGAAGGACGACCAGGAGCAGTGCCGCCGCGCAGGCGCGAACGACTACCTGGCCAAGCCCATTGAACTCGACCGCCTCATTTCCCTGCTGCGCGTGTGGATCCCGACGATATGAAGCCCCTCGCCCAAAGATTACTTTGGTCGGCCAATCGGCATGCAGGCCGATTGGCGCTCGCCAGCCGCGGGCAAGCGCACTTGCGCTTGCCCGGTGCGGGCTCTCTCCCCCGTGGGGACGGCGATGCTTACCGGATCGACTGGCAAGCACATCGCCATGCGGGCCGGCTCGGCCCGAAGACACCTGAATAGCCGACATGCCTCACCGACTTGCCGAGCTGGAAATCCGCCTGCTGATGGAGGCGATCTACACGCAGTACAGCCACGACTTTCGCGAGTACTCGGGCGCTTCGCAGCGACGCCGCGTGGCCTATGCCATGCAGCAGCTCGAGTGCGAATCGATCTCGGCGCTGCAGGGGAAAGTGCTGCGCGACGCCGAGGCCTTCAACCGCCTGCTCGAGATCCTGACCATCCCTTTCACCGAGATGTTCCGCGACCCGAGCTTCTTCCTCGCGCTGCGCGAGCACGTGATGCCGGTGCTGCGAACCTACCCTTCGCTGAAGATCTGGATCGCCGGCTGCAGCACGGGCGAAGAGGTCTATTCGCTGGCCATCCTGCTTCAGGAAGAAGGCCTGCTCGAGCGCAGCATCCTCTACGCCACCGACATCAACCCGACCTCGCTGGAGAAAGCACGCCAAGGCATTTTTCCGCTCGCCAGCGTGCGCCAGTACACCGCCAACTACCAGGCGGCTGGCGGCACGCGTGCCTTCTCGGACTACTACACGGCCGCCTACAACGCCGCGCGCTTCGACCGCGAACTGTGCCGCAACGTGATCTTTGCCGATCACAGCCTGGCCACCGACCACGTGTTCAGCGAAGCGCACCTGATCTGCTGCCGCAATGTGCTGATCTACTTCAACCGCAATCTGCAGGACCGCGCGCTCGGCCTCTTCCACGACTCGCTGTGCCACAAGGGATTCCTCGGCCTGGGCTCGAAGGAGAGCATCGATTTCTCGTCCCACACGGACCTGTTCGAGCCGGTGGTCAAGCGCGAGCGCATCTTCCGCAAGAGCGAGCCATGAAGCCGCAGAAAATAAACATCGACGCCGTCGTGATCGGCGCTTCGGCCGGCGGCGTCGGCGCGCTGCTGAAGCTGCTGGCGGGATTGCCCGAGAGTTTTACGCTGCCCATCCTCATCGTGCTGCACCTGCCGCCGCAGCACGACAGCCGGCTCGCCTCGGTGCTGCAGGCGCACCAGAGCCGGCGCGTGCGCGAGGCGCGGGACAAGGAACCGATCGAAGCCGGCACGATCTATCTGGCCGTGCCTGATCACCATCTGTCGGTGGAGAGCGATCGCACTCTGTCCCTGAGCGGTGAAGACGCGGTCTGCTTCGCGCGGCCCTCGATCGACGTGCTGATGATCTCGGCTGCCCACGCCTACGGGCCGGCGCTGGCCGGCGTGTTGCTGTCCGGCGCCAATATGGACGGCGCGCAGGGTCTGGCCTTCATCAAGAGCCAGGGCGGCGTGACGATTGTTCAAGACCCGGCCGAGGCGGAGGTGCCCACCATGCCGCGCACGGCCATCGCCCTGCTGCCGCCCGATTTCGTCCTGCCGCTGGCGGGCATCCATGAATTGCTTTTGACGCTCGGAGAACGACCATGAGGGCAGACATTGCCAAGCTGCTGATCGTTGACGATCTGCCCGAGAACCTGCTCGCGCTGGAGGCCCTGGTGCGCGACGACGGCATCGTCGTCTACCGCGCCGGCTCGGGCGAGGAAGCGCTGTCCCTGCTGCTCGACCACGAGTTCGCGCTGGCCATCATCGACGTGCAGATGCCAGGCATGACCGGCTTCGAACTCGGCGAGCTGATCCGCGGTTCCTCGCGCACCAAGCACCTGCCGATCGTCTTCGTCAGCGCGGCCGGCAAGGAACTGAACTACGCCTTCACCGGCTACGAGAACGG
>FSVW01000825.1_pt1 | contig 12807 bp, 10 predicted proteins | sample 1637551 | NCBI WGS metagenome assembly FSVW01 (sample SAMEA3914814, study PRJEB12502) | metagenome | biome: forest; material: soil | place: USA | collected 2011-09-16 | depth 0.1 m | reverse complement strand
GATCCGCCGGGTGCCCTTGTTCTCGATGCTCACGACCGACCAGGCGCAATCCATTGCGGACAGCGTGGTCAAGCGCCGCTTCAAGCGCGGAGAGCTGATTGTCGAGCAGGGCACCAAGTCCAACGCGCTCTTCATTCTGCTCAACGGCCGCGCCCGTGTGCTGACGGCAGACAGCCGCGGACGCGAGGTCATCCTGGCCGTGCTGCAGACCGGCGACTACGTCGGCGAGATGAGCCTGATCGACAACGAGCCGCACAGCGCCACCGTTCGTGCCGAAGTGCAGACCGACATGCTGGTGCTGGGCCGGCCCGAGTTCTCGCGCTGCCTGCCCGAAAGCTCCAGCCTGGCCTACGGCATCCTGCGCGGCCTGGTGGCCCGCCTGCGCAATGCCGACCGCCAGATCGAATCGCTGGCCCTGCTCGACGTGTACGGCCGCGTCGCCCGCACGCTGCTGGACATGTCGGAAGAAGAGAAGGGTCTCAAGATCATCCGCGGCAAGGTCTCGCGCCAGGACATGGCCAAGGTCGTCGGCGCTTCGCGCGAGATGGTCAGCCGCGTGATGAAGGACCTGGAAGAGCGCGGCGTGATTGAAACACTTGAGAACGGTTCGGTCGTCATCAAGGAACGTCTGCACGACTGATAGCCGGGGAAGCTGCGCCACAATGGCGGCATGAGCTTTCCTCTCGGTTCCCTGGCGGGTGAAGGCGGCGAAGCCACGGCTTCTGCCGCACCCGCCGAAAAAGTCTACAAACGCCAGCCTCGCAAGGCTGTGGTCGCGCCGCCGCCGAGCGCCAATCCGCTGCTGACGCCCCTCTGGTTGATGGCCGGCGCCCTGCTCTGGGTGTTGCTGGTACTTGCCATGGCTACCCACAGCGGCGCGGATGCGGCCTTCTCCGTTTCCGGTAGCGGTACAACGCTCTACGCCAACCGCATGGGCGCGCTCGGCGCGTGGGTGTCCGACCTCCTGTTGTTCGCCTTTGGTTATTCCGCCTGGTGGCTCCCACTGGTGGGCCTGCGCCTGTGGCTGAGCGCCCTGGCGCGCCTGCTGCGGCATGAGCCGGCCGAGGATGCGGCCAAGTCGGCCTGGCGCCGTCATGGCCTTTGGGCACTCGGCCTGGTACTGCTGATCAGTGGCAGCTGCGCACTCGAATGGACGCGCCTCTACGGCTGGGAGCATCGCCTGCCCGGCGCCGCCGGCGGCGTCTTGGGCTACGTACTCGGCCCCGTGAGCATGAAGCTGCTGGGCTTCGCCGGCTCGGGCGTGATCTGGATCGTGGCTTTGGTGGCGGGTATTCAGCTGGCGCTGAAGTTCTCCTGGCTCCGTGTGGCTGAGCAGTTAGGCACCCTGATCGACGAGCGCCGCGAAGCCCGCATCGAGCGCCGCGAAGTGAAGGAAGACAAAAAGGTCGGCGCCCGCGCCAAGCAGGAACGAGCCCTGGTCGTCGATGAAGAACGGCATGTCGTGGAAGAGCACGAGCCCATCGTGATCGAGGCACCCATCGTCGACGTGCCCAAGTCCACGCGCGTGGCCAAGGAGCGCCAGCAGACCCTCTTCACCGACCCCGGCGACGGCAAGCTGCCGCAGGTCGACCTGCTCGACGCCGCGCCGCCAAGGCAGGAGACGGTGACGCCCGAATCGCTGGAAATGACCAGCCGCCTGATCGAAAAAAAGCTGCGCGACTTCGGCGTCGAGGTGCGCGTGGTCGCGGCCTCGCCGGGCCCGGTGATCACGCGCTACGAGATCGAGCCGGCCACGGGCGTGAAGGGCTCGCAGATCGTCAACCTGGCCAAGGACCTTGCGCGCTCCCTGAGCCTCACCAGTATCCGCGTGGTCGAGACCATCCCGGGCAAGAACTTCATGGCCCTGGAACTGCCCAATGCGCGGCGCCAGACCATCAAGCTCTCCGAAATCCTCGGCTCGCAGGTCTACGCCGATGCGCCCTCGCTGCTGACCATGGCCCTGGGCAAGGACATCATCGGCGCGCCTGTGGTGGCCGACCTCGGCAAGATGCCGCATTGCCTGGTGGCCGGCACGACCGGCTCGGGCAAGTCGGTGGGCATCAACGCGATGATCCTGAGCCTGCTCTACAAGGCCGAGGCGCGCGATGTGCGGCTGATCATGATCGACCCGAAGATGCTGGAGATGAGCGTCTACGAGGGCATCCCTCACCTACTCGCGCCCGTGGTCACGGACATGAAGCAGGCGGCCAACGCGCTCAACTGGTGTGTGGGCGAGATGGAGCGCCGCTACAAGATCATGAGCAAGATGGGCGTGCGCAATCTTGCCGGCTACAACAAGAAGATCGACGATGCCACGGCCCGCGGCGAGAAGATTCCCAACCCCTTCTCCCTGAGCGCCGAGAACCCGGACGGTGCCGAGCCGCTGGAGCGCATGCCCTTCATCGTCGTCGTGATCGACGAACTCGCCGACCTGATGATGGTCGTCGGCAAGAAGATCGAAGAGCTGATCGCGCGCCTGGCGCAGAAAGCCCGCGCCGCCGGCATCCACCTGATCCTGGCCACGCAGCGGCCTTCGGTGGACGTGATCACCGGCCTGATCAAGGCCAACATCCCGACTCGCCTCTCCTTTCAGGTCAGCAGCAAGATCGACAGCCGCACCATCCTCGACCAGATGGGCGCCGAGGCGCTGCTGGGCATGGGCGACATGCTCTACATGGCTTCGGGCACGGGCCTGCCGATCCGCGTGCACGGCGCCTTTGTCAGCGACGACGAGGTGCACCGCGTTGTGGAGTATCTGAAGGCGCAAGGCGGGGAGCCCAACTACATCGAAGGCATTCTCGAAGGCGGCGTGCTGGAAGGCGAGGGCGGCGAGCCACCGGCGCCGGGCGAATCGAATGGCGAGGCCGATCCGATGTATGACCAGGCTGTGGGCATCGTCCTGCAGCACCGCCGGGCCTCGATCTCGCTGGTGCAGCGCCATCTGCGCATCGGCTACAACCGCGCGGCGCGACTGCTGGAGCAGATGGAAAAGTCGGGACTGGTCGGATCGATGAACACCAATGGCAGCCGGGACTTGATCGTTCCGAAGCGTGACGAATGAAGAAACTGATTATTTCGCTAACGGTGATCTTGAGCGGCATCGCGCAGGCCGATGCCGTGGACACGCTCAAGGCTTTCGTCACTGAGGTCAAGACCGGCCGCGCCGAGTTCACGCAGACCGTGACCTCACCCGACGGCAAGCGCACCAAAAGCTCCAGCGGCACCTTCGAGTTCCAGCGCCCGGACCGCTTCCGCTTCGCCTATACGAAACCCTTCGAGCAGCTGATCGTGGGCGACGGCCAGAAGGTCTGGCTCTACGACCCCGACCTCAACCAGGTCAGCGCCCGCAAGATGGACAAGGCCTTGGGCGCCACGCCCGCGGCCCTGCTGGCGGGCAACAACCTCGAGCGCGACTTCACGCTCAAGGCCGAGTCCGCCGACACCGTGCTCGCCACCCCGCGCCATGAAGACGGCACGCTGCAATCGCTGCGCATCCGCTTCAAGGGCAAGGAGCTGGCCGGCGTCGAGATCGTCGACGGCTTCGGACAGAAGTCGCTGCTGAGCTTCGGCGCGGTCAGCGCCAACGTGGCGCTGCCGGCCGATCTCTTCCGCTTCACCGCGCCCAAGGGCGCGGATGTGATCGATCAGTAGCCGTCGTCTTTCGGCTACTTCACGAACTCGTACAGCGGCTTGCTCTTGTCCACGATGTGGACCGTGAAGAGCTTGAGCGTGGTGTCGCCGACGTTCTTGTAGCCCGCGTGGTTCACGTCGCGCAGGTTGAGCCCATTGCCGCCGGTGGCCATGGTGATCGGGTCCTTGCCCGGCACCTGCACCGTGGCGCCCTGGATGATGTAGACGGCCTCGATGCCGTGGTGCGAATGCGCAGGGATCATCTCTCCGGGCTTGGTCTCGCTGGTCGAGACCACCACTTCCATGTTCGGCGTGCCGCTCAGGTCCGCTCGCTTGAGTTCGACGCGTGTGGCCAGGTCGCCGTTGGTCTGGGCGACCAGCCCGGTGGTCACGCCGAGGCCGAACAACAGCGCGCCTGTCAGCAGGCGAATCACGTTAGCTCTCTTCATGTCTTCCTCCTTTGCATGGTTTGGCATGTGCCGGGGCAGAGTGTGCAAACCCGCCGGGCCGAGGTCAACTGACACAATCGCCACACCTCCCTGTGCGCCCTCGAAAGAAACACCTGCATGCCCCATGACGTCAGCCTGATCGCTACCCTGGCCGCCGGCTTCGGCCTGGCGCTGCTGTTCGGCCTGCTCGCCACCAAGCTCAGGATGCCGCCGCTGGTGGGCTATCTGCTGGCCGGCGTGCTGATCGGCCCGGCCACGCCGGGCTTCGTGGCCGACGTCAACCTCGCCGGCCAGTTGGCCGAGGTCGGCGTGATGCTGCTGATGTTCGGCGTGGGCCTGCATTTCTCGCCGGCCGACCTGCTGGCGGTCAAGCGCATCGCACTGCCGGGCGCCATCGTGCAGATCGCCGTGGCCACGCTGCTCGGCTACGGGCTAGCGCTGTGGTGGGGTTGGTCGCAGGGCGCCGCGCTGGTATTCGGGCTTTCACTCTCGGTGGCCAGCACGGTGGTGCTGCTGCGGGCGCTGGAGGCCCGGGGCCTGGTCGAGTCGGTCAACGGACGCATTGCCGTGGGCTGGCTGGTTGTCGAGGATCTCGTGATGGTGCTGGTCCTCGTGCTGCTGCCGCCGCTGGCGGGTTTGCTGCGCGGCGGCGCCGTCGATGCGGACATCGGCATGACCTTGCTGATCACGCTGGGCAAGGTCGTCGCCTTCGTCGTGCTGATGCTCGTTGTTGGCCGGCGCCTGTTGCCGCGCCTGCTCTGGGCCGTGGCCGGCACGGGCTCGCGCGAGCTGTTCTCGCTCGGCGTGATCGCTGCTGCCGTGGGCGTGGCCTTCGGCGCGGCCAAGCTCTTCGACGTGTCCTTTGCGCTGGGCGCCTTCTTCGCCGGCATGATGATGCGCGAGTCGGAATTCAGCCACCGCGCGGCGGAGGAATCACTGCCGCTGCGCGATGCGTTCTCCGTGCTGTTCTTCGTCTCGGTGGGCATGCTCTTCGACCCGCGTGTGCTGATCGACGCGCCGCTGCAGGTGGCCGCGGTGGTCGCCATCATCATGGTCGGCAAGACGTTGGCCGCCGTGGCCCTGGTGCTGCTGATGCGCTACCCGCTCAATACTGCGCTGACCGTGGGCGCGGGCCTGGCGCAGATCGGCGAGTTCTCCTTCATCCTGGCCGGCCTCGGCATCAGCCTGGGTCTGCTGGATGAGGCCGGCCGCAACCTGATCCTGGCCGGTGCCCTGATCTCCATTGCCTTCAACGCCGCACTGTTCGGTGCCATTGCGCCGGCCAAGGCCTGGATCCTGCGCCGCTCGGCCCTGGCACGGCGCCTGGAGCAAGCCGACGACCCACTGGCCGAACTGCCCGCCACGGTCGACCAGGAGCAGTTGCATGACCAACTCGTGCTCGTCGGCTGGGGCCACGTCGGCCGCCTGCTCGGCGCGCGCCTGAAGGCGGCCGGTGTGCCCTTCGTCGTGGCCGAGCAGCAGCGGGAAATCGTGGAGAAGCTGCGCGCAGAAGGCCAGCCGGCCGTCTGCGGTGACGCGTCGGAGCCGGCCGTGCTGATCCAGGCGCACATCGCCCGCGCCGCCATGCTGGTGATCGCCGGGGGCGATGCGCTGCAGGCCCGTCGCATGGCCGAGACCGCGCGCCAGCTCAAGCCCGATGTGCGCGTGCTGCTGTGCGCCGGCAATGCGGACGAAGCCAAGCTCTTTGCCGAGGCCGGCCTCGGCGAATCGCTGCTGGCCGAGCAGGCGCTGGCGCAGAGCCTGGAGGGCGAAGTCTTGGGGGCCATGCGTTCGCGCGGACAATCCCATCCATGACGGATTCCCTGTTTCCCGAACTGGCTTCGCCCGGAGCGACGCAGCAACCGCTGGCCGAGCGGCTGCGCCCGCGCAAGCTCGATGAAGTGATCGGTCAGCAACACCTGCTCGGCCCCGGCATGCCCTTGGCCACGGCCTTCGCCTCAGGCAAGTTGCACTCGATGATCCTCTGGGGCCCTCCCGGCGTGGGCAAGACCACGCTGGCGCGGCTGATGGCCGAAGGTTTTGACGCCCAGTTCATCCAGATCTCGGCCGTGCTCGGCGGCGTGAAGGACATCCGCGAGGCGGTGGAGCGCGCGCAGGCCGTGCTGCCGCGGCGCACCGTGTTGTTCGTGGATGAAGTGCACCGCTTCAACAAGGCGCAGCAGGATGCTTTTCTGCCGCATGTCGAGTCGGGCCTGTTCACCTTCATCGGCGCGACGACCGAAAACCCGAGCTTCGAGGTCAACTCGGCCCTGCTCTCGCGCGCCACCGTGCACGTGCTCAAGTCGCTGACCGAAGCCGATCTGCAGGCGCTGCTGGCTCGCGGCGTGCAGGCGCTGCAAAGCCCGCCGTTCACGCCGTCCGCTGCGACGCGGCTGATTGCCTATGCCGACGGCGATGCGCGCCGCCTGCTCAACACGCTGGAGGCGCTGTCCCAGCTCACGCCGCCCGGTACCGCCGAGGTGGACGAAGCACTGCTGGAGCGCACGCTGGGCGAGCAACTGCGCCGCTATGACAAGGGCGGCGATCAGTTCTACGACGTGATCTCGGCCCTGCACAAATCGGTGCGTGGTTCGGATCCGGATGGCGCACTCTACTGGCTGGTGCGCATGCTCGACGGCGGCGTGGATGCCCGCTACATCTCGCGCCGCCTGGTCCGCATGGCCAGCGAGGACATCGGCAATGCCGATCCGCGCGCGCTGCGCATCACGCTGGATGCGGCCGAGACCTACGAGCGCCTGGGCACGCCCGAGGGCGAACTCGCGCTGGCACAGGCCGTCGTCTACCTGGCCGTGGCGCCCAAGTCCAACGCCGTCTACAAGGCGTACAACGCCGTGCGTGCCCTCATCAAGCAGGACCAGAGCCGGCCCGTGCCCACGCACCTGCGCAATGCGCCCACCAAGTTGATGAAGGAGTTGGGCTACGGCGAGGAATACCGTTATGCGCACGACGAGCCTGGCGCGTTTGCCGCGGGCGCAACCTATCTGCCCGAAGGCCTCGTGGGCCAGCGCTTCTACGAGCCCGTTCCGCGCGGACTGGAGTTGCGCATCGGCGACAAGCTCGCCGAACTGCGTCGTCTGAACGAAGAAGCGGGCCAGAAGGGCGGCTAGGGTATCCATTGACGGGTATCCCCGTGGGCCCCTCTTAAAATTGAGTGATCGCCCGGCAGCCACACAATGACTGACGCGGGCATTTTTATTGCTGCGTCCATTGGCAGGACTAAGACATGGACATCCTTCTCCAACAACTGATCAACGGGCTCGTGCTTGGCAGCATGTACGCCCTCGTGGCCCTGGGCTACACCATGGTCTACGGCATCATCAACCTGATCAACTTCGCCCACGGCGAGGTGCTGATGGCAGGTGGCATGGTGAGCTGGACCGTCATTACCACCCTGCAGGACGCCGGCGTGCCGTTGCCCGGCTGGGCCCTGCTGCTGATCGGCCTGCTCTGCGCCATCGTGGCCTGCTCGGTGCTGAACTTCCTGGTCGAGAAGATCGCCTACCGGCCGCTGCGCAACGCGCCGCGCCTGGCGCCGCTGATCACCGCCATGGGCATGTCGCTGCTGCTGCAGACGCTGGCCATGATCATCTGGAAGCCCAGCCCCAAGCCCTATCCGCTGCTGCTGCCCACCGACCCCATCGCCATCGGCGGCGCGGTCATCACGGTCACGCAGATCCTCATCCTGGGCACCACGGTGGCGGTGCTGGCAGCGCTGATGTGGCTGGTCCATCGCACCAAGCTGGGCCGCGCGATGCGCGCCACGGCCGAGAACCCGCGCGTGGCCGGCCTGATGGGCGTGAAGCCTGACTTCATCATCTCCACCACCTTCGTCATCGGCGCCGTGCTGGCCGCGGTGGCTGGCGTGATGTGGGCCGCCAACTACGGCACGGTGCAGCACACCATGGGCTTCATGCCCGGCCTCAAGGCCTTCACGGCGGCGGTGCTGGGTGGCATCGGCAACCTGGCCGGTGCGATGGTGGGTGGCGTGCTGCTGGGCCTGATCGAATCCTTTGGCGCCGGCTATCTGGGCGATCTGACCGGTGATGTACTGGGCAGCCAGTACGTGGACGTCTTTGCCTTCGCGGCGCTGATCCTGGTGCTCACGCTGCGGCCCGCGGGCCTGCTCGGCGAGCGCGTCGCGGATCGCGCTTGAGGTCTGCTGTATGAAGAACAAGAAGCTCGTCTATTTCCTCCTCGCCGCCGTGGCCCTGCTGGCCACGCCGCTGTTCGTGCAGCAGCTCGGCAACGGGCCCGTGCGCATCATCGACCTGGCCTTGCTGTACGTGTTGCTGGCCCTGGGCCTGAATATCGTGGTCGGCTACGCAGGCCTGCTCGACCTGGGTTACGTGGCCTTCTATGCCGTCGGCGCCTACATGTTCGCGCTGCTGTCCAGCTCGCAGCTGAGCCAGAACTTCGAGTTCTTCATGGCTCACTTCGCGGGTGGCCTGCACATGCCGATCTGGGTAGTGATCCCGCTCGGTGCGCTGCTGGCGGGCCTGTTCGGCGTGCTGCTCGGCGCGCCCACGCTGAAGCTGCGCGGTGACTACCTGGCCATCGTCACGCTCGGCTTCGGCGAGATCATCCGCGTCTTCCTGAACAACCTCGAGTACCCGTACAACATCACCAACGGCCCGCGCGGCATCGGCCAGATCGACGCCATCCACTTCTGGGGCATCGACCTGGGCAAGCCCACGCACGTCTTCGGCTACGAGATCCCGTCGGTCACGCTGTACTACTACCTCTTCCTCGCGCTGGTGGTGCTGAGCGTGCTGATCTGCTACCGCCTTGAGAACTCCCGCATCGGCCGCGCCTGGATGGCCATCCGAGAGGACGAGATCGCTGCCAAGGCCATGGGCATCAACACGCGCAACATGAAGCTGCTCGCATTCGGGATGGGCGCCACCTTCGGCGGCGTGGCGGGCACGCTGTTCGCGTCCTTCCAGGGCTTTGTGAGCCCCGAGTCCTTCAGCCTGCAGGAGTCCATCATGATCGTGGCCATGGTGGTGCTGGGCGGCATCGGCCACATCCCGGGCGTGATCCTCGGCGCACTGCTGCTGGCCGCCTTGCCCGAAGTGCTGCGCTACGTGGTCACCGATCAGCTGCGCGACATGACCGGCGGCCGCATCGACGCCTCGATCCTGCGCCAATTGCTGGTGGCGCTGGCCATGATCGGCGTGATGCTGATCCGGCCACGTGGCCTCTGGCCCGCACCGACGCACGGCAAGAGTGCGGAGGGCGCGAAATGAGCGACTTCGTGTTGAACGTCAGCGGCGTCTCCAAGCGTTTCGGCGGCCTGCAGGCGCTGTCGGAAGTGGGCCTGCAGATCCGTGCCGGCCAGGTCTACGGCCTGATCGGCCCCAATGGCGCGGGCAAGACCACCTTCTTCAACGTGATCACCGGCCTGTACACGCCCGACGCCGGCAGCTTCTCGCTCGGCGGCATGCCCTACACGCCTCAGGCCGTGCACCAGGTCGCCAAGGCCGGCATCGCGCGCACCTTCCAGAACATCCGCCTCTTCGCCGACATGACGGCGCTAGAGAACGTGATGGTCGGCCGCCATGTGCGCACGCGCTCGGGGCTCATCGGGGCGGTGCTGCGCTCGCCGGCCTTCAAGGCCGAGGAAGCCGCCATCGCGGCGCGCGCACGCGAGCTGCTCGACTACGTGGGCATCGTCCAATACGCCGACTACAAGGCGCGCACCTTGTCCTACGGCGACCAGCGCCGGTTGGAGATCGCCCGCGCGCTGGCCACCGACCCCAAGCTGATCGCGCTGGACGAACCTGCAGCCGGCATGAACGCCACCGAGAAGGTCGGCCTGCGCGAGCTGATCGACCGCATCCGCAAGGACGGCCGCACCATCCTGCTGATCGAGCACGACGTGAAGCTCGTGATGGGCCTGTGCGACCGCGTGACCGTGCTCGACTACGGCAAGCAGATCGCGGAAGGCACGCCTGCGGAAGTACAAAGCAATGAAAAGGTGATCGAGGCCTACCTGGGCGCCGGTCACAAGGCCCACTGACATGACGTGCATTTTGAAAGTTAGCGGCCTGCAAGTGGCCTATGGCGGCATCAAGGCCGTCAAGGGCGCGGCCTTCGAGGTCGGCGCGGGTGAATTGGTCAGCCTGATCGGCGCCAACGGCGCGGGCAAGACCACCACGCTCAAGGCCATCACCGGCCTGCAGCCCCTGGCGGGCGGCACGGTCGAGTATCTAGGCCACTCCATCGCCGGCAAAGGCGCGTGGGACCTGGTCCGCCAGGGCCTGGTGATGGTGCCCGAGGGCCGCGGCACGTTCACGCGCATGACCATCACCGAGAACCTCATGATGGGCGCCTATGTGCGCAAGGACAAGGAGATCGACGCCGACATGGAGCGCATCTTCGGCCTCTTCCCGCGCCTGAAGGAGCGCCGCAGCCAGCTCGCCGGCACCATGAGCGGCGGCGAGCAGCAGATGCTGGCCATGGGCCGCGCGCTGATGGCCCGGCCCAAGCTGCTGCTGTTGGACGAACCCTCGATGGGCCTCTCGCCCATCATGGTGGACAAGATCTTCGAGGTCGTGGCCGACATCCACAAGCAGGGCGTCACCGTGCTGCTGGTGGAGCAGAACGCCAGCCGCGCGCTCGCCCTGGCCAATCGCGGCTATGTGATGGAAAGCGGCGAGATCACGATGAGCGGCGCGGGCAGCGAACTGCTCTCTGACCCGAAGGTGCGCGCCGCCTACCTCGGCGAATAGCGCCTTACTCCAGAGTACCGCGCGAGCGCCGGGCGATGTCCCGGTAGCGCAGCAGATCGGCCTTGACCAAGGCTGCCAGCTGCTCTGGCGTGCTCGGCGAGGGCTCGGCCTTGAGGGCCTTGAGCTTGTCGCGCACTTCGGGCGTGGAGAGAACGTCCACAAAGGCGGCATTGAACTTGAGCGTTAGCTCGCGCGAGAGCTTGGCCGGCGCGAAGAGGCCGAACCAGATGCCCACGTCGAAGCCCGCCAGGCTCGGAACCGCGGTGATCTCGTTGAGCGTGGGCACCTCGGGCAGATCGCCGCTGCGCCACAGCGTGCTCACGGCCAGCGCCTTGAGTCGGCCGGCGCGGATGTCGGTATAGGTGCTGGAGAGGTTCTGAAAACTGAAGTCCACCTCGCCGCCGAGCAGGGCCTTGACGGCGCCGTTCACGCCGGCATAGGGCTGGTGGTTGGCCTGGATGCCCGTGCGTTCCTTGAAGAGCTCGGCCGCCAGATGGCTGGTCGTGCCCATGCCGACCGAGGCAAACGTCAGCCGGCCCGGGTGCTGGCGCGCATGCAACACCAGCTCGGGCACGCTGTTCAGGCCCAGTCGCCGTGCGGTTTCGGCGTTGACCACGAGCACATTGCTCAACCGCGCCAGCAGGGCGATGGGGCTGAAATCGCGCGTGGGCTCATAGAGGTTGCCGGCACCGATGGAAGGGTTGATCGACTGCGTGATGATCGAACCCATCAACAGCGTCATGCCGTCCGGGGCCGACTTGGCCACGAAGGCGCTGCCCTTGCTGCCGCGCAGGCCGGCGATGTTGTCGATGTAGACGGGGCCGAGCCGCTCCTGCACCCGGTCCGCCAGCGCGCGGGCCAGCGCGTCCAGCACGCCACCAGGCGCGAAAGGGACGACCAGACGCACACCGCGGGCGGAACTGGGCAGGGGCTGGCCTTGCGCCAGCCCGGCGAGACCGCTCGCCGCGCCCGCAAGCAGGCCGCGACGGTTCAAGGAGAAGGATGCTTTCATCAGGCCGCAAGCCTAGCAGCCTTCGCGCCCCTGAAGGCTCCGTGAAAGCCTGAGGGCGACAGCCCTCAGGTTTCGCCAAAGCTTGAAAGTGGCAGGCCTCAGGCTCCGCCAAAGCGTGGCGTCAGGCCTGGTTCGGGCGGACCAGCTTGGAGAAGGCCCACTCGTCGGCCGCGCGTGCCGGCGTGGTGCTGCCGCTCTTCACGCGGTCCAGCAGTTCGACCACGCGATCCGCAATGCGGCTGACCTCGGCCATCACGGCGTCCTGCTCGCCTTCGCCGCGGAACTCGCGCGCCACGGCGATGATGCCGCCCGCGTTGACCAGGTAGTCGGGCAGGTAGACGATGCCGCGCGCGTTCAGCGCGTCGCCGTCAGCCGCCGTGGCCAGCTGGTTGTTCGCGGCGCCGCAGACGAGGCGCGCGCGCAGGGTCGGCAGGCTGTTGGTATTGATCGAGGCGCCCAGCGCGCAAGGCGCCAGCACGTCCACATCCGCCGCCAGGATCTCGTGCACACCCACGGCGGTGGCGCCGAACTGGCCCACGGCGCGTGCCACCTTGCCCGCGTCCACATCGGCCACCACCAGCTTGGCACCCGCGGAATGCAGGAACTCGGCCAGATGCCAGCCCACCGCGCCCAGGCCCTGCAGGGCCACGCGCACGCCTTGCAGCGAATCGCGGCCCATCACCTGGCGCACGCCGGCCTGGATGGAGACGAACACGCCCCAGGCGGTGAAGGGGCTCGGGTCGCCACCGAAGCTGCCGGCGCGCGGGATGCCGCTCACGTATTGGGTGACTTGCTGCATGCCGAGCATGTCGGCCGTGGTCGTGCCCACGTCTTCAGCCGTGATGTAGGCGCCGTCCAGCGACTGCACCGCGCGGCCGAAGGCCTTGAACAGCGCTTCGCGGTCCAGCACCTGCGCGGGCTTGATGATCACGGCCTTGCCGCCGCCGAAGGGCAGGTCGGCCAG
>FSVW01000704.1_pt1 | contig 12914 bp, 10 predicted proteins | sample 1637551 | NCBI WGS metagenome assembly FSVW01 (sample SAMEA3914814, study PRJEB12502) | metagenome | biome: forest; material: soil | place: USA | collected 2011-09-16 | depth 0.1 m | reverse complement strand
TAGTCCTGCAGCGCCGACTGGAAGGACGAGAACATCGGGAAGGCCGTGAACAGGGCCAGCATCACGGTCAGCAGCGGCACCAGCGAGATCAAGGTGGTGAAGGTCAGGCTGCCGGCGGTCTGCGCGAGCCGGCCTTCGCGGAAGCGCTCACGCAGGTTCTGGAAGATGGCGGCCAGGGTACTCAGCAGCGGGGACGAGGGGAAGGACATGGTCGGGGACATGCTGGCTATGATGCCAGGATGTCCCAAGATTCCCTGGCCCGTGCGCCTGCAAATTCATCGCTGCGCAGCCTCGCCAGCCCGCAGGAAGCCCTCTCGCGCAACCTCGCGCTGGGCGCCCTCGTCGCCCTGTTTGCACTCTGCTTGGTTTGGGAGTTATGGCTTGCGCCCACAGGCCGCGGTACCTTGGCGATCAAGGCCTTGCCGCTGCTGGCGCCCATCGCGGGCCTGTGGCGCTACCGGCTCTACACCTTCCGCTGGCTGAGCCTCTTGGTGTGGCTCTACTTCCTCGAAGGCGCGGTGCGCGCCACCAGCGAGCGCAACAGCGCGGGCGCCTGGGCCGCAGGCTTCGAGGTGCTGCTCTCGCTGGTGATCTTCGTCGCCTGCGCCATGCATGTGCGCCTGCGCCTGACGGCGGCCAAGTCTGCATGAAGCTGCTGGACGATCTGCGCGAGCTGCTCGGCGGTGCCGGGCTGCTGACGCAGGACCTGGCCGCGTATGAAGCCGATTGGCGACGCCGTTATGCCGGCCGGGCCTTGGCCGTGGCACGGCCTGCTGACACGGCGCAGGTGGCTGCCATCGTGCGGCTGTGCGCGGCGGCCGGCGTGAGCATCGTGCCGCAGGGTGGCAACACCGGCCTGGTGGGCGGTTCGACACCTGACGACAGCGGCCAGCAACTGGTGCTGAGCCTCTCCCGCATGAATCGCGTGCGCGCCATCGATGCCGCCAACATGGCGATGACGGTTGAAGCCGGCTGCGTGCTGCAGGCCGTGCAGGTAGCGGCCGACGACGCCGGCCTGCTCTTCCCCTTGAGCCTCGCGGCCGAGGGCTCCTGCACGATAGGCGGCAACCTGGCCAGCAATGCCGGTGGCACGCAGGTGCTGCGTTATGGCAATGCGCGCGAGCTGTGCCTGGGCCTGGAAGTGGTCACCGCGCAGGGCGAGATCTGGTCGGGCCTGTCGGGCCTGCGCAAGGACAACACCGGCTACGACCTGCGCGACCTCTTCATCGGCAGCGAAGGCACGCTGGGCATCATCACCGCGGCCACGCTCAGGCTCTACCCGCAGCCTGCGGCGCAGATGACGGCGCTGGCCGGCTGCGAAACGCTGGAGCAGGCGGTGGCGCTGCTCTCGCTGGCGCGGCAGAAGGCCGGCTCGGCCCTGAGCGGCTTCGAGCTGATGAACGCCAATTCGCTCGCCTTGGTCGCCAAGCATTTCCCGCAGCTCAGCCAGCCTTTCACCTCGCCGTGGACCGTGCTGATGGAACTCTCCGACAGCGAGGGCGAGGCCCACGCGCAGAACCAGTTCTACGCGCTGCTCGAGGCTGCGCTTGAACACGGCGCTATCAGCACGGCGGCCGTGGCCCAGAGCACGTCGCAATCGCAGGCCATGTGGGCCCTGCGCGAGCACATCCCGCTGGCGCAAAGCCAGCAGGGGCTCAACATCAAGCACGACATCGCCCTGCCCGCCTCGGTCATCCCGGCCTTTGTGCGCGAGGCCGATGCAGCGGTGCTGCGGCTGATCCCCGATGCGCAGCTGATCAACTTCGGCCATCTGGGCGACGGCAACCTGCACTACAACGTGCAGGCGCCGCTTGACCATGAGCACGAGGTCAACACCGCGGTGTACGACTTGGTGGATCAACACGGCGGCTCGTTCTCGGCCGAGCACGGCATCGGCCGGCTCAAGCGCGAGGAGCTGGCGGCGCGCAAGAACCCGGTAGCGCTGGCGCTGATGCGCTCGATCAAGCAGGCGCTGGACCCGCAGAGCTTGTTCAATCCCGGCCGAGTGCTCTGAGCCAGAGCCCCGGGCCCCGACTGCAGCCGTGGGACAACACTTCTGCCGCCGCGCGCTCTTTCCCGCGTGACCTATGACGCAGGCCCGCGCTGAACCTCGGCCTCGCAGGCCAAGCGCCAGCTTCTGACATCAAAGCCACAGCGCGCGCCAACAGAATCCGGCCCAACAACAGCGCAAAGCGCGGGTCCGATCAGGGGGGCCTTTCTTCTCTGGAACTCTCATGCGCTTCAACAATTTGACGGTGCGCGGCAAGCTCGCGCTCGCGTTTGGCGGTCTCGCGGCCCTCGTGCTCCTGGTCGCAGGCTTGTCCGTGAAAGACCTGGGCGAGGCCAACGAGCGCTTCACAAGCTACGTCCACGGCATCAATGCGCGAGCCGTGGCCGCGGCCAATGTGCGCACGGCCATCGACCAGCGCGCCATCGCAGCGCGCAACCTGGTGCTGGTGACCAAGCCTGAAGACCTGGCCCTGGAAAAGGCTTCCGTCACCCAGGCCCATGGTGATGTGCAGCGCAATCTGGAAACGCTGAACAAGCTCGTCGCCACGGCCGAGGGCCTGCCGGAAAGCGTGCACAGCAAGGTCAGGGAGATCGCGCGGATCGAAGCCGCATACGGCCCCGTGGCGCTGGACATCGTCGGCCTGGCGCTTGCCGGCAAGCACGAAGCCGCCATCGCCAAGATGAACGACGAATGCCGTCCGCTGCTGGCCGCCCTGGTCAAGGCCACCGATGAATACCAGGCCGTGACGGCCCAGCGCTCGCTCGAGATGGTCGATCAGTCGGCCGCCGCGTACGCGGCGCAGCGCAGCCTGCTGATCGTCACCTGCCTGGTGGCCCTGGCCGCCGCCGTGCTTGCGGGCACGCTGATCACGCGCAGCCTGACGCGCGCGCTGGGCGCCGAACCCGGCGAGCTGGGCACCATTGCCGAACGCGTGGCCGGCGGCGACCTGAGCCCCGTGCACCTCGCCGTGGCCGCACCGGCCGGCAGCGTCGCGGCCTCGCTGGTGGCGATGCAGACCAGCCTTTCGCAGATCGTTGGACAGGTGCGCGAGAGCAGCGACAGCATCGCCAGCGGCACGGCCACCATCTCGACGGGCAATTCCGATCTCAGCCAGCGCACCGAGGAGCAGGCCAGCAATCTGCAGCAGACGGCGGCTTCGATGGAGCAGCTGTCGGGCACGGTCAAGAACAACGCGGAGTCGGCCAACCATGCGACGCTGCTGGCGTCCAACGCCTCGGCCGCCGCAGCCGCGGGCGGGCAGATGGTGGAGCTGGTGGTGACGACCATGCAGGAGATCGCCGCGTCGTCCAGGCAGATCGCCGAGATCATCGGCGTGATCGACGGCATCGCCTTCCAGACCAACATCCTCGCGCTCAACGCGGCCGTGGAAGCGGCGCGCGCAGGCGAACAGGGCCGGGGCTTCGCGGTCGTGGCCAGCGAGGTCCGCAGCCTCGCGGGACGCTCAGCCGAGGCAGCCAAGCGCATCCACGCCCTGATCGGCGCGAGCGCGGCCAAGGTCGAGATCGGCACGCGGCAGGTCCATGACGCCGGCATCTCGATGACGGAGATCGTCGCGCAGGTGAAGCGCGTGAGCGACCTCATCGGCGAGATCTCCAGCGCCACCACCGAACAGTCCTCGGGCATCGGCCAGGTGGGCAACGCGGTCACGCAACTGGACCAGGTGACGCAGCAGAACGCGGCCCTGGTGGAAGAAAGCGCGGCGGCCGCGGAGAGCCTCAAGCATCAGGCGGCTGCGCTGGCGGAGCTTGTCAGCGTGTTCAAGCTGGCCTCTGCGGCTGGCACACAGCAAGGCGCCATCAAGGCAACAAGCGCTGCACCCTTGGAGCGGCGCAGCCCGCATCGCGCCGCCAATGTGATCCGCCCTGCTTTCGCGGGAAGGCCCAAACCGGCGACTGCGACCCAGGCAGCTGTCGCCAGCCGGCCCGCCGCCAAGACGGGCACCGACGACTGGGCAACCTTCTGAGCGACGGGCCGACGGTCAGCGCAGCGCCTGGCGCAGGCGTTCGCCGATCTCCGGCCGGTCCTGGAAGGCATCGGCCGGATTGCGCCCCTGCGTGACGTCCGCCGCGCGCGATTGCGCGGCGCCAAGGGCTTCCGGATGGCTGTAGATGTAGAACTGCTGCGCGTCCACGGCCTCGAAGACCTTGGCCGCCACATCGGCCGCGCTGACCTTGCCGTGCGCCACGGCCTTTTCGATCATGGCCTGGCCGACGAGCTGGCTGCGCGTGGGTCTGGCCTGCTCGCCGGGCCCATTTCGGCGATTTCGCTCGCTGTTCGCGATGCCGGTCGGCACGAAGAAGGGGCACAGCACCGAGCAGTGGATGCGGTCGGTCACCAGGGCCAGGTCTTGATACAGCGTCTCGCTGAGCGAGACCACCGCGTGCTTGCTGACGTTGTACACGCCCATGTTCGGCATGTTGACCAGGCCGGCCATCGACGCCGTGTTGACGATGTGGCCTGAATAAGCAGGATCAGCGGCAGCCGCTTCGAGCATCATCGGCGTGAACAGGCGCACGCCGTGGATCATGCCCCAGAGGTTGGCGCCGAGCACCCACTGCCAGTCGGCGACCGTGTTCTCCCACACCAGGCCGCCGCAGCCCACGCCGGCATTGTTGAAGACGAAATGCGGGGCGCCGAAGCGCGCCCGGGCGACGGCGGCCATCGCCTCCATGGCGCGGGCATCGGAAACGTCCACGCATTGCAGCAGCAACTCGGCGCCGGCGAACTCGGCCGCCAGGCGGTCCAGCGCGTCGGCCTGCACATCGCAGAGCACGAGGTTCATGCCGCGCGCCGCCGCCAGCCGGGCGACCTCGAGACCGAAGCCGGAGGCCGCGCCGGTGATGACGGCGGTTTGTGCAGCGGCCTGTGCGGGCATCAGCCGGCCTCGGCGATCTTGATCGCGTCGAGCTTGGACTTGTTGCGGCCGCGGCCGAACAACCAGGCCCCGGCCTTGATCACCGAGCGGAAGACGAAGCGCACCAGCACGACGGTCAGCACGGCCTCGACGAAGGTCATGAGGAAGGCCGGGATGGCCGTCCAGCGGTCCGCGCGGCGATGGAACTTGGCGAACATGCGCTCCTTCGAGATCTCGATGCTGTCGTAGAAGCTCGGCACCATCAGCAGCGTGAGGAAGGTCGACGTGATCGTGCCGCCGATGATGGCCACGGCCATCGGGCGGTAGAACTCGCCGCCCTCACCCATGCCGATGGCCACGGGCATCATGCCGGCAATCAGGGCGAAGGTGGTCATCAGGATGGGGCGGAAGCGCTTGCGGCCCGCGTGCATCAGGGCCTCCTCGCGTGGCACGCCTTCGCGCTCCTCGGCGCGCGCGGCGTCGAGCAGCAGGATGGCGTTCTTCGCCACCAGGCCGGCCAGCATCACGATGCCGATCAGGCTCATGAGGTTGAGCGTGCCATGGGTCAGCAGCAAGGCCAGGACCACGCCGATCAGGGACAGCGGCTGCGACAGCATCACGGCCAGCGGCGCCGTGAAGGAATTGAACTGGATCACGAGTACGAGGTACATGAGCGCGATGCCGGACAACAGGCCGATGCCCAGCGAGCCGAACACCTCCGCCTGGTCCTTGGAGGCGCCACCGAGCTTGATGCCATAGCCGGGCGGGAAGCTCATGGCCTTGGCCAGCTTCAGGGCGTCGGCCGAGACTTCGCCGGCCGCGCGCTTCTCCACGTTGGCGCTGACGCCGACCGTACGCTTGCCGTCCAGGTGCTGGATGCCGGCCGGGCCCTTGCCCATGGTGACGGTGGCGATCTGGCCCAGCGGCACCATCTGGCCGGTACCTGCCACGGTGATGGGCAGGCGCTCGATATTGGCAGCGTCCACCCGGTCGGTCGGTTGCAGGCGGATCGATACGTCGCGGGTCTTGCCGGTCGGGTCGATCCAGTCGCCGACCTGGATGCCGGCGAAGGCCACGCGCAGCGCATTGGCGGCGTCGCCCACCGAGATGCCCATGGCATTGGCCAGGCCGCGGTGCAGCTCGATCTGGATCTCGTCCTGCGTGTCCTGGCGCGAGAGGCCGACGTCCACCGCGCCGGGCACCTTGCGCAGGCGCTGCATGTAGTCCTCGGTCATGGTCATCAGCGTGCGCGTGTCGGTGCCGTAGAAGCTGATCTGCACGGGCTTTTGCGCGCCGTTGTTCAGGTCGTCCAGCACGACGTATTCGGCGCCGGTCAGCACCTTGAGACGCTCGCGCAGGTCAGTCGCGATGTCCTGCGCGCTGCGCTTGCGCTCGGTGCTCTTGCCCAGGCCGATCCAGACCTTGCCGCCGGTATTGGAAATCCCGCTGTCGGTGGATTTCACCTCGGGGACCTGCCGGGCGATGGCCTCCACCGCGGCGAACTTCTTGCGCGCATATTCGAGGCTCGCGCTCGGCGGCGTCCGGATGTCCACGGCGATGGTGCCGTAGTCGGACTTGGGCACGAACTCGGTGCCGCCGAACATGATCTGCAGCGTGATGGCGCCCACGAAGCTCAACGCGGCGATCACGCCCATGATACGGCGGTGGTGCAGCGCCCAGCCGATCACATAGCCATAGCGGTCGGCCTGGTGGTCGAACCAGTGGTTGAACTTCTGCAGCCACAGCGAGATGCCCTTCTTGGGCGTCTCGTGGTAGCCCGGAGGGTCGCCCCAGAAGGCCGACAGCATCGGGTCGAGCGTGAACGAGATCAGCAGGCTCACCAGCACCGAGGCCACGACGGTCAGCGCGAAGGGCCGGAACCACTCGCCCGAGATGCCCGGGATGAAGGCCACCGGCACGAACACGGCCACGATGGAGAAGGTGGTGGCCGCCACGGCCAGGCCGATCTCGGCCGTGCCCTTGAAGGCGGCCGTGCGCCGGTCTGCGCCGCGCTCCATGTGGCGCACGATGTTCTCCCGCACCACGATGGCATCGTCGATCAGCACGCCGATGGCCAGAGACAGGCCCAGCAGGCTCATGAAGTTGAGCGTGAAGCCGCACAGCCAGACGGCGATGAAGGCGGCGAGGACCGAGGTCGGCAGCGAAGTGGCCGTGATCAGCGTGGAGCGCCAGCTGTTCAGGAACACGTAGACGACGAAGATGGTCAGTCCTGCACCCAGGGCCAAGGCATCGACGACGTTGTCCAGGCTGTCCTGCGCGTGCTCGCCGCCGTCGTCGATGATGTCCAGCGTCGTGCCCTTGGGCAGGGTCTTGCGCGTCTCCTCGACGATCTTGCGCACTTCCTTGGCCACGCTGACGGTGGAAGCCTCGCGGGAGCGGGTGATGTTGATGCCCACGTTGGGCCGCGTGTTGCGCACCGACAGGCGGGCCCGCTCGGCAAAGCCGTCCTCGATGCTCGCGACCTGGCCCAGGCGCACCAGCTCGCCGGCGCTCTTCTTGACGACGATGTTGTTGAACTCGTCCGGCGTCGGGATGCGGCCGACCAGGCGGATGCTCTGGTCCTCGTAGTCGCCCCTGACCTTGCCGACCGGGGCCGACATGTTCTGGTTGCGCAGCGCATTGACGACCTCGGTGACGGAGACGTTGAACTCCCTCAGCTTCTGGCCCGACAGCAGGACCGAGAGCTCGCGGTTCAGCGAACCGTAGATGTCGACATTGCCGACGCCCGGGACGGCGCGGAACTTGTCGGCCAGGTCATCCTCGGCGATGCGGGAGATCTCCGCGTGGCTCAGCACGGTGGATTCCAGCGAGAGCTGCAGGATCGGGTCGGCCGAAGGGTCGACACGCTGCACGATCGGCTCGCGCATCTCCTGCGGCAGGTAGTAGCGCACCTGGGCGATGGCATTGCGCACGTCGTCGGTGGCTTCGATCAGGTTCTTCTTGAAGTCGAACTTCATGACGAAGACGGCCTGCCCTTCCTGGGCATTGGCCTGCACTTCGGTCACGCCGGAAACGGCCTGCAGGGGCCGCTCGAGGCGGTTGACGATCTCGCGCTCCGAGGTCTCGGGCGATGCGCCCGGATACGGCACGACGACGACCAGGATCGGAATCTGGACGTCCGGGTTCTGGTTGACCTTGAGCTTGGACAGCGCAAGAAGGCCCATGGCCATCAGGCTGATGATGAAGACCACCGTCACCAGTGGCTTCTTGATGGCGAAATCCGAAATGAACATGGTTCAGACTCCCTTCGGGCTGCTGGCTGTCGGAGCCGAGGCTCGTGCGCCAGCCTGGACCGGCGTGCTCTCGACGAGGGTGCGGCTGGGGTTGCGGATCAGCACGTCGCCGACACCCAGACCCTGCGTGACGACAAAGTCGCCGGTGCGCGCATCGCGCTCGCCCAGCTTGATGGGCTGGCGATGCAGCTTGTTGTCCTTGACGACCCAGGCAAAGGCGGAATCGCCGTCGCGCTGCAGATCGGCTTCACCGAGCATCAGGGCCACCGCGCTGGTGGTGCGCACATGGCCTTCACCGTAGAGGCCGGCGACGTTGGCGGCGCGCGGGTCGATGAAGTCCACGATCACCGCGACCTGGCGGCTGACCGGGTCGGCTGCCACGTCGATCCGGCGGATCTTGCCTTCGATCTGCCCCTTGCTGGCGCCATTGATGCGCAGGTCCACCATCTGCCCGACCTTGAGCTCGTTACGCTGGTCGGCCGAGACATAACCTTCAAACCGCATGGAGCTCGGGTCGATGACCTTGAGCAGGGCCTTGCCGACCTGGGCCGTGTCGCCGGCCGAGACCTGGCGCTCGCTGACGATGCCGTCGAAGGGCGCGCGCGCCTCGGTGCGGCTCATCTGCTGGCGCGCGGCGACGAGGCGGGCCTCGGAGGCGACCTTCTCGCTCAGGGCGGCGGCGCGGCGGTTCTGCGCGTCTTCCAGCGCCTGCAGCGAAACCATGCCCTGGGCCTGCAGCGTCTTCTGGCGCTCGTACTGGCGGTCGTTCTGCTCGAAGGCATCCTTGGCGGCGCGCACGGATTCCTCGGCGGAGGTGAGGCTGTCGCGGATGGAGGTCGGGTCCAGGCGCACCAGCAGGTCGCCCTTCTTGACGGCCTCGCCGTTTTCCTTGAAGACCTGCTGCACCACGGCGGCCACTTCGGCGCGCAGATCGGCGCGGCGCTCGGCCTGCACCGAGCCGGTGACCAGAGGGCCGCTGCTGTGCTCGCTCTCGCCCATCACAAGCTTGTCTTCGGCGGCCAGTTGCAGGGCCGGAGGCAGCTTGTCCTTGTCGTCCTTGGCGGCGCCCTTCTGGCAGCCGGCCAGGGTCGCGAGCACGGCAAGAGCAGCGATGGCAAGCAGGGGGCGGGCGGACGCGGCGCGCGGGCGGTGAATCATCTCTTCTCCAGGCGAGGGGGCGATCGAATTGGTGGGGAACTTCTAAAAACCTTGGCAGCATATCGGGCGCTGCCAAAGATGCCAAAAGTCGAACGACGACCGGTGTATGGGGCCGACGGACTGCAGCGGCGTGCGACGAACCGTCGTCAGCGGATCAATGCAGGGCGCCGTCGCTCAGGATGGGCAGCGGAAGCACGGGGATACCCTCATCCAGCAGCTCGCGGGTCTCCTCGGCGCTGGCCTGGCCACGGATCGCGCGTTCGGGCGATTCTCCGTGATGGATGCGGCGGGCTTCCTCTGCGAAACGCGGACCGACATCCTCACTCTTGCTGACGATGTGCTGCACGGCATGCATCACCTGCGCCTGGATGGCCGCGGCTGACGGCAGCTCGGCCGCGCCCATGTTCAGGCGCGGCGCCGTCGGCATGCGCTTGATATCGGCGTTAGCGCAGATGGGGCAGCTGACGAGGCCTCTGCTGCGCTGCGACTCGAAATCATCCGCGGAGCCGAACCAGCCCTCGAAGCCGTGGTCGAGCGCGCAGGCCAGATTCAGCACCAGCATTCAGGCCTCATTCCAGTCGAGCGGCCAGGCTCCCTGCTGCCAGTTCTTCAGCCAGAGCATGCCGATCAGCGTCTTGGCGTCGGTCAGCTCGCCCTTGAAGGCCAGTTCATCGAGCTCGGCCGCGGTGTGGGTGACGAGATCGAGGAACTCGCCTTCGTCGAGCTTGCGCTCGCCGGCCACCAGGCCGCGGGCGAAGAAGATGTGGATGCCTTCGTCGGAATACGCGATGGCGTTGTGCAGCACGCCTGCGTAGGCCCATTCGGCGGCGCGGTAGCCGGTTTCCTCGAGCAGCTCGCGCTGGCCGCAGATGAGCGGCGTCTCGTTGGGGTCGAGCTTGCCGGCGGGGAATTCGAGCACCACGCGTTCGAGCGGATAGCGGTACTGGCGCTCCATCAGCAGGCGGCCGTCGTCCAGCAGCGGCACGATCATCACCGCGCCGGGATGGCGGATGAACTCGCGCGTGGCTTCGCGGCCATCGGGCAGGCGCACGCGGTCGCGGCTGACCTTGAGGAAATTGCCTTCGTAGACGGGCGTGGATTCCAGCCGCGTCTCGACCAGGTGCTGCTCCTCACTCATGGTGCGATCTGCGCAGATAGCGCCAGACGAAGCCGGGGAAGCCCAGGGTGATGAACAGGCAGGCCGCCGCGGCGTAGAAGGCCCAGCCCTGCTCCTGGCGCTGGCCGATGCGGGCTTCGAGCGCGAAGCCCAGGCCCAGGGTCAGCAGGGCCAGCAGGAACAGCTCCAGCAGGCGCCAGCCCGCGGGCTTGGGCGCGCGCCTGGGGCCGACCAGCAGGATGCGGTTGCTGAAGTACGGCGCGTTGGCCGCGAGCGCGGCGGCCAGCAGGACCGCCCAGATCGCGACATCTTGGCTCATCAGGTCGTGAGGGTCTGCTTGATGGCGTAGGCACACCAGGCCATCAGGCCGCCGGGCAGCAGGCCGAAGACCAGCACGGCCGCGCCATTGATCGACATGACGATGCGGGCATCGGCCGGCGCGCCGATCGGGCTGGCGTCGGCCGGCTCATCGAAGAACATGACCTTGATGACGCGCAGGTAGTAGAAGGCGCCGATCAGCGACAGCACGACGGCGGCAATCGCCAGGCCGATGTACAGCGGCACGCCGGTGGCGACGACCGCCTGCAGCACGGCCAGCTTGGCGTAGAAGCCCGCCGTGGGCGGAATGCCGGCCAGCGAGAACATGAAGATGGTCATCACCAGCGCATACCAGGGGCTGCGCTTGGCCAGGCCGGCCAGGTCCTTGATCTCCTCGGCCTCATGGCCGGCGCGCGAGAGCAGCATGACCATGCCGAAGGTGCCCAGCGTGGTCAGCACATAGGTGACCGAATAGAACATGGCCGAGCCATAGGCGTTCTGGCCGTTCTGCGTCGTGCCGCTGGCCACGCCGGAAGCCAGGCCCAAGAGCATGAAGCCCATCTGCGCGATGGTCGAATAAGCCAGCAGGCGCTTGAGGTTGGTCTGCGCGATGGCGGCCAGGTTGCCGATCACCAGCGACATCATTGCCAGCACCAGCAGCATCTGCTGCCACTCGACGGCCATGCCGATCATGCCTTCGATCAGCAGGCGCACGGTGATGGCAAACGCAGCCAGCTTGGGCGCGGCGCCGATCAGCAGGGTGATGGCCGTGGGCGCGCCCTGGTAGACGTCGGGCACCCACATGTGGAAAGGCGCGGCACCGAGCTTGAAGGCCAGGCCGGCGACGATGAAGACGACGCCGAAGACCAGCACGCTCTTGTTGGGCACGCCGGCGCTGACGACCTTGAAGACCTCGGAGATGGACAGCGAACCGGTGGCGCCGTACATCATCGACAAGCCGTAGAGCAGGAAACCGCTGGCCAGCGCGCCGAGCACGAAGTACTTCATCGCGGCTTCGGTCGAGATGGCGTGGTCACGGCGCAGCGCGACGAGCGCGTACAGCGACAGCGTCATCAGCTCCAGGCCGAGGTAGACGACCAGGAAGTTGTTGGCCGACAGCATGACGCTGATGCCCAGCAGCGAAAAGATCGACAGCGTGAACAGCTCGCCCTTGAGCATCTCCCGCGAGGCCGCATAGGGCCGCGCGTAGACCAGGCTGACCATCGTGGCCAGGGCCGAGAAGGCGCCCAGCAGATGGCCCATGGGGTCGGACACCACCATGTTCTGCATGGCGTAGATCGTCTCGCCCGCATTGAAGGCGCACAGATGCAGCAGGCCGAAGGCGGCGATGGTGATCTGCGTCAGCCAGTAGGTCGGGCGACGTGCGGGGTCGGTGACGAACAGGTCGGCCAGCGCGATGACGCAGCCCATCAGGACCAGCAGGATTTCGGGGTAGATCGGAGAGAGCCAGTTCATGGTGTTCATTTTCAGAGGGCTCCCAGCTTGCTTTGAGCCACATGCTTGAGCAGCTCACTCACCGAGACCTGCATCACGTCCGTGAAGGGCTTGGGATAGAGGCCCATGTAGAGCGTGGCAAGCGCCAGGACGGCCAGCATCGCGAACTCGCGCGCGTTGACGTCGGTGAGTTCCCTGACGTGGTCGTTGCCGATGGCGCCGAAGTAGACCCGCTTGTACATCCACAGCGTGTAGGCCGCGCCCCAGACCAGGGCCGTGGCGGCGATGGCGCCGATCCAGAACTGGTAGCCGACGGCGCCGAGGATCACCATCCACTCGCCGACGAAACCGGCGGTGGCCGGCAGGCCGCAGTTGGCCATGGCGAAGAACAGGGCCAGGGCCGCGAACTTGGGCATGGTGTTGACCACGCCGCCATAGGCCGAGATCTCACGCGAATGCACGCGGTCGTACAAGACGCCGATGCACAGGAACATCGCGCCCGAGACGAAGCCGTGCGAGATCATCTGGATCAGCGCGCCCTGCACGCCGAGCTCGTTGAAGATGAAGAAGCCCAGGGTGACGAAGCCCATGTGCGCGACGGATGAATAGGCGACCAGCTTCTTCATGTCCTTCTGCACCAGCGCGACCAGGCCCACGTAGACCACGGCCGTCAGCGACATGCCGATGATCAGCCACGACCAATGGTGCGCGGCGTCGGGTGCGATG
>FSVW01000660.1_pt1 | contig 12931 bp, 10 predicted proteins | sample 1637551 | NCBI WGS metagenome assembly FSVW01 (sample SAMEA3914814, study PRJEB12502) | metagenome | biome: forest; material: soil | place: USA | collected 2011-09-16 | depth 0.1 m | reverse complement strand
GTGCTGTATTTGCGCGACACCTCCGGCGATAACGCCCGCGTGCTGCGCGGCGCGCTGGCGGTGCAGGACAAGCTGCCGCCGCTGCCCGAGTCGGGCGTGCAGATGCAGGCCAATGTTGGCAAGGTCGACCTGGACGCGTGGAACACGGCGGCGCAGCGGCTGCTGGCCGCCGGTGGCGCTAGTGGCGGCACGGCGAATGCCGCTGCGCCGTCGGAAAGCCCGGAAACAGGCGCCGCTGCGGCATTGAGTTATGCCCCCAGCCAGATCGGCCTGCGTGCGCAGAACCTGCAGATCGCCGGCCGGCAACTGAGCCAGTTGGTGGCCGGCATCACCCATGCGACCGACAACAGCAACGCCTGGCGCTTCAGCGTCGATGCCGAGCAGCTCAGTGGCTTCATCGAGCTGCGTCCGCCTCAGACGGGGCAGGCCGGCCGCGTGACGGCCCGGCTGACGCGCTTGTCCCTGCCCAGGCAGGAGGCCGACTCGGTCACGCAGATGCTGGACAGCCAGCCCGGCAGCGTGCCTTCGCTGGATATCGTGGTCGATGAATTCGAGTTGCGCGGCAAGCAGCTCGGGCGGCTGGAGGTCGAGGCCCAGGCCATCGATCCGACCACCCACGATGGCCGCGACTGGCATCTGAGCAAGCTGCGCCTGACCAACCCGCAGGCCGTGTTCAACGCCACCGGCACCTGGCTCAAAGCCGAGCCCGGCGCCACCCAGCGCCGCACGCTGATGGACTGGACGCTGGACGTCAGCGACGCCGGCAAGCTGCTGGAGCACCTGGGCCAGGGTCAGATCTTGCGCGGCGGCAAAGGCGAGCTGAGCGGCCAGATCGCCTGGATCGGCTCGCCGCTCTCGCCCGACTACGCCAGCATGAATGGCGAATTGAACGTGTCGCTCGACGCCGGCCAGTTCCTGAAGGCCGAGCCCGGCGTCGGCCGCCTGCTGGGCGTGCTGAGCCTGCAGTCGCTGCCGCGGCGCTTGCTGCTGGACTTCCGCGATGTGTTCTCCGAGGGGTTCGCCTTCGATGGCGTCAGCGGCGACGTCCGCATCAACAAGGGCCTGGCCAGCAGCAGCAACCTGAAGATCCGCGCCGTGCAGGCGGCCGTGCTGGTCGATGGCAGCGCCGATCTCGCCCAGGAGACGCAGAACCTGCGCGTGCTGGTGGTGCCCGAGATCAATGCCGGCGGCGCCTCGCTCGCTTATGCCCTCATCAACCCGGCCATCGGCCTGGGCACCTTCCTCGCCCAGTTGGTGCTGAACAAGCCGATGGCCGCGGCCAACACCCGCGAGTTCAAGATCACCGGTCGCTGGGATGATCCGAAGGTCGAGCAGGTCGACCACCACATCAGCGAAGCGCAGGAAGACAAAGCCAAGGAGACGCCATGACGATGAAGATTGCCGCGATCCAGATGGTTTCCAGCCCCGACCTCGCGCGCAATCTGGCGCGGGCACGGCACTGGCTGGAGCAAGCCAAGGCGCAGGGTGCCGAGCTGGCCGCGCTGCCCGAATACTTCTGCCTGATGGGCCGGGCGGACACCGACAAGCTCGCCGTGGCCGAAGCGCCCGCAGGCTCCGGAGAACCGGGGCCGATCCAGCAGATGCTTTCCGACGCGGCGCGCGAGCTGGGCCTGTGGATCATCGGCGGCACCTTGCCGCTGCGCACGGACTCACCGGATCGGGTGCGGAACTCCTGCCTGGTGTTCAACCCCGATGGCGCTCAGGCTGCGCGTTACGACAAGATCCACTTGTTCCGCTACGACAACGGCCGCGAGAGCTATGACGAAGGCCGCGTGCTGGAAGCCGGCACGGCGCCGGTGATCGTGCCGGCGGGCCCGGTGCGGGTCGGGCTGAGCGTCTGCTACGACCTGCGCTTCCCCGAGCTCTACCGCAGCAGCCCGCCCTGCGACCTGCTGAGCGTGCCGGCCGCTTTCACGTACACGACCGGCAAGGCGCATTGGGAGCTGCTCCTGCGCGCGCGTGCCGTCGAGAATCAGGCTTATGTCATCGCGCCGGCGCAGGGCGGCCTGCATGAAAACGGCCGCCGCACCTGGGGCCACACGATGATCGTCGACCCCTGGGGCGAAGTGCTGGGCCAGTTGCCCGAAGGCGAGGGCGTGGTCGTGGCAGACCTGGATCCGGCCCGGCTGGCGCAGGTGCGCGATCAACTGCCGGCGCTCACGCACCGGGTGCTCTGATCGCCTAACGCGTCGGCTCGGGAATCCGCAGCGCCATCAGGTCGCGCAGCATCGCGATGATGTTCTCGCGCACCGCGCCCTCGTTGGCTTGGCGCGTGCGGTCCGGCATCGAGAGCATCGAGTCGCTGAAGTCCGTCTTGTGGGCCGTGCGCAACGCCCTTTGGTAAAGCACGGCGCCCGAGGCGCGATCCACCAGGCTGTAGTTGATCGTCACGGTGACGGTCGTGTCCGCCGCCACCAGCGGCTGGACCACGCTCAGCAACTGCACGCGCAGCTGATAAAGCGCAGGCGCCTGGGGCGACATCGGGAGCATGCCGAGGCTGCGCAGCGAGTCCTCGAGCGACTGCTCCAGCGTCAGGCCGCTGACCTTGGAACCCCACCACTTGCTGGTCGATTCCCCGCCCTGGACCTGGTCGAGGAGCACGTTCTGCTTCAGGCCCTCGGGCACCCAGGTGCGCAACTGCAAGGCATCGGCGGCGGTGATGCCCATCGTCAAGGACTGCGTGGGCGTGCCGCAGCCGGCCAGGCAGGCGGCGGCGAGCAGGCCGGCCATGGCGCCGCGGAAGACGTGGGTGGCGCTGAAAAAGGATGCTGCTGACATAACGCGTTAACTTACAGCATCCGGGCTGCCGCCGTTGCCGAGAAATATGCACGCTTCTCCGGCCTGATCGGGCTATTCGCGCCGCGCGCACCGCCGCTGCGGGGGGCCGCCGCGATTGCCCTCGTGCGATTGGCGTTCCATACTCGACACAAAGGCCCCGAGAGTCGCCGGCAAGTACCGGCGCCCACATCACCAAGGCCTCCGCGAGGGCGGACGTGAGAAGAGACTGACTCGATATGGACGAAACCATTCCGCAAGCCGCGCAGCCGGGCACCCGCCCCGTCGCGGCAATACCCGAACCCCAGGACCTCGGCCTTGCATTGGCGCTGAGCCCCAGCCAGAAACGGGTGGCCGTGGCGGCCGTGCTGGCGCTGCTGCTCGTCGGCCTGGTGCTCACGCCGCTGGCCAACACGCCGCTGCCCGCCGTGCCGGGCTTCATGACCGCCTATGGCGCCGCCATGCTGGTGGCCAACCTGCTGCTGGCCTCGCTGCTCTTCGGCCGCGGCTCCACCGAGCGCCGCGCCGGCACGATCCAGCTTGGCAGCGCCTACTTCTTCGTCGGCGCGATCTTCGTGCCGCTGATGCTGTCGTTCCCGGGTGGCTTGCTCGAAGGCTCCGTGATTGGCGCCCCGGTGAGCCCCGTCTGGTTGTGGGCGATGTGGCACGCCGGCTTTGGCCTCGTCATCGGCCGCTACGCCTTCACGCAGTGGCGCGCGCTGGGCGCCGAGCAGAAGCCAACGCGCGTGCGTTTCGAGGTCGCCGGGGTGCTCGCGATCGTGGCCATGCTCGCAACGCTGGCCACCGCGGGCCTGGGCTATCTGCCCACCCTGCTGTCCAACGGGCACACCTTCTTCGCGGGCGGCCAGCAAGTCATTCCCTACGGCATCCTGGCGATCGACCTGACTGCGCTGCTCTTCATCGCACGCCTGCCCGCCCCGGGCCCCGAGCAGGCCTGGCTTTGCGTGGGTATGGTGGCGGCCTGCGTGGACGTGTGGCTCACGTTCCAGGGAAGCGGCCGTTTTTCGCTGGGCTGGTATGTCTCCAAGCTGTGCAGCCTGACCACCACGCTGACCGTGCTGATCTCGCTCTTTCACGATCTCAACGACCTCTACCGCCGCGTCTCGCAGGCCAACACCGTGCTGGCCGGCCTGGCCCAGCAGGACGGCCTGACCGGCCTCGCGAACCGCCGCCATTTCGACGAGGTGCTGGCCGCCGAATGGGCCCGCTCCTTCCGCGCCAGGCTGCCGATGGCGCTGCTGATGATCGACGTCGATCTGTTCAAGCAATACAACGACCGCTACGGCCACGCCGATGGCGACCATTGCCTGCGTCGCGTGGCCCAGCTGACCCACGCCTGCACCCGCCGTGCCGGCGACCTGACCGCCCGCTACGGCGGCGAGGAATTCGCCGTCATCCTGCCGGACACCGACCTCGCCGGCGCCACCGTGATGGCGGCCCTGCTGCGCCGCGAACTGGCCACGCTGGCGATCCCCCATGCGGATTCACCGAGCGGCGTCTTGACGGTCAGCGTGGGCATTGCCCTCACGCAGGCGCGCCAGACCCAGCCGACGGACCTGCTGCGCGCCGCCGATGCCGCCCTTTACCAGGCCAAATCCGAAGGGCGCGACCGTGCCTGCATCGCCGTGCAGGCGAGCGCCCAGGCACCGGTCGGTTGGGAAGACGCGAACGAGCAGCGGCTCGACGCCACCGCCTGAGCCGGGCGGCGCTCAGGCTTCGACGATCCGGCCGTCCCGCAGCAGCAGCCGCATCTGGCAGAAGCGGGCCAGGTCGGCCGGCTCGTGCGTGATCATCAGCATCGGGATGTCGATGCGGTCCAGCAGCGTGTGCAGCTCATCGCGCATGCGCTCGCGCAGCTCCGGATCGAGCGCCGAGAACGGTTCGTCCAGCAGCAGCGCGCGCGGCTCGTTGACGAGCGCCCGGGCCAGTGCGGTGCGCTGGCGCTGGCCGCCGGAAAGCTGGTGCGGCCGCTGGCCCGCCACCCGCTCCAGCTCGAAAGCCTGCAACCAGCGCTGCACGGCCCTAACGGCCACTTTCGACGGCGGGTTGAGCAGCCCGCGCTGCAGGCCGAACGCGATGTTTTGCCGCACGTTCAGGTGCGGGAACAGCGCGTAGTCCTGGAACAGATAACCGAAGCCGCGCTCGCGGGCCGGCAGGTCCACCCGGGCGGCGCTGTCGAACAGCGGCTGGCCGTCGCAGCTGATGCGGCCGGCGTCGGGCTTCAGCAAGCCGGCGATCGCCTGCAAGGTCAGGCTCTTGCCCGCGCCCGAGGGACCGTAGATGACGGTGCGGCGCGCGTCGGTACGAAAACTCACGTCGAGCTCGAAGCTGCGCCCGCCGCCCGTCACGCGTTTCTGGATCTGGACCTCGAAGCTCATGGGTTCAAGGCCCTCGGGCCTGCCAGCCGGCCAGCCGACAGCAGCACCGCCACGCAGGTGATCGAGACGATCATCACCAGGAAGTTCGCCTCCGAATCCTGCCCCGCCTGCACCGCCTCGTAGACGGCAATCGATAGCGTCTGCGTGCGCCCCGGGATGCTGCCGGCCACCATCAAGGTGGCGCCGAACTCGCCCAGCGCCCGCGCAAAGGCCAGCAGCAAGCCGGCCAGGATGCCGCGCCAGGCCATCGGCAGGGTGACGCGGAAAAACACCGCCGCCTCGCCCAGGCCGAGCACGCGCGCGGCCCGTTCCAGTTGCGGGTCCACGCCCTCGAAAGCAGCACGCGCCGATTTCAAAACGAGCGGGAAGGCGACGAGCGTGGCGGCAATCACTGCGCCTTGCCAGGTGAAGATCAGGTTGATGCCGAAATGCTCGGCCAGCCAGGCGCCGAGCCAGCCGCGCTTGCCGATCAGCACCAGCAGGTAGTAGCCCAGCACGGTCGGCGGCAGCACCATCGGCAGGGTCAGCACGGCATCCAGCAGCTCGCGGCCGGGGAAGCGCTTGCGCGCCAGCAAGAGGCCGGTCGCCGTGCCCAGCACCAGGTTCAGCGCCGTGGCCCAGCCCGCAACCTTGAGCGAAAGCAGCAGCGGGATCCAGGCCGACGACGACTCCATCAAGGCTTCTGGAAGCCGTATCTCGCCAGCACGGCCTGGGCCGGACCGGTCAGCAGGTAGTCGATGAATTGCCGTCCACCCTGGGCGTTAGGGCCGGTGTTGATGGCCGCCACGGGATAGCTGATCGGCGTCTCGGTCGGCACGCTGAACTGGGCGCGGACCTTGTCTTTCTGGATCGCCGCGTCGGTGGCGTAGACAAAGCCGGCCTCGACCTCGCCGCGCGCCACGTAGTCCAGCGCCTGCCGCACGTTTGTCGCATAAACGGCCTTGGGCTCGACGACCGTCCAGAGGTGCGCAGCCTCCAGCGCACCCTTGGCATAGCGGCCGGCCGGCACACCCTCAGGCTTGCCCAGCGCGATGCGCTTGACCTCGGGCTTGCCCAGGTCGGCCAGGGCCTTCACTGCCACCGGGCCATCGACCGGCGTGATCAGCACCAGCGCGTTGTTGACGAAATTGCGGCGGCTGCCGCCAACGAGCAATTGCTGCGCGTCAGCCTTGTCCATGGTCTCCTGGTCGGCCGAGGCGAACACGTCGACCGGCGCGCCCTTGGCGATCTGGGCCAGCAAGGCGTCAGACGCGGCGAAGTTCAGGAGGACCTTGGTGCCGGGGTTCGCGGCCTCGAACATCGGCGCGAGTTCCTTGAAGGCATTGGTCAGGCTGGCGGCGGCCGAGACGGTGAGGTCTGCCGCCTGCGCGCCCAGGCTGAAAAGCGCTGCGGCGGTCAATGCAAACAGGCGCAGCGGAGTCTTGCAATGTGTGCTCATCGTCATCCTCATTCCCCAAAGGTAAGCGAAATATATCGCAGGATACGACGGTGTTTTTTCAGGGCTTGACGAGCAGCTTCATCAGCTTGCGGATGTCCGGCGCGCAGGCCTTCAAGGCTTGCGCTTCGACGCCGCGGTACAACTCGATCAGGCGCTTGCCGGCCTCGGTCAGCTCGCTGCCGCCGCCGCGCTGGCCGCCGGTGGCCGAGGCCACGGCCGGCTCGGCCAGCGAGCGGTTCAGCTCGTCGATCAGCAGCCACGCCCGGCGGTAGGACATATCGAGCGACTTGGCCGCGGCGGTGATGGACCCCTGCTCGGCCAGCGCTTCGAGCAGCGCGATCTTGCCGGGGCCCACGGCGATCTGCTCGCCGATGGAGACGCGCATCCGCAGCTTGAGCACGGGCTTGCCGGTACTCGCGGCGGCGCTGCTGGATGTGGGCGTTATTGTCTTTTTCGTGGCCATGGCGATGCTCCGTTCCCGGCAGCTTAATTCACCCGGCCACACACGCCCTCGCCGCCCGCGGTTTTGCGCCATCGTTATATTCCTGTGTATATTACGAACGCCATGCCACCACCGAGATCACCGAGGAGCCGGCAATCATGCTCAGCCCGCCGTTCAAGCGCATCAGCCTCACCGCCAGCTGCTGCGAGCAGGACCACACAGCCGCCAATGCCGAGCCGGCCCAGGAGCGCACGCGGCTGGCCCAGCTCGATCCGCACCTGCACTGCTCGGTGATCGGCACCTGCTTCGCCTCCGCCGAGCTGCGCAAGCTGATGGCCCGCTTCATCGATGTGCAGGGCGCCAGCGAGCTGGACGTGCACCACGAGGCCGTGCGCCTGGCGTCACGCCAGGCCGACGTCGGCAAGGCCCTGCACAAGGCGATGGACCAGCGCTACGCCACAGCGCTGCGGCGCTTTGCCTCGGCCCTGGATGAAGCGCAACTCGGCGCGGCCTGGGACGAAGCGCGCCAGAAGGGCGAGATCCCCGGCGCCTACTGGGCCCTGCTGACGCACCGCCACTGCACCGCCGCCTTGAGGCAGCGCGCCTTCGGCGAGGTGCACATGCTCTCGCACCTCGTCGGCGCGGCGAACCACGCCGACCTGCGCCGGCTGGTGGCGCTGGAACAGGAGAAGGCCGAACTGAATGAGCGCCTGGAGCGCGAGCAGCAGCGCCGCCATACGCTGGTCGAGGAGCGCGACGAATTCAGCCTGCGGCTGCAGCGCCAAGCCGTCGAACTTGACCGTTATCAACAACAGCTGGCTGCAAGCACCGCACCGGTCTTGTCGGCCGAGGAGCTGCAGGCGCACACCTTGATCGCGCTGCACACCCGCCGGCGCGAGAGCGCGGAGCACGCGGCAGCGCTGGCGCGCGCGGAGGTGGATCGGCTGGAAGAGGAGTTGGAGCACTTGCGCCGGCATTCGCAGGTCCTGGGCCGCGAGTTGTCCGCTGCTGAAGAGCAGCTGCGCGGCATCGGCGCTGCGGCCGACGAAGAACAAGCCGCGCCGGCGCTGCTCGCCGGGCGGCACATCCTTTACGTGGGCGGCCGGCCGAGTTCGATGCCGGCCATCCGCGACCTGGTGCTGCGCCAGGGCGGCGAGTTCAGCCATAACGATGGCGGGCTCGAATCCCGCAAGGGCATGCTGGCCGCCGCGGTGCTGAAGGCCGAATGGGTGCTGTTCCCGGTCGACTGCATCGACCACGATTCGGCCCTGAACCTGAAGCGCCTGGCCGAGCGCCAGGGCATTCCCTTCACCCCGCTGCGCAGCGCCAGCGTGGCCAGCTTCGCCGCGGCATTGCAGGCCTCGCAGCAGCCGGCGAGGCCCGACGCGGAGCCCGATTCAGCGCCGCGCTTTTGCCTTCGCCACGGCTGACAAGCCGATCAGCCCGAACAACATCAGCGCCCAGGCCTGCGGTTCGGGCACCGCTGCGGCGGTGGCGCTCAGGACCTCCAGGCTCACCAGGTTTGACACCCAGCGCCCGGCCTTGACATCGCCCGGCACGACGATGCGCGCGAAGCCGTTGCTGCCCAGCGACTGGCCATCCACTGCGTAGGCAATCATGTCGGGCTGGTTGCCGAAATCCGAGCTCAGCTCGCCGAGCGAGAAGGCCACCTTGTAGCCGTCGCTGCCGGTGGCGACGACGTACTTGTTCAAGACATCGTTCTTCACGGTCGGATCGAGCGAGATGCCGACCGTCTTGCTCAGGAAGTCCCAGAAGCTGACACCGGTGTAGGTCAGGCCGCCGACCGTCTCCGTGATCGGCGTCAGCCCCTGCAGTGCGGCCAGATCAAAGCTGACCGGTGCCGCGACCGCGCCGCTGACGCTGAAACTGGTGGACAGGCCGCCACCCGTGCCCGCCTGCGTGGAGCCCGAAGCGCGCACGTCCAGGTTGACCAGGTTCGAGACATAACGCCCTCCCTTGACGTCACCCGGCGCGGTGAGGCGGGCGAAGCCGTCTGCGCCGAGCGGCTGCGTTATTCCACCAATCGTCTCGGCGCTGGCGACCAGGTCGGGCCGGTTGCCGAAGCTCGTATTCAACTCGCCCAGCGAGTAGACGACGCTGTAGCCGTCGCTGCCCGTGGCCAGCACGACCTTGTTCAAGATGTCGTTCTTCACACCCGGCGTCGTCAGCACACCCGAGGCGTTCAGCACGTCCGACAGCAGCGGGCCGCTGTAGATGTGGGTCTGCGGCGCCCCGCCGCCGGCACTGAAACTGTCGGTCTGCGTGACGGAAGGCAGCATGGCCAGCGCCGCGGCGTCGTAGCTGGCCGGCGTCTGGACCGCGCCGGTCACGGTGAACTGGCTGCTGGGCCCGGCCGCCATCGCGGCGCCGAGAGGCCCCAGGGCCAGCGCCAGCCCGACAGTGAGCGTCCGCCATGCGAGCCCGCGGGCGCGGGTTTCAATTCCGTCGTTCATGCCTTGTCTCCATTCTTTTGCGAGATGAAATCGGACACACGTTGTAACCGAAGGAATATAACGCTCAATCCCTTGCTTGCACTTTCCCGGATCGACCCGCCGGTCTCCTGCGTGATGTATGCGTGATGTACGCGTGATGTACCCCTGAACATCACGGTGTTAAGCGGCACCTCAGCCTTTCACCGCGCAGCGCGCGTAAGCTGGCGGCATTGCAACAGGAGCGCATCACCATGAAGTCCTCGCAGACGTCCGCTTCCTTCGCCCGCACGCGGGCCCGGCCGCTGAGCGGCAAGCTCGGCATGATGGCCATCAGCGCCGCCCTCGTCGTCGCGTTCGGAGCCTGGCATTCGATACCCGCACTGGCGGAAGGCAGCACGCAGGTCGTGCCGGCCTTCGTGCAGGCCCCGGCCGCGGCCACAACGGCCACAGCAAGCTCCGAGACCGCCGTCTTCGCAGGCGGTTGCTTCTGGGGCGTGCAGGGCGTGTTCCAGCACGTCAAGGGCGTCACCTCCGCGGTGTCCGGCTATGCCGGCGGCGACAAGGCCTCGGCCGACTACGGCACCGTCAGCGGCGGCCGCACGGGCCATGCGGAGTCGGTGCAGGTCCGTTTCGATCCGCGCCAGGTCAGCTATGCGCAGCTGCTGCAGATCTATTTCTCCGTCGCCCACGACCCGACGCAACTGAACCGCCAGGGCCCGGACAGCGGCACGCAATACCGCTCGGCCGTCTTTCCCGCCAATGAGGCGCAGGCCGCCATCGCCAAGGCCTACATCGATCAGCTCAACGCCGCCCATGCCTTCAAAGGCCCCATCGCCACGAAGATCGAGCCCGGCAAGACCTTCTATGCCGCCGAGGCGTACCACCAGGATTACCTCACGCACAACCCGAACAGCCTCTACATCATGATCAACGACCTGCCCAAGGTCGCGGATCTGAAGAAGCTGTTCCCGGCGCAGTACCGGAGCGATCCGGTGCTGGTCTCCAAAGCCAGCTAACGCTGGATTTCAGCGGCGCCGCTGACGCGGTAGCGGTTGCGGCCCTGTTCCTTGGCGGCGTACAGCGCGCGGTCGGCCTGGGCGAGCAGTTGCTCGGGGCTGGCCTGCCGGTCCGCAGGCCGCTGGAAGACGATGCCGATGCTGGTGGTGACGTCGAACGGCCCCTGCGGGGTCTCGAAACGGCGGGCGATGTCCTGCAGGATCTTGGTCGCGACGGCTTCGGCCTCCTTCCCGTCCGCCAGGCCCTCCAGGATGATGACGAACTCGTCGCCGGCCAGGCGCGCCACCGTGTCGGTGATCCGCACGGCCGCCTGCAGCCGCTGCGCGAATTGCTTCAGCACCGCATCGCCGGCCGCGTGGCCGCCAAAGTCGTTGATGCGCTTGAAATGGTCGATGTCCAGGAACATCAGCGCGATCGAGTCGCCGCTGCGCAGCGCGCGCGCCGTCGCCTCGGGCAGCTTCTGGTTGAACAGATGGCGGTTGGGCAGGCCGGTCAGCGAGTCATGCGTGGCCAGCGCGATCAGGCGGTGCTCGGTCTGCTTCAGCGCCGTAACGTCCGTAGTCAGCGCATAGATGCCCTGGACTTCGCCGCGGGCATCGAGGTCGGGCACGTATTCGGTATGCAGCGAGCGCCGCACGCCCAGCGCCTCGGACTCCACATCGAAGGCCACGCGGTGGCCCTGCAACGCGCGCTGCAGATGAGTCTTGCGCTCGGCGTACAGCAGCGAGGGAATCGCCTCGGCCATGGTCTTGCCCAGCAGGCCGTCGGGCTCGACGCCCAGCCATGCCTGGAAGGTGGCATTCACGAAGCGCAGCCGTTCGTGCCTGTCGATGTAGGAGATCAGCACGGGCAGGTTGTCGGTGATGTCGCGCAGGCGCTTTTCGCTTTCGCTCAGCTGCGTCTGCGCGAGCACGCGCTCGCTGATGTCGCGGGCGAAGGCGGCGGCGCGGTAGCGGATCTCACCGCCCGCGTCGGCGGCCTGGTCACTGGCCACGGCCGCTGCGCTGACCTCCAGCGGCACCTCGTGCCCGTGCTTGTCGATGGCCTGCAGCTCCACGCGCTGGTTGATGAAGAAGGCGACGCCCGTGGACGCGAACTCGCGCAGGCCGCGCGTGACCCGCTCGCGCTCCGAGACCGGAAAGATCAGCGTGGCCAGCGGCTGGCCGATCGCTTCCGCGGCAGACCAGCCGAAGGTCTGCTGCGCGGCCCGGTTCCAGTCGGTCACGCGGCCCTGCTCGTCGATCGCGATGAAGGCGTCCTGCGAGTTCTCGAGGATCACCTGGATGCGCCGCTGTTCCCGCTCGACGATGTCCAGCAGCGGCCGCACCCGCGCGCCCAGCGCCCAGGCGCCCAGCAGCACCAGCAGGATCAACACGCCGGCGAGGATCTGCAGGCGCTGGCGCAGCGGCGCGTAGAGCTTGTCGACGTCGGTCTTGAAGACCAGGCCCAGGCCCAGCTGGCCGAGCGGTGCGTAGGCCCCGACGGCAGCCACGTCACGCATGTCCGTGACCGTCATCACGCCGGCCTGGCCGGCCAGCGCGCGGAACACCGGCAGGTCGATCGCCTGGCCCCGGGCATCGTGCATGGGCACGCGAAACGGCTCGGCATTGAAGCGCGAAGGGGAGCAGATGGCGTCGCCATCGCCCCCGCTGCAGAGGATCGCGTCCGCGCCCTCGCCGCTGGCGCGCCGTTCGGCCAGTACCCGGTCGATGACCCGCAGCCGCTGCTCGGTGATGACATAACCGACAAGCTCAGCGTGCCGCTCGACGGCGCTTTCGGTGCGCAGCAGATAGCCGCCATGCCAGCGCAGTTCGGCCCGCAGCGGGCCGGCAAGCTGCAGGCGATCGACGTGGGTGGCGCTGTCGCCCTCGAAGCGGCCTGACTCGCCGAGCAGGCGCCGTCCGGCGTCAAGGAAGCGGACGCCCTCGATATCCGACGCCAGCAATTGCTCGCCGGTGCGGGTCAGCCCGCGCCGGGACTCGGGTCGGCCGGGGCTGCCGAGCGCATCGCCCAGGTCCGGCGCCAGTGCGGCGGCACGCGGCAGCCAGAGCCGGTTCTCGATCGTGGTCGCGAACATGGTGGCCACGGTGCGCGCCAGCACCTGCATATTGGTGGCGGCCGTGGCTTCCACCGTGTCGCGCAGCACCGCGAAGCCGCCAATGCCCGCGCTGACCGCCACCAGCCCCAGCAGGCTGACCGCGCGCCGGCGGATGCGCGCATGGTGCCCGTGAAGCGTCCGCCCGCTGGGGCGGGAAAGCTCGTCATGCAGCAGCCAGAGGCCGCCCGCGACGACGCTCAGGCCCAGCGCCGTTGGCATGTACATGATGCCGTTCAGGTCACCGAAGCGGTACAGCGCCTGCAGGTTCAGGAAGTGCCAGGCCAGCGC
>FSVW01004206.1_pt1 | contig 12936 bp, 7 predicted proteins | sample 1637551 | NCBI WGS metagenome assembly FSVW01 (sample SAMEA3914814, study PRJEB12502) | metagenome | biome: forest; material: soil | place: USA | collected 2011-09-16 | depth 0.1 m | reverse complement strand
TGTTCGTCGTGATAGAGCTCGCGGAAGTTCGGGTTCTTCTCAAGCACGATCTTCGACGCGCGCTTCCAGGCCGCGAGGCGGAACGGCCCCGTGCCGACCGGATGCTCGGCGATGCGGTCGCCATAGAACTCGACCACCTCGCGCGCAACGGCGCCGGCCCAGGCGCTGTCGGTGAGATTGAGCAGGAAGCGCGGCGCGGGCTGGCCGAGCCGGATCTCGAAGGTGTAGCGGTCGATGGCGCGCAGGCCCTCGACCTCGCGGTCGTAGTCGAAATCGCGCTTGTTCCTGATCGCCTCCTGCCGCAATTCGGACAGGCCCAGCACCTTCGCGTCTTCGAGCAGGAACAGGAAGTTGGCCGTGTGCTTCGGGTCGTAGAGGCGCTTGTAGGAGTAGACGTAATCGGCCGCGACCAGCTCGCGGCGGCGGCCCTTGAACGCCGCATCGTCGGCGAAGTAGATGCCCGGCTTCACGCGGAAGGTGAAGGTCTTGTAGTCGGCGCTGACCTCGGGCATCGCGACCAGCGTGTTCGGGCTCATCTGCCCCGGCGCGCCCAGGAAGACGAACTGCAGCGGCGCGTCGAAGATCTCGGACGCAATCGTGTTCGAGGTGCCGCTGATGTCGGCCGGATCGAAGCCGGTCTCGGCGCTGGCCAGCGCGTAGCGCAGCACCTTCTGGCCCGGCGCGGCCGGCGGCAGCGATGCGGGGACGGCGGCGGTAGCAGCGGCGGCGGCATGTGCGCGGCCGATGCGGCCCGTCGTGGCTGCAGCGGCTGCAAGCAGGCGCCAGAACAGGCCGCGTCGATGCATACGGGACGACTCCTCGTGAAAGCTCGCGACTTCTCGCGGATTGGCGAGGCGCGGAGTCTAGCAGCGCACCCCTGGCGAGAATCGCTCTGAACCTAGGGTTTGTCCGATGGGGGTCTGGAGGCTCAGGCGCGTCGAGACTGTGTGGCGGCTCGATCAGCGGGCCGACGCGTCCCTACCCACAAATCCATATGTTGGCGACTCGCTTGCAGCAGATCTACCGCGATCGACGCAACGCCCTTGAGCGTTTCGTCTTCCGCTTCCTGCGCAACTCGGACGATGCGGCGGACGTCGCCCAGGAGGCCTTCCTGCGCCTGTACACGGCGGAACTGGGTGGACAGACGCCGGCCAGCGAGGCGCTGCTCTACACGATTGCCAGGAATCTCGCGCTCAGCGAGTTGCGCAAGAGGACCTCGCGCGCCATCGACGAGGGTTGCGACATCGAGGACATGGCCCTCGCGGACCCGCGGCCCAACCCCGAGATCGCGCTGCAGCAGCGCCAGATGGTCTCGGCCATCGAGGCGGGCATGGAGAACATGCCGCCCCGGTGCCTGGAGGCCTTCAGGCTCAGGAAGGTCGAAGGCCTCTCGCAGGCCGACATCGCGAAGCGAATGGGGATTTCCCCGAAAACCGTGGAGAGGCACATCACTCAAGCCATCCAGATCTGTCATCAGTCCTTGATCGACAAGCAGCAGCGCCACGGCAGCAGGCAAGCCGGAAAGAACCTATGACGGCCAATAACAAGGACAGCAACAACTCCAACGTGGTTCAGATCGACGATCACGCGACGCCCACGGAGCGTGCCAGCCAATGGATCGCGCGCATCGACGCGGGGCCTCTGAATGCCGATGAACGCCAGGCGCTCAAGGAGTGGCTGGCGAGCCATCCCGACAACGCGGCCTTGCTGGACACCCAGGCGCTGCTGTGGAGCCACGCATCGCGTGCCAGGTTTGCGCAGGCCAGCGCTTCTCGTGCCCACGCCTTCACCCATCGCTGGTCGTCCCTTCGCTTCCAGCCCAAAGCCCTTGGCCTGGCGCTGTGTTCCGTGGTCCTCGCCGCCGTCCTTGCGGTCTCCTTGATGCCCTCCTTGAGCGACGTCCAGTCCGCGCGCTACGCCACCGACGTGGGCAAGAGGTCCGACGTCAAGCTGGCCGACGGTTCCGTCATCCACCTGAACACCGCGTCGCGCACGACGGTGGCCTACACGGGCAAGCGCAGGCTCGTCATCCTCGAGCGCGGCGAGGGCTACTTCGAGGTGGCGAAGGATCGCAGCAGGCCGTTCGACGTGCTCGCCGGAACCACCATCGTGCGGGCTGTCGGCACCAAGTTCTCGGTGCGCCGGATGGAGGGCGACCGCGTCGAAGTCATCGTGACCGAGGGCGTGGTCGAGCTCTTGCGCAAGGACGGCGAGAACATGCCCGTGGAGGCCAAGTTCAGCCAGCCCGTGCGGCTCGCACGTGGCCAGTCCGGGCTGCAGCTCGGCTCTTCCCTGCTGGTCACGCAGCGCGACGAGAAGCGGCTCGAAAACAACCTCTCCTGGCTTGAAGGGCGCCTGAGCTTCGACAGCGAACCGCTCAGCGATATCGTGGCGCAGGTGAATCGCTATTCCATCAAGCGCATCGTCATCGGCGATCCCTCGCTGCGTGAACTCAAGGTCTCCGGCTCCTTCAACGTCGGCGAGGTGCCGGTGTTCCTGAACAGCCTTGAGCAGGGCTTCGGACTTCGGGCAGAGGAAGCCAACGGCGTCGTCACGATCACGCGTCGCGCGCCATGAATTGCGCTTGCCTTCTTCGGGCTTCCTGATTGCAGAACAGCGCTTGCACGCAAGCACCTAGCGCATTCCCTATGAGGGCGTTCCTCGCCTCGCGCGTCGACACAGGGTGGCTGCCGATGACAACACATCGTGCGGCCCATCAGACCCACCCCTGGACTTCCTTCTTGGAGCACACATGCTTCGTTTGAACCGCAAGCTTCTGCCCTTGCCGCTGGCCGCGATGCTGCTGCTGTCTTCAATGCCGGCGCAGCCCCTGTTCGCGCAAGGCCTGACCGCAGCGCAGGCCATGACGATCAACATTCCTGCACAGCCGGTCGACAGCGCGTTGAAGGCCTTCGTCGAACAGACAAAATTCCAGCTCATCTACGCGCCCGATGTCGTGCAGGGCGCGACCTCCACGGCAGTCAGCGGCAAGCTCAGTCCGCTCGATGCGCTGAAGAAGTTGCTCGACGGCACCGGCATCACCATCGTGAGCACCGGGGAAAACGCAGCGACTCTTAAAAAAAGTTCCTCAGTGGCGTCACAGGACATGGTTGATCTGACGCTGACGCGGGTCGAGGTGACGGGCTCGCGGCTCAAGCGGGTCATGGCCGAAGGGCCGGCGCCGGTGAATGTCTACACCGCGAAGGACATCGAGAAGAGCGGGCAGCCGAACCTGGGGCGATTCCTGGCCGGGCTCAACGAAGTCTCGGCCTCCGTCGGAGAAGGCGGTTTCTCCGCGACTCTCGCGCAGGGCACCGTGCAACTCCGCGGCTTGCCGGTGGGAACCACGCTGGTTCTGATCAATGGGCGACGGGTCGAGTCGGTGGGGTCCTCCGCCGCCAACTTCTTCAACCTGAACCTGATTCCGACAAACGCCGTCGAGCGTGTCGAGGTCGTGCCGGTCGGCTCTTCCGCCGTCTATGGCGGGGACGCGTTGGCGGGCGTCGTCAATGTGATCCTGAAGAAGTCCATCGACGGCTACTCCATGGCCGCCAACCTGGACTCCGGCCGCGGATTCGGCAACGGCGGACTCTCGCTGGCCACCGGCGGCCGCAGTGCCGAGGGCAGCTACCTGGTGCTGGGTTCCTACAGCCGAGCGACGCCCTTGACCATGCTTGAGCGACCCTTCTTCCTGGACGCGGACTACCGGCGCTACGGCGGCCCGGACGCCCGCGTCCGCAACTGCACGCCCGGCACTGTCACCAGCGTCTCCGGCGCCAACCTGCCGGGGCTGAACTCGAGCTTCGCCGCCATACCGCAACTGGCGTCCGGCCAATCGCCGACCTTGGCCGACTTTGCGGCGACTGCAGGCACGGCCAATCTGTGCAACCGCTATGCCGACGGCGATGGCAGCGCGCTCGTGCATGCCGACGAGAACTTCGCCCTGCATGCGACGGGCGAGCACAGCATCGGCGGATCGTGGACCGCCTTTGGCGAGTTCACCCTCACCCAGGATCGGACCGCGGCCAGGGACCGCGGCCAGAGCCTGAACAACTTGACCGTGCCCGCGAGCAATGCCTACAACCCGTTCGGTCAGGACGTGAAGGTCACCACGCTCCTCGGGCGCGAAAACGGCCTGCAGGGCGAGATGAGAAAGACCAGATTCGGCCGCGCGCTGGTGGGCGTGCGCGGTGGTTTGTGGGGCGACTGGGACGCGGAACTGACGCTGTCCACCGCGCGCGACGATGGGTGGACCCGGGACTTGGGACAACTGACCGATACGGCGGCGCGTACCGCCGCCTTGGCTTCGAGTTCGCCAGCGACAGCGCTCAACCCGTTCACGGCAGGCCGCGCGGCAAGTGACAGTGTGCTCGACGGCATCTGGTCGGACTACGTGGGCACGAACCATGGTCACAAGGACCAGATCGGGGCCGTCGCACGCGGCAGTGTGCTTCAGCTGCCTGCGGGCCCGCTGGAGGCCGTCGTCGGCGCCGAAAGCGCTCGTGACCATTACGACTTCTCGATCCCCACACAGCAGACGGATATCCGCGACGGGCGACACGAATCCGCAGCGTACGGTGAGCTTCGCGCCCCCTTGCTGAGCGCGGGTTCGCCTGGCAGCGGCTGGAGCCTGGCGGCATTGACGCTCGCAGCCCGGCGTGACTCGTACAGCGACTTCGGGGCTGCCAACACCTATCAAACCGGGCTTGAATTTCGCCCCTTGCGCAGCCTGCTGATCCGTGCTTCTTCCGCCACTTCGTTCAAGCCGCCGTCGCTGCTGGAAACGAACGTCAGCACCACCTCATATTCGACGGAGACCTTCGGTCTCGTGGATCCCGCGCGGGGAGGCGAAGCGATCACGTCGGGCACCGTGCTGTACACGGTGAACAAGGATCTGGAGCCCGAGCACGGTCGCGCCAACAGCTTCGGGGCCGTTTGGGAACTGGAGGGTGGTCTGGGGACGCACCTCAGTGCCACCCACTGGCAAGTACACATCAACGGGCTCATCGCCCAGCCGGCTCCACAGACCGTCCTCAACTACGAATCCCTTTTTCCGGGATTCGTCACGCGCGGTCCTTCTGTCAACGGCCAGCCTGGCCCGGTGACGATGGTGAAGGTGGCCTATGCCAACTTCGGGAGCGTCGATGCTGCGGGGACGGACATGGAGGCCGCCTATGGATGGCACGGCTTCATGGGCCGCTGGACAGCGACGGCCGGCGCTACGCGAACGAATGAGTATCACGTCGTGGTCGCGCCCGGAGCCCCTGTGGAGGATCGGCTGGGCCGGCGCTTCACCGATTTCTGGGCGCCTCGCTGGAAAGGTCGCGCTTCGATTGGCCTTGACGAGGGCTCGTGGAGCGTCGGCCTGACCAGCCGCTATCTCGGCCAGTACAAGGACGCCGGCACCAGCACGCGCAACCTGGGTGCCTATTGGATGCATGACCTGGCCGCCACGATGGATCTGAAAAAGTGGCTACCCGGCTTGGCCGCCGGCGTGAAGGCGGCGTCGCTGTCGCTCAGCGTCATCAACCTCACCAACCGCCTGCCGCAGTTCGTCGAGACCCTGCCGTACTACGACGTCACGCAGGCGGACTGGCGCGGACGCTATGGCAGCGTCAGAGCCTCCGTCGACTGGTAGGCGCGTCGCCTCAGCCGCCGCCGCCGGAGCCTCGCGCCCGGCATCTCGACCTTCCAAGAATTGAACCTCCCATGAACAGATTCGTCTCATTTCTGGGCGCGCTCTCGGTCGCCTGTGCAGCCCCGCTTGCCGTCGCCGCTGCAGCCGAGGCAGCACCGCTTTCGACCGTCACAGTCGAACGGGTGATGGCCGAAAAGCTTCCCAGCGTTTCCGACGTGCAATGGCTGGGCAATGGCCAGCTGATCGGCAATCTCTCACTCGACGGCCACTCCGTCCAGACCGTCTGGCCGCTGGAGGGCGGCCACTCGCACGTGCTGGCTCCCGGCGAGGGCGGGCGCTTGTCGCCGGATGGCAAGCGCTTCATTGCCCGCGAGGGAGAGGACTGGGTGGTTCGCGAGATGCAGGGTGCGCGGCGCGAGCTGGCCCGTGTGCCCGGCGCGTATGGCGAGAACGGCTCCGGGCGGATGGCCTGGTCCCGCGACTCGGAGCAGATCGCGCTGGTGCAGGACGTGGCCACGCTCGCGGTACCGCCCGCGAAGGTGCTGACCGAGAACGGGGCGCGCATCGAAGACGTCGGTGCCCAGGCCGATGCACGAGATGCGGGCGGGTTCGCCAGCACCACCATCACCGTGCTGGACCTGCGAGCGCCCGACAAGCCGCGCCGTTTCCCTTTCATCGGTCGCCTGAACGCGCTGGACTGGGGCGCGGCGGATGATCTGTATTTCGTTGTGCAACCCTTCTGGAATACGGGCGGCAAGACGCCTTCGACGGCTGTTCAGGTGTTGCAGCACGGCGAAGTCCGCGAAGTGTTCCGCGTGAAGGGAATCATGCAGGCCATCGGCGCCCGCATCTCGCCGGATGGCCGCTGGATGTCGGTGATCTGCGATATCGACAACCAGGTCTGGGAGGACTTCACGAGCCTGCTCGTCGTGGACCTGAGCAACGGGAAGACGCGACGCCTGACACGCGACAAATATGTGACCGGGGATAGCGCGCGGTGGGCGCGGGACTCCAGCGGCCTGTACTTCTCGGCACGGGACGCTGGCTGGAGGCAGCTCTATCACGTCGATCTTCTTGGCAAGGTGACCGCCCTGACCGATTCGCCCACAGTCAAGCGCGAGATGCAGATCTCGCCTGACGAGCGGCGCCTGGCTTATGCAGCCACAGACGGGCTGGGCAAGCTCGAGCTGCGCGTGATGGACCTCAAGACCCGTCGTGACCAGCAGGTGGCTGTGCTGGACGATCCGAGCACCCGCTATCGGCTGGGCCGCTTCGAGCGCGTGAAGTACCCAGCGCCCGATGGCCTGAACATTGCCGCCTGGGTCATCTACCCGCCGGACTTCGATCCTTCCAAAAAGTACCCGATGTACGTGGACGTGCACGGCGGCGGTCCGGCGCAATATCTGTTGTTGATGGCGCCGATCAGCATCGGCCTGGCGAGCGGCCCGCTGGCGTGGCACGCATGGGCTGCGCGCGGCTACGTGGTGTTCGTGCCGGACTTTCGTTCCGCGGGCGACTATGGTCCCGGTGTGGCCTCGGCTCGGTATCGAAGCGGCGACTTCAACGGCATCGAGGCCGACACGCGAGACATCGAGGCCGGCACGAAATGGATGCTTGAGCGTCCGTATATCGACGCCAGCCGGGTTGCCTTGTTTGGATTGAGCGCCGGCGGCGCCCGCATCAATCGGCTGCTCACCCGCGGATCGATCTACCGGGCCGGCGTGATGGACGATGCCATTGCGGCAGGCGTCTTGCCGGAGTTCATTGAAACCATGAGCGGGCCGTTCGCAGGCACGACGGCTTCGATGTCGTTCTGGAACGGCATGGTCGGAAAATTTTCGGAGAAGCCGCAGGCCTACCTGGGCGGCTTCCTGTTCGACGGCTACAAGAGCACCGCGCCGACCCTCATCCTCGTCGGCGGAGACCGCAACAAGGGTGCCTTGAATCCGCTGTCTGCCGAGGTGCTGTTCTCCATGCTGCGGCGAAATGGCGTGCCAACGCGAATGCTGCGCTACGTCGATGAAGGGCATGGGTTCTCGACGCCCGCCTCGGCCACGCATGCCTTCGAGCAAGTGGCTGGATGGTTTGCCAGATACATGGACATGGCCACGGACGCGAACGGGAAGATCCTGTTCGACGGAGGCCGGGTCAAAGGTCTCGGCAGCAATGTGAGCGAGCTGCGCCAGCCAGCGACCTCCAGATAGAGCGGCCATCGTCGGAGCAGCGTCCCGCGCCCGGCATCTCGAACTTCCAGGATTGCAATTCAAATGAACAGACTCATCTCATTTCTGGGCGCGGTCTCGCTCGCCTGCGCAGCCCCGCTTTCCACCGCGGCAGAGACGGCAACGCGCCCGACCCTCACGCTGGAACGGCTGCTTGCCGAAACGCCGCCCGGCATTTCGGGATTGCAGTGGCTGGACAGCAGCCACGTGACCGGCAGTCTTTCGGCGGGAGGCAAATCCGTCCAGAACTCCTGGCCGCTTGATGGCGGCCTGCCGGGCGTGCTGGCTGCTGGCGAGAAGGGGCGTGTGTCGCCGGATGGCAAGCGGATCATTGCTCGCGAGAACGGTGATTGGGTGGTGCGAGAGATGCAGGGCGCGCGGCGCGAGCTGGCCCGCGTCCCCGGCGCTCACGGCGACAGCCCTCGCGGCTGGATGGCCTGGTCGCGCGACTCGCAGCAGATCGCGCTTGTGCAAGAAGTGCGTGCCCTGGCGGTTCCGCCGAGCAAGGTGCAGACGGAGAACGGCGTGGGCATCGAAGACGTCGGCGCCCGCGCCGCTGAGCGGCAGGCGGGGGACGTCACGGGGGCCATCACCGTGCTGGATCTGGGAGCCGCCGACAAACCGCCGCGCCGCTTTCCCTTCACCGGCTGGTTGCAGGCGCTGGAGTGGGGCGCTTCGGACGACCTGTATTTCGTCGCGCAACCCCTATGGAGCACCGGGGGCAAGCCCCTTTCGACCACCGTGCAAGTGCTGCAGCACGGCGAGGTGCACGAAGTATTCCGGGTGAATGGCGTCATGCAGGGCATCGGCGCTCGCATCTCGCCTGATGGCCGCTGGATGGCGGTGATCTGCGATATTGACGACCAGTCCTGGGAGGACTTCAACAGCCTGCTTGTTGTTGAATTGGCTACCGGAAAAACGAGGCGGCTGACTCGGGACAAATACGTGACGGGCGACAGTGCTCGGTGGGCACCTGACTCCAGCGCTCTGTATTTTTCGGCAAGAGACGGCGGCTGGCGCCAGCTGTACCGCACCGACCTTCTCGGCAACGTGAGCGCCTTGACCTCCTCTCCCGTGCACAAGCGCGACATGGAGCTCTCGCCGGACGAACGGCACCTGGCTTATGCAGCCTACGACCTGTCCGGAAAAATCGAACTGCGCGCGCTGGACCTCAAGAGCCGGCGTGACCAGTCGTTGGCCCTGCTCGACGACCCGGCCTCGCGCTATCAAATGGGTCGCTTCGAACAGGTGAAATACCCGACGCCCGATGGCCTGGACATTGCTGCCTGGGTCATCTACCCGCCGGACTTTGATCCCTCCAAGAAGTACCCCATGTTCATCGACGTGCATGGGGGCGGCCCGGCCAGTCCGCTGTACCCCTTGGCGCCGGGAAGCCGATCAGGGGCTGCAAGCCCGCTCGGATGGCAGGTACTCGCCGCGCGCGGCTACGTGGTGTTCGTACCGGACTTCCGGTCCTCCGGCGAATACGGCCCTGGGGTCGCCGCGGCGCGGCATCGGAGCAACGACTTCGGCGGGATCGAGGATGACGTGCAAGACATCGAGGTCGCGACGAAGTGGATGCTTGAGCGCCCCTACATCGACGCTAGCCGGGTGGGTTTGTTCGGCGCGAGCGCTGGTGGTGCCCGCGTCAACCTGCTGCTCACTCGCGGGTCGATGTACCGCGCTGGTGTCATGCATGACGCCATTGGTGCAGGCGTTTTGCCGGACTACATCGTCTCGTCGAGCGGGGCGAGCGCAGGCGCGACGGACACGATGGGCTTCTGGAATGCAATGGTCGGGAAATTCTCGGACAACCCGCAGGCTTACCTGGGCGGTTTTTTGTTCGACGGCGACAAGAGCCGCACGCCGACCCTGATCCTCGTTGGCGGAGACCGCAACAAGGGCGCCTTGAATCCGCTGTCTGCAGAGGTGCTGTTCTCCATGCTGCGGCGAAATGGCGTGCCGGCACGAATGCTGCGCTACGTCGATGAAGGGCACGGGTTCTCGACGCCCGCTACGGCGGGGCATGCGTTCGAGCAGGTGACGGGATGGTTTGCCAAATACATGGACATGGCAACGGACTCGAACGGCAAGATCCTGTTCGATGGCGACCATGTCCAAGGCTTGCCTGGCAGCGCAAGCGAGTCGCGCGAGCCCGCCAAGCCGAAGTAGGGCGGCGGCCAGCGCGCTCATCCGGCGATGAGCCCGCCTACACCTCCCCCGCCGACACGATCGGCCCGGTCGGCTTGCCCGTGGGCGAGCCGCCGGCTGGCTCCAGGCTGACGGCAAACGCGCTGGTGTCCTGCAAGAGGCTGGCGCGCAGCACGGTGGTCGTTGCGCTGCTCGTGGCCACCAGGCCCAGCGAGCGTGGCGCGCCGGACTTGGGCACGGCCCACAGCTCCAGCGCGCGGCCTTCGGCCAGGGTCACGCGGTCCAGCGGGCGCAGGACGAGGGCGCGGCCATCGGCGCTGACGCTGGCGACGAAGCCGGCCTTGACCACCTCCAGGCCTTGCGGCGTGCTGTTCATGACGATCACCAGCGGCGGCTGCACCGGCACGGGCTGGGCGACCAGCACGGCGAGCGCAAGCGCCGCCACGGCAACCACGCCGCTGAAGCCCTGCCACAGGCCCAGGCGCTGCCACCACGCGGGCCGCGGCGCCGGCGGGCCGAACAGGCGCTGCTGCACGGCGGCCCACACGCGGGCCGCAGGCTCGACCGGCTGGACCGGGCTGGCCAGGGCCTGCAGGCGCAGCTGCCAATCGCTCAGCGCATCGTGCAATGCTGGATGCGCCGGCAGCAGGCGTTCGAAGCGGCGGCGGGCGGCGCCGCGCAGGGTGCCCAGCGCGTACTCGGCGGCCAGGCGTTCGGCGCGGTCGGGGCGGCTGTAGTCCATCAGGCGGCCCTCCCGGCTTCGCTGTTGTTGTTATTGCTGTTGCTGACCAGGCCCGCCGCGCGGTCCAGGCAGCTGCGCAGGGTCTGCAGCCCGCGCCGCACCCAGCTCTTCACCGTGCCCAGCGGCTGGCTCAGGTGCGAGGCCACTTCGGCGTGCGAGAAGCCCTGGTAATAGGCCAGCGCGAGGCTGCTGCGTTGCTCGCCGGTGAGCGCGTCCATGCAGCGCTCCAGCGCGTGGCGGCTGCTGGCGCGGTCCAGCAGGTCGAGCGGGCCCGGGTCTTCGCTGGCCTGCTGTTCGAGCAGGTCGTGGTCGTCATCGCCATCGTCACCTAACGCCGCAAATCGGCTGACCGTGGCCGGCTCGCTGGCGCGGCGGCGCAGGCTGTCGATGGCGCGGTTGCGCGCAATGCTGGTGAGCCAGGTCATCACCTGGCCCTGTCGCTGGTCGAAGCTGGCGGCCACGCGCCAGACGGTCACGAAGACCTCCTGCAGCACCTCCTCGGCCTGCGCGCGCTCGCCATTGATGCGCAGCACGATGCCGAACAGCTGGGCGCTGGTGCCGCGGTACAGGGCTTCGAAAGCCTGGCGGTCGCCGAGCGCGACGCGCGACATCAGCGCGGCCAGCTCGGTGCTGCGCTCGGAGGGCGCTGTGCTTGATGGGGTGTTCATGGCTGATTCTTACGCGCGCGGCGCCGGATCGGATGCACTTCTTCATCCAATCATTTGCGGGCGCGCGTACGCAGTTCGACAGCGATCAGATGCACACCCCTGTGTGGCCCAAGGTTGAAGCGCGCCGCGCCGGCCGCGCCTGAACGATGTGTAGGCGCCGTCCTGCAAGCGGACGCGGCGTTGAGGAAGCGCTGGGGCACATCCAGTTGCAGTCTTGCTACGTATCTGCACAAGTCGGCAGCTTGACCGATGCAAACAGGAGAAGACATGCCCACGAAGAAAACCCTTTCCCGGCGGACGGCACTGCCGCTGATGCTGCCCGCAGTCGCTGCGGTGATGCTGGCCTTCAGCGGGCCGGCCGCCCATGCGTCGAGCCACCGCGAGGCGCCCTTCCTCACCACCGTGCCCAAGGTCGATGCCACCGATTTCTACATGTTCATGAGTTACGAGTCCGGCCGCACGGACTACGTGACCCTGATCGCCAACTACCAGCCCTTCCAGAACGGCTACGGCGGCCCCAACTTCTTTGCCATGGACCCGAACGCGCTGTACGAGATCCATGTGGACAACAATGGCGACGCCAAGGAAGACATCACCTTCCAGTTCCGCTTCAAGAACAACTTGAAGGGCACCGCGCTGACCATCGGCGACAAGAGCGTGGCGATCCCGCTGATCCAGTCGGGCACCGTCAGCGACGTGGCCGCGGCGAACCTGAACGTCAACGAGACCTACACGCTCAACGTCGTGCGCGGCGATCGCCGCTCCGGCACCAGCCAGGCCGTCACCAACGCCACCGGCGGCAGCAGCACCTTCGACAAGCCGGTCGACAACATCGGCACGAAGACGATTGCCGACTACCCGGGCTATGCGGCCAAGCACATCTACACCGTCGCCATCCCCGGCTGCAGCACGCCGGCCAAGGTCTTCGTCGGCCAGCGCAAGGACCCGTTCGCGGCAAACCTGGGCGTGATCTTCGACCTGGTGAACGCCCCGGTCGGCGTCATCACCGACCCCACGCTGATCGGCGCGGCCACCAGCTCGCTGGACAAACAGAACGTCACCACGCTCGCCCTCGAAGTGCACAAGAGCTGCCTGGTCGCCGGCACCGAGTCCGTCATCGGCGGCTGGACCACCGCCAGCCTGCGCCAGGCCCGCATCCTCAACCCCGCGCCCAAGTCCGGCCTGCAGGGCAATGACAAGGCCGGCGGCGCCTGGGTGCAGGTCTCGCGCCTGGGCATGCCGCTGGTCAACGAAGTCGTGATCGGCCTGCCGGACAAGGACAAGTTCAATGCGTCCAAGCCCAAGGACGACGCGCAGTTCGCGACCTACGTGACCAACCCCACGCTGCCCGCGCTGATCTCCACCGTGCTGAGCCTGCCCGGCACCGCGCCCACGAACCTGCCGCGCAACGACCTCGTCACGACCTTCCTCACCGGCATCAAGGGCGTGAACCAGCCGGCCAACGTCGTCGCCTCCGAAGAGCTGCGCCTGAACACGGCCATCCCGGCCGTGGCC
>FSVW01002540.1_pt1 | contig 12937 bp, 10 predicted proteins | sample 1637551 | NCBI WGS metagenome assembly FSVW01 (sample SAMEA3914814, study PRJEB12502) | metagenome | biome: forest; material: soil | place: USA | collected 2011-09-16 | depth 0.1 m | reverse complement strand
GGAACGGCCCTTCTATCTGGAGCCGCTAGGCAAGGCGGCGAAGGTCTACGCGCTGCTGCGCGAAGCGATGGTGGAGTCCGGCCGCATCGGCATTGCGCGAGTGGTCATGCACAACAAGGAGCATCTCGCCGCGCTGATCCCGACCGGCCCGGCGCTGCTGCTGAACACCTTGCGCTGGCCCAACGAGATCCGGCCCTGGTCGGAACTGAAGTTCCCGCCCGAAGGCAAGAAGGCTTCGGGCCTGAAGGACACCGAACTGAAGATGGCCGGCCAGCTGATCGCCGACATGGAGACGAGCTTCAAGGCCGACGACTACGAAGACACTTTCAAGGCCGCCATCACAGCCTTGATTGCGCAAAAGGCCAAGGCCGGCAAGACCGAAAAGGTCACCGTGCTGGAGGCAACCGACCCCGACACCGGCACATCGAATGTGGTGGACCTCAGCGAGCTGCTCAAGCAAAGCCTGGCCAAGGGCAAGAGCGCGCGCAAGAAGGCTTGAGATGAATGACACGCTGCAGGATTACCGCCGCAAGCGCAACTTCGAGCTGACGAGCGAACCTTCGGGAAAGACCGACGGCGCCGCGCATCGCAAGACGAAGGCACTCTCCTTCGTGATCCAGAAGCATGCGGCGCGCGCCCTGCACTACGACTTCCGCCTTGAGCTGGACGGCAGCTTGAAGAGCTGGGCCGTGCCCAAGGGCCCGAGCCTCGATCCGCAGGACAAGCGCATGGCCGTGCATGTGGAAGACCATCCGCTTTCCTACGCCAACTTCGAGGGCACGATTCCCGCGGGCCAGTACGGCGCGGGCACCGTGATCGTGTGGGACCGAGGCGTGTGGCTGCCGATCGGCGACCCCGAGGCCGGCTATCGCGCAGGCAAGCTGAAGTTCGAACTGCGCGGCGAAAAACTCCACGGACATTGGACCCTGGTTCGCATGCGCGGCCGTGGCGACGAGAAGCAGGAGCCCTGGCTGCTGATCAAGGAACGCGACGACCAGGCGCGGCCGGCGGCGAGCTTCAGCGTGGTCGAGGCCCAGCCCGACAGCGTGTTGCAAAACAAGAAGAAGAACAAGATGCCCTCACACCCTCATAACGCCGATCTTCCACTGACCCTGGCGCCCCAGCTGGCCACCTTGGTGGACAAGATTCCCGAAGGCGACGACTGGCTGTGGGAACTGAAGTTCGACGGCTATCGCCTGATGGCCCGCGTCGACGATGACGGCGAGCCGCGCCTGTTCACGCGCAACGGCCACGACTGGACGAGCAAGCTCAAGAGCCTGGCCCATGAGATCGCCGCGCTGAAGCTGAGCGGCGGCGCCTGGCTCGACGGCGAGATCGTCGTGCTCGGCCCCAAGGGCGTTCCCGATTTCCAGGCCCTGCAAAACGCTTTCGACAACGCGAAGACGGACGGCATCGTCTATTACCTGTTCGACCTGCCGTTTCACGCTCGCGAGGACCTGCGCCAGCTTCCCTTGCGCGAGCGTCGCGCCCGGCTTCGCGCACTGCTCGGCAAGCAATCCTCCCAGCAACGGCTTCGCTTCAGCGAGGACTTTCCGGTAACGCCCGCCGATCTCCTGCATTCCGCTTGCGAGCTGCGCATGGAAGGCCTGATCGGCAAGCGCGCGGACTCGCACTATGTGTCGCGCCGGTCCTCAGACTGGATCAAGCTCAAGTGCACGCAGCGCCAGGAGTTCGTGATCGCTGGCTACACCGACCCGCGCGGCAGCCGCAAAGGCTTTGGCGCCCTGCTGCTGGCCGTGCACGACAAGGCGGGCGAGCTGCGCTATGCGGGCAATGTCGGCACCGGTTTCAGCGAGTCGCTGCTGCGTTCGATTGCCGAGAAGCTGGGCAAGCTGGCCGCAGCGCGCTCGCCGCTCAATGCCGAGGACACGCGCGCCGCCGGCGATGTGCATTGGGTGCGGCCCAAGCTCGTGGCCGAGGTTTCGTTCAGCGAATGGACGAAGGAGGGCCGCGTGCGCCATGCGGTCTTCCACGGCCTGCGCGGCGACAAGCCGGCCGAAGGCGTCGGCGTGGAACAAGCAGCCGCCGCGCCCATCAAGACCAAGAAGCTGCCGGCCAAGCTCAAGCTCACGCACCCGGAACGCGTCATCGATGCCGGCACGGGCATCACCAAGCTCGAGCTGGCCGAGTACTACGCGGGCGTGGCCAAGCTGATGCTGCCGCACCTGAAGGATCGGCCGGTGTCGCTGGTGCGCGCGCCCGAAGGCATCGACAAGGGCGAGCTGTTTTTCCAGAAGCATGCCGAGAGCCTGAAGGTGCCGGGGCTGACCCTGCTCGACCCCCAGCTCGACCCCGGCCACGCGCCGCTGCTGGGCATCGACAGCAGCGGTGCGCTGCTCGGCGCAGTGCAGATGAACGTGATCGAGTTCCACACCTGGAATGCACGCACGGCCAAGATCGATCAGCCGGACCGGATGATTTTCGACCTCGACCCTGGCGAAGGCGTGGCCTGGGCGCAGGTGCAGGAAGGCGCACTGCTGATGAAGACGCTGCTCGAAGAGCTCTCGCTCGTCGGCTTCCTGAAGACCAGCGGCGGCAAGGGCCTGCACATCGTCGTGCCCTTCCGGCCCAGCCTCGATTGGGCGGCGACCAAGGGCTTGTCGCAGGCCATGGTCCAGCATCTGGCCGCCACCGTGCCGCAGCGCTTCGTGGCCAAGAGCGGGCCGAAGAACCGCGTCGGCAAGATCTTTGTGGACTACTTGCGCAACGGCCGCGGCGCGACGACCGCTTCGGCCTGGTCGGCGCGGGCCCGGCCGGGCATGGGCGTTTCGGTGCCGGTGGACTGGCGCGAGTTGCCAGACCTAGGCGGCGGCGCGCACTGGACGATTCGCAACGCGGCCGAGCGCTTCGCCCTGAAAGACGCCTGGCATGGCATGTCTGCGGCGGGGCGGCAAAGCCTGAAGACGGCGATGCGCGTGCTCGATTTCGTGCCGGCCTGATGGATTGCCTGATAGACCCGATCAACCGGAGAAGACCATGAGCAAGAGCCCCACCCAGCAGCCCGCACCCGCAAGCTCATCCACGAAACAGAGCAAGCCCGACAAGAGCCGGGAACTGCCCGAATCTGCCGACAACCCGGCTGAAACCGAGGGCGGCGTGCGCAGCCCGCTGGATGGGAAATTCGAGGCCGATCATCGTCCGTCACGGTAGGAGATACTTTGGCCTAACTCCGGGCCTCGACTGACAGTAGATGAAACAGGACAACGTACTGTCCCTTCTTCAAAGCGAGGAACGTTTTCGTCTGCTCGTGGCGAGCGTGCGCGACTACGCGATTTTCATGCTCGACACCGAAGGCCATGTGCTGAGCTGGAACGCCGGCGCCGAGCGCTTCAAGGGCTACAAGGCCGCCGAGATCATCGGCTGCCATTTCTCGCGCTTCTATCCGGCCGAAGCACTCGCGCGCGGCCTGCCGCAGCACGAGCTGGACGTGGCGCGCGAAGTGGGCTCCTTCGAGGACGAAGGCTGCCGCGTGCGCAAGGACGGCTCGCTGTTCTGGGCCAACGTCGTCATCACGGCGATGCGCGACGAGAGCGGCAAGCTGGTCGCCTACTCCAAGGTCACGCGCGACCTCACGCAGCGCCGTCATCACGAGGAAGCGCTGCGCCAGAGCGAGGAACGCTTTCGCCTGCTGGTGGAAGGCGTGACCGGCTATGCCATCTTCATGCTCAACGTGAACGGCCAGGTCGAAACCTGGAACGAGGGCGCGCAGCGTATCAAGGGCTACGCCGCCGACGACATCGTCGGCAAGCACTTCTCGATCTTCTATCCGCAAGAGGCCAAGGACAGCGGCTGGCCCGAGCACGAGCTCCAGGTCGCTTCGGAGCGAGGCAGCTTCGTGGACATCGGCTGGCGGCTGCGCAAGGACGGCAGGCGCTTCTGGGCCAATGTGACCATCACTGCGCTGCGCGACGAGAACCAGCGCCTGCTCGGTTTTGCCAAGCTCACGCGCGACCTGACCGAGAGCAAGCGCATGGAAGCCATCGAGATGGCGAGCGAAGAGCGCGAGCAGATCCTCGGCGCCGAGCGCGACGCGCGCATGTCGGCCCAGCGCGCCGCGCGGGTGAAAGACGAATTCCTGGCCACGCTCTCGCACGAGCTGCGCACGCCGCTGAACGCCATCCTTGGCTGGACCCAGCTTGCGCTCAAGAAGCCGGCGTCCGACAAGCTCGACCTGGCCCGCGCGTTCGAGGTGATCGACCGCAACGCCCGCGCGCAGGCACAGCTGATAGACGACCTGCTCGACCTCAGCCGCATCACCACGGGCAAGATCCGGCTCGATCTTCAGCCGGTCTCGGTGCGCGACATCGTGCTGGCGGCGCTGGAGTCGGCCGGGCCGATGGCCGAGGCGAAGGAGATCGCGCTGAGCAGCGTGCTGGACAGCGGCAACACCACGATCAATGCGGACAGCGGACGGCTGCAGCAGGTGGTGTGGAACCTGCTGACCAACGCGATCAAGTTCACGCCCAAGGGTGGCGAGATCCGCGTGCGACTGCAGCGCGTGGGCGATTTTTTCATCGAGCTGCGCGTCACCGACACCGGCATCGGCATGCCCGCCAGCTTCCTGCCCTATGTGTTCGACCGCTTCTCGCAGCGCGACAGCTCCTCCACGCGCGCTTACGGCGGCCTGGGTCTGGGCCTGGCGATCTCGCGGCAGTTGGTCGAATTGCACGGTGGATCGATCCGCGTGACGAGCCCTGGCGAAGGGCAAGGCAGCAGCTTCTTCGTCGAGCTGCCGATCTCGTCTGCGCAGATCGAGGACGGACTGGCGCACGATTCGCACGGGGCCGAGCATCGGCCGGCGGAGATGGCGAATCTTCCGAAGCTGGACGGTGTTCACGTCTTCGTCGTCGACGACGAGGCCGATGGGCGCGACCTGCTCAAGCGCCTGCTCGAAGACCAGGGCGCGACGGTGGCGAGCTTCGGCTCGGCCGAGGAAGCGCTGGCGGCACTGAAGACTTCGCGGGCCGCCGTGATCGTCAGCGACGTGGGCATGCCGGGCATGGACGGCTACCAGATGATCCGCTCGCTGCGGGCCAGCGAGCCGCGCGAGGCCCGCATCCCGGCCCTGGCGCTGACCGCCTTCGCACGCGCCGAGGACCGCAAGCGCGCCTTGCTGGCGGGCTTCCAGGCCCATCTGGCCAAGCCGTTTGACGTGACCGAACTGATGCTGCTGATCGCCAACCTCGCTGGCCGATAGGTCGACCTGGCCGACACTCTTGAAGAGATAGATTGAAAGAAAGAAAAGAACGTGAAAGCCGATGAAGTCAGGGTGATGGTGGTGGACGACGTGGCCGATTCGGCCGACGTGCTGGCGCTCGTGCTGGAGATGGACGGCTACACCGTGAAGGCCGTCAACAGCGCGGAAAGCGCGCTCGAGATCGTCGAGGAATTCGAACCGCTGTGCGTGCTGCTGGACATCAACATGCCCGGCATCGGCGGCCACGGCCTGGCGGAGCAGCTGCGCTCGCTGTATGGCGGCGGCATCGTGCTGATCGCGGTCACGGGCGAGGGCCGCCTCGATGACCGGATCTCGGAAAGCTTCGCGCGCTTCGACCATTACCTGCGCAAGCCGGTGGATCTGGCCTTGCTGAAAAAGGTGCTGCCGCCGGTGGGCTCAGCGAGCTAGTTCCAGGCGCACAAAAAAGAGGCCGCATCAGCGGCCTCTTTTCATTTGCACAAAGTGTGCGACGCGGAATTACTTGCTCGGCGCAACGCTCAGGCCGCTGCCGTCCACCTTCTTCACGCCCTTGACCTTCTCGGCCAGCAGCTTCACTTTTTCGACTGCATCTGCATTGCCGAGCTTGCCCGACAGCATGACGACGCCGTTCATGGTCTTGACGCTGACGTCGAAGCCCTGCGCCAAGTTGCTCGACATGATCTCGGACTTGACCTTGGTGGTGATCCAGCTGTCCGAAGCCACGCGCTCGGTTTCCTTCACGGGTGCCGGGGTGTCGGCGGCGAGGGCATGCGGCACGACAGCGGCGATGGCGCCCAGCATCGAAGCCTGGGCCAGCAGCTTGTAGAACTTGGTGCTCGTAGAGTTTTTCATCATGATCTTGGACCTTTCAGTTTGAGGTTTCTTGCTTCAACAACGAGCCAAGGATGCGCGCGTCCTACACGCGCGTCTGTGCGCTGGTTCACATTGCCCGCGAGGTCGATTCAGTGGGCTCCGCAATGGCCTTGTCCACGATGCCCTGGGCCTGCTCGAGGATGGCCGCCAGGTGCTGCTTGTCCAGATAGCTCTCCGCGTAGATCTTGTAGATGTCCTCGGTGCCTGAAGGCCGCGCGGCGAACCAGCCGTTCTCGGTCGTGACCTTCAGGCCGCCGATCGGTGCGCGGTTGCCGGGGGCCTGGTCGAACATGGCCGTGATCTTCTCGCCGGCCAGTTCGCGCACGGTGATCTGCGTGGGGTTCAAGGCGGCGAGCCGTTTCTTCTGCAGGGCCGTGGCGGGCGCCTCCACGCGATCGGTGATCGGCCGGCCGAGCTCGGCGGTCAGCAAGTCATAGAGCTCGGCTGGATTCTTGCCGCTGCGCGCCGTCATCTCGGCGGACAGCAGCGCGGGCACGAGGCCGTCCTTGTCGGTCGTCCAGACCTGGCCGTTGCGGCGCAGAAAACTGGCACCGGCGCTCTCCTCGCCGCCAAAGCCGAGCGAGCCGTCGAACAGCCCGGCCGCAAACCACTTGAAGCCGGCCGGCACTTCATAGAGGTTGCGGCCCAGCTTCTTGGCCACGCGGTCGATCAGGCTGGTGCTGACCACCGTCTTGCCGACCGCTGCGTTCGCGCTCCAGTCGGGCCGGTGCTTGAACAGATAGGCAATCGCGATCGCAAGGTAATCGTTCGAGGGCATCAGGCCTTGCGTGGGCGTGACGATGCCGTGGCGGTCGTGGTCGGTATCGCAGGCAAACGCAATGTCGAATTCGCTCTTCATGCCTTCGAGCCGGCGCATCGCGTAAGACGAGGACGGATCCATGCGGATCTTGCCGTCCCAGTCCAGCGTCATGAAGGCAAACGTCGGGTCGATCTCTTCGCTGATAACGGTCAGGTTCAGCTGATAGCGCTCGGCGATGCGCGCCCAGTAGTGCACGCCCGCGCCGCCGAGCGGATCCACGCCCATGCGCAGCTTGGCGTCTCGGATGACGTCGAAGTCGATCACCTGGCTCAGCTCGGCCACATAGGCCGAGAGGTAGTCGAAGCGGTGCGTGGTGACGGCCTGCAGCGCCTGCTCCAGCGCCATGCGCTTGACGCCGACCATCGAGGCCTCGATCAGCGCATTGGCCGCGGCCTGGATGCCATCGGTGATGTCGGCGCCAGCCGGGCCGCCGTTGGGCGGGTTGTATTTGAAGCCGCCGTTGTCGGGCGGGTTGTGCGAGGGCGTGACGACGATGCCGTCGGCAAAGCCCGATGTGCGGCCGCGGTTGTAGTTGATGATGGCCAGCGAGACGGCCGGCGTCGGCGTGACTTCATCGTCCTTGGCCAGCATCACCTCCACGCCGTTGGCGGCCAGCACCTCCAGCGCGCTGTTGCAGGCCGGCTGCGACAGCGCATGCGTGTCCACGCCCATGAACAGCGGGCCCGTGATGCCCTGCGCGTGGCGGTACTGGCAGATCGCCTGCGTGATGGCGAGCACATGGGTCTCGTTGAAGGACAGATCGGCCGGCGTGCCGCGATGGCCCGAGGTGCCAAAGCTGACGCGCTGCGCGGGCACGCTCGGGTCGGGCTGGCCGAGGTAGTAGCTGCTGACGAGGCGCGACACATCCACCAGGCAATCGGGCGGCGGCGCCTGGCCGGCAAGCTGGCTGATCGTCTGTCGTCCATCACCGCTCATGCAGTCGCTCCCGTCAGCACCTTGCTCTTGTCTTCGATGCGGCACAGCAGCCCGTGCCAGGACTTGGCAAAGGCTTCCACGCCTTCGCGCTGCAGGCGGCCGGCCAGCGTGCGCGCGTTGACGCCGGCGCGCTCGATATCGGCCAGCACGGCCTCGCCGGCGCTGTCGTCGTCCTCGGGCAGGGGCGTGCCCATGCGGCGGCTCTCGGCCAGCGCGCGCAGCGTCTTTTCGGGCAGGGTGTTGATGGTGTCGGGCGCCACCAGCGCGTCGGCATACAGGGTCTCGGGCACAGAAGGATCCTTGGTGCCGGTGCTGGCCCAGAGCAGGCGCTGCGGCCTGGCGCCGGCCTCTTCCAGGCGGCGCCAGCGCAGCGAGGCCAGCAGATCGCGGTAGGCCTTGTAGCTGCGCGTGGCCATCGCAATGCCGAGGCGGTTGTTCAGCTCCGCGGGCACCTTGTCTTTCACCGCAGCATCCCAGCGGCTGACGAAGAGCGAGGCGACCGAGGCGACGTCAGCGTCCAGGCCCGCCATCAGGCGGCGCTCGATGCCGCGCAGATAGGCCTCGGCCGCGGCCAGGTATTGCTCGGTCGAAAACAGCAGCGTCACGTTGACGGGCACGCCGTTGAAGATCGATTGCTCGATGGCCTCGATGCCCGCATGCGTGCCCGGAATCTTGATGAAGAAATTGGGCCGCGCCGCGGTTTCGTACAGGCGCGTGGCGGCCTGGATGGTGCCCTTGCTGTCGTGCGCCAGCAGGGGCGAAACCTCGAGCGAAACCCAGCCGTCCACGCCGCGGCTGGCCGTGAAGATCGGCCGCAGCAGGTCGGCGGCGGCGCGCAGGTCCGACATCGCCAGGGCCGAGAGGATGTTGTCGGCCGTCATGCCCAGGCTGGCCAGCCGCGCGATGGTGTCGTCGTAGTCGCTGCCCTCGCCGATGGCCTTCTCGAAGATGGTCGGGTTCGAGGTCAGGCCGGTCACCGACCATTCGTTGATATAGCGCGCAAGCGTGCCTCTTGTCAGCATGCCGCGGCTGATGTTGTCGACCCAGAGCCGTTGGCCGAGCTCATGCAGTTGTCGGGGGGTGGTGGAGTTCATGGCGTGTTTCCTCCGGGTTCTTCAGGCCGCGCGGGCCTCGGTTGGTGTCTGCAGGCCGAGCGACGCGACATCGAAGTCGGCCAGCTCGCCGATGTTCTCGATCGTGATGTCGGCCCGCGGTTGGATGAAGTCCGTTTCGGCGGCCGTGGCGTAATGGCCCTGGCGCACGAAGATGGTGGTCAGGCGCTTGCCCCATTGCGCCTTCATGGCGCTGAGGATGCGCAGCTTGTCGTCCACCATCACGTAGTGCTGCGCCGGGTAGTGGCGCTGAACCGCGTCCAGCGTGCGCTCCTTGTGCACGGCGATCAGCACGCGGCCGTCGACGGCATTCCACAGGCCCGAGCGCTGCACCTTGTGCGGCTGGAACACCACGTCGCCATCGGTCAGCAGCACCGTCGTGCCGAGCTGGCCGAGATGGCCGAGCGCCTTCAGCGCATGCGGATACAGGCGATCGGCAAACGGATAGTCGAGCAGGAAGCCTGAGGTCTGCAGCAGCTTGTGCTCGTCCCAGTCACTCAAGCCCCCTTCGAGGCGCAGGCGCTGCAGCGCGCCGAGATAGTCCACATAGCCCAGCTCTTCGCGCAGCGCTTCGAACAGCGCCCAGTAGCGCGCCGCAACCCGCGCGCCAAAGGAAGTTTCCAATTCGCAGTGGAGGTCGGCCACGATGCGGTCGTTGTCGAGCAAGGTGTTGTCCACGTCGACGAAGAAGACGACGCCCTCGTTGCTGCTCGTCATGGCGCGTCCTCCTTCGGTTTTTCGACGTGGCCGCCAAAGCCATGACGCATGGCGGACAGCAGCTGGTTGGAAAATTGCCCCTCGCCGCGCGAGGAGAAGCGCGCGTACAGCGCGGCGCTGAGCACCGGCGCCGGCACGCCCTCGTCGATCGCGGCCTCCAGCGTCCAGCGGCCTTCGCCGGAGTCGGACACGCGGCCGTTGAAGCCTTCGAGCTGCGGGTTCTTGTGCAGGGCGCTGGCGCTGAGGTCCAGCAGCCAGGAGCCGATCACGCTGCCGCGGCGCCAGAGCTCGGTGATCTCGGGCAAATCGAGCGTGTAGCGATAGAACTCGGGGTCGCGCAGCGGCGTGGTCTCGGCGTCGATCACCTGCTTCTTCAAGCCGACATCGGCCTTGTGCAGGATGGCCAGGCCTTCGGCGTAAGCCGCCATCAGGCCGTACTCGATGCCGTTGTGCACCATCTTCACGAAGTGCCCCGCGCCGGCCGGGCCGCAGTGCAGATAACCCTGTTCGGCCGCGCCTGGGGCACCACTGCGGCCAGGCGTTCGCGTGGCGCCCTCCACGCCCGGCGCCAGTGCGCTGAATATAGGGGTTAGGTACTCGACGATGTCGGCCTCGCCGCCGATCATCAGGCAGTAGCCGCGGCCTTCGCCGAACACGCCGCCGCTGGTGCCCACATCCACATGGTGCAGGCCTGAAGCCTTCAGTTCGCCCGATCGGCGCACGTCGTCGCGGTAGTGGGAATTGCCGCCGTCGATGACGATATCGCCGGGCTGCAGCAGTGGTGTCAGCTCGGCCAGCGCACTGTCGACGATGGCGGCGGGCACCATCAGCCAGATCACGCGCGGCGTTACCAATTGATGCACCATTTCTGCCAGCGTCGCCGCACCGCTGGCGCCCTCGGCCACGAGGGTCGAAACGGCTTCAGGCAGATGGTCGTGAACGACGCAGGCATGCCCCTTGCCGATGAGGCGTCGCACCATGCTCGCTCCCATGCGGCCGAGTCCGATCATTCCGATTTGCATTGTTCAGTGCTCCATCAAGTTGGGTCCACGTTGCCTGCAAGGAAAGACACGGTCTGTGCGGCAGACCACAGACCCGGCCGGCGAGAGAGTGCAGAGTGTTCTACAACGCAAAGGAGTCAGCAATGCGAGCGCAGTCCTCTTCATCCTTCATGCCGATCGTCGTCAACGTCGAGGAGCCTTTCCAGCAATTCCAGGAGTTCAGGGAATCCTTCGACGAGCCCTTCGACCTGGATAGCGAATGTGACGCCTATGTGCGAGACGTGGCGCAATTCACTTTGCAAAGATTGAGGCAACACCTCGACCACGCTGAACAAGGCGAAATCTCATTCGTGGATCCTGATGATGCGGACAAAGCAGCATGAGCCGTCAGCCCGGTCAACTTGATCTGCAATGCATCAACACGCTGCGCTTCCTGTCCGTGGACATGGTGCAGCAGGCCAACAGCGGCCATCCAGGCCTGCCCCTGGGCGCAGCGACCCTCGCCTACGCGCTGTGGATGCGCCATCTGAAGCACCACCCGCTCAAGCCCGACTGGCCCGACCGCGACCGCTTCGTGCTCTCGGCCGGCCACGGCTCGGCACTTCTTTACAGCCTTCTTTACCTGAGCGGCTATGACCTGCCGCTGGATGAACTGAAGCGCTTCCGCCAACTGGGCAGCAAGACGCCGGGCCATCCCGAGCGCGGCCTGACGCCGGGCGTGGAAGTGTCCACCGGCCCGCTCGGCCAGGGCCTGGCCAACGCTGTGGGCATGGCGATTGCGGAAGCCCATCTGGCCGCGCGTTATGCACGCGACGGGCACACGCCGGTGGACCATCGCACCTGGGCGCTCGTGGGCGATGGCGACCTGATGGAAGGCGTGGCCGCGGAAGCCGCCTCGCTGGCCGGCCATCTGAAGCTGGGCAAGCTCGTGGTGCTGTATGACGACAACCACGTCACCTTGTCGGCAGGCACCGCGATTGCGTTCACCGAATCCACCGCGCTGCGCTTCAAGGCCTACGGCTGGCAGACGCTGGTGGTGGAAGACGGCAACGATCTCGACGCCGTGGACGCCGCCTTGATTGCCGCGCGCGCCGACAACACGCGCCCCACGCTGATCCTCGTGCGCACCCACATCGGCTTCGGCTCGCCCGAGCAGGACAGCTTCAAGGCCCACGGCGCGCCGCTGGGGCCCGAGGGCGTGCAAAGCACCAAGCAGGCGCTGGGCTGGCCGCTAACGCCCACCTTCGACGTACCCGGCGCCGCGCTGGCGCACTTCCGCAATGCCTTGGCGCACGGCGAGCTGCTGGAGTCCGACTGGCAGAGACGGACCAGCGCTTATGCCGAAGCGCATCCGGACCTGGCGCTTGAATTGCAATCGCGCCTGCGCGGCGAACTGCCTGCGGGCTGGGACGCCGACATCCCCACTTTCCCGGCCGACGCAACAAAGGACAGCAAGGGCATGTCCACGCGCGCAGCCGGCGGCAAGGTGATGAACGCGATCGCCGCCAAGCTGCCCGCGCTCTTCGGCGGTTCGGCCGACCTGGACACGTCCACCTACACGGCCTTGAAGTCGCTGGGCGATTTCAACCCGGCGCGCCGTTCTGGCCAGGACGTGCAAGGCAGCGACGGCGGCGGCTGGAGTTATGCCGGCCGCAACCTGCACTTCGGCGTGCGCGAACACGCCATGGGCGCCATCGTCAACGGCCTGGCCGCGCACGGCGGCATGCTGCCTTTCGGCGCCACCTTCCTCGTGTTTTCGGACTACATGCGCCCGCCGATCCGCCTCGCCGCGCTGATGGGCCTGCACGTGATCCACGTCTTCACGCACGACAGCATCGCCGTGGGCGAAGACGGGCCCACGCACCAGCCGGTGGAACAACTGGCCAGCTTGCGCGCCATTCCGCATCTCACCGTGATTCGCCCTGGCGACGCCAACGAAACCGCCGAGGCCTGGCGCGTGGCCGTGCAAACGCGCGACAGCCCCGTGCTGCTGCTGCTGAGCCGCCAGGACCTGCCCGTGATCGACCGCAGCAACGGCAGCCGCTACGCCAGCGCCGAAGGCCTGCGCCGCGGCGCCTACGTCGTGTCCGACGATGCCGCCACGCCGGAGTTGATCCTGATCGCCAGCGGCTCCGAACTCTCGCTGATCCTGGCGGCAGCCGAACGCCTGCGCGCCGACGGCCACGCCGTGCGCTGCGTCTCGATGCCCAGCTGGGATCTGTTCGAGGCCCAGGATGCCGCCTACCGCGACTCGGTCCTG
>FSVW01004068.1_pt1 | contig 12960 bp, 13 predicted proteins | sample 1637551 | NCBI WGS metagenome assembly FSVW01 (sample SAMEA3914814, study PRJEB12502) | metagenome | biome: forest; material: soil | place: USA | collected 2011-09-16 | depth 0.1 m | reverse complement strand
TCGACGTGGTGATGGAGTCCGAGGATGCCGGCCTCAAGCTCGTGCGCTACATCCGAGACGACCTCGGCATCAGCTCGCTGCGCATCGTGCTGCGCACCGGCTGCCTGCAACATAAGCCCATGCTGGAGTTGGGCCACAGCGATTTCAGCATGTGCGTGAACATCTCGCTGGCGCAATTCCGGCATCCGCTCGGTCAGCGTGGCGCTACGGGACACCGGTGTCGATGGCAAGAACCTGGAACTGGAGATCACCGAGTCGATGGCGATGGAAGACACCGAGCTGGTCCTGCACCTGCTGGTCGACATCAAGCGCCTGGGTGCCACGGTCGCGATCGACGACTTCAGCACCGGCTTCTCCTCGCTCTCGCACCTGCGCCAGCTTGATATCGAGCGCCTCAAGATCGACCGCGCCTTCGTGCGCAAAGCGCAGAGCTCGACCGCCGGTTCCACCATCGCCCAGATGGTCATCAACCTCGGCCGCGGCCTGGGCTGCGCGTGATTGCGGAAGGCGTCGAGACCGAGGACCAGCGCCTGCAATTGCTGACGCTGGGCTGCCACGAAGGCCAGGGTTATCCGTTCGCCCGCCAGATGCAGGCCGACCAGCTGGAGCGGTGGATGGAGACTGGCCTGGGTTCGGGAAACGACTGAATTCCGCACGGCGCGGCTGCGCCACAATCCCCTGACAAAACCCATCAGGAGACACGGATGACAGCCTCTGCAAAGATTCTCGTCGCCCAGGGCGGCGGCCCCACCGCAGTGATCAACCAGTCGCTCGCCGGGGTCGTGCTCGAAGCCCGGCGGCACGCGGTGGTCACACATATCTACGGCGCCCGCCACGGCGTGCGCGGCATCGTCAATGAAGACCTGCTGGACCTGACGCAGGAGACCACGGCCAACCTCGAGAGAGTGGCCGCCACGCCAGCTGCCGCGCTCGGCTCCACCCGTGACAAGCCCGATGCCGACTACTGCCGCAGGATCTTCAACACGCTGCAGGCGCACGACATCACGCACTTCTTCTACATCGGCGGCAACGACTCGTCGGACACGGTCCGCATCGTCGCCGAGCACGCGGAAAAGGCGAGTTATGCGCTGCGCTGCATCCACATCCCGAAGACCATCGACAACGACCTCGTCGAGAACGACCACACGCCCGGCTACCCTTCGGCGGCCCGCTTCGTGGCGCAGGCCTTTGCCGGCGCCAACCTCGACAACCGCGCGCTGCCCGGTGTCTACGTCGGCGTCGTGATGGGCCGGCATGCAGGCTTCCTGACCGCCGCTGCGGCCATGGCGCAGGTGCTGCCCGACGATGGCCCGCATCTGGTCTACCTGCCCGAGCGCGTGTTCGAGCTGAAGCAGTTTCTGGCCGACGTGAAGCGGGTCCACACGCAATACGGTCGCTGCGTGATCGCCGTCTCCGAAGGCATCCATGATGCCTCCGGCAAGTCCATCATCGAGCAGCTGGCCAAGCAGGTCGAACGCGATGCCCACGGCAATGTGCAGCTCTCCGGCACCGGCGCGCTGGCCGACCTTCTCTGCGAGGAGATCAAGGAAAAGCTCGGTATCAAGCGCGTGCGCGGTGACACTTTCGGCTACCTGCAGCGCAGCTTCTCCGGCTGCGTATCCGAGGTCGACCAGCGCGAGGCGCGCGAGGTCGGCGAGCGGGCCGTGCAATTCGCGCTGCAGGGCGATCGCGACGGCTCGGTCGCCATCAAGCGCAGCGGCCAGTACGCGGTCGACTACCAGTTGGTGCCGCTGGCCGCAGTGGCCGGCAAGACACGCGTGATGGAGGACGAATTCATCACCACGGAAGGCACCGGCGTCACCGATGCGTTCCGGCGTTATCTGCAGCCGCTGCTGGGTGCTGCGCTGCCCGATGCCGCGCGGCTGCGCGCAGGTGCTGTGCCCAAGCTGCTGAACCGGGAGTGAGGAGGCAGAGCGATGAACAGCATGATCGAGTTCCAACGCCCGGACGGCAAGACCAGCGCGGGCTTCATCGCGGTGCCTGACGATGCGCCACCGGCCACGCGGCCCGGCGTCATCCTGATCCAGGAATGGTGGGGCCTGAAGCCGCACATCCTCGACATCGCCGGCCGCTTCGCCACCACTGGCTAAACGACCCTGGCGCCCGACCTGTTCCGCGGCCACATCGCCAGCGACGCCGACGAGGCCAGCCACCTGATGAGCGGCCTGGACTTCGTCGACACCTGCGACCAGAACCTCGCCGGCGCGCTGCACTACCTGCAACAGCGCCAGCGCTGCACGCGCATCGGCGTGGTCGGCTTCTGCATGGGCGGCGCGCTGACCATCGCCGCCGCCGCGTGCCTGCCCGGCCTGGCCGCGGCCAGCTGCTTCTACGGCATCCCGCCGGCGGAACTCGCTGATCCCGTGCGCATCACGATTCTGCTACAGGGCCACTTCGCGGATCTCAATGACTGGTGCACACCCGACAAGGTCGACGCGCTGCAGGTCGCGCTGACAGGACCCGCTGAGATTCACCGTTATCACGCGCAGCACGCCTTCTTCAACGATAGCCGGCCCGAGGTCTACGACGCTGCGGCACCGGCCAAGGCCTGGGAGCGCACGCTTGCCTTCTTCGACGCGCAGCTGAAGCTGTTGAAGCCGGCGATGTAAACAAGTTCGATGGCGGCCGGCCGGGCACTCGGCTTGCCATTCCCCGGAGTCCAGCACTCCGGGAGAAGCAGCGATGCCGACCGTCAGCGACCACCTGCTCCAGCGCCTGCGAGCCTGGGGCGTCCAGCGCATCTACGGCTATCCCGGCGACGGCATCAACGGCCTGATGGGCGCGATGCAGCGCCAGTCGAAGGCCGACGACGGCGGCATCGAATTCATCCAGGCGCGGCACGAGGAACTGGCCGCTTTCATGGCCTGCGCCCACGCCAAGTTCAGCGGCGAGGTCGGCGTCTGCATGGCGACCTCCGGCCCCGGCGCCATCCACTTGCTGAACGGCCTCTACGACGCCAAGGCCGACCACCAGCCGCTCGTCGCCATCATCGGCCAGCAGGCGCGCGCGGGCCTGGGCGGCGACTTCCAGCAGGAGGTCGACCTGCACACGCTGTTTAAGGACGTGGCCGGCGCCTATGTGCAGACGGTGATGGTGCCGGAGCAGCTGCGCCATGTGATCGACCGCGCGATGCGCATCGCGCGCGACCAGCGCGCCGTCAGCTGCGTGATCGTGCCGCTGGACGTGCAGGCACTCGACGCCGTGACCGAGCCGCCGCGAGAGCATGGCACCGTGCACAGCGGCATCGGCATAACCTCGATTTCAAGCGTACCCGGCGCGGACGATCTGCAGCGCGCCGCCGAGGTCCTTAACGCCGGCAAGAAGGTCGCGATGCTCGTTGGCGCCGGCGCGCTGAACGCCAGCGCCGAGGTGATCCAGATGACCGAGCTGCTCGGCGCTGGCGTGGCCAAGGCGCTGCTCGGCAAGATGGTCGTGCCCGACGATCTGCCCTTCGTCACCGGCTCGATCGGCCTGCTCGGTACCGAGCCGAGCTGGACGATGATGAACGATTGCGACACCCTGCTGATGATCGGCTCCAGCTTCCCCTACGGCGAATACCTGCCCAAGGAAGGTCAGGCGCGCGGCGTGCAGATCGACCTTGACCCGGCGCGGCTGGGTCTGCGCTATCCAATGGAAGTGAACCTCGCCGGCGATGCCGCTCAGACCTTGCGCGCGCTGATCCCGCTGTTGCGCGAGAAGAAGGATCGCAAGTGGCGCGGGCAGATCGAAGCCGGCGTAGCGCGATGGTGGCGCGTGCTCGAAACACGCGCGATGAACGAGCCCGCGGGCGGCCAGCGGATGAACCCGCAGCGCGTCTTCTGGGAGCTGTCTCCGCGCCTGCCTGCCGACAGCATCGTCACCTGCGATTCCGGCACTTCGGCCTCCTGGTACGCGCGCGACCTGAAGGCACAGCGCGGCATGATGGGCTCGGTCTCCGGCGGCCTCGCCAGCATGGGCTGCGCGATACCCTATGCGATTGCCGCAAAGTTTGCGCACCCGGCGCGGCCGGTCATCGCACTGCTCGGCGATGGCGCCATGCAGATGATCGGCATCAATGCGCTGGTCACGCTCGCGCAGCATTGGCGTCAGTGGGCCGACCCGCGGCTGCTTGTGATGGTGCTGGACAACGGCGACCTCAACATGGTCACTTGGGAGCAGCGCGCGATGTCCGGCGACCCGAAGTTCGAGACTTCGCAAGACCTGCCGCCGTTCGCCTATGCCGACTACGCACGCATGCTCGGTCTCAACGGCGTCCGCATCGACAAGGCCGCCGACATCGCGCCGGCCTGGGACGCTGCACTGGCCGCCGACCGGCCGACTTTGCTGCAGATGGTCGTCGACCCGAACGTGCCGCCGGTGCCGCCGCATGTGCCGGCCGCGCAGATGCTGCACTACCTGAAGGCGATGCTGCACGGCGATCCGCAGGCGCGCGAGGTGATCGCAGACTCGGCCCGCGAATGGTGGGCAAACGTCAAGCCGAATTGACCTTGTAGGCCGCAACCTACGCTCCGACGTGGCTGCCACCGACAGCCGCTGCCGCCGTCCGGCGCGAGCATCGCCGCTGGACATAACGCCGAATCCCGACAGCATCTCCAGCCGGAGCCTCCCAGCCCACCATGCCACAAACTTTCACGCCGGGAATGGTGCTGGGAGCCAAGCTCGTGGTAATGGCGATCGGCGCCGTGGTGATTCTGGTGGTGATCGTAGCCGCGGCCTGGTCACCGATCGGCGCGGCCGCCGTCGACGAGATCAAGTCGCAGCCGATCCCGTTCAGCCACAAGCACCACGTCGGCGATGTCGGGCTCGATTGCCGCTTCTGCCATGCCACCGTCGAGACCCAGGCCACGCCCGGCATGCCGTCGGCCCAGCTCTGCCTGGGCTGCCACTCGCAGCTCTTCGCCGACCAGGCGCTGTTCGCGCCGCTGCACCGCGCGGTCGAGCGGCATCAGCCTATCGAATGGACGCAGCTGCACCGCCTGCCCGACTACGTCTACTTCGACCACAGCGTGCACTTGGCCAAGGGCGTAGCCTGCATCGAATGCCATGGCCGCGTCGACCAGATGTCGTTGATGCGCCGGCCGCAGGAGCTGACGATGAAATGGTGCTTCGCCTGCCACCAGGATCCGGCCCCGCACCTGCGTTTTGGCGACGATGTCTTCGGCATGCCGCCGCACGAGATCAGCGATGCGCAAGCCGCCACCTTGAACCGCTTCATGCGGCAGCTGGAAAGCCGCCAGCGAATGACCGACTGCTCGACCTGCCACCGCTGAGCAAATCAGTTATGCCGACTCACCACCATCCCCGCATCCCGATCATCGAGACTCCCGATGACGCGGCCCAGCCGACGCGCCGCAGCCTGCTGCAATGGCTGGCCGCCTCGATGGCGCTGGCCGCCAGCGGCTGCACGAAGCTGCCGGCGGCGCGCATCTACAGCTTCGCGCAAATGCCCGAGATCGAGGCGCACGGCGTGCCGCAGTTCTATGCCAGCGCCTGCACGCGGCAGGGCCATGCGCAGGGCGTGCTGATCGGCACACAGCAGGGCCGGCCGGTCAAGGTCGAGGGCAATCCGCAGCACCCGGCCAGCCTCGGCGGCACCAGCGTGTTCGAGCAGGCGGCCATCCTGCAGCTGTGGGATCCGGACCGCTCGCAAAGCGTCTGGCAGCGCGACGCCGCGGGCCGCACGGCGCCGTCGACTTGGCAGGCCTTCGGGGCGTCATGGCGACGGCAGCCGGCGGACGCGCCGTTGCACGTCCTGACCCCCGCCTTCACTTCGCCGACCCTGGCGAACCAGTTGGCCGCCCTGCTCGCGCAGCGGCCCGGCTCGCGCTGGTATCGCGACGACGCGGCGCCGGTGCTCGCGGCACGCCAAGGCGCGCAGCTCGCCTTCGGCCGCGAGCTGCGCGCGGTGCATCACTTCGCTGGCGCCGAGCTGATCATCGCGATCGGCGGCGATCCCTTCAGCGATCCTGCCGCCGGGCTGCGCCACAGCGCCGACTGGGCCCGCGCCCGCAGCGCCGCGCAGGCGGCCGGGAGCACGCGGGCACGGCTGATTTCACTCGAGACCATGCCCGGCCTGTTCGGCGCCAGGGCCGATGAACACTGGGCTCTCGCGCCGCCGGCACTCGAAGCGGTCCTGTGGCGCGCGGCCGCTGCGGTGCTGCCCGGCATCGACTCGCCGCCCCCGGCTGACGAAGCGATTGCCGCGCGGCTGGCGAGCCTGATGCGCGCGCACCGCGGCAAGTTGCTGATCTGGGCCGGCCCCGAACTGAGCGCCGAATCGCATGCGCTGGTCCACGCGCTGAACGCCTCGCTGGCTGGCGACCTCGTCACTTGGATCGAGCCGCCCGATCTGCACGCCGACCGGCTGCCCGCGCCCGGCTCGCTCGCCGAACTCAGCGAGGTGGCGGGCCGCGGCCTGGTCCGGACGCTGCTGATCCTCGGCAGCAACCCGGCCTATGCCGCGCCGCGGGCACTGCGCTTCGAGGCAGCACTGGCAAAGGTGCCGACGACCATCCACCTTGGCCTGTACCGCGAGGAGACCGCGCAGCGCTGCACCTGGCATTTGCCAAGCGGCCACGAGTTCGAGCAGTGGAGCGATGCTCGCGCCTTCGACGGCACGGTCACCTTGATGCAGCCGGCCATCGCGCCGCTGTACGACACGCGCTCGGCCCACGAACTGCTCGTGATGCTCGGCGGCGAGGACCAGCCAGACGGCCATGCGCTGCTCCGGGCGCATTGGAAACACGATGACGCCGTCTGGTCAGAGAGCCTGCGCCGCGGCTCCGTCGCCGCGAGCTCCTCTTTGCCCACCAAGGGCATAACGGCGAAAGTCCCCGCAATGCCGATGTTCGCCCTGGCGCCCACGGCGCCGGCGCTGTGGGCGAACTTTCCGACTGATCATTCGGCCGGCGACGGCGAGCATGCCAACAACGGCTGGCTGCAGGAATTGCCCCGTCCCTTCACCAAGATCGCCTGGGGCAACGCGCTGCAGATTGGACCGAAAACGGCGGCAGCGTTCGGCCTCGCCAGCGGCGACATCGTGCGTGCGAGCGGTGCCGACGGCGAATCGACGGACGCACCCGTCTGGGTGCAGGCGGGCCACGCCGAAGGCGCGGTGAGCTTGCCCAATGGCTACGGCCGCCGCGCCGCCGGCAAGGCCGGCAACGGCGTGGGCGCGGACAACGCGCCGCTGCGCAGCGCCACGGTCGTGACGGTCCCCATAACGCTCAAACGCATCGGCACCGGCTACCGCTTCGCGCTGACCCAGATCGAGCTGGAGCAGCGCGGCCGCGAACTCGCTCGCACGATGCCGATCGAGCCCGATCCGCCGCTGCAGCCCTCGCTCTACAAGCCGATGACACCCGAGCAGCACGGACCCGCCTGGGGCATGGCGATCGACCTCGACGCTTGCATCGGCTGCAACGTCTGCACGATTGCCTGCCAGGCCGAGAACAACATCCCCGTGGTCGGACCGGATGAGGTGCGGCACGGCCGCGCGATGCATTGGATCCGGGTGGACGCCTATCTCGATCAGGACACGCAACGCACCATCACCCAGCCCGTGCCCTGCATGCATTGCGAGAACGCGCCCTGCGAACTGGTCTGCCCGGTCGGCGCGACGATGCACGACAGCGAGGGCCTGAACATGCAGGTCTACAACCGCTGCGTCGGCACGCGCTTCTGCTCGAACAACTGCCCGTACAAGGTCCGGCGCTTCAACTTCCGCCAGTACAACGACCTGAAGACGGAGACGCTGGCGCTGATGCGCAACCCGGACGTGACGGTGCGCGACCGCGGCGTGATGGAAAAGTGCAGCTACTGCGTGCAGCGCATCTCGCGGGCGCGACGCACCGAGCAATGGGGTCAGGTCTTGCCTCACGATGCCGTCGAGACCGCCTGCCAGTCCGCCTGCCCGACCGGCGCCATCCACTTCGGCGATCTCAACGATCCGCAGAGCGATGTGTCGCAGGCCAAGGCTTCGCCGCGCAACTACGCGATGCTCGGCGAGCTGAACACGCGGCCGCGCACAACCTATCTCGCTCGCCAATCGCCCTTGCCGAAAGAGGACGCGTGATGAGCGAAGTCCTCAAGGGCGAATGGGGCTACGCGTCGATCGGCGACAAGATCTCGGCGATCGTTCTCGAACGCCCGCTCGGCTGGCGCTGGCTGGCGGCCTTCTGCGCCACCGGCTTCGGCATGCTCGGCTTCCTCGCCGCCATCGGCTACCTGTTCGACCAGGGCCTGGGCATCTGGGGCATCAACATGCCGGTGGCCTGGGGCTTCGCGATCGCCAACTGCGTCTGGTGGATCGGCATCGGCCATGCGGGCACCTTCATCTCGGCCGTGTTGCTGCTGACGCGCCAACGCTGGCGCACTTCGATCAACCGCTTTGCCGAGGCAATGACCCTGTTCGCCGCCTCGATGGCCGGCCTGTTCCCGCTCTTGCACCTGGGCCGGCCCTGGTTCGTCTACTGGCTCGTGCCCTACCCGGACACGATGGGCCTGTGGCCGCAATGGCGCAGCCCGCTGGTCTGGGACTTCTTCGCGATCGCGACCTACCTGACGGTCTCCTTCCTGTTCTGGTACGTCGGTCTGATCCCGGACCTCGCGACCTTGAGGGATCATGCGAAGTCACGAATCAAGCAAGTCACCTTCGGTTTACTTGCATTCGGCTGGCGCGGCGAGGCGCGACAATGGGCGCGGCACGAAACCGCATATCTGCTGCTCGCCGGCCTGGCGACGCCGCTGGTCGTCTCCGTCCATTCGGTCGTCTCGCTGGACTTCGCGATCGGCAACACGCCCGGCTACCACTCGACGATTTTCCCGCCCTTCTTCGTCGCCGGCGCGCTGTACTCCGGCTTCGCGATGGTCATCACCCTGGCAGTTCCGCTGCGCCACGCATTCAAGCTCGAGGCGCTGATCACGCAACGCCACCTGGAGAACGCCGCCAAGGTGATGCTGGCCACCGGCTCGCTGCTCGCCTACGGCTACCTGGCCGAGGCCTTCAGCGCCTTCTACAGCGGCGACCGCTATGAGATCGCGATCCAGATGAACCGCTGGACCGGGCCCTACGCGCCGGTCTACTGGGGCATGATCGCCTGCAATGTGATCGTGCCGCAGCTGCTGTGGTGGCGGCGCGTGCGGCGCAGCGCGGCGATGCTGTTCGCGCTGTCGCTGGTCGTCAACGTCGGCATGTGGCTGGAGCGTCTGCTGATCGTCGTCTCCAGCCTGAACCGCGACTACATGCCCTCGGCCTGGCGCGTCTACGTGCCGACCGGCTGGGACTGGGTTTTCCTGCTCGGCTCGATCTGTACCTTCGCATGGCTGTTCCTGCTCTTCGTGCGCGTGCTGCCGACGATCTCGATCGCGGAGATGCGCGAGATGGTGTCGCATCGCCAAGAGGCGGCGGCATGAAGCCCTGGGGCTTGATGGCCGAGTTTGAATCAGCGGATGAATTGCTGGCCGCCGCGCGTGCCGCTCGGGCTCAGGGTTATGTGCCCGAAGCCTACTCGCCCTTCCACATCGAAGGCCTGGCCGAAGCCTTGGGCATCGAGCGGTCCCCGATCGCGCTAACGACCTTTCTCGGCGGACTCCTCGGCGGCGTCAGCGGCTATGCGATGCAGTGGTACAGCGCCGTGATCGACCGGCCGCTGGACATCGGTGGCCGGCCTTTCCACAGCTGGCCGATGTTCGTGCCGGTGACCTTCGAGCTGACAATCCTCGGCGGCGCGCTGGCCGCAGTGGCGGCGTTCCTGTGGACCGCCGGTCTGCCGAAGCTTCGCCATCCAGTCTTCGCCGCGCCAGACTTCGAACTGGCCACGCGCAACCGCTTCTTCCTCGTGCTGCGCTGCGACGATCCGGCCTTCGAGCCCGAACTCGCCGCACAATGGCTCGACGATCAACGGCCGCTGCGCCGGGTCGAGGTGCCGGGATGAGGACGACGGGTTTGCTGATCCTGGTCGCCCTTGCCGGCTGCCAGCGCGTCACAGACGACATGGGCCGTCAGCCACGCCACAACCCTGATTCAACAAGCCCACTGTTCGCCGATCACCAAGCCGCGCGGCCGCCGGTGCGCGGCAGCGTTGTCCACGCCAGCGGCGACCTGGCCCAGCTCAGCAGCGGCCGGCTCGGCCTAGCCTCCGAAGTGCAGCCACCATCGAAGACAATCACCGCGCAGATCGAACGCGGCAAGGCCCGCTACAGAATCTACTGCCTGCCCTGCCACGGCGTGACAGGCGCGGGCGACGGCGAGGTCGTGCGCCGCGGCTTCCCCACTCCACCGCCTTTCGCCAGCATTGCGCTGCGCGATGCGACCGACGCGCGGCTTCGGGCGGCCATCCGCCAGGGTGCCGGCGTGATGGGCCCGTTCGCGGACCGGGTCAGCGAAGCCGATGCCGGCGCGATCGTCGCCTACCTGCGCGTGCTGCAACAAGGAGGCGAGCTAAGACCATGAAGCGCCACTTCGTCATCGGAGGCATCGCGCTGCTGCTGGCCGGCGCGCTCGGCAGCCTGGGGGAGCGTCCGCCGTTCTTCGCGACCTGGCTGGCCGCTTGGTGCTTCTGCGCCGGCCTGATGCTCGGCACTGCGGCCATCGGCTGCATCCATCGCCTGACCGGCGGCCGCTGGGGTCAGGTCTTGCGTCCGGCGGGGATGGCGCTGCGCCGCCGCATGCCGCTGCTCCTGCTGCTCTTCCTGCCGGTGCTCGCCGGCATGCGCCAGCTCTATCCCTGGTGGCCACAAACGCCGGGCAGGATCTGGTTCGCCCATCCCTTCGTCGCGCTTCGCTTCGCAGGCTACGCGATCGGCGCCTGGGCCTTCGCCCGCGCGGACGAGCCATCCACCGCCGGCCAGGCCGCGCTGCGCCTGATCGGCTGGATGCTGCTCGGCTCGCTGGCCGCGGTGGACCTGTTGATGTCGCTGACCGAGGGCTGGACCAGCAGCATCTTCGGCTGGCTGACCTTGACGGCGCAGATGACCACCGGCGCCACCGCTGCCGTCGCAGTGACGACGCTGAAAGCCGCCGGAAGCCAGGCACCGCGCCGCGACCCGGCCTGGCGCGACCTCGGCAACCTGATGCTGATGTTCGTGATGTTGCAGGCCTATCTGCAGTTCATGCAGTTCCTGATCATCTGGGCCGAGAACCTGCCGCGCGAGATCAGCTGGTACCTGCCGCGGCTGGATGGCGGCTGGCGCTTCGTCGGCCTGGCGCTGATCGTCCTGCAATTCGCCGCGCCGCTGTTGGCCTTGCTGTTCCGCCGCATCAAGGACGATCCGCAGCGGCTCGGCCGCGTTGCGCTGAGCCTGCTCGCGATGCAGGCGCTGGCGAGCCTGTGGACCGTCCTGCCGTCCGTCCAGGCGGAGGGTTATGCGGCCTGGTGGCTGGCCCCGCTCGTGTTCGGCGGCATGGGCATGCTGCTGTTCGGGCACATGCTCCCGCCACCGCGCCGATCGAGCATCGCGGAGCTGTCCCATGGATGATCCCGAACTGCGCCCGCGCCGCATCGCCGCAGCGTTCCTGGCCGCGGTGCTGGCGATCGCCATCGCATGGAGCACGGCCTACCTGCTGCTGCACCGCTGGCACCTGCCGCCGGGCGGCGAAAGCGACAGCGCGGCGCTGATCTCGACGATTCCCGAACCGCGCCTGCAAAGCGCACCTCAGCTGGGCCGGCAGCTCGAATTCGAGCAGAAGCTCGGCGCCCGCGTTCCGCGCTCCGCCACGCTGCGCGACGTCGACGGCCGGCCGGTCGACTGGCAGGCGCTCGCCGCAGGCGGCGAACCGCTGGTGCTGCTGCCGGCCTACTACCAATGCGACACGCTCTGCGGCACCGCCGCGCACGGCGCGCTCGAAGCGCTGGCCGACACCGGCCTGCCGCCCTCGGCCTGGCACCTGCTGCTGTTCTCGGTCGATCCCTCGGACACGCCGGCTACAGCCCAAGCGCTGCGCACCGTGTACGTCGACTATGCGCGTTATGCCCGGCCGCAAGCCTTCGGCGCGGCGTCGCCCGACGTGCACCTGCTCAGCGGCGACGCGGCCAGCAGCGCGGCGCTGGCGCAGGCGATCGGCTTCCACTGGCAGACGACTTCGATGGCCCACCCGACCGGCCTGGTCGTGCTGACGCCGGACGGCACGGTCTCTCGCTACTTTCTCGGCGTGCGCCACGATCCGGCGGCGCTGCGCGCGGCGCTGGTCGAAGCCTCGCAAGGCCACGTCGGCACGTTCACCGATCGCCTGCTGCTGGCCTGCGCGCACCTGGACCCGCTGCTCGGCGCGCATGACGGCGCGGCCTTGACCGCCGTGCGCGGCACCGCTGTGCTGAGCCTCGCCGGCCTGATCGGCTGGATCAGTTGGCGGAGGCGGCGATGAACGGCAGCACCGACACCGGCCTGCCCGACACCACCTTCACGCTGCTGGAGCAAAGCGCTTCCTCGATCGCCAGCCGTACAGACATCCTGTTCGTCGCGATGCTGGTGATCTGCGGCGCCATGGCGCTGGCCCTGGCTCTGCTGATCGCCTGGTTCTCATTCCGCTACCGCGAAGGCGCGCATGCCGACCGCAGCCATCCGCCCTCGCATGCGAACGGCCTCGAAGCGGCCTGGACCATCGCGCCGATGCTCGTGTTCATCGGTATCTTCGCCTGGGCCGCCCACGACTATGCGGACGGCCGCCGCGTACCCGCCGACGCGCTGCCGGTCTACGTCGTCGCCAAGCAATGGATGTGGCGGCTGCAGCACGGCAACGGGCGGCAGGAGATCAACGAGCTGCATGTGCCGCTGAACCGGCCGGTCGTGCTGGTGCTGGCCTCGCAGGACGTGATCCACAGCTTCTTCGTGCCGGCCTTCCGCGTCAAGCAGGACGTCGTGCCCGGCCGCTACACGCGGCTCTGGTTCACGGCCAGCAAGCTCGGCGAGTACCGGATCCTGTGCAGCGAGTTCTGCGGC
>FSVW01000328.1_pt1 | contig 12972 bp, 10 predicted proteins | sample 1637551 | NCBI WGS metagenome assembly FSVW01 (sample SAMEA3914814, study PRJEB12502) | metagenome | biome: forest; material: soil | place: USA | collected 2011-09-16 | depth 0.1 m | reverse complement strand
GCCCACCACCGCGCCCATGGCCGCGTAGGCCTCGTAGTCCAGCGGCGTGTCCCATTGCGATTCGGGCAGATAAGTGCCCAGCGGCCCGCCCACCTGCACGGCCTTGATGGGCCGGCCCGAGGCCGAGCCGCCGCCGTAGGTGGTGAGCAGTTCGCGCAGCGTCACGCCGAAGGCCAGCTCGATCAGGCCACCCCGCTTGATATTGCCGGCCAGCTGGATCGGCAGCGTGCCGCGCGAACGGCCCATGCCGAAGTTCTTGTAGAACTCAGGCCCGCGGGCCAGGATCAGCGGCACGCTGGCCAGCGTGATCACGTTGTTGATGACGGTCGGCTTGCCGAACAGGCCGGCGATGGCGGGCAGCGGCGGCTTGGCGCGCACGATGCCGCGTTTGCCTTCCAGGCTCTCCAGCATGGCCGTTTCTTCGCCGCAAACATAGGAGCCGGCGCCCATGCGCACTTCGAGCTTGAAGCCGCTCAAGTAACCGCCTACTTCAGCGGCGGCGATGGCCTGGGTCAGCGTGGCCACCGCCTGCGGATATTCGGAGCGTACGTAGATGTAGCCACGGCTTGCGCCCGTTGCGTGGGCGGCAATCGCCATGCCCTCGATCAGCATGAAGGGATCGCCCTCCATGACCATGCGGTCGGAATAAGTGCCCGAATCGCCCTCGTCGGCATTGCAGACGATGTACTTCTGCGCCGCCTCGGTGGCCAGCACCGTCTTCCACTTGATGCCGGCCGGAAACGCAGCGCCGCCTCGGCCACGCAGGCCGGAGTCGAGCACCTGCTGCACCACGTACGCGGGTGGCAGCGCGCGCGCCTTGCGCAGGCCTTCGAAGCCTTCATGCGCGACGTAGTCGGCCAGGGAAAGCGGGTCGGTGATGCCCATGCGGGCGAAGGTCAGGCGCTGCTGCTTCTTCAGATACGGGATCTCGTCCGTAACGCCCTGCCTCAGCGCATGCTCGCCGCCTTGCAGGAAGCCAGCATCGAAGAGCGGGGTCACATCGCCGGGCTCGACCGGGCCGTAGGCGATGCGGCCTTGCGTGGTGGCGACCTCCACCAGCGTCTCCAGCCACATCAGGCCGCGAGAGCTGTTGCGGATGATCTTGATATCGAGGCCGCGCTTGGCAGCCTCTTCGGAAATCGAACGTGCAACCTTGTCGGCTCCGACGGCTCGCGCCGCGGAATCGCAAGGCACATAAATGGTAGTGATGCTCATGACCGCATCTCCGCGATCAAGGCATCGAACTTGGCTGGCGTCATGCGTGCATGAACCTCATCGTCAAGCATCAGGCTGGGCGATGAGCTGCAAAGGCCAAGGCAATAAGTCGGTTCCAGCGAGATGGATCCATCCGCCGTCTGCTCATGCAGCTTGCAACCCAGGCGCTCTTCGGCATGCGCAATCAATGCATCGGCGCCCATGCTCTTGCAAGCCTCGGCGCGGCACATCTGCAAGACGTGCCGGCCGGGTTTTTCGGTGCGGAAGTGATGGTAGTAAGTGACGACCCCGTGGACTTCGGCCCTCGAGAGGTTCAGCCCCGCCGCGATCTGCGGCAGCGCTTCTTGCGGAACAAAGCCAAAGCACTCTTGCAGCTCATGCAGGATGGGCAGCAAGGCGCCGGGCTCATTGGCGCGGCGCGCGAGGATGTCGCGCACGGCCGTGGATACATCGGGAGTCGTCATCGCTAAAACCAACTTCTTACTGCTTCATCAATGGAAGAACTTCGCGGCCGTCAGCAGGGCTTTGTAGATGCCCCAGGCCAGCGGCAACCCTACGGCCAGCCAGGCCAGCGCCACGATGACCGGCGAGCTCACGCCGCCAGCGCCCGGGCCACTGCCGACTTCGGCCGCCAGCGCGCGTTCGTGCGCCAGGCGTTTTTCCTCGGCCAGTTCGGCGTCGGTCATGAAGTACTTGGCCGCCACAGGACGGATCATCAGATTGCAGATCAGGCCGATGACAAGCAGGCCGACGAAGATGTACATCGATTGGTTGTACGCCTCCGCCTTGGGCAGGCCCAGGCCTTGCTGGTACTCGCGCATCTTGGTGATCAGCACCGGGCCCAGCACGCCGGCCGTGGCCCAGGCCGTGAGCAGGCGGCCGTGGATGGCGCCGACCATCTGCGTGCCGAACAGGTCGCCCAGATAAGCCGGCACGGTGGCGAAGCCGCCGCCGTACATGGACAGGATGATGCAGACCGCGCCGACGAAGGCCAGTTGGGAACCCGCGCTGGCGCTGCTGGGCAGGCTGGCATAGAGCACGCCGCCGAGCACGAAGAAGATCGTGTAGGTCAGCTTGCGGCCCAGCTTGTCCGACATGCTGGCCCAGAAGAAGCGGCCACCGATGTTGAACAGGCCCAGCAGCGCAGCAAAGCCGGCGCCCACGCCGGCAATCAGCTTGAGCTGATCAGGCGCCAGGGCCGAGAACTTCGCAGCGTCGCCCGACAGGCCGATCAACGCGCCGCCGAACACTTCCTGCAGCATCGGACTGGCCATGCCGATCACGCCGATGCCGGCGGACACGTTCATGCACAACACCATCCACACGAGCCAGAACTGCGGAATGCCCCAGACCTTTTTCACGTGCACGTGGCGCTGCGTGATCATGGTGTTGGCGGCTTGCGCGGCAGGCGGCGTCCAGCCGGCAGGCTTCCAGCCCGTGGGCGGCACGCGGTAGCCAAAGGCGCCGCCGAGCATGAAGACGAAGTAGATCAGCGCCATCACCACGAAGGTGGACGCCACGCCCACATCGGTCGGCGTGGCGAAATGGTTCATCAGCTGGTTGGCCAGCGGCGTGCCGATCAGCGCGCCGCCGCCAAAGCCCATGATGGCCATGCCGGTGGCCATGCCACGACGGTCCGGGAACCACTTGATCAGCGTGGACACGGGCGAGATGTAGCCGAGTCCGAGGCCGATGCCGCCGATCACGCCGGAGCCCAGGATCATCATCCAGAACTGATGCTGCTGGATGCCGAAGGCCGAGATCAGCATGCCGCCGCACCAGCACACTGCCGACACGAGACCGGCCTTGCGCGGGCCGGCGCGTTCCAGCCAGCCGCCCCACAGCGCGGCCGAGCAGCCGAGGAAGACGAAGAACAGCGTGTACATCAGGCTCAGCGTGGAGACTTTCCAGTCGCAGCCGGTGACGAACATCTCTTCCCAGATGCCGACATCCGGGCCGCACTTGATGGCTTCCTTGATGCCCAGCGCCTTCGATAAAGGCAGCCAGAACACCGTGAAGCCGTAGGCCATGCCGATGCACAAGTGGATGGCCAAGGCGGCCGGTGGCACGAGCCAGCGGTTGAAGCCCGGGCCGGCGATGGTGCGCTCTTTGTCCAGCCAGCCGGGGGGAGTCCCGCTGCCTGTTTCCTTATTGCCAAGAACAGCCGACATGTCTGTCTCCTAACGTGGTGAGTAATCGCGCCCTTATGTTGGGAACCGGTCGGGCGCGTGCAGTGAGTGTGGTCAGGGCCGCCGGAGCGGTCCAATTTGTTTCGGGAATGACCCGATAGGTTTGAGAAATCAGGGTTTGTAGTTAGTAAGCTGGCCCAGGTACTGCAGCCAGGCGGGGTCTTGCGCGAAAGCCAGCGCCGCTTCAAGCGTGCGCGAAGGACGGTTGGTGTCGTAGGCCATCAGGGCGATGGGGACCTCGGCACGCGGCTCGATGAGGGCGCGCGCTTCCAGCTCGCCGTAGCCCTTGATGGCATCGAGCAGCGAGCCGGGCAGGATGCTGCACACCCGCCCGGCCACGACGGCCATGGCCAGGGTGAGGATGGCGTTGGTCTCGATGGCCGGTGCAGGCGAATGGCCGCAGGCCTTGATGAAGGAGCGGTCGACCACGGTGCGGTTGTGCATCTCCGGGCTCAGCAGGCACAGGGGCTGGAGCGCGGCTTCGGCCCAGCCGATCTCGGCGCCAAACTGCAGCCTTGAAGCAGGCACGCCCTCGCGCCGGGTCAACAGGAAGTAGCGCTCAGCGTACTGGGGCAGCATCCGCAGCGGCGCCTGCCGGTTGTTCAGTCTCTCGGTGTAGCCCAGGCCCAGGTCCAGCGCCAGGCTCTCCAGCCCGGTCTCGATCTCCACCGAACTCATGGAGCGCAGCGTCGGCCGGATGCCCGGATGGCGGTCGCGCAGCATGGCCGCGAAGCACGCCGCCGCGGGCATGGCCGTGGGCACGGCGCCCAGCAGCAGGTTGCCGGTGGGATTTTCTGCATGGCTCTGCAGATCCTGCTGCAGCAGCTCCTGCTCGTGCAGGATGCGCCGCGCACTGGCCAGGATGCGTTCGCCTTCGGGCGTGAAGCCGGCAAAGCTGCGGCCACGCTTGACCACCGCCACGCCGAAGTGAGCTTCGAGCGCGCGGATCGCATTGGACAGCGCTGGTTGGGTCACATGGCAGGCCAGGGCCGCGCGGCCGAAGTGCCGGTGATCATCCAATGCCACCAGATATCGCAATGAGACTGAGAGGTTCATGACCGGGGCGCAGGATAAGCGCCCAGACTGACGCCTGGCTTCTTGCTTTCCCTGGGGAAACCCTGGCTCACGAAGAGCGGCTGGCAAAATGCGAGCCTCATGTCTGCCTCCCGCTTGCGCGTGCTGTCGCTCATCCCGCCGATGACACAGCTGAATACGCCCTATCCATCGACGGCCTACCTTACCGGCTTCCTGCGCTCGCGTGGGACTGTTGCGGTGCAGCGCGACCTCGCGCTCGCTTTGGTTCTGCGACTTTTTTCACGAACCGGACTGCAGCGCCTGCGCGACAGCGCGCTCGCCGCCAAGCCCACGCGCACGCTCGAACACTTTGTCCACGGATTTGAGCGTTATGTTGCAACGGTCGAGCGCGTGATCGCCTATCTGCAGGGCCGCGATTCGACGCTTGCTCATCGCATCAACACGCGCCAGTTTCTGCCCGAAGGCCCGCGTTTCGAAACCATCGATGCCTATCTGGCCGACGAAGGCGAAGACCCGCTTGCGTGGGCGTTCGGCGCACTGGGTTTGCAAGACCGCGCGCGCCATCTGGCCACGCTGTACCTGAACGATCTGGCCGATGTGCTGCGCGACGCGGTCGATCCGCGCTTCGAGTTCGTGCGCTATGCGGAGCAACTGGCCACCAGCCAGCCGAGCTTCGATCCGCTGGCCGATGCCTTGGCCGCCGCGCCGAACCTGATCGACGACACGCTGCGCGATCTGACGATCGAAGCGCTGGTCGAACTCAAGCCCCAGCTTGTGCTGCTGTCGGTGCCCTTCCCCGGCGCGGTCTACGCGGCGCTGCGGATTGCACAAGCGATCAAGGCGCATGACCCGGGCATCTACGTTGCGCTCGGCGGCGGCTTCGTCAACACCGAACTGCGCAACTTGCGCGAGCCGCGGCTCTTCGATCACATCGACTTCATCACGCTCGATGGCGGCGAGCGGCCGCTGCTGTCGCTGGTCGAACACTTGAGCGGCCAACGTTCGCGCCAGCGCCTGCTGCGCACCTTCGTGCGCGAAGAAAACGGCGAGGTGAAGTACATCAATTTCGCCGAGCCCGACATTCCTTTCGATGAAGTCGGCACGCCGACCTGGGACGGCCTGCCGCTCGACCAGTACCTCTCGCTGCTGGACATGCTCAACCCCATGAACCGGCTCTGGAGTGACGGACGCTGGAACAAGCTGACCGTGGCGCACGGCTGCTACTGGAAGAAGTGCAGCTTCTGCGACGTGAGCCTGGACTACATCTCGCGCTACGAGGCCGCGTCAGCCACCACGCTCGTGGACCGCATCGAAACCATCGTCAAGGAAACCGGGCAGACGGGCTTTCACTTCGTCGACGAAGCAGCGCCGCCCAAATCGCTAAAGGCCCTGGCCCGTGAGCTGCAGGCGCGCAATGTGAATGTGTCCTGGTGGGGCAATGTGCGCTTTGAGAAAACCTTCACGCCCGAGCTGGCCCAGGAGCTGGCGGACAGCGGCTGCATCGCGATTTCCGGCGGGCTTGAAGTGGCCTCCGACCGGCTGCTCGATCTGATGAAAAAAGGCGTCAGCGTGGAGCAGGTGGCGCGTGTGACCAAGGGCTTTGCCGACGCCGGCGTGCTCGTCCACGCCTACCTGATGTACGGCTTTCCCACGCAGACCGTGCAGGACACCGTGGACGCGCTCGAATACGTGCGCCAGCTGTTCGAGAACGGCTGCATCCACAGCGGCTTTTTCCACCGCTTTGCCTGCACCGTGCACTCGCCCGTGGGCCTGGCGCCGCAGGATTACGGCGTTAGTTTGCTGCCCCTGCCCGACAGCCCTTTTGCGATGAACGACGTCGGCTTTGTCGACCCCACCGGCACCGATCACGACGCCATGGGCCGCGCACTGAAAAAAGCCATCTATAACTTCATGCACGGCATCGGCGTGGATGCCGATGTGCGGCAGTGGTTTGATGTGCGCGTGCCGAAGACGACCGTGCCGAAGCACAAGATTGCCAAGGCGCTCGCGGCCTGACCGACCAACTAACTAAGGCGTTAGCTCGACGGCGCCGACCACCCGGTTGCGGCCCTGCTGCTTGGCCTCGTAGAGCGCCTTGTCCGCCGCGGCCAGCAGGGGCGCCAGTTCATCGCCCTGCTGCCGGCTGCAAGCCACGCCCACGCTGATCGTGCAGCGGAGGAGCTTGGTGCCGTGCTGCACCGCGCTCGCTTCCACGCGCTCGCGCAGGCGTTCGGCCACGCGCAGGCCGCCGTCCTGGTCCAGGCCCTCAAGCAAGGCCACGAATTCCTCACCGCCGAAGCGCGCCAGCAGATCGCCGGGCCGCAGCGGTGCGCCGATGGCTTCGGCGATCTGGCGCAGCACGGCGTCGCCGCCCGCATGGCCGTGCTCGTCGTTGATGCGCTTGAAGTGGTCGGCGTCGATCATCAGCGCGCAGACCGGTCGGCGCGCCATGCGTGCGCGCTGCAGCACGCGCGAGCCCAGCATCTCCATGCCGGCGCGGTTGTGCACGCCGGTGAGCTTGTCCATCACCGAGAGCCGGCGCAGTTCCTCCACGTAGCGGCGCGCAATCATCATCATCAGCCCGAAGGTGATCGCCACCTGGGCCAGCGGGATGCAAAACAGCGTGAGCGCCATCACGAGCTGCAGATCTTCATTCGCCTCGGTCGGGTGCAGAGCGAGCACCCCGGCGCGCAGCAGCAGCACCACACCGAACAGCAGGAAGCCCGCAGTGGTGACCCACATCACCGCCCGTGTGCCTTTGCGCATGCCGCGCAAGAGCACCGCGGCGCAAGCCCAGTTGAGCAGGCCGAAAAAAGCGCCGGTGACGAGCAGCCGGCCGGCCAGGCTTGGCACGACCCAGAGGAAAACGGCCGGCAGGGCCAGCGCCAGGCCGGTGATGACGAGCACCGGGCACAGGCCCAAACCCAGGCCGCAATGCAGGCGCAGTCCGCGCAGCACCAGGGCCAGCCCCAGGCCCATCAAGCCGTAGCTGAGGACCGCGTGGACGAAGTCCGGCGCCATGGTCATCGCGCCCACCAGAAGCCCCACCGTGGCCAGCAGATTGCCCAGGGCCCAGGCGCGTTGTTCGGCCCGATCACCGGCCAGCACGGCGGCCATGCTCAGCAGCGCCGTGGTGAGCAGCGCGATGCCGACTTCGACCAACAGCAGCGTCGGTTGATGCAGGGGCGCAAGCATCCACTTCTCCGGAAGATCGAGCCAGTCTAACCGCTGAAATTCGGCGTTAGCGGGTGCCGGTTGGGGCCGATGTTGCGGCCGCGCGAGGGACACCGGAGGAGCGACAGGGATACCCTTTCCCCCTTCAGAGGGTGTCGGGCGGCGAATGCGGTTCTAGACACTGCGGCCATCGCAACAGGAGTTCACGCCATGTCCGCTTCGCAGTACCGCCCCGCCCGCCGCACAACCCATGCTTCTTCTTCGACCGATCGCACCGAGCCCTACGAGTACTTCGGCTGCGGCTGCTACGAATCGAGCTGGGAGCTGGCGCGCGGCGTGCAGGTGAGCGAAGAAAAAATGAGCGTCGAGGAGTTCGAGCTCTACGTCCTGATCCAGAGCCTGCCGCCCCTAAACTTGGCTTCATGACGAGCGATGCGAATCTGCAAGATCTCTCCCGCCAGCTTGAGCAATTCGCGCGTGAGCGCGACTGGGGCCGTTTTCACTCCCCCAAGAATCTCGCCTCCGCCCTGATCGTCGAGGCTGCGGAGCTGCTGGAACACTTCCAGTGGCTGACCGAAGAACAAAGCCGCCAGCTTGGCACCGAACAACGCCAGGCAGTGGCCGCCGAGATGGCCGATGTGCTGCTCTATTTGCTGCAGATGGGCAATGAACTCGGCATCGATGTGGCTGAGGCTGCGAAGGCCAAGATGCTTGTCAACGCGACGCGCTTCCCGGTTCCGCCGAAGCAGGAATGAAACGCTCCGCCGGTCACGCTGCAAGCAGCGGCCAGCTGCCGAGCTTCTCGTGCCTTGTCTTGCCGACATGGCTCAGCACCAACGCGAATTCATAGGCCGTCCAGCGAACAGGCTCGATCGCCTGTTCGTCAACCCGATGGCGCTCGTCGTAGAGCAGCGTCAGATGCGGTGTGGTGCAGCGATGCGGCTTCAGGCCGAGTGCCTTGAGACGGTCGGCCAGCAGGCGCCCCAATTGGACGATCGCGGGATGCTCTTCGCCGGTCAGCACCAAGGCGTGGCTTTCGGGGAAGCTGTGCAGGCGATCGAGGCGCACCGACAGCGGGGCTTGTCGAATGGACGCGGCAACGTTGCGCGCCGCCTCGATGTAGAGATCGGGCATGGCGCCCAGAGAACCGGCGACCGCGCACACCGTGATGTGCTGTCGCTCGGGGATCTGCACCTTGCCACGCAAGCCCAGTCCGCGCTGCCAGCCGAGCGCCCGTGCCTCCACAAGCTCGGCCAGCTTGCGCGGCGGCAGCAGGGCGAAGAAGAGGGTCTGACGGCGATCGTCCTTGAAGTCGTTGGCCGTGTACGCCACGCCGCGAAACGCGGGCGGCGGCTGATCGAAGCCGGGGAGACTGCCTTGGTCGGGGTACATGAAGTGGCCTTTCTTCCGGCTGGATGAGGGCCGGCCAGATCTGAAATTTAGTACTGTATAAATATACAGTCAACATAAATAACGCGTTACTTCAACTCCATGTTCTTCAGCTCAGACGCGATCGCTTCGGCAGCCTTGCGGCCACGTGTTGTTGATGATCTTCAGTTCTCATGACGGCCCTCCTTCCTTTGGGCTTGCTTGTGGCGTTTGTTCTTTCACTCAGTCGCGCCGATAGTGATGTCGATTGCTGCCATCGAAGCAGCCTGTCTTGATGCAGCAGCGTTTGAAACGACTTGCCTGAACCGCAGACGCAGGGGTCGTTGCGGCCTAGCTTCTCGATCAGTTCCTTGCCGCCGTTCACGATCCTGTCGCCCCTCTTGACCTGGGTCTCCGATGGGAAGCCCTTACGGCGTTTGCTGCTCGGGATGAAAGCTGAAGCTGTGCTGGTTCTTGGTCTTCATGATGGTCTCCTGTTGTGGATTCGCTTGAAGGAAGCGAGGCCTCGCGCCGATGCGCTTGGGGGTGGCCGACCGGGATTGAACCGGTATCGGCGGACTCACAATCCGCAGCTCTGCCATTGAGCTACGGCCACACCCAAGCGCACGTAAAGAGCTTGGCGCCTCGTGCACGAATTGAACGTGCGACCCCGGCTTCGTAGGCCGGCGCTCTGAATCCAACTGAGCTAACGAGGCTTCTTGATGTTTGCCGGTCACGGGTTCCGGCGCCGCCCAATCGTTGCGGCCGATTTCCGCCCTCGAAGCGTGAGCTCCACAAGGGCTTGTTGACTGTTGGTATCGCGTGCGGGGCTTGAACCCGCGTTGCCGGAATGAAAGCCCGGTGTCCTTGCCAGCTAGACGAACGCGACATTGAAAAAATCATGAATCCCACTTCGGCTGTGCCCGAGCGCGAGCATGGCCAAGGTTTTGTTGGCGATGAGGTGCCTCGCTGCACGAAAGCCAGTTCATTCCGGGGAACTGCTTTGGCACATCCCGCCGTCGCTCACACCATTTGTGAAATGCGACGACGGAGTGCAAGGACACACCCGAAGTGGGATGAAGAAAAAGAAAAACTACGGCGAAAAAGCAAGAGGCCCGGCTCCTTTCGGATGCCGGGCCTCTGTGGGTACAGAGCTGTGAAGGATCACGCCTAAGCGCTGCCTTCTCCCGGCTGGGTCTGGTCCTCATCGTCGCGTTCACCGCGTTCAAACATCGGACGTCGCGCCGCGCCATCGAGCGCGCACGAACGCAGCGTTTGCGCGGTGCTGACGATCGAATGAAGATGGCGTTTCACGACTGGCTTCCTTACTTGGTTGATGGCGAATACTCTTGCGAGCGACGAAGCGAATAGTAAAAAGTCTTTACGTATTTCGTCAAGCCCCTGCGACAATCGGCGCAGCGCACTGCAGTCAATCAACAACAACATCTCGTGTCCTCGTCGTCCAACATCACCCTCATCCGCCGGCGCAATGCGCTGGCGCTGTTCCAGGCTCATGCCGAATCTGCCGTCTCAGGCGGTGCAGCGCCCAAGGGCCTGGAACAGGCCTTCGCGGCCAGGCTTGAGATCTCGCCCAGCATGTGGAGCCAGATCAAGTCGGCGCGGCCGATTGGCGACAAGCTGGCGCGGCAGATCGAACAGCATTGCGGCAAGCCCGCAGGCTGGCTCGATGAAGAGCGCGAAGAGGTGGGTCTGACGCAGGCCGAGCAGCAGTTCCTGGCACTCGCCCTCAAGGCCTGGCGTTCGGCGAACAGCGAAGGACGCAAGGGTTTGAAGACGCATCTCAAGGCGCAGATCTGAAGAACAAAAAAAGGCCAGCCTCGCGGCTGACCTTTTCCTTTGGAGCTGACGTTGACTACTTATTGCTTCTGGCCAGTCACGACCACGTCCACGCGACGATCCGGCTGCAGGCATTCCTTCAGCTGCTTCGTCGGCGACTTGCCCTTGCAATCGCCAGGTGCCGTCACGGGCACGGTTTCGCCCACGCCGGTGGAGACGATCCTGCCGGCGTCGACATGGCCGACCTGGACCAGATAGTCCTTCACCGCGGCAGCGCGCGCTTCCGACAGCTTCTGGTTATAGGCCTGCGAACCGATGCGGTCGGTATGGCCGGTTACTTCGACGCGGTCAAAGCGCATGCCGTTGAGCTCGGTGCTGAAGGTGTCGAGCGAGGCCTTGGCATTCGGGCGCAGCACGGCCTTGTCAAAGCCGAACAGCGATTCCGCCGTGAAGCTGACCTTCTTCAGCACCACAGGTGCCGGCGCAGGAGCGGGCATGGGGGGCGGAGGAGGAGGGGCTTCGGCAACCACCGGAGCGGGCGGCGGGGGCGGCGGCACGTAGGCCGGTTCGACCACGGCTGCGTGGCTCACGGACGGCGAACCGCCGAAGCTCCACACCAGGCTCAACATGCTGGTGACGACGGGCATGCGTGTGTCGATCACGTCCCTCATGCGATAGCGCTCAACCTCGCCGCGGATCGCGAAGTTGGGGCTGAAGGCGTATTGCAGGCCCAGTCCGTACTTCGCGTCGATCTTGGTGCGGCGGCCGCCGTAGCCGGCACCGGCGAAGCCCGTGCTGGCGTATTCGTTGTTCGTGCGCGTTGCCGCTGCACCCACGCGGCCCAGGACGGACCACTTCTCGCCGAGCGGCAGTTTGCCGACCAGGTCCAGATTCAGACCCCGGCCACGCACCTCGGCGTTGTACGTTCCAGCCGGCGTTGTCGTGCCACCGAAGTGGAACTTGCCGAGGTCATAGGCACCTGCTTCAAGCGCCCAGTTCGGCGTCATCTGGTAGCCCATGAACAGCTTGTAGGCCGTGTCCTTTTCGTCTTTCGACGTCAGGGTGGGAGCCAAGCCGGCGCCCAGCAGGCGCGTGCTCACGTCTTCGGCATGCAGCGTGGCCTTGGACTGGCCGATGCCGCCGCCGATATAGACGGAGCCAGCATCCTGTGCAAACGCAGGCGCGGCCAACAAGCTGCCGAGACCGGCAGCGGCCAGAAAATAAATCGATTGTTTAGTGGACATTTATTGACCTCCTGTTAAGTCACCAAAGTGATGAACAGGTGGTTTGTATTTGCCGGTGGCATACACCGTCTGTGCGCTTGATCACATGGAGTGCGGATGTGGCGCAAGCGCCTCAGCGCTGTGAAATACGGTGTTCGCCTACACCGTAAAGCTGCAGCACTTGATCCAGCTTGCGCAGCAGCGCCCGGCGCAAGGCCGGTGGCTCCAGCACCTCCACCTCTGGCGCCAGGCGCAGCAGCTGCGTTGCGGCCTGTTCAGTCGACTCGATCGGAATGCGCAGCCGGCGGCGGCCATCCTTGCGTCGCGACGTTTTGTTACCAATGTCGGCCACTGCGCGTGCCGCGGGACTGCCCAGATGACTCAAACCTTTTAGGCCCGTCGGCGTGGCCAGCACGAGCGCCTCGCCGCAGTACAGCTCGCGCTCGAAGCGGCGCGTGGACTCGGCCCAGTAGGCGGCCAGATCGAATCCCTTGGGCCGCCGCACTGGATCGTCCAGCAGCGCGGCTTCGCGGATATTGCTGACGCGCAGCGTGCTGGGCCGCTCGCCCAGCAGGGCCACCAGATACCAGCTGCCCGCCTTCAGCACCAGACCCAGGGGGCTGGCTTGACGGCTGGAAGTCTTGTTCCAGCTCTCGTAGCGCAAGGCCACGCGCCGTGCGCTCCACACGGCCTCGGCGATCAGCGCCAGATGGGGCACCGGTTCCTGCTCGCGGTACCAGTCGACCGGGTCCAGGTGCAGCCGGTCGCTGACCGTCGTGGCCCGGTCGCGCCATCCGGCCGGCAAGGCCGCCAGCAGCTTGAGCCGCGCGGTCTGCACCTCGGGCCCCAGGCCCAGTTGCGCCGCCGGCCCGGCCAGGCCGCCCAGGAACACCGCCTGAGCTTCGCCCGGCGTCAGCCCCGTCAGCGTGGTCTTCCAGCCATCCAGCAGGGCAAAGCCGCCGGTGCGGCCT
>FSVW01000473.1_pt1 | contig 12975 bp, 11 predicted proteins | sample 1637551 | NCBI WGS metagenome assembly FSVW01 (sample SAMEA3914814, study PRJEB12502) | metagenome | biome: forest; material: soil | place: USA | collected 2011-09-16 | depth 0.1 m | reverse complement strand
CCTGCGCTTCTGGAGCGGCCGCAAGAACGCCTTCCCGGCCTCGGGGCGCATCAGCCCCGACTACATGTGCATGGACTCGACCATCCCGCGCAAGAACCTGGCCGACATCCTGCTGGCCATCCAGCAGATGGAAAAGAAGTACGGCCTGCGCTGCGCCAATGTCTTCCATGCGGGCGACGGCAATCTGCATCCGTTGATTCTTTTTGATGCCAACGACCCGGACCAGATGCACCGCTGCGAGCAGTTCGGTGCCGAGATCCTCGAAACCAGCGTCGCCATGGGCGGCACGGTCACCGGCGAGCACGGCGTGGGCGTTGAAAAACTCAACAGCATGTGCGTGCAGTTCTCGGCCATGGAACGCGAGCAGATGTTCCGGCTCAAGGCCGCCTTCGATCCAGCGGGCCTGCTCAACCCGGGCAAGGTGATCCCGACCTTGCAGCGCTGTGCCGAGTATGGCCGCATGCATGTGAAGCGCGGGCTGATGGCGTTTGCCGAGCTGGAAAGATTCTGAGCTGATGGCCGAGCCGCTTCCGCCACCGCTGCAGGCCTGGGCCGATCAGATCCGCGCCGCAGCTGAGGGCGGCCAAGCGCTCGAACTGCGCGGCCAGGGCAGCAAGTCCTTCTACGGCGAACGGCCGCAGGGCGAGCTGCTCGACACGCGCGCCTTCACCGGCATCAGCAGCTACGAGCCGAGCGAGCTGGTGGTGACCGTCAAGTGCGGCACGCCCACCGCCGAGCTGGAGCAGGTGCTGGCCGAAAAGGGCCAGGCGCTGGCTTTCGAGCCGCCGCGCTTTGGCGGGCTGGGCACGGTGGGCGGCATGGTGGCGAGCGGCCTCTCGGGCCCGGCGCGTTCGAGCCAGGGCAGCGTGCGCGACCATCTGCTGGGCGCCACGATGCTCAACGGCCGCGGCGAGCTGCTGCAGTTCGGCGGCACGGTGATGAAGAACGTGGCCGGCTACGACGTCTCGCGCCTGCTGGCCGGATCGATGGGCGTACTGGGCCTGATCGCCGAGGTCTCGCTCAAGGTGCTGCCGCGGCCGGTGGCTGTGACGACGCTGCGCTTCGAGCTGGGCCAATCGGCCGCGCTCAATCAATTGAACCGCTGGGGCGGCAAGCCGCTGCCGCTCAATGCCAGCGCGTGGTGGGATGGCGCGCTGGTGCTGCGGCTCGCGGGCGCGCAGGCGGCCGTGCAATCGGCCATCGCGCAGCTCGGAGGCGACGTGATCGAGGACGGCATGGCTGCACCCTTCTGGGAAGGCCTGCGCGACCATTCGGACGAGTTCTTCATCGGCGCCGCGCGCGCCGTGCAGGGCGGCGCCAAGCTCTGGCGGCTCTCGCTGCCGCAGACGGCGCCCGAGATCAAGATGCCCGGGCAGCAGCTGATCGAGTGGGGCGGCGCGCAGCGCTGGGTCGTCACGCCGATGCCGGCTGCGCAGGTACGCGAGGCCGTTGCGCAACTCGGCGGCCATGCCACGCTGTTCCGCTCGCTCGACAAATCGAGCGGCGCCTTCGCGCCCCTGGCCGCGCCGCTGATGAAGATCCATCGAAACTTGAAGTTAGCCTTCGATCCGAAGAACGTCTTCAACTCCGGCCGGCTCTATCCTGATCTCTGATGCAGACCACACTCGCTCCGGCTCACCAAGGCACCCGCGAAGGCGAAGCCGCGGAGGCCATCCTGCGCCGCTGCGTGCATTGCGGGTTCTGCACGGCCACCTGCCCGACCTACCAGCTGCTGGGCGACGAACTCGACGGCCCGCGCGGCCGCATCTACCTGATCAAGCAGGTGCTGGAAGGCGCCGAGCCGACGCGCGCCACGCAACTGCACCTGGACCGCTGCCTGACCTGCCGCAACTGCGAGACGACCTGCCCCTCGGGCGTGCAGTACGGCGAGCTGCTGGAGATTGGCCGCAATGTGGTCGAGGCGCAGGTCGAGCGCCCGGCGGGCGAGCGGCTGCAGCGCTGGCTGCTGAAGGAAGGCCTGCCCTCGCCGCTGTTCAAGCCGGCCATCAAGCTGGGTCAGCTGGTGCGCCCGCTGTTGCCGGCCGTACTCAAGGACAAGGTGCCGGCCCGCGCGCCGCGCCGCGCGCATGACTGGCCGCAGCGCGAGCACACACGCAAGGTCGGCCTGCTGCTGGGCTGCGTGCAACCGGCGCTGATGCCCAATATCAACTCGGCCACGGCCCGCGTGCTCGATGCGGCCGGCGTGCAGACCCTGGTGGCCGATGGCGCCGGCTGCTGCGGCGCGATCCGCAGCCATCTGAGCGATCACGAAGGCGGTCTGGCCGACATGCGCCGCAATATCGATGCCTGGTGGCCGCTGGTCTCAACGCGGCAGATCGAGGCCTTGGTGATGAACGCGTCGGGCTGCGGTGTGACCGTCAAGGAATATGGCCGTGCGCTGGCCCACGACTCCGCTTATGCGGACAAGGCGGCCAAGATCAGTGCGCTGACAAAAGACGTTAGCGAGCTGCTGCCGAGCCTGGTGCCGCAGCTCAAGTTGCGGATCAAGAAGAAGCCGGGCAAGCTCGCCTATCACCCGCCTTGCACGCTCCAGCATGGCCAGCAGTTGCGCGGCGGTGTGGAGGATGGCCTGCGCGCGCTGGGTTTCGAGCTGCAACTGGCGGCCACCGAAAGCCATCTGTGCTGCGGCTCGGCCGGCACCTATTCGATCCTGCAGGCGGAACTCTCCAAGCGCCTGCGCGACCAGAAGCTGCAAGCGCTGGCGCCGTTGCACGCCGAGACCATCATCAGCGGCAATATCGGCTGCATCCAGCAATTGCAAAGTGGCACGACCACGCCGGTGAAGCACTGGATCGAGGTGCTCGACGAGGCTCTGGCCTAGAACTCTGGGGCCTTGCGGCGCAGCAACTGGCCCGACGCTGCAGGCTCGTAGGAAGACGCCACACGCTTGAATTGCGCCAGCTTCTCGGCCGCAGAGAAATCCTTCAGCGCCTTGCTCTGGAAGGATTGCAGGGACGCATCGTGCAGCAGCACCAAGTCGGCCACCAGCGCCCAGTCGAGGTCGACATCCCCGAGCCACAGCAAGGCGTCGGCCGGCAGATGCGCCAGTATTTGTTCCGCCGCACCGCGTCCATCGTCAGCCGTGATCAATGCGGCGTGCTCGGGCCAGCGCGGCAAATGCAGAGTCCCGGCCGGCAGCGGCCGCCAGATGGCCAGCAGCCATTGCGGGGCATGCATCGCAAGCTGCGGCCCCTTTTCGCCACGGCGCAGCTCGTTGTGCGAGCCGAGCACGCGGCGCACCCCGCCGCTCCAGCAACCGGCCTGCCATTGCGAGAGCAGCCGCGGGTCGAGCGCCGGTGGCAGCTCGGGCTCATGCACGAGAGCCGCTGCGGCAGATTGCCGGCTGGGCTGAACCTCCAGATCCTCGATGTCCTGCATGCCAAAACCGCGGCGGCGCAGGCGTGCCACGCGCTCCGGGTCCAGATCGGATGCCCGTCGCGCACGGCCCAGCACGGTGCCCAGGTCCAGATCGGGCAGGCCCTGCTCCTGGGTGGCACGCCAGCCATCCAGCGCGCGGGTCGGGTCGAAATCCTCGGGCTCGGAACTCATGGCCGCCCATTGTGCCGAGCATCTCGTCAGGCCCGCACGCGAGCTTCTCCCCACCTCTCGGGGGTAGCATGGCGGCTCCTGTCTGAGGGAGTTTGGCAACGATGAAATGGGACGGCCAGCGCGAAAGCGACAACGTGGAAGACGCCCGCGAGAGCTCGGGCGGCGGTGGCGGGCTCGGTGGCCTGGTGGGCGGCCGGGGCTTGAGCCTGGGCGGCGTGGTCGTCGCGCTGATCCTGTCCTGGGTGCTGGGCGTCAATCCGCTGACCATGCTGGGCTTGATGCAGGGCGGCGGCCAGGCGCCGGCACCGCAGTCGGCGCAACCGGCGCCGGGCCGCAATGCGCAGGACCCCGGCGCGCGCTTCGTCAAGACCGTGCTGGCCAGCACGGAGGACGTCTGGACGGCTTATTTCTCGCAGCGCGGCCAGCAATACCCGGCGCCGCATCTGGTGCTGTTCCGCGGCCAGTACCCGACCGGCTGCGGCACGGGTGATGCGGCCGCAGGCCCGTTCTACTGCCCGGCGGACCGCAAGGTCTATATCGACCTCTCCTTCTACGACGTGCTGCGGGATCGCCTCGGCGCGCCGGGTGAGTTCGCGCAAGCCTACGTGGTGGCACACGAGGTGGGTCACCACATCCAGAAGCTGATGGGCACCAGCGAGAAGCTGGACCGCGCACGGGGCCGGGTTTCCGAAGCGCAGTACAACGCGCTGTCCGTTCGGCTGGAGCTGCAGGCCGACTGCTATGCCGGCATCTGGGCCTCCAAGGTGCGCCAGCAGTTCGAACTCAGCCAGGCCGATATCGACTCGGCCCTCAATGCTGCCTCGCAGATCGGCGACGACACCCTGCAGCGCAAGGCGCGCGGCACTGTGGTGCCAGAAAGCTTCACCCACGGCACCAGCGCCCAGCGCGTGCGCTGGTTCAAGCAGGGCATGCAAAGCGGCGATCTGCGCAATTGCGACACCTTCGGTGCTACGGATTTGTGAGCATTTACCCCTTGCGTGAGGGGTGCTAACTGTCAAATCAAGCGGCATCATGACGTCGTCCGCACTATCCCGTTTCGCTGTCCCCACCGCACTGTCGAAGTCCTTTACGATTCGCGGTTCCGTATCCTGCGGAACATAGAAATCAGACAGAAATCGACCAAGAATCAATAACTTGGGAGCACGAATAGGGGTGTGGCGTGATTCGTGCTTGTATCCATGCAGGGAGAGCGCTCATGATTGTCAGTGCAACTAATCAGTTAGTTGCACGGCTCAAGAGGCGCCGCCAGAATCCAGTTGAGGCCCGTGATGAACGCATCTGAAGACCAGTCGAAGCCAGAAGGTTCCGCGCCCGAAGCGGCCGCGGACCTGCGCCCGGCCGTGTCCAGCAGCCGTCGTCGCCTGCTGCGCGGCGGTTTGGCTGCGGCGCCGGCGCTGCTGGCGCTCAAGGCCACGCCGGTGATGGCGTGCAATTGCAAAATCCCTTCGGGATTCAGCGCCTCCGGCAATCTGAGCCGCAATGGCGGGACCGCCAGCGGTTGCAGTGCGCCTGGCGGCAAGCCCTCGCACTGGAAGACCCAGTGCGGCAGCTCCAATCCCTACTACTACAACAAGACCAACAACACGTGCAAGAAGGGCACGATGTTCAAGGATTGCTTCTCGACCATGGGCTCGTATACGAACTACAACTTCGATACCTGCCTGGGTCGCGGAGACACCGATGCACAAGCATTGGTCGCTGCCTGCTACATGGAGGCTTACCAATCGGGTGGCACCAACTTCCCGACGCAGCAGCAGATCCTGAACATCTGGAAGCTCGGCATCTGCGGCAGCGGCTATCAGCCGACCAGCCAGGCAACGCCGGTCTGGAACAAGACGCAGTGCATCAACTACCTGAAGTACCTGACCGGCCAGACCTGACGGAATCCGTCCTGAATCCCATCGTGTGACGGGCCGAGTGGCCTGTCGGGATTCTTTACACTTGACGGGCCGACCGCTGGGCGGCTCCTGCATGCCGGGTGTTTTCAATGGCTTGACAATGACTTGGCCCAATTTGGGTCGAGTGGCTCACTTTATGCTTCCTGCTCCGGTGATCGCGCAGTCGCCAGCAGTAAAGGCACGAAGTGAAGCAGTACCCCTCCTCCCCTGGCACGCCCCAAGGCGCGTCGCCCCAGCTCCCCTCCTCCCTCCCGTCATCGCCACGTCGGCGGCGCTTGCTGCAGGCGGGTCTGTCGAGCGCGCCGGCCGTGCTGGCGCTTCATGCGACACCGGTGCGAGCGGACAACTGCAAATCGCCCTCGCGGGCTTTTCGGTTTCGGGCAACCTGAGCCGCAATGGCAGCCAGGGTTGTGCGGCAACCCTGGGCCATACGCCCGGCTTCTGGTCCACCAATCTGAACGCCAACGGCACCTATCGCGGCAGCACCCGGGGCAGCGGGTTCACGCCGGCGACGCTGTTCTCGGTCGCCTTCGCACCACTGGGCAGCTATCCGGACGGCACTTTCGATGCCATCCTCAAGAGCGGCAATATGCTGGACCGGGCCTTGTTTGCAGCCGTGTTCCTCGAATCCAGTCTGCACATGGCTGACGGCTTCCCCACGCGCGATATGATCAAAGACATGTGGCGAGCAGTCGCCGGCAATGGTTTGTACCCCGTGCCCAATACCAGCCTGAGCTGGGACAAGACCGCCATCCTGAAGTACCTGCTGTACCTGACCGGCCAATCCGTGCCGGGTTGAGCAACCCACTCCAAAACGAGGCCCATGGGCATGGAAGGGATGGCCCTGTGGGCCCGTACCGGCACGTCTGAGCATCTGCTCCACAAGGATGTCGACGACGGTCGCCTGATCTACGACCGCTTGAACGGCGAGACGCGGCTGCTCTCGCCCTTGAGCCAATTCCTCATCGAATGGATAGAGACGCAGGGCCGCGCCGCAAGCACGGCTGAGCTGGTGCGCGCCGTCCATGTCGAAGAGCCCGAAGCCTCGGTGCAGGAATGCCTGGCCGCCGTGGAAACTGCGCTGTCTGCACTCTCGGAAGCGCACATGCTGCGCCAGGTTGCACGTTGAGAGTCGGCGAGCTTTCCCCGGCCCAATTCCGCCGCGCCCTGACCGGGCCGGGCTTACGCCTGATCACCGGCACCTTCAACTGCCGTATGCAGAGCGAGGTGGCCGCCATCGCGCCCGAACTGGCGCGGCTCTACGCCCATCACGAGCTGCTCGACGATTCGGCCTTCATCGACTTCCATGTCAAGGTCGGCAGCAGCCGCGGCCTGCGGCGCTGGATCCGCCCCCAGGCCTTGTTCACCGTGGACGAGGTCTCGCCCTTCACGCCGCTGCCGCAGGACCAGGCGCTGCCGATGATGGAATGGGGCCTCAACTGGTGCATCAGTGCCTACTGCCATCATCTGCTGGTGCTGCATGCGGCCAGCCTCTCCAAGAACGGCCATGCGCTGATCCTGCCGGCGCCGCCGGGCTCGGGCAAGAGCACCCTGTGCGCCGCCCTGGCCAACCGCGGCTGGCGCCTTCTTTCCGACGAGCTGACCCTGATCGACCTGCGCGATGGCCGCCTGCATGCGCTGGCCAGGCCGGTCAATCTCAAGAACCAGTCCATCGAGGTGATCCGCCAATTCGCACCCGATGCCTTTCTGAGCCAGCCGGTGCTGGACACCACCAAGGGCACGGTCGCGCTGATGGCGCCCAGCGCAGCCAGCGTGCAGGCCAGCGCCGAGCCGGTCTGGCCGCGCTGGGTCGCGCTGCCGCGCTGGCGTTCGGGCGCGGCGACGCAGCTCACTCCCATGCCGCAAGGCGAAGCCTTCCTGCAGCTGGCCGACAACGCGATGAACTATCACATCCTCGGTGAGCAGGGCTTTGCCACCCTGGGCCGGCTGATCGACCGGGCCGAGGGCTTCCGTTTCGAATACAGCGATCTGAACGAGGCGATTGCCCTGTTCGACCAGCTCGCTGCGCAGGAAACGGCCGCGTGAAAACGCCGCAACAAAGCCTGCTTGTGCAAATCTGGCTGCACCCGGAGGCCTGCCGCCAGCTCGACGAGCGCGCCTGGGACCTGCTGGTGCGCCAGGCGCGGCATGCCAATCTGCTGGGCCGGCTCTACCTGGTCTTCGAGCAGCACGGGCTGCTGGAAGCGGTGCTGCCGCGCGCTCGCGGCCACATGCTATCGGCCGCCACCATGGCAACGCGCCAGCACCAGGCCATGCTGCGCGAGGCCGGCATCTTGCGCGACACCCTGGCCGAACTCGGCCTGCCGCTGATCCTGCTGAAGGGCACGGCCTATGTGGCGTCCGGACTGCCGGCCGTGCAAGGCCGCGTGTTTGCCGACGTGGACATCCTGGTGCCTCGCGCACGACTCGACGAGGTGGAATCGCAGCTGATCCTGACCGGCTGGGTCGGTGCCACCGACGACGCCTACGACCAGCGCTACTACCGCCAGTGGATGCACGAGCTGCCCGCCTTGCAGCACATGTACCGCGGCACCGCGCTCGACGTGCACCACACCATCCTGCCGCCGACCTCGCGGCTCAAGCCCGATGGGGCCAAGCTGATCGAAGCCGCCATCGAGCTGCCCGGTCAGCCCGGTATCCGCGTGCTCGCACCCTGCGACATGGTGCTGCACAGCGCCGTGCATCTCTTCCACGAGGGTGAGGCCGACAACCTGCTGCGCGACCTCAGCGACCTGGACCTGCTGCTGCGCCACTTCAGCGCCGATCCCGGCTTCTGGGAGACCCTGGTGGCGCGCGCCGAGGAGATGCACCTGGCCGGCCCGCTGCGGCTCGCCCTGCGCTATGCCGTGCTCTTGCTGGGCACGCCGGTGCCGGCCGAAGTCCGCGCAGCCACCGGCTCCGAACAGCCCGAACGGCTGGATGCCATCTATCTGCGCGTCCTGACGCCGTATCACTCCAGCAGCACCGACCGCTTCGCGCGCCTGGCCCGCGCTGCGCTTTATGTGCGTGGGCACTGGCTGCGCATGCCGCCGCATCTGCTGGCCTACCACCTCGCACACAAGGCCTTGTGGCCGCCGGCCGAGCCTCCGCGGCCGCCCAACGCGCCGCTGGAGCCGCTTGACGGCCGGCACTAGGCCCGGCCAATATGCGCCCATAGGCACGATTGGCCTGGAATACAACAGCCGGAGCGCCAATTTCACACGCATTCCCAGCGCGCCCCGGCCAGGTGCGCTGCACAGCGCAGCGGGAAGTCGCACACTGGCCGGTGGGACGGGGAAGTTGCCCGGCTAGCCTGAATACCAACAAGGAGCCGAATGAACCTGCACGCGCATCGGAGCGGTGTCGGCGCGGCGGCCATCGCGCCGCCGCCGACAACGGCTGCGCCCGCGCGCGTCCAGGCGCTCTCGGCCGCAGTGCGGCGCCGGCGTCAGGCCATGCTCGTGCTGGCGCCGCTGGTGATCGGCAATCTGCTGGTGCTGCTGCTTTGCGTGATGGGCCTGAACCTGCTCTCGGCAGCGCGCGCCTACGTGGGCGGCGAAAGCCTCTGGTCGAAGGGGCGTGCCCTGGCCACCCAGCAGTTGCGCGCCTATGCACAGACCCGCGATCCGCAAGACCTGCTGGCCTTCCAGGCCGCGCTTGACGTGCCGCTGGCCGACCGCGAGACCCGGCAGCTGATGGAACAGCCTGAACCGGACATGGCGCACCTGCGCGAGACCTTCCAGCGCGGCGGCATCTCGCTGGACGACGTGGACGGCATGGTGCGCCTGTATCGCTGGTTCGGCGACACCTCGCTGATGGAATCCTCGATCGCCGCCTGGCGTGCCGGCGACGCCTCGATTGCCGAGCTGCAGCGGCTGGGCGAGCGCATGCACGCTCTGGCCCAGAAGCCCGACACCGCCAGCCTGCAAGCCCAGACCCAACAGATCATGCAAGAGCTCGACACCCAGGAGGCGCAGCTGCGCGTGCTGGAACAACGCTTCAGCACCGCGCTCAGCGATTCCTCGCGCGCCGCGTACCAGGTGCTGTCCTGCACCATGGGCGCGGCCACGGTCGGCCTGACGCTGTGCTCGGTGCTGCTGATCCTGGCCGGCCTGCGCCAGCGCGGCCGTGACGAGCAGGCCTTGACCGATGCCAACAAGCGCTGGGCCCTGGCCGCCGAGGCCGACGGCATCGGCGTCTTCGAGTGGGACGTGGACAACAACATGGTGCGGCTCGATGCGCGCGCCTGCGCCATCTATGGCTTCGACGCGCCGCCCGAGGGATTGCTCCTGCCCCGCAGCGAGATCCGGGCGCGGATCGAACCGCTCGATGCGCCTGCGCTGCAAGCCGCGCAGGAGCGCGCGATCCGGCTGGAGGGCACGCTCAACGTCCGCTACCGCGCGCAGATGCCCGACAAGAGCCTGCGCCATCTGGAGATGTCGGCCCTGATGCGCGAGAGCGAAGGCGAGGCCGACGGCGGCCGGCGCATGGTGGGCATCGTGCGCGACATCGGCCAGCAGGTGCGCCAAGAGCAGCTCGCGCTTGAGAAAGTGGCGGCCGAGCGCACCGCGTCGGCGCGCATCGAATTCCTCTCGCGCCTCTCGCACGAACTGCGCACGCCGCTCAACGCGGTGCTCGGCTTCTCCGAGCTGCTGCAGCTGGACCCGAACGACCCCTTGAGCGAGCGGCAATGCCAGCGCGTGCAGCTGATCTCGGGGGCCGGCGTGCACCTCCTGCGGCTGGTGAACGACGTGCTCGACATCAGCGGCATCGACTCGGGCCATTTCAAGATCAACAGCGCGCCTACCGCACTCGCACCCGTGATCGCGGCAGCCCTCGACCTCAACGGGCCCGACCAGCAGAAGTACCACGTCAGCGTCACCCTGCTGCCAATGCCGGAAGGCGTGGCCGCCTGGGCCGATGCGCAGCGCCTGGGCCAGGTGCTCAACAACCTACTGTCCAACGCCTGCAAGTACACGCGCAGTGGCGGCAGCGTGACCGTGCAGGTGCAGCAGGCCAAGGGCTGGGTGGAAATTTCCGTGCACGACGAAGGTCCGGGCCTGTCGGAGGCCGAGATCAAGCAGCTCTTCCAGCCCTTCAAGCGCCTGGCCAGCGCCGGCGAGAAGCCGGGCACCGGCCTGGGCCTGACCATCGTGAAGCTGCTGGCCGAACAGATGGGCGGCGGCGTCAGCGTGCAAAGTCTGCCCGGCCGCGGCTCGATCTTCACGGTCAGCCTGCAGACCGCCAAACTGCCGGCTGCGACCCTCTCCACCGAGCTGCCCGCCGCGTCGACGTCCTGACGACGACGCCTGGGCAGGCGCGGCGCGATTGTGTACGCTCGCGCAAAAACGGAGGCGACAACACATGCCATTTCTTCTCGCGCTGGACCAGGGCACCTCAAGCTCGCGCGCCATCGTCTTCGACGCCCAGGGCCGCATCCAGGCCATGGCTCAGCGCGAGCTGACACAAGCCTATCCGCAGCCCGGCTGGGTCGAACACGACCCGCTGGAGATCTGGCAGACCCAGCTCGACACCGCCCGCGAAGCGCTGGCCCGCGCGCAGCTCTCAGCCCGCGACATCGCCGGCCTTGGCATCACCAACCAGCGCGAGACCCTGGTGCTGTGGGACCGCAAGACCGGGCAGCCTCTGCATCGCGCGCTGGTGTGGCAGGACCGCCGCGGCGAGGCGCTCTGTGCTCGCTTGCGCGATGAGGGCCAGGGCCCGCTGATCCAGCGCAAGACCGGCCTCGTGATCGATGCCTACTTCAGCGCCAGCAAGCTGCACTGGCTGCTTGAAAACGTGCCCGATGCACGGTGCCGCGCCGAAGCTGGCGAGCTGGCTTGCGGCACCATCGACAGCTGGCTGCTGTGGCAGCTCACCGGCGGCGCCGTGCACGCCACCGACCAGAGCAATGCCTCGCGCACGATGCTGTTCAATATCCACGAGAACCGCTGGGACGAGCAGTTGCTGCAGCTCTTCAAGGTGCCGCCCTCGCTGCTGCCCGAGGTCCATCCTTCAGCCCATGAGTTCGGCGAAACGCTGGCGGAACTCTTCGGCGCGCCCATCCGCATCGGCGGCATGGCGGGTGACCAGCAGGCCGCCCTCTTCGGCCAGGCCTGCTTCAGCCCCGGTATGGCCAAGAACACCTACGGCACCGGCTGCTTCCTGCTGATGAACACCGACCAGCAGAGCCGGCCCTCCAGCAACGGCCTGCTGACCACGCTGACGGCCCAGCCCACGCGCATCCCCGAGTACGCGCTGGAAGGCAGCGTCTTCATCGGCGGCGCCGTGGTGCAGTGGCTGCGCGACGGGCTGGGCATCATCCACAGCAGCGCCGACGTGGAAGCACTCGCCGCCAGCGTGCCCGACGCGGGCGGCGTGATGTTCGTGCCAGCCTTCACCGGCCTTGGCGCGCCCTACTGGCAGGGCGAGGCGCGCGGCATGATCAGCGGGCTCACGCGTGGCAGCACGAAGGCGCACATTGCGCGTGCGGCGGTCGAATCGATCGCCTACCAGAGCGCCGCCCTGCTCGCCGCCATGAGCCGTGACGCGCAGGCCGCTGGCAGCGCACCGCTGGCCGAGTTGCGCGTGGATGGCGGCGCCTGCGTGAACGACGCGCTGATGCAGTTCCAGGCCGACCTGCTCGGCATCGTCGTCGTGCGGCCGCAAGTCATCGAGACCACGGCCCTGGGCGCCGCGCAGTTGGCCGGGCTGACCGTCGGCGTTCACCACAGCCGCGAGGAAATCGCGGCGCACTGGCAGGCTCAAGCGCGCTTCGAGCCGCGCATGCCGCGCGATCAGGCGGCCGAGCGCATGGCAGCGTGGGAGAAGGCCGTGCGACAGGCGATTGCGCAATAAAAATGGCGGGGTCGCCCCCGCCATTTGCTTTGCTGAGCCGCGCTCAGCCGATCACCAGATGATGACTTGACGGTCGCCTTCGCGGACCATCGGATCGCCCGACTTGCACGAGAACGCCTTGGCGAACTCCGGCATGTTCGACGGCGCTGCAATCGCGCGGAACTGCTCGGGTGCGTGCGGGTCCGACTTGAGGGCGTTGATCACGTACTCGTCGCGCGCTTGCGAACTCCACACGCGGGCAAAGCTCAGGAAGAAGCGCTGCTCGCGGGTGAAGCCGTCGATCATCGGATCGGGCTTGCCGGCGGTGGCCTTTTCCATCGCGTCGTAGGCCACGTGCAGGCCGCCGAGGTCGCCGATGTTCTCGCCCAGCGTCAGCCGGCCGTTGACCTTGGCGTCGGGGCGCGAAGGCACCGGCGCGTACTCGTTGAACTGGGCCACGAGCCGGTCGGTGCGCGCGTTGAAGCGCTCGCGGTCTTCGGCGGTCCACCAATTGGCGTTGTTGCCCTGGCCGTCGAACTGACTGCCCTGATCGTCGAAGCCGTGGAAGATCTCATGGCCAATCACGGCGCCGATCGCACCGTAGTTGATCGGGTCATCGCCGTTGGCATAGAAGAACGGCGGCTGCAGG
>FSVW01002578.1_pt1 | contig 13030 bp, 10 predicted proteins | sample 1637551 | NCBI WGS metagenome assembly FSVW01 (sample SAMEA3914814, study PRJEB12502) | metagenome | biome: forest; material: soil | place: USA | collected 2011-09-16 | depth 0.1 m | reverse complement strand
TCGGGCCTGGATGCCGGCGCCGGCAGCTGCTGCGCGCCCGCCAGAGGCAGGCGAACCGTGAAGGTCGATCCGCGTCCGATGCCTTCGCTCGCAACCGCGATCGAGCCTCCGTGCAGCAGCACGAGCTGGCGCGCCAGCGTCAGGCCGATGCCCAGGCCCGTGTTGCCGCGCTCCAGGCTCTTGTCGCCTTGTTCGAACAGCTCGAACACGCGGTCCTGCAAGGCGGGTTCGATGCCCACGCCCGTGTCGGCAACGTCCACGCGCACCGCGTGCCCTTCGTTCTCGATCCGCACGTCGATCCGTCCACCTTCGGGCGTGTAGCGGCAGGCATTCGTGAGCAGATTGGTGAAGACCTGCAGCAGCCGGGCCGCGTCGCCCACCAGCCAGCAAGTGCCCGCCGGAATCGACGCCCCCACTCGCAGTTTCCTGGCGTTTGCCGTCGGCTCGATCAGCTCCAGGGCTGAGCGCAGCACCTGGTGCAGATCGACGTGCGCCATCTGAAGCGAGAGCTTGCCGGTCGTGATCCGCGAGACGTCCAGCAAGTCGTCGATCAAACGCACGACGTGGCGTAGCTGGCGATCAAGAATGCCCAGCGCCTTCTCGCGCACCGCGGGGGTGACGCCTGGATGCCGCAGCAGCGTGGTGGCATTCATCATCGGCGCGAGCGGATTGCGGATCTCGTGCGCCAGCGTGGCGAGGAACTCGTCCTTGCGTCTGTCGGCCGCGCGCAAATCCTCCTCGGCCCGCTTGCGTTCGCCCACCTCATGGCTCAGCTCCGCCGAGTTGGCGTCCATTTCCGCGAGCATGCCGTTGAAGGCGTCCACCAGACCGGCCACTTCGCGCGTCTCGGCGGACGGCGCACGGATGCGCCAATCGCGCTTGCTCATCACGTCCTGCGCCACCTGGGCCACGCGCGCGATCGGTGCCGTGATGCGGCCCTGCACCCGGCCAAAAACCAGCAGCGCCAAACCGAGCGAAGCGGCCAGGCCCAGCGCCTGGATCGCGGCGTAGCTGGCGATGCGGCTCAGCACATCGTGGTGCGCGCGCAGGTACAGCGTGCCGACGCGCTCGCCGTCGTGGTCGATGTCATAGGACATCTCCAGATCGTTGCCGTCGAAATGCGAGCCCAGCGTCGCCAAGGGGTTTTTGCCGGGCACCTCGGCCGTGCCGTCGATGCGGTAATGCGCGAACGGACGGCCGTTGGCGCTGAAGACCGCGGCGACCAGGACGTCGTGGCGCTCGGACAGCGACGCGAGCTGCTGGATGGCCGCCTCGGGATCGTTGAACACCAGCGAAGGTACGAGCGCCTTGGCGAGGATGGTTTCCTGGGTGTGCAATTCCTCGACGGCCTGGCTTCGATACCTGTCGAATTCATAAGCAAAGATCAAGGCGGCATTCAAGGCCAGCGCGACCAGCGTGGTCAGCATGAAGGCCCGCGTGAGCTGGGACTTGAGCGTGTCGAGCTTTCTTTTCATGGCGTCTCCTCGACGACCTTGGAGGCCACGCTGAGCAGCTTCGAGCTCAGCTTGATGCCGGTTCTATTTGCGGCGGGCAGCGAGGCGGTGAAGCGCAGCCGGCCCTCGATGCGGACGAAGTCGAGCACGCCGCCCAGTTCCAGGCCGCCAGGGACGTCGGTCACCACCAGCACATGGGCGCGGCGCGCTTCCTCGATCAGCGGCTTCATGTCGGCCTTGCTGCCTCGCCCGATGAAGAGAACATGCAGGTCTGGCGGCAGTTCGCGGCCCTCGATGGCGCGCGCTTCGACGGGGCGGTTCAGCACGAGCCGGCCGCGCGCGAGCCTGGTCAATTCATCAAGCACTTTCGGCGCATCCACAAGGCCGATGACGATGGGTGCGCCGGGCGATTTGAAGGCCTCGGCGGGCCATTCGACGAAGCCCGGGAACTTGTGCAGATAGGCCGCTTCAAGGGCTTCTTCCGAAACCGGCAAAACTGGCGAGACCGCCGAGACGGGCGTCTGGGCATGGCAGCTCTGCGCGATCAGCAACATCGCTGCGGCGAGCCCGCCCAGCGCGCGCGTCCGGCCGATCGAGAGCTTGCCAAGCGGGTCCATGCAGCTCACTTTGCTGATGCGCGACGGGTCGGGTGACGGCGGCGGATGCCCTCAAGCGTGCACATCGGCTCCCTTTCGTTGCGCGGACTGAATCGGTTGGCACTTCCTTTGCGAACGTGACTCATGAGCGAGGCGAGCGTCGGCCCTCGGACTTTACGACCCTTCCTACAGCGCGTTCAGCTTGGAGGCGGTCGAAATGTAGGACGGCGCCGCGATCGATGGCAGCGCAGGCGCTCAGGAGAGCGCAGTGTCCTCGGTGAGGCCGATCAGCGAGGGCGCGTGGGCGACGGCGTGTCGGCCGGCCGCAGATCGGCGCGCTCGGCTTCGGTGCCGGACAGCGTCTGCGCATCGAGTCCGCGGTCCGGAGACTCGGCGACTTGCGGCAGTTCGCCCGCATGCTCGATCAGCTCGACAATGATGAAGTTGCCGTACTGCTGCGCATGCTCGGCGCCGAAGGGGCGGGCGCAATCGGCCACGCGCCGCGCCTCGTCGTCATCGCGCGCACGCACCACCAGCCAGTGATAGCCGCGCGCGGCCAGCACGCGGTGTGCTTTCACCAGATTAAGCTCCTGGCCCACCGCTGCCAGCGGGCTGGCCCGGGCCAGGTCTTCGTCGATCTGAGCCAGCATCTGAGCGTCCGTGTACGGCCTGATCGCGCCGACCTCCAGGCTCAGGTCGTCCAAAGCCTGATGCGCCGCCCCGGCCTGCTCAGCCGAAGGGAAGGAGATCACGACATGGCCGACGGGCTTGAAGACGCCGAAGCTGGTGGGGTGGTCTGCTTGCATGCTGAAGCTCCGATGAGTTGAATGCAGCTTAGATCCCCCGCAGCAAGGCGCACGTAGGACGGCGAGCTGATCAAGCTCGCGAGCCCGCTCGGGTCAGCACAAGGCGGACGAGCAAGACGCCCAGGGCCGCGGCGACGACGACGCTGGTCAGCGGTCGGGCCTTGACGAAGGAGAGGAGGGAGTCGGCATCTTGCGGCGGCTGCGAATCCGAAGCTTCGGCATCTTTCTCTTGCAGGCCCGGCAAAGCTTGCGGCTCTTCGGCGTTCGCAATGCCGACGTTGACAGGCGGAAACAGCGGCGTGTCCGTGTCAGCAAAGGAGTGAAGCGCCTGCGACGCGCTCTTGAACCCTTCGTCGCTCATGTTCACAACGGCTGGCGCGTCGACCTGCGGAAACACGCTCGCCAACGCAGGTGCATCCGCATGCCCGTAAGGTGCTTTTTCTGAATCGAGAACGGGCTTGCCGTGCTCATCGTTGCTTGCATGCATGGGAACCTTCTTTCGCGAGAGGAGTGAGAGGACTTGCAAGCGCGCTGGAGCGCCGGCGCATGCACGAGGCAAGCGGCGTGCCGTCTCGGCCAAAAAAGCAGGGAGAAAGAACAACAGCTTGGCGGTTTCCCGCTTTTGGCAGGCGATTCGGCAGGCGATGATCGTGTTGGAGAGATGACTTGATATGCCTTGGCGTGCCGCCCTGCGCCAAAGAGACGAACACATGCCGCTGACCCATCTGGAACGACTCGAAGCCGAAAGCATCCACATCCTGCGCGAGGTGGTGGCCGAGTGCGAGAAGCCGGTCATGCTGTATTCGATCGGCAAGGATTCCGCCGTCATGCTGCACCTGGCGCGCAAGGCCTTCTACCCGAGCCCGCCGCCGTTCCCGCTGCTGCATGTGGACACGACCTGGAAGTTCCGCGCGATGTACGAGCTGCGCGAGCGCATGGTGCGCGAAAGCGGCATGGAGCTGCTGGTCCACCAGAACCCCGATGCGCTGGCCCGCGGCATCAATCCTTTTGAGCACGGCTCCCTGCACACCGATCTGTGGAAGACCGAGGGCCTGAAGCAGGCGCTGGACAAGTACGGCTTCGACGCGGCCTTCGGCGGTGCGCGGCGCGACGAAGAAAAGTCTCGCGCCAAGGAGCGCATCTTTTCGTTCCGTTCAGCCAGCCACCGCTGGGATCCGAAGAACCAGCGGCCTGAACTCTGGCGCCTGTACAACGCACGCAAGGCCAAGGGCGAAAGCGTGCGCGTGTTCCCGATTTCCAACTGGACCGAGCTGGACATCTGGCAGTACATCCACCTGAACGACGTCCCCATCGTGCCCTTGTACTTTGCGCAGAAACGGCCGACCGTCGTGCGCAATGGCTTGCGGCTGATGGTGGATGACGATCGCTTCCCGCTGCACCCGGGCGAGGTGCCCGAGATGCGCTCGATCCGCTTCCGCACGCTGGGCTGCTATCCGCTGACGGGTGCGGTGGACAGCGAGGCCGCCACGCTGCCCGAGGTCATCCAGGAAATGCTGCTCACGCGCACTTCCGAACGCCAGGGTCGTGCGATCGACCACGACCAATCGGCGTCGATGGAGAAGAAAAAGCAGGAGGGCTATTTCTGATGAACGCCTCCGCCAACTCTTCCTATCAAGCGCAGGACCTGATCGCCGAAGACATCGACGCCTATCTCGTCCAGCATCAGCACAAATCCTTGCTGCGCTTCATCACCTGCGGCTCGGTGGACGACGGCAAGAGCACGCTGATCGGCCGCCTGCTGTACGACTCGAAGATGATCTTCGAGGACCAGCTCGCGGCGCTCGAAGCCGACAGCAAGCGCGTCGGCACGCAGGGCCAGGACATCGACTTCGCGCTGCTCGTCGACGGCCTGGCCGCCGAGCGCGAGCAGGGCATCACCATCGACGTGGCCTACCGTTTCTTCTCGACGGACAAGCGCAAGTTCATCGTCGCCGACACGCCGGGCCACGAGCAGTACACGCGCAATATGGTCACCGGTGCGTCCACCGCCGACCTCGCCGTGATCCTGATCGACGCGCGCAAGGGCGTGCTCACGCAGACGCGCCGGCACAGCTACCTCGTGCGCCTGATCGGCATCCGCAACGTGGTGCTGGCCATCAACAAGATGGACCTGGTGGGCTATGACGCGGCGGTGTTCGATCGCATCGTGGCCGAGTACCGCGTCTTCGCCGCCGAGATCGGCCTGCCCGAGTTCCACGCGATCCCGATCTCCGGTTTGAAGGGCGACAACATCAGCCAGGCTTCGACCGTGATGCCCTGGTACACCGGCCCGACGCTGCTGCAGCATCTGGAAGCCGTGCCACTCGACGAGGAGCGCCTGGCGCGCGGTCCGCTGCGCCTGCCGGTGCAGTGGGTGAACCGGCCCAATCTCGACTTCCGCGGCTTCTGCGGAATGATCTCGGCCGGCACGGTGAAGCCCGGCGATGCCGTGCGCATCCTGCCCTCGGGTCGCATGACGACGGTGGCGCGCATCGTCACGCCCGAAGGCGACCAGCCGCAGGCCGTGGCGGGCCAGTCGGTCACGATCACGCTGACTGACGAAGTCGATTGCTCGCGCGGCGACGTGATCACGGCGGCCGACAGCCCGCTTGAAGTGGCCGACCAGTTCGAGGCCACGCTCGTGTGGCTGTCCGACGAAGCGATGCTGCCTGGTCGCTCCTACCTGATGAAGCTCGGCACGGCCACCGTGCCGGTGACCGTGACGCAGGATAAATACCAGATCAACGTGAACACGATGGAGCGCACGCCCGGCAAGACCATGGGCCTGAATGCGATTGGCGTGTGCAATCTGTCGCTCGACAAGCCCGTGGCGTTTGCCAGTTATGCCGACAGCCATGACCTCGGCGGTTTCATCATCATCGACCGGCAGAGCAATGGCACGGTCGGCGCGGGCATGCTGCATTTCGCGCTGCGCCGCGCCCATAACATCCATTGGCAGGACCAGACGGTCGATCGCGCTGCGCTGGCTTTGCAGAAGCACCAACGGCCCAAGGTCGTCTGGCTCACCGGCTACAGCGGTGCCGGCAAATCGACGATTGCCAATCACATGGCGCAGATGCTCTACGCACGCGGCAAGCACTGCTTCGTGCTCGATGGCGACAACCTGCGCCACGGCTTGAACCGGGACCTCGGCTTCACGGCGGCCGACCGTGTGGAGAACATCCGCCGCGTGGGCGAGGTCGCCAAGCTGATGACGGACGCCGGCCTGATCGTCATCACCGCCTTCATCAGCCCCTTCCGCGCCGAACGCGAGATGGTGCGCCGCATGCTGCCCGAAGGCGAGTTCATCGAGGTGCATGTGGATACGCCGTTAGCGGAGGCCGAGCGGCGCGACGTGAAGGGCCTGTACAAGAAGGCGAGGGCGGGCGAGCTGGCGAACTTCACCGGCATCGACAGCCCTTATGAAGTGCCCGAGTCGCCCGAGCTGCGCGTGGACACGGCGGCGATGAGCGCCGAGGACGCCGCGGCCCTGGTCGTGGCAAGACTGCTGGACGACACGCATTGATGCAGCAGCAGCAGCCGACCGTCGTCATTGTGGGAGCCGGTTTTTGCGGCACGGCCGTTGCCGTTCATCTGCTGCGGCAACTGCCGCCGTCCGCTCGCCTCGTGCTGGTGGAGCAGGACGCGCGCCTGGCCCGCGGCGTGGCCTACGGCACGCGCTGCCTCAGCCACCGGCTCAATGTGCCTGCAGGCCGGCTGGGCCTGGAGCCGGGCCATGAATCCGGCTTCATCGAATGGCTGCAGCAGCACCACGAAGGCTGGCGCGCAGCGGACTTCGTGCCGCGCGCCTTGATGGGCGACTACCTGGCCCACTGCCTGCAGCAAGCGCGCGAGGCCGCGGCAGCGCGAGGCCTGGCCTTCGAATGCATCAGCGGCGTGGCGGTGACCGGCATGGAACCGCGAAGGCCGGGGCATCTCCTGGCGCTGTCCGACGGCCGGCAGCTGCTTGCCGACCAGGTCGTGCTTGCCAACGGCCATCTGCCCACGCGCCCACTGCACCTGCCTGCGCTGGCCTGGGGCGAGCCGGGATTGCTGGCCGATCCCTGGTCGGCCGAGGCCCTGGATTCGCTGCCCGAAGACGCCGCCGTGCTGGTGCTCGGCACCGGGCTGACGGCCATCGACCTGTGGGCCGATTTGCAGGACCGCGGCCATCAAGGCCAGATCACTTTGCTGTCGCGCCGCGGGCAGTTGCCGCAGCCGCATCGCTCGCTCGAAGCTCGGCCATTCGAAGGACCGTCGCCGGTTGCTCAGTTGCCCGTCGACTTCGGCCTGCGCCAGCTGATGCGCAGCGTGCGCAGATGGGCCCGCGAGGCACCGGACCAGGGGCGCGATTGGCGCGACGTGCTGGCCAGCCTGCGCGGCTCGACACCCAGCCTTTGGCAGCGCCTCTCGCCGCGCGAGCGACGCCAGTTCCTGCGCCATGTACAGCCGTGGTGGGACACGCACCGCCACCGCCTGGCGCCGGGCCTGCATCGGCGCCTGGAGGCTGCCATCGGCGCCGGCCATGTGCTGCCGCTCGCGGGCCGCATTCGCTCGCTGCAGCGCCTGCCCGACGGGCGCCTGCGCGTCGGCGTGCAACACCGCGGCAGCGCGCTGACGCAGCATCTCGACGTCTCGCTGATCGTCAACTGCACCGGCGCTTCAAGCGCGCTGCGCCATACCGACCAAGCCCTGCTGGCATCGCTGCGCGAGCAGGGCCTGCTGACGCCCGATGAACTCGACCTGGGCCTGCTGGTGGACGAGCAATACCGGCCGCAGGCGCGCGACGCAAGCGCCGTGCAGGGACTGCGTTATGTCGGCCCGATGCTCAAGGCCCAGCGCTGGGAAGCCGTGGCCGTGCCGGAGTTGCGCCAGCACGCCGGCGCCGTGGCCGCCCGCGTGCTGGAAGACCTGGCCCTGCCAGGCCGCCTTACTTGACGCAGCTCGCGTAGTTCGACGAGCTCGCGCCCTGCGAGCTGTTGGAGCCGGTGCCGATGTTCACCCGTGCAAACGTGCCCGACGACGTGCCCGCATCGGAAGCCCAGTAGTAGGCGCTCGACGTGGGCCAGGCCAGGCTCGTCAGATAGCTGTTGCCGGTGCCGGTGCTGTTCTTCGTGGCCGTGTAGAAGGCCGTCAGTTCAGCGACGGTGGGCAGGCGCCAGCCGGTTGTGCCGTTGATCGTGCCGGCGCACAGCGTGGTCAGCGCGTAGGCATGCGTGACGGTCGTCGTGCCGGGCAGCATCCAGGTCAGGCCGCCGCTGAGCACGTAGCCGGTCGGCAGGTTGGTGAGTTGGAAGCTCGCGCTGCTGGTGGTCGCGGCCGCATCGGTGACCGTCACGGTGTACGGCGCCGAGCCGAGCGTTGCGGCTGTGGTGCCGCCGAGCGTGCCGGTGCTGGTGTTGAAGCTCAGGCCTGTTGCCGCCGGTGGAGGAGCCGTGACGAGTCCGGCGCCGGCGGTAAGCGCGTAGCTGTAGGGCTGCACGCCACCGGCGGCGGTGACGGGCACGACAGGCGCCAGCACGGCGCTGTTGGCGATGGTCACCGTCGGCACGGTGGCCGTTGCTGCCAGCGGACCGGGGTTGACCGTGAGCGAGAAGGATGCGCTTGAACTTGTCGTTAGCAGGTCGGTCACCGTCACGGTGTAGCTCGTCTGTACGGAGGGCGTCGTCGGCGTTCCGCTGATCGTGCCGTTCGTGCTGTTCAGGCTCAGGCCTGCGGGCAGGGCCGGCGTGAGGGCGTAAACCAGGGTGCCGAAACCACCGGTGACGGTGACCGGTGCAAACGGCGTGATCGCCGGGCCGGTGACCACGGTGGTGGAAGCCACGCTGGCGGTGGCGATCAGCGGCGCGACCACCGGCGCATCGACGCTGAGCTTGAAGCTCGCGCTCGCGGTGGACGCCTTCGCATCCTTGACCGTCATGGTGTAGGTGGCCTGCGCCATGATCGCCGTCGGCATGCCGCTGATGGCACCGGTGCTGGCGTTCAGCGACATGCCGACCGGCAGGGCGGGGCTGACGCTGAAGGTGTAGGGCGCGGTGCCGCTGCTGGCCGCGACGGGCGTGAACGGCGTGGTGGCCGAGTAGGCCACGGCGGCTGTTGCGGCGGCGGTGGTGGTGGCCGTCACGCCGGGCAGGATCGTGAGCGTGAAGTTGCTGGTGGCCGTGTGGGCGTTGGCATCGGAAACCGTCATCGCGTAAACGGTCAGCGCCTGGGCCGTGGTGGGCGTGCCGCTGACGGCGCCGGTGCTGCTGTTCAGGCTCAGGCCCGCGGGCAGGCTCGGGCTCACGCCGAAGGTGTAGGGCGCGGTGCCGTTCGATCCCGTGACGGGCACGAACGATGTGGTCGGCGCGCCGGCCTCGACGCTGGTCGCCGCGACGGCCGTCACGGCCGCGGGATAAGGCGCCTCACTGCCGCCGCCGCAGCCGGCCAGGGCCGCGCTCAGCAGCAGGGTCGTCAGCAGGCCGCCGAGCTTGCGTGTGGATTCACGATGGGTGCTCATGTTTGTTTGTCTCTTTCTGTCTTCTGTCTTCTGTTTTTATGGGAGGGATGCGTGCTTCACAACTAAAACATCAGCCACGCCACGTCATCGCCATGGCTCTTGGCCAGCGGCTCAAGCAAGGGCTGCGGCTGGCCCAGCGCCCGCTGCGTCATGAGCAAGGTGCTCAAGAGCTTGTCGGGCTCGGGCCGGGCTTCGGTGGAGGTGGCGTAGGTCCACTGCGCCGGCGTGAGCGCCATGGCCTGCAGCCAGGAGATCGCGTGCTGCAGACGGGCGTCGCACCACAGGTCGACGCCTTGCCCGCGGCCGTACTGCGCGAGCCGCGTCATCGCCTCGAGGTTGAAGGCGCTGTAGTGGAAGGGCTTGGTGCGCGCCAGTTCGCGCGGCATGCGGCCATCGGCCTCGATCTGCTTGGCGAAGCGGCGCGGGGCCACCGTGGCCAGGCGCTCGCGGGCCGCGCTGGCTTGGCCGGCGAACAGCAGGTAGTTGACGAACTGCGCGTCGAAGAACACGCCGTGGTTGTTCTCGGCCGCGTCTTCCTCGCGCGCCGTGCGGCTCGTGCGCATCCAGCTGGCGAAGTCGGCAAACCATTGCTTGAGCGCACCGAGTTCGCTCTCGCTGAGCAGGCCGCGCGCGCGCAGCAGCAGCGCGGCGTCGATCACCATCCAGAGATTGCGGCTGTCGATCAAACCCTCGGCGCGGCCCTCGACCACGCCGGGAATGCCCTGGCCAAAACGCAGGTTCGGGTGCATCAATGTGGCCGGCTCCAGGAACCAATGGCGCAGCGCGGCGGCGGCCTTCTCTGCGTAGCGATCGTCGGCGCCGAAGTGGTGGGCCAGGGTCAGCTCGAACACATCGCGGCCCATGGCCTGCATGCGGTCCGCGTCGAGCGCATCGCCGGCCACCTGCGGGTTGCGATGGCCGTCACGGCGGATGTAGGGCAGGCCGCTCGGGCTGGCCGGATTGGGCCACCAGTACGGGCCCATGCTCATGTAATCGTTGCGCGAGCCCGAAGGCGGCGTCATGGTCTTGTCGACCACGCTGCGCAGCGGCGCATCGAGCGCTTTCGTGGCACGCGCCATCAAGGCGGCATGGGCTGCGGCGAGCTGTTTGTTGTCGCCAGCGGCGAGGCGGCGGCGCGTCTCGGCCAGGGCTTGCGCGTCGAGCGTCAGCAGGCTGGGCTCGGTAGCTGCTCCTGCTGCGCGCAGGAGCAGCAGCGAGGCCGGAAGTGCGAGGAGAAGACTTCTGCGTTTCATCATCATCGTGCGATCTCCTGGCGCAGGCCGCTGCTGGCATCGAAGAAGTGCAGACGCTCGCGCGAGGCGGACACGCTGATGCGGTCGCCGGGCTTCAGCGCAGGCCGGTCTGCGATGCTGATCACCATCGCGCCGTTGGCACTTTGCAAGGCCAGCTGCGATTGCGCGCCCATGAATTCAATCGACTCCACGCTGCAATCGAACACCGCCGCGGCATTCGCGGCATGGCCCAGTTGCAGATGCTCAGGGCGCACGCCAAGGTGCAGCCGGGATGCGTCGAGAGAAGACGTTAGGCCCGACAGGCCGGAAGGAAGACTGCAGAAATTCATCGCCGGTGCGCCGATGAAACCCGCCACGAAGCGATTGGCCGGCCGGTCGTACAGCTCGGCCGGACTGCCGGCCTGTTCGATGCGACCATCGCGCAGCACCACGATCGTGTCGCCCATCGTCATCGCCTCCACCTGGTCGTGCGTGACGTAGACGGCCGTGGTCTTGAGCCGCGCATGCAGGGCGCGGATTTCCTGGCGCACTTGCGAGCGCAAAGCGGCGTCGAGATTGGACAGTGGCTCGTCGAACAGAAACGCGGCCGGCTCGCGCACCATCGCGCGCCCCATGGCCACGCGCTGGCGTTGGCCGCCCGACAGCGCGGCAGGCCGGCGCTCCATCAGGCGCGTGAGATCGAGCATCTGCGCCACCTCGTCCACGCGGCGCTGAATTTCTGCCTTGGGCCGCTTCATCAGCTTCAGGCCAAAGCCCATGTTCTCGCGCACGGTCATCTGCGGATACAGCGCGTAGCTCTGGAACACCATCGCGATGTCGCGGCCCTTGGGCGGCTCGTGCGTGACGTCGCGCCCGCCGATCAGCAACTGGCCGCTCGTCACTTCCTCGAGCCCCGCGATCACGCGCAAGAGCGTGGACTTGCCCGAGCCGCTGGGCCCAACGAGCACGCAGAACTCGCCATCGGCGATGGACAGCGACACATCGCGGATCACATCGGTTTGGGCAAAGCGCTTGCCCACGTTCTTCAACTCGATTCCCGCCACGCTCTAACCCTTTACGGCACCGGCCAGCAGGCCGCGATTGAATGATTTCTGCAGCCCGAGATAGACCACGATGCTGGGCAGCATCGCGATCACGCTGACGGCGATGAACACCGCCGGCTTCATGGTTTCGTCGGCGCGTACCGTGGCCAGCGCCACCGGCAGCGTGTAGAGCGCATCGTTGTTGGTGACGAGCAGGGGCAGCAGGTACTGATCCCAGATCATGATGAAACCGAACACTGCGGCGCTGCCCAGCGCAGGCCTGCACAGCGGCAGCACCACGTGCCAGAAGATCTGCCATTCGTTGGCACCGTCCACGCGCGCAGCCTCTTCCAGATCGGGCGGCACGGCGCGCATGAACTCGCTGAGCATGAAGATCGAAAAGCCCCAGCCGACGACGGGCAGGATCATGCCGAGATAGCTGTCCTGCAGGCCGAGCTGGCCGAGCACGAGGAACAAGGGAATGGCGATGACCTCGTCGGGCAGCATCATGGTCGAGAGGATCAAGAAGCTCACCAGCGCCAGGCCGCGGAAACGCTTGCGCGCCAGCGCATAGGCGGCCAGGGCACTGACGCTCAATTGCAGCGCCGTGCCGAACAGCACGACGACGAGCGAGTTCAGCAGGAAGCGCCAGACCTTGGCCTCCACTAAGGCATAGCGGAAGTTCTCCAGGCTCGGCTGCTCGGGCCACCACAGCAGCCGGCCCGGCGCGATCGTCACGCCCGAGAAGGCCGTCATCAAAAAGGCCCAGAACGGCCCGGCGAAGACGAGCAGCACCAGGGCGTAGAGCAGGGCGCGCGGTGCATGGAACTTGAGAAGATGCCTAACGGGTTTCATCGACGGCGCCGCCATGCCAGATAGACGGCGGTGGCCGTCGCGGTGAACAGAAAGAGCAGGGTCGAGGCGGCGGCGGCAAAGCCGAAGTCCAGTTCCTGGAAGCCCTGCTTGTAGATCTGCGTCATCACCACTTCCGTGCTGCCGGCCGGCCCGCCGCCGGTGGTGGCGTAGACCTCGGTGAAGACGCGGAAGCCGCGGATGAAACCCAGCGTGCAGACCACCGTGATCGCCGGCGCCAGGCCCGGCAGGGTGACGTTGACGAAGCGCTGCCAGGCGTTGGCGCCGTCTACAGCGCAGGCGTCGTAGAGCTCGCTGTTGATGCCCGCCAGACCGGCAACGAAGATCACCGTGTCGTAGGGAACGGCCTTCCACACATGCATGCCGATCAGCGCAGCGAGCGCCTGCGAGGGGTCGGCCCAGAAGCCTTGCGGCGCGATGCCGATCAGGCCCAGCAGCGAGTTGATGACGCCGTCGGGCGTGGGCGCATAAAGAATGCGCCAGATCTCGGCAGCCACGGCCGCGCTCGTCACCGCCGGCAGGAACAT
>FSVW01000534.1_pt1 | contig 13032 bp, 12 predicted proteins | sample 1637551 | NCBI WGS metagenome assembly FSVW01 (sample SAMEA3914814, study PRJEB12502) | metagenome | biome: forest; material: soil | place: USA | collected 2011-09-16 | depth 0.1 m | reverse complement strand
CCCCTGCCCTCGCCCAGCGACTGGACCTTCGAGCTGATCAACGAATACCACGACGTGATCCGCGCCACGGCCGAGCGCTATGGCCTGGACACCTATCCGAACCAGCTCGAAGTCATCACCGCCGAGCAGATGATGGACGCGTACGCCTCGGTCGGCATGCCCGTCAACTACCGGCACTGGAGCTACGGCAAGGAGTTCATCGCCACCGAGCGCAACTACAAGCGCGGGCAGATGGGCTTGGCCTACGAGATCGTCATCAACTCAGACCCCTGCATCGCCTACCTGATGGAAGAGAACACCATGGCCATGCAGGCCCTGGTGATCGCACACGCGAGCTATGGGCACAACAGCTTCTTCAAGGGCAACTACCTGTTCCGCATGTGGACCGATGCCTCGTCCATCATCGACTACCTCGTCTACGCCAAGAACTACGTGGCCGAGTGCGAGGAGCGCCACGGGCTCGATGCCGTCGAGAACCTGCTCGATTCCTGCCATGCGCTGATGAACCACGGCGTGGACCGCTACCGCCGGCCCAGCAAGCTCTCGCTGGCGAAGGAGCGGGCGCTGCAGCTCGATCGGGAAGCCCACGCCCAGCGCCAGATCAACGACCTCTGGCGCACCCTGCCACGGCGTGCCGAAAGCGAAGCCGAGGAAGCCTCGGCCGTGCGCCGCTTCCCCGAGGAGCCGCATGAAAACCTGCTTTATTTCATCGAGAAGAACGCGCCGCTGCTGGAGCCCTGGCAGAGAGAAATCGTGCGCATCGTGCGCAAGGTCGCTCAATACTTCTATCCGCAGCGCCAGACGCAGGTGATGAACGAGGGCTGGGCCACCTTCTGGCACCACCGCCTGCTCAACACCATGTACGACGACGGCTACCTGAGCGACGGCATGATGATCGAGTGGCTCAAGTCGCACACGAACGTGGTGGCCCAGCCGCCGATGCAGAACTTGAATCCCTATGCGCTCGGTTTCGCGATGTACACCGACATCAAGCGCATCTGTGAGCACCCGACCGAGGAAGACCGCCATTGGTTTCCCGACCTGGCCGGCAGCGACTGGGAAGTGACGCTCGACCACGCCATGCGCAACTTCAAGGACGAGAGCTTCATCGGCCAGTACCTGAGCCCGCGGCTGATGCGCGAATTCCGGCTGTTCTCCATCCTCGACGACGCCGACCAGAGCGAGTACGAGATCTCCGCCATCCACGACGAGGCCGGCTACCGCCATGTGCGCCAGGCCCTCTCGCGCCAGTACGACCTGTCCACGCGCGAACCCAATATCCAGGTCTGGAACGTCAACCTGCGCGGCGACCGCTCGCTGACGCTGCGCCACACCCAGCACATGAACCGGCCCCTGCATGACAGCGCACAGGAGGTGCTCAAGCATGTGGCGCGGCTGTGGGGCTTTGGCGTGCAACTGGAGAGCGTCAACGACAAGGGCGAGATGACCGCACGCTGGCATGTGCCTGCGCCGGAGCATTGATTGATCTTCACCGCTCGAAGTGCCACCATGGACACCAGGACTGAAGGAGGTGCGCAATGGGCTATGGCTTCACGCTGCTGATCATCCTGCTGCTGCTGGCGCTTGTCGGTGTGACCCGCTGGGATCTCCTGCGGGCACGGCTGGCCCAGCTGTTCGAGCAACCGCCGCCGCCAGTGGGCGAGCCGACGGCGACCGGGGCGCCACAGGCACCGCGCCATCTGCACGACGAGCAGTTGCAGCACCAGGCGCCCCAGCACAAGCCGCAGATCCATCACCGCGGCAAGCGCGGCTAGGCCGCTAACATCGCCGGCATGGCCAACCGACTTTCCCAGATCGCAACCCGCACCGGCGACGATGGCACCACCGGCCTCGGCGACGGCTCGCGCGTGCCCAAGAGCAGCCTGCGCATTGCCGCCATGGGCGACGTGGACGAGCTCAACTCCCATCTCGGCGTGCTGCTGGCCGAGCCGCTGCCCGACGATGTGCGCGAGCTGCTGGTCCTGATCCAGCACGAGCTCTTCAACCTCGGCGGCGAGCTCTCCATGCCCGGCTACGAGCTGCTCAAGATGGACGCCGTGCTGCGCCTCGATGAGGCGCTGGCCCACTACAACGCGAACCTTCCGCGGCTGCAGGAATTCATCCTGCCGGCCGGCACGCGCAGCGCGGCCATCTCGCACGTCTGCCGCACGGTGGCGCGGCGGGCCGAGCGCGCAGTGGTGACGCTGGCGGGTGCCGAGCCCCTGAACGCCGCGCCGCGGCAGTATCTGAACCGCCTGTCGGACCTGCTCTTCGTGCTGGCACGCGTGCTCAACCGTGCCAATCTCGACGGGCTCGGCGGCGACGACGTGTACTGGCAGAGCGAGCGGCTCAAGCGTCAGCAGGACGCGGGCTGATCCCTGCCGCGCCTTTTTGGGGGCCGCGGTCGAGCAGGGCTCGCAGCTCCGCCACGCTGTGCACGTCCAGCCCCTGATAGGCCTTGCGCACATGGTCCACGACGGTCGAGACGGCCACCCCGAGCGCGCCGGCAATCTCGGCCTGGCTGGCGCCTTCCAGCACCATGCGGCAGACACGTGCCTGGCCCGGCGTGAGCCCGAGCCTGTCGAGCCCGCGCACCAGGGCCGCTGAGCACGGTTCCATGCGGCACAGGCGCACCAGCACGCCGGCTTCCAGGCCTGGCACACAGGCCTTGAGCAAGGTGGCGCGCAAGCGGAAACGGCCAAAGCGGCTGTCGAGTTCGAAATGGCCTTCTCGCTCGCCGCGCGCCAGGCTGCCCATGATTTGCGGCAGATGCCGGCTCACCAGCGCCTCCAGCGTGTGCGCGCCCGGCACAGGCAGCTCGCCACCGCGGGCCAGCATCAGCATGCGCGCCGCGCCGCCCGAGACGTGGCTCACCCGGCCCTCCAGCGTCAACAGCAAGGTCTCGGCCGGCTCGTCGGCCTCCACATAGGCATCGGCTCGCGGGCCGCCGCGCTCCAGGCCGCGCGCAATCGTCGGCAGCAGGCGCGCCAGCGTCTGCTCGTCCTGCGCATCAAAGGCCCGCTCGCCCGGGCCGCGATAGAGCACCAGCGAGCCCTGCAGGCCGCCGCTTGAATCGCGCAGCACCGCCTCGATGCGGCTGCGCAGGCCCTGCGGCCGCCAGACCTCGTTGTAGAGCGCGGATCGATAGAAGCCCGGCGTTTCCAGGGACGCCGCGCCGCGCACGCCCATGGGCGCGCAGGCCAGCGAATCGAAGCGCGGCATGCACTCGGCCTCGCGCCGGTTGTGGAACTCGGCAAAGTAGTGCGCCGCGACATCGGGGTCCACCGGCCCCTCCACGTAGTAATGCGTGAGCCGGCCGGCCGTGTCGCAGAAATCGAAAAGATTGCGCGCACTGGGCACGATCTCGTGCAGCTGCGCCAGCACGGGCGGCACCAGCTCTCCCGGTGACAGGCCGAGCGTGCACAAGGCTTCCACGGCAGCGACGGCTCTGGCTTTTCGCACCCGGCCATCATGCGACCGCGCGCGAAGCGCGCCTCCTCTGCATTGATGAGAGCTCCCTGACCCAGTTCTTCGGCGGTGTCGCCTTGCCCCCTTGCGATGGGGCGACGTGGGGCCGACGAATGCCGATCATGGCGCTTTGCGTTCATCACGACAGCGAGGCCTCCATGAAACACCCGTTCCCCGCCTCAACCCTCCTCTGCGCGGCCCTGCTGCTTGCCGCGGGCACGCCAACCGCTGCACGCGCCGACGTGGTCTGCACGGGCAATTGCACGAGCACCGGCGGCGACCTCAACGTCGGCAACACCGGCGGCGGCGAGGGCAGTCTGAGCGTCAATGGCGGCTCGATGCTGAGTTTCGGGGGCGGGGGCGCCATCGGAGCGTTCGGCAGCCAGAACCCGGGCGGCATCACGCGCGGCACCTTGCTTGTCGATGGGATGGGTTCGCGCATCGCAACAGGCGGCGTCAGCAACTCGCAGTTCTGGGTCGGCAGCGACGGCGGCACGGGTTCGATGACCCTGAGCAACGGCGCCGTGCTGAGCGTGGACGCCTTCAACAACCCGGGCGGCTTCGGCGACGCACGGCTCTACGTCGGCCGCAACGGCACGGGCGACGTCCGCATCCTCAGCGGCGCCTCGGTGATCGTGCGCGACACCGGTTCCTTTGGCGCCGACGACGACATCATGATCGGCCGCGGCGGCAACGATTTCGAGGGCCATGGCAGCGTGCTGGTCTCCGGCGGCAGCCTCGCCTTGTCGGGCAATTCGGCCTACCTCAACGTCGGCCGCGCCAACATCAGCGGCGACGGCCTCTTGCACGGCGATGGCCTGTTGCGCATCGACAGCGGCGGCACCGTCACCATCGACGGCCAGGACAGCGAAGCCGGCCTGCACATCGCCCGCGGCGACAACAGCAGCGGCCGCATCGAGATCGTCGGCGGCGGCAGCCGGCTCGACATGCGCGGCGCCTACACCACGGCGTGGATCGCCAACGACTGGTACGCCCTGCCCGGCGCGCACAACAGCACCGGCGTGGCGCAGCTCTACGTCGGCCAGCAGGGCGTGCTGAACTTGAAGAGCGAACCGGTTCCCGCGGGCCAGCTGCGCACCGACATGCACATCGGCTACGGCCTCGGCAGCGCCGAGGTGCTGGTGGACAGCGGCGGCCGCATCGAACTGGCCAATGGCCTGAAGATCTCCAGCGATGGCTCGACCGGCGAGCGCAAGCAGTTCGGCCACCTCACCATCAACGATACCGGCGTGGTCAGCGCCGGCGCCTACACCTTCATCGGCAATGGGGACGCCAGCCGCATCAGCGGCGTGCTCAGCGGCACGGGCACCCTGGTCAGCCCCCGCGTGGAGTTGCGCAACGGCGGCGAGATCGCACCCGGCAACTCGCCGGGCACGCTCCACATCCAGGGCGATCTCAAGGTCGTCGGCGGCGTTCTCGAACTTCAGGTCGCCGGCGCCGGCGCGGGCGAGCACGATGTGCTGGACGTGAGCGGTGCCCTGAGCTTCACCGGCGGCACCATCGAGCTGTCCTTCATCGACGGCTACCTGCCCAGGAGCGGCGACAGCTTCAGCCTGATCAACGCCGCCAGCCTCACGGGATTGGATCTCGCCAGCATCAGCTTTACCGGTCTGGCCCAGGGTTTCCAATATGCCGTCGACCCGAGCGGCGGCATGTTCACGGTGCTCGCGCTCAACGATGCTGCGCCCGTCCCGGAACCACAGACTTTAGCCTTGCTGCTGGCTGGCCTGGGCCTTGCCGTACTTCGGCTTTCGACGCGCCACACGCGCAACTCCTGAGGCGTCGTCTTCATTCGTTGAACCGCGCCGCTGCCCTGCGCAGACGATCCGCATAGGCCGTCTTGAGCGCGGGCGGCGCCAGTACGTCCACCTCACCTGCGTGGCGCAGCAAGTCCATCAGCAGCTCGGTCTGGTCGACGAAGGGAAGCTCCAGCCGCCAGCTGCCATCGGCCTCCAAGCGGCCCCGCTGCTGCGGATGCCATTCCTCACGCGACACCGATTGCGCCGCATCCGCACTGAAGACCAGCACCGCCTTTTGTTCCTTGCCACCGGCAAAGATGCCGTAACCACGGTCGAGCTCGGCTTCCAGCGTCTTGAGCGCCACCGGCCTGGCCTTTTCGTCGAGCATGCGTACGCTTTGCATGGCGTCGAGCGCAAAACGGCGGAAGCCGTCTGAAGAGTGGCACCAGGCATCGAGATACCAGCTGTTGCGGTAGTGAACCAGGCGCTGCGGCGAGACGATGCGCTCGCCTGCCTGCTTGCCACGGGAACGGTAGCGGATCAGCAGGCGCTGCCGCTTGACCACGGCACTGCCGACCGTCTCGAAGCCCTCGCTGCTGGTGCGCCGCCGGGCCGTGCTGATCAGCTTGACCCGCCGGGTCAGTTCGCGCGCCTCGCTTTCATCGACGCCGAGCATGCCGGTCAGCTTGTCGAACATCGGCTGCAGATGCCGCGAGAGCGTGCCCTGCTCGTCCAGGCTGGACAGCATCTGATGCATGGTCAGCAGCGCGTGCAGTTCCTTCTCGTTGAACCACAGCCCCGGCAGCTCGTGCTGCTCGCCGCGCCATTCCTGGCCGAAGCGGTAGCCGTTGGCGTGGGCGTCGTATTCGATCGGCGCAGCCATGCGGTCGCGCAGATATTGCAGGTCGCGCTTCAGGGTGGCCGGCGAGACCTCCAGGGCCTCCAGCAAGGCCGCAAAGCTCACGCATTCGCGGCTGCGGATCAGCAGTTCGATCTTGTAGAAACGTTCGGTGCGGTCCATGGCAAATCCAAAAGAAGCTGCGCCATTCTAGGTAGCTCACGCCATGAGCTAGCTGTATCGCAAACTTCGCTCCAGGTCATCAAACCAGGAGCCTCACATGTCGCAGATCGCCGCCGTTCAGACCTTCGCCCCTATCGCCCTCGCCGTGCAGGCGGAGCTGCCCCTGCCGCTCGACACACGCCGGATCGAATCGGCGCACGATGTCGTGGGCTTCTCCCTGGGCCGGGACTTTGCCGAGCACGGCATGACCCCGCCAGTCGAGCAGTTGTTCGCCAGCTCACCGCTGCGCGAGGGCTGGCAGGCCGGGCGCGCCGCCTTCGGCCGCCGCACCCGCCGCCCCAAGGCGCAGACGCGGCTGTGGCTGATGCTGCGCACCCACGCATGGCTGCGCGGCCGCAGCTTCGAGGACATCCAGGTCACGCCGCTGTACCTGCAGCAGATCGAGGTCAGCCATTGCCCGATCACCCGCGCCGCGCTCTCGGCCGAAACGCGTTCGGTCGACCGTGTGCGGGATGACGCCGGCTACGCCGCCGGCAATTTGGCGATGATGAGCGTGGCCGCCAACCAGGCCAAGGCCGGCCTGGACTTCGCCGCAGCGGCTGGACGTGCCCGCAGCCTTGCCCAGGGCCCGATCAGCAGCATTGCAGGCCTTGGCGCCGCCGAATGGCAACGCGTGGCCGTGCTGGCCAGCTACGTGACCGAGCTGCCGCACGACGTTGCCGCGCACCTGCCCATGACGGTGCTGCCGCCCAATCGCCTGCGCCTGTTCAACCCCGTCCAGGCCCTGCAGGCCCTGATCACGCGCCAGCTGGCCAGCCGGGGCTGGAGCCAGCGGCTCACGCAGCTGGAGGCTCTGCTGTCTACCGAGACCCTGAGGACCGACTTCAACCGCTTCCTGCTGGCCTTGGCGCCGCGCGTGCTGGCTTTCAAGGAACAAGACTCCAGCCAGCAGATCCGCTGGGCGCTGGAAGACGCCTGGGCATTGCCCCTGGTGCAAAAGCGCTGGGCCCGGTTCGCCCTGCAACTGGATGCCGAACAGGCCAAGGCCCTGGTGGCACACGCAGCGGCTTGCCAGCTGGCCCCCGTTCATGTGCAGCAGCACGAAACGCCGCTGGCCACCGAAGGCTGGGCCCTGGAGCGCGGTGGCTATGCCAACGCTGCCTGGCACTGATGGACCAGGCCAGCTTGAGCTGCACCTCAGGCGGGCAGGCCCGGCTTCTGGCGTTCCAGCAAGCCGCCCTGGCCTTGCAGGGCGACATGGTAGCCATGGGCGCCGAACCAGTTGGCCCAGTTTTGAGCCAGCTGCTTGGTCGGCAGCCAGGGGCCGGTGCGGTCGATTTCGACCCGGTTGCCCTTGCGTTCATAAAACACCACCCGCCACATCCCTGTGGCGGCATTTCTATCCAAGCTGTTCATGAGCGATGTTCAGCCGGCGTGGGTTTGATGACTGGATGAATGAAGGCCTGCTTCAGACCAGCGAGCGGTTGAGCCTCAGCTCCTCGAGCCGCACGCCGCCCACCTCACTGGTCTTGGTGCTGCCCAGCTCGCGCTTGAAACCGGCGAGCTCGAAGAAGCGCAGCGCACGCTCGTTGCGCAGATAGGCCCACAGGGTGGCCTTGGTGCAGCCTTCCTCCTGCAGCCCGTCGCGCGCAGCGTCCCACAGGGCCAGGCCCACGCCCTTGTCCCAATGGATGGGCTTCACATACATCGCCCAGATCTCGCCGGTGGTCGCGGGCGTGCCCTTGTCGCGCGAGCGGTCAAAGCCCACGAAGCCCATCACTTCGCCCTCGACATGGGCCACGATCACCTGCGGTTCGCACAGGTCGATGGCTTCGCGCCAGAAGGCCTGGCGCTTTTGGACCGACAGGGCGTCGAGCGTGGCCTTGGGCAGCAACTCCTTGTAGGCGTCCTGCCAGGCAGCAACGTGGATCTCGGCAATGGCTTTGGCGTCCCGCAGGGTTGCCGGACGAACCTGAATACTCGACATACTGGAAAAAACAGAAAAGAGTTGAAGCGCCCGAGGACGCCCAAAGGTGCAACAGGCACCTGAGCCGGAAAAGGCGCGATTTTGCAGGGCATTGCCGCCAACACGCGCACTTGACAGCAGAAAATTAATTCATCCCGTCACGCTTCGATCAGGGACAGCTGCCGGCTGCGCGCCCACTCAGCGGCGTGCGAGCGCACGCAAGCGGCCAGGCCTGCCTTGGAAACCCGCTGCAGCTTGGCGAGCAGCGCATGGTCCACGGCACAGCCACACAACTCCTTGGCATAGCGGCGTTCCAGATCGCGTTGCATGCGCAGCAGCAGGCGCGCCGTCACGGTCGCATCGGCCAGGGCCCGGTGGGCACGGCCGGCGCCGGGCAGATCGAAGAAGGCCTGCAGGCCGCCGAGCTTGCAGTTCGGTGCTTCCGGGTAGAGCCGGCGCGCCAGCAGCACGGTGCAGGCAAATTCATGGGCCGGATCCCGTTCGCAACCCGCCAAGGCTTGCTCGGCCTGCCAGAAGCTCCGATCAAATGAAGCGTTATGGGCCACGAGCGGCAAGCCGCGCGTGAAGGCGGCCACCTCCCGCATCACAGCCTGCGCCGGCGGCGCGTCGGCCAGCATGGCATTGCTGATGCCGGTCAGGCGTTCGATAAAGGGCGGAACGTAGGCACCGGCGTTCATCAGACTCTGGTAGCTGCCCACGATCTCGCCATTGCGCACCAGCACCGCCGCAATTTCGGTGGCGCGACCGCCGCCAGCGGTGCCGGCGCCCATGCCGGTGGTTTCAAAGTCGATGACGGCCACCGTTTCCATCAAGAACCGCTGCCGTGCTTCGCCGGGTACTTCAAGGCATTCAAGACCAGCTTGCGCTCGACCGCAGCCGCCACGTCAATGCCGCTGTGGTCAGCAATCTGCAGCAGGTAGAGCATCACATCGGCGATCTCTTCACCCAGATGGGTGTGCCGTGCCGGGTCCTCGTGGACGGCCATGGATTCTTCCGGCGTGAGCCACTGGAATATCTCGACCAGCTCGGCGGCTTCCACCACCAAGGCCATCGCCAGGTTCTTGGGCGTTTGATAGGGCTGCCAATCGCGCGCAGCCGCAAATTCGCGCAGCCGTTTTTGCAGGTCTTCGATGTTCATGGCGAGGCAGTGTGGCATGGCGGGCAACATCAACAATTTTGCGCGGGCGCCTGTATTCAATGGTCTTTCTTATAAGAACGTAGTGGTCGTAGTAGAGGGCCCCGTTTATTGTGGACAAACCGATATTTGTCAGTATCAACAGGCGGTTAGCCCTTGCCAAAGCCTGTGTGTGGAGGGCCGTGTGCAAGCGCCGCGAGCATGAACAAGTCCGGCGAAGTCGCGTGCCCTGTGGATAAGCCTGTTGTTGCGCTTTTTTTGTCCACAGCTTTGTCCCTTGACATTGGCAAGGCCTTTAGACTCAGGCCCGACTATCCGCAATCTGCAACAGCCCATGCAAATCCGCTTCCCACGCGTGTTAGTCATCGCTACAGTGCCTGACGCTCTCAAGCTGAACCGGGTTAACCTGGGGCCTGAATTTTCTCAGGGGCCGTGCCATCGGCGCGCTTCTGGAGTGATCAAACCGACCCGATCATCGGGCCTCTCTTTCGGAGACAAACCATGAAACGAATCAAGACCACGAAGCTCGCCGTGGCCACTCTGTGCCTGGCCAGCCTGGCCGTGCTGTCCGGTTGCGGTGGCGGCGCCAGCGGCGAAACCGCGCCCAGCAGCAAGATCAGCTCGGTCCGCGTCTTTGGCGACAGCCTCGCCGACAGCGGCACCTTTGGCTTCAAGTTCACGGTCCAGACCGCGGACAACTATATTTTTGCCGAGCGCATCGCGCTGAGCTACGGCCAGACCCTGTGCCCGTACTACGCGCCTACCGGCACCGACAGTTTCGTAGCCAGCCCGAAGGCCGGCTGCACCAACTACGCCATCGGCGGCGGCGTGATCAACAGCGCCACGCTGGCCAATCCGACGACCAACCAGAAGGGCATCCAGCTGCAGCTCGCCGCCGGTGCCGCGACGTCCTACAGCCCTACCGAGCTGGTCATGATTGACGGCGGTGGCAATGATGCAGCCGCCCTGGTCGGTGCTTTCCTGGCCACCCAGCTGAGCCCGGGTGCTGCGAGCAATGCGCAATGGGCCGGCCTGCTGGGCAGCATGTCCAGTGCGGCGGCTGCGGCCGCTGCTGATCCGGTCAACTCCGGCGTCCTGTACATGACGGCCCTGGCCGACAAGTTCTACGACACCATCACGGCCACGGTGCTGAACAAGGGCGCCACGCATGTCGTGATCGCCAACATCCCGGACATCACCCTGACGCCGCGCTTCCAGATGGTGCTGGCCGGCATCGGTGCCGCCAAGGGTGCGGCCACGCAGCAGCAGCTGCAGGCGGTGTTCCAGGGCTGGCTGACGGCCTTCAACAAGGAAATCGCGACCAAGGCAGCGTCCGACACGCGCGTGCTGGTGATCGACATCTACTCGAACTTCCAGGACGAAGTGGCCCACCCGGCGCAGTACTCGCTGACCAATGTGGTCGACCCGTCCTGCCCGATCACCGGTCAGGGCAGCGACATGTTGCCGACCTATGACTTCACCAAGTGCACGACGGCAGCCGCCAAGCCGGGCTGGCAAACAGCCCTGTTCTCGGACAGCTTCCATCCGACGCCTTATGGCCACCAGCTTGCTTCGCGGCTGATCGCCCTCGGCATTGCCCAAAAGGGTTGGCTGTAATTCGGCCCACACCAGGAGACACCCATGAAAACAAAGCATCTGAACCTGGCTGTCGTGGCGAGCGCGGCCCTTCTTGCAGCCACTTTTGCAGGCCAAGCACAGGCACAGGCGGCCGGCACCTTCACCGTCCGCCTGGGCGCCACCACGGTGATGCCCAACGTCACCAGCGGTGAGCTGAGCGCGCCGACACTGCCGAACACGCGCATCGACGTGGAGAAGGCCTCGCAGGTCTCGGGCGGCATCACCTACATGTGGACCGACAACATCGCGATCGACCTGCCGCTGGGCATTCCGTTCAAGCACAAGATCGTCGGTGCTGGCGTGGCCGACGGTGCCGGCACGCTGGGCACGGTCAAGTCGCTGCCCATCACGCTGGCCATCCAGTACCGCCTTGGCGAAGCGAGCGCCAAGGTGCGTCCCTACGTCGGAGTGGGCGGTGTCTATGCCCATTTCAGCGATTCCAAGGGAACCGCAACGCTGAATGCGCTGACCGGCGGCCTGCCCTCGGACCCCGTCTCGATGAAGATGGACAACAAGGCCGGCGCGCTCGCGCAACTGGGCGTGTATGCCAATGTCTGGGGCAAGTGGTCGGTGGACTTCTCGGTCAACAAGATCTTCCTGAAGACCACGGGCCACCTGAGCACCGGCCAGACCATCGACACCAAGCTTGACCCGGTGGCGGTGCAGCTGGGCGTGGGTTACACCTTCTGATATCGCTGATCGTCAGCGGGCAGGCAAAGGGAGCTTAGGCTCCCTTTTTTATTTGCGCCGCGGCAATCAAGGGCCGCGGCCTGCGTGTTTCCACACTGCCGAAAGCGGTGTGCGGCGGCGCAAGATGCCGGACCTCACAAGAAAGACGGAGACAAGCCCCATGGCCAAAGCCAAACAGCCCTTGTACAAATCACTCTATGTTCAGGTCCTCACCGCCATCGTCATCGGCGTCCTGCTGGGCCACTTCTACCCGCAGACCGGCGCGGAGATGAAGCCCCTGGGCGACGCGTTCATCAAGCTGATCAAGATGATCATCGCCCCGATCATCTTCTGCACCGTCGTCATCGGCATTGCCGGCATGGAGGACATGAAGAAGGTCGGCAAGACCGGCGGCCTGGCGCTGCTGTACTTCGAGGTCGTCTCCACGGTCGCGCTGATCATCGGCCTGGTGATCGTCAACGTCGTGCAGCCCGGCGCTGGCATGAACATCGACCCGCATGCGCTCGACACCAAGGGCATCGCCAGCTACACGGCCGCGGCCAAGTCGCAGAACACGGTCGACTTCCTGCTCAACATCGTGCCCAGCACCGTGGTCGATGCCTTCGCCAAGGGCGAGATCCTGCAGGTGCTGCTGATCGCCGTGCTGTTCGGCTTCGCCCTGCACCGCTTCGGCGGCCGCGGCACGCTGGTGTTCGACATCGTCGAGAAGACCTCGCACGTGCTGTTCGGCATTGTCGGCATGATCATGAAGGTGGCACCCATCGGCGCCTTCGGCGCCATGGCCTTCACCATCGGCAAGTACGGCGTGGGCTCGCTGGTGCAGCTGGGCCAGCTGATGGCCTGCTTCTACGTCACCTGCCTGCTGTTCATCTTCGTCGTGCTCGGCGCCATCGCGCGCTTCCACGGCTTCTCGATCTGGAAGTTCGTCAAGTACATCCGCGAGGAACTGCTGATCGTGCTCGGCACCTCTTCATCCGAGACCGTGCTGCCGCGCATGATGGCCAAGATGGAGAACCTGGGCGTCAAGAAGTCCACCGTCGGCCTGGTGATCCCGACCGGCTATTCCTTCAACCTGGACGGCACCTCGATCTACCTGACCATGGCCGCGATCTTCATCGCCCAGGCCACCAACACGCCGCTGAGCCTGATGCAGGAGCTGACCCTGCTGGCCGTGCTGCTGCTGACCTCCAAGGGTGCCTCGGGCGTGACCGGCAGCGGCTTCATCGTGCTGGCGGCCACGCTCAGCAGCGTGGGCCATGTGCCGGTCGAAGGCCTGGCGCTGATCCTGGGCATCGACCGCTTCATGAGCGAGGCGCGCTCGCTGACCAACCTG
>FSVW01000562.1_pt1 | contig 13131 bp, 12 predicted proteins | sample 1637551 | NCBI WGS metagenome assembly FSVW01 (sample SAMEA3914814, study PRJEB12502) | metagenome | biome: forest; material: soil | place: USA | collected 2011-09-16 | depth 0.1 m | reverse complement strand
CACCGAGAAGCCGTAGGCCATGCCGATGCACAAGTGGATGGCCAGCGCAGCCGGTGGCACGAGCCAGCGGTTGAAGCCGGGTCCGGCGATGGTTCTTTCTTTGTCGAGCAAACCGGGATTTCCGGATTCACCTTTATTGCCGAGAACAGCCGACATGTCGGTCTCCTATCTAGGAATGGATCGCGCCTTGCGGCGCGTGCGGGGAGTTTGGGCAGGGCAGGGAGGCCCGGTCCAATTCTTTTCGAGAATGGCCTGATAGGCCCGAAAAATCAGGGTTTGCCGGCATGGCGCTAACCCGAAGATGCCAAACCTGCGAGCGGCCCGGCATGTTGCTTGAGCTGCGCCAGCCATTCGGCGTCCCGCGCAAAAGCCAGCGCGGCTTCCAGGGTGCGCGAGGGCTGATTGCTGTCGTGCAGCATGAAGGCGATCGGCACCTCGATGCGCGGCGCCACCAGCGGCCGCGCTTCCAGATCGCCATAGGCTTGAACGGCACCCACCAGGGCCCCGGGCATGATGCTGCACACCCCGCCGGCCTGCACGCTCTGGGCCAGCGTCAGGATCGCGTTGGTCTCGATGGCTGGCTTCGGCGCCACGCCGCAGGCTGCGACAAAGGCGCGGTCCACCACCGTGCGGTTGTGCATCTCGGGGCTCAACAGGCACAGCGGATGCGTCGCCGCCTCGGCCCAGCCGATCTCGGGCCCGAACTGCAGGCCGCCCGGCGCCGGCGGGTCGCGACGGATCAAGAGAAAGTAATGCTCGTCGTACTGCGGCACCACGCGCAAAGGTGCGCCGCCGTCGTTGAGGCGTTCGGTGTAGCCCAGGCCCAGGTCCAGTGCGAGGCTCTCCAGCCCGGTCTCGATCTCGACCGAACTCATCGAGCGCAGCACCGGCCGAATGCCGACATGGCGCACGCGCAGCAGCGCGGCAAAGCGCGAGGCCACGGGCATGGCCGTCGGGATCGCACCGATCACCAGATTGCCGCAAGGGTTCTCGGCGCTGCTGAGCAGGTCCTGCTGCAGCAGCTCATGCTCGCGCAGCATCTGCCGCGCGCTGGCCAGGATGCGCTCGCCTTCGGGCGTGAAGCCCGCGAAGCTGCGCCCGCGCTTGACCACCGCCACGCCGAAGTGAGCCTCCAGCGCCTTGATTGCGTTGGACAAGGCAGGCTGCGTCACGTGGCAGGCCAGCGCCGCCCGGCCGAAGTGCCGGTGGTCGTCCAGAGCCACCAGGTATTTGAGAGAAACGAAGAGGTTCATGACCGGCGCGCAGGATAAGCGCTGCAGGCGAGAGCATGAGGCTTGTTCCGCCCTGGGGAAACCCCGTATCAACCTCGGGCGGCTGGCAAAATGCGAGCCTCATGCCTGCCTCCAACCTGCGCGTGCTGTCGCTCATCCCGCCGATGACACAGCTAAACACGCCCTATCCATCGACGGCCTACCTCACCGGCTTCCTGCGTTCGCGCGGGATTGCGGCCTCGCAGCACGATCTCGCGTTGGCGCTGGTTCTGCGACTTTTTTCACGGACGGGATTGCAGCGTTTGCGCGACTGCGCAACACAAGTGCGCGGTACGCGAACGCTGGAGCACTTTGTCAGCGCGTTTGAGCGTTATGTCGCCACCGTGGAACCCGTCATCGCCTTCCTGCAGGGCCGCGATTCGACGCTCGCGCATCGCATCAACACGCGCCAGTTCCTGCCCGAAGGCCCGCGCTTCGATTCGCTCGACGGCTACCTCGCCGACGAAGGCGAAGACCCGCTCGCCTGGGCCTTCGGTGCCCTGGGCTTGCAGGACCGCGCGCGCCACCTGGCCACGCTCTACCTGAACGACCTGGCCGACGTGCTGCGCGATGCGGTCGATTCGCGCTTCGAATTTGTACGCTATGCCGAGCAGTTAGCGACCAGCCAGCCCAGCTTCGACCCGCTGGCGGAGGCGCTGGCCGCCGCACCCAATCTGATCGACGAGACCCTGCACGCGCTGACGCTCGAAGCGCTGGCCGAACACCAGCCGCAGCTCGTGCTGCTCTCCGTGCCCTTCCCCGGTGCCGTCTACGCCGCGCTGCGCATCGCGCAGTCGATCAAGGCGCATGACCCGTCCATCCACATCGCCCTCGGTGGCGGCTTCGTCAACACCGAGCTGCGGCAGTTGCGCGAGCCGCGGCTGTTCGAGCACATCGACTTCATCACGCTCGACGGCGGCGAGCGCCCGCTGCTCTCGCTGGTCGAGCACCTGAGCGGCCAGCGCTCGCGCTCGCGCCTGCTGCGCACCTTCGTTCGCGAAGAAGACGGCGCGGTGAAGCTGATCAACTTCGCCGAGCCCGACATCCCGTTTGATGAAGTCGGCACGCCGACCTGGGACGGCCTGCCGCTGGACCAGTACCTCTCGCTGCTGGACATGCTCAACCCCATGAACCGGCTGTGGAGCGACGGGCGCTGGAACAAGCTCACCGTGGCGCACGGCTGCTACTGGAAGAAGTGCAGCTTCTGCGACGTGAGCCTGGACTACATCTCGCGCTACGAGGCCGCCTCGTCCACAACGCTGGTGGACCGTATCGAGGCCATCGTCAAGGAGACCGGCCAGACCGGTTTCCACTTCGTCGACGAGGCTGCGCCGCCCAAGGCGCTCAAGGCCCTGGCGCGCGAGCTGCAGGCGCGCAACGTGAACGTCTCCTGGTGGGGCAATGTGCGCTTCGAAAAAACCTTCACGCCCGGGCTCTGCCAGGAACTGGCCGACAGCGGCTGCATCGCCATCTCGGGCGGGCTCGAGGTCGCCTCGGACCGGCTGCTGAGTCTGATGAAAAAGGGCGTCAGCGTGGAGCAGGTGGCCCGCGTCACCAAGGGCTTTGCCGATGCCGGCGTGCTCGTCCACGCCTACCTGATGTACGGCTTCCCCACCCAGACCGTGCAGGACACCGTGGACGCGCTGGAGTACGTGCGCCAGCTGTTCGAGAACGGCTGCATCCACAGCGGCTTCTTCCATCGCTTTGCCTGCACCGTGCACTCGCCCGTCGGCCTCGCTCCGCAGGAATACGGCGTCAGCTTGCTGCCCTTGCCCGACAGTCCGTTCGCCATGAACGACGTCGGTTTTGTCGACCCGACGGGCACCGACCATGACGCCATGGGCCGCGCGCTCAAGAAGGCGATCTACAACTTCATGCACGGCATCGGCGTGGATGCGGATGTGAGGCAGTGGTTTGATGTGCGGGTGCCGAAGACGACGGTGGCGAAGGGAAGGATTGCGAAAGCGTTGGCTTAGCGGTAAGGCTTTGTCGCCGCTTGCGCACATGCACTGGGATTTCTATTGCGTTGCTGATGAAGCTACGCGAGCGGCAGGCCCGGCTACGAATTCAACGGATCTGAGCAGACGCAGCAAGTAGGGCACCAGGCTTTTTTGGGGCTCTAGCAAGGAGCCCGCGCGACAGTCGACAGATAGCACCATACCTTGGTAGTGGATGTAGGCACGGAAAGTCCGCTCGCGCCGCTCTTCATCGCCAGTGATGTCGTCAACGACGATGTAGAAGCCATCGGCGTTGACGGCCTTCAGATTGCCTACGCGGAATGACTTCGCGTAGCTCTCGACTTCCTCCGCAGTCACGTCATCCATCATCCAAGAGCGAATGGTGCCCGCGGCCCTCTCAACCCACCAACGCAATGGCCAATCTATCGCCTGAATTCGCTCGTCCGCGTTGCTAGCGATGAACCCGTGCCGCGCACCGGTTGCTACATGCCGGATACCGATGATTGCGCCCCGCAGTTCCTTTTCGAAGGCGTGCCTGTCGCCCTGGCGCAGATTGGCCTCAACGACCGTCGCACCCAACGCTTGAGTGAACGCCCAACCGTCTGGACTCTTATCGAGCGCATCAGCGACACCGGCGGCGGCATCCCCGACGAGACGCCATTCCCCAACTTGCCCGGCCTGGCCTTGCTGGCGCAATTTGCGATGAGCGGCGAGCCTTGTCCTAAGACGGGCATGTGGAGCCCGAGAGCCGACGTACCGCTGCCCGACGCCATCGTCCAACGGGGCGCGCCCATGCCGATGGCCGAGTGGCACGACAGCCTGGGTCAGTTCCAACGCCAAGCCATCAAGTGGCAGCTGGTCAAAGCCATGGACGAGCCGGCCTGAGTGGGAACCCTTGCCATGCCAAACGGCACCATCGCGCGTCCGCGCAACAATGCGCGCTTTCCATTTTCTGGATCTCCCACACCATGAGACTCACCGCCCTCACCCTGGCCCTTGCCGCCGCACTGCCCCTGGCCTCCCTGCCGGCCCTGGCCGCCGACAAGCCCGCCACCGCCTCCACTCCTTCTCCCAAGATGACCGCCGACGGCGTCTGGGACCTCACGCCGCTCTACGCCACGCCCGCCGCGTGGGAAGCCGAGCGCGTGGCCATCCTGGCGGAGCTGCCGAAGATCAAGGCGCTCCAGGGCACGCTCGGCACGAGCAGCGCCACGCTGCAGAGCGGGCTCGACCAGATCAGCGCGCTGCGCAAGCGCCTGTACCGCCTGGCCGTGTATTCATCGCTGCGCGCGGACGAAGACAAGCGCGTGACCGAGAACGAGGCGCGCAATCAGCTGGCCGATGCGCTCTACAACCAGTTCGGCGAGGCCACGGCTTTCGTCAACGCGGAGATTTCGGCCATCGGCAGTGACAAGGTCACGGCGTATCTGGCGCAGGCCCCGGGCCTGGCCAAGCACCGCTACTTCCTGCTGACCGCGCTTCGCCTGGCCGCGCACACACTGGACCCGGCGCAAGAGGCCCTGCTGGCCGCCGCCGCGGATCCGCTGCAGCAGCCGGGCAATATCTACGGCCTGCTGACCAACGCCGATTTCCCCTGGCCCGTGCTGACGATCAAGGGCAAGAAGGTGACGCTGGACCAGGAGCAGTACACGGCCTGGCGCTCCAACCCCGATCCCGCCGTGCGCAAGCAGGTGTTCAAGGCCTTCTGGTCGACCTACAAGGCCTACGAGCGCACGCTGGGCGCCATCTACTCCGCCAATCTGCGCGGCACGGTGTTCCAGGCGCGCGCGCACAAGTTCGACAACAGCCTGGCGATGGCGCAGAGCGGCGACAACATCCCGGCCGCTGTCTATACAACCCTGGTGCAGGAAGCCAGCGCCGGCCTGCCCACGCTGCACCGCTTCTTCAAGCTGCGCAGCAAGATGCTCGGCATCAAGGACGCGGGCTACCAGGACATCTACGTGCCGCTGGCCAAGCCGGCCGGCGAGTACTCGGTGGCCGAGGCCGAGAAGATGACGATCGACGCGCTGCGCGCGCCGATGGGCGAGGACTACGTCAACAAGCTGGCCGCGGGCTTCAAGGGCAACTGGATGCATTCGGTGTCGCAGCGCGGCAAGCGCTCGGGCGCCTACATGAACGGCTCGGCGTACGACGTGCACCCGTTCCTGCTGATGAGCTTCAACAACGACGTCAACAGCGTCTCGACGCTGGCGCACGAATGGGGCCACGCGATGCACACGGTCTCCACGACGGGCAGCCAGCCCTTCGAGACCTCGGACTACGCCACCTTCATCGCCGAGATTCCCTCCACCGCCAACGAGCTGCTGCTGGGCGACTACCTGGCCGCGCATGCCAAGAGCAAGCAGGAGAAGATCTTCGCGATCAGCCAGCAGCTGGAAAACCTGCGGGGCACCTTCTTCCGCCAAGCCATGTTTGCCGAGTTCGAGCTGGCCTCGCACAAGATGGCGGAAAGCGGCGAGGCGGTGACGGGCGAGAGCTTCACCAAGGTCTACCTCGACCTGCTCAAGCGCTATCACGGCGACGCGCAGGGCGTGCTCAAGGTGGACGATCTCTACGGCGTGGAATGGGCCTTCATCCCGCACTTCTACCGCGACTTCTACGTCTACCAGTACGCCACCTGCGTGAGCGCCGCGGCCTACTTTGCCGAGAAGCTCGGCCAGGGCGATGCCGCTGCACGTGAGCGTTACTTCACGATGCTGAAGGCAGGCGGTTCGGACGAGCCCTACAAGCTCGTCAAGGCGGCCGGCGTGGACCTGGCCTCGCCCGAGCCCTACCGCGCGGTGGTGCGCCGCATGAACCGGCTGATGGATGAGCTGGAAGTGCTGACCGCTTCCAAATAAGGCGACGCGCGCTCAGGGAGTGAGCGATTCGTCGCTCATCCCCTGGTGATGGCTCAGGAACATGTGGCCATTGAACCATCGCTCCCAGTGCCCCGCGCGCAGCCGGTCCAGCACCGGCCCCTTGATCTCCGAGAGATCGAGCCGCACCCCCTGCGCCGCCAGCGTGTCGTGCAGCTCGCGCAGCGCCTCCAGGCCGCTGAAGTCGATGGCGTTGACGGGCGACATCATCATCACCACGCGGCTCGTCTCCTGGCCGGCGCGCTTGCGTTCGTTGATGTGGCCCTGCACCACATCGGCCAGCGTGCGGGCGTTGATGAAGACCAGGCTCTCGTCGATGCGAAGGCTGAGCACGCCCGGCGTTTCTTCCACGGCGTAGCGGCCCACGTTGCGGAAGTGCTCGGTGCCCGGCAGGCGGCCGACGCGCGCTACATGCGGCTGCGCCGTGCGCTGCAGCAGCAGCGCTATGGAACCCAGCGCGCCAAAGGCCAGGCCGGCCGAGACGCTCCAGCACAGCACCAGCAGCGTGACGGCGATCATCAGCAGCGCCTCCGCCCGCGCATAGCGCCAGGCGCGGAAGTAGGGCGCGAAGCTCACGCCCGACAGCACCGCCACGATGATGGTGGCGCCCAGCACCGCGTTGGGCAGCGAGGCCAGCGGCCTGGCCAGCAGCACCATGGCCAGCGCCATCAGGCCCGAGATGAAGACGCCGCTCATGCGCGTGCGGCTGCCCGCGTCCTGCAGGAGCACGCTGCGCGAGAAGCTGCCCGCCACCGGCATGCCTCCGCTCAGCGAGGCGACCACATTGGCCGCGGCCAGGCCACGCAGCTCGTGCCGGGCCTGCACCTTCTCGCCGCGCCGGCGAGCCAGCGATTCGGCCACGACGAGGCTGCTCACATAGGTCATCAGCGCGATCAGCAATGCCGAAGGCAGCAGGCCCTGCCACAACGCCCAGTTCAGCGGCGGCAGGCCCAGCGGCAGATGCAGATGCGGCAGCGCGCCGACCAGATGCACGCCGCGCGCATCGGCCTGCGTGGCCGCGGCAATCGCCATGGTGGCCAGCAGCAAGGCCAGCGGCGCCATCTTGCCCAGCGCGCCCTTGAGCCAGCGCCGCGCCGCCAGCAGCAGGCCGCAGGTGACCAAGCCATAGACGGCGGTCAGCCCGTGCCAGCTCCAGCCGCTCATCGCGGCCGATTCAAACAGCGCGCCGATCACCGAGCCCTTGGCCGGGCTGCCCAGCAACACGGGCACCTGGCTCAGCGCAATCGTCAGCGTCGCGCCGGTCTCGAAGCCATGCAGCACCGGCACCGAGAGCAGCGAGGCCAGCGCATCGAGCCGCAAGACGGTGGCCAGCGCGAGCACGATGCCCGTCTCGGCCGCCAGCACCAGCGCGCCTTCGGTGGGTGTGAAGCCAGCCGGCAGCGCGCCCAGCGCCTGCATGATCATCAGCGCCAGCACCGCCACCGGCCCTACGGCGAGCACCGGGCTGGAACCGAGCAGCGCGTAGGCCACGGCGGGCAGCAGGCTCGCATACAGGCCCACCTCGGGCGGCAGGCCCGCCAGCATCGCGTAGGCCAGGCTCTGCGGGATCAGCAGCACGCTGACGATGCAGGCGGCGAGCAGGTCGGCGCGCCAGTGGCTGGCGCGTCGGTAGTCTTGGAGGCTTGAGTAGCTGGGCAGCATCGCGCGGCGAGTATAGGCAGCCGCGCTTAAGGGCCCGGCGAGGGCGCGGCGAGCAGGTGCCGGACAAAGAAATCAGCGATGCGCGCGTTCAACTCGGGGATGGCTTTTGCGCGGTCGAAGCCTGGCGGGTCGGACAGCAGGTGGTCGGCCACGCTGCCCGGCTCGAAGGCCAGCGTCGGCGAGAGCATGGCGCCGTGGCCGGCCTCGGCCAGGTCCATCACCACCTCGCAATTCGGCATGCACGCCGCCTGCACGGCCTTGACGTGGAAGCGCGGAATTTGGTTGATGTCCTTCTCGGCCATCACCAGGCCCAGCGGCATGCGCGGATGGGCCAGCGAGGCGGGATCGAAGTCCGCTGCGAAGGGCACCATGGCCACGGCGGCCTTGATGCGCGCGTCGGCGTCCTCGCGCACCGTCGCATCGCCAAAGCGCCAGGCGATGACGCGCCGCGCCACCCAGAGCTTGAGCCCGTCCAGCCCGCCGCCGTGCAGCTCGGTGATGAAACCCACGCAGGAAGAAAAATCCTGCTCGATGTGCGCATTGCAATGGTCGCGGAAGCGCTGGTCCGACCAGCGTCCGCCGGCCAGCGAGAGCGCCGTGTGCCCACCCGCCGAGCCGCCGAACACGCCGACCGCATCGAACTTCAGCAGCGAAGCCAGCGGCGCGTGCTGCGCGACGATATCGATGGCCTGAGACACCTCATGCGGGCGCAGGCGCCAGCTGACGGGGCCGGGCTTCGAAGGGTCCAGGTAGTTGTCGCCCTGGTGCTGGGGCAGGGCGACCGTGAAGCCGCGCTGCACCAGCGCGCGGGCAAGGTCGGCATGCACCCAGGGCGAGCCGCCCGAGCCATGCGAGATGACGACGAGATGGCCGTTGCCCGCCACGGGCTCGCCGTCCTGCACGACCAACAGGCGGAACGGCCCGCGCTGCAGCACGCTCTCGCGGCCCGCGGCCGGGTAGTAGACCGTCACCTGGCCACCATCGGTCTGGGGCAGCTGGGCGAAGCCCATGCTGACGCCCTCCGCATGGGCCGACAGCGCGCTCAGCACCAGTAGCGCTGCCACGAGCTTCTTCCACAGAACCATCCAGCGTTTCGTCATGCTTCTTCCTGTCCTTGCTTGCCGTACAGGCCCACGATATCGCGCAGCCGCGCCACCAGCGCGGCGCGCAAGGCCGGCGGCTCCAGCACTTCCACCTCGGGCGCCAGGCGCAGCAGCTGGCCGGCCGCATGCGCGATGGATTCGATCGGAACGCGCAGGCGCACGCGGCCGTCCTTGCGCCGCGAGGAAGGAGCCGCGGCCACCGCCTGCGCCTGCCGGCTGCCGAGATTGCTGAGCGCCTTCAGCCCCGCGGCCGTGCTCAGCACGACCGCCTCGCCCTTGTAGAGCTCGTGCTCGAAGCGCTGCATGGATTCGGCCCAGTACGCCGCCAGGTCGAAGCCCTTGGGCCGTAAGACGGGCTCTTCTTCCTCCAGCAGTCGTGCCTCGCGGATATTGCTCACACGCAGCGTGCTCGGACGCTCGCCGATCAGCGCCACCAGATACCAGCTGCCGCCCTTGAGCACCAGCCCGAGCGGGCCGACGTTGCGCGCCGTGGTGCGCGTCCAGCTCTCGTACTGCAAGGCGAGACGGCGTCCACTCCACACCGCTTCGGCCACGAGGCTCAGGAAAGGCAGCGGCTCCTGCTCGCGGTACCAGTCCACCGGGTCCAGGTGAAGCCGGTCGCTTATCGTCAGCGCCTGCTCGCGCCAGCCCGCCGGCAGGGCCGCCAGCAGTTTGAGACGGGCCGTGCCGACCTGCTCGCCCAGGCCCAGCTGCGCCGCCGGGCCTGCCAGGCCGCTCAGGAAGACGGCTTGCGATTCGGCCGGCGTGAGCCCGGTCAGCGTGGTCTTCCAGCCGTCCAGCAGCGCGAAGCCGCCATTGCGCCCGCGGTCCGCGTAGATCGGCACGCCCGCGGCGCTGAGCTGGTCCACGTCGCGGTGCAGCGTGCGCACGGACACCTCCAGCGCCTCGGCCAGCGCCCGCGCGCTCATGCGGCCGCGCGATTGCAGAAGCATTTGCAGGGTCAGGAGCCGGCTTGCGCGCATCTGCCTATTCTGCAGTCAATACATGCCACTCGATGGCAGATATTGCGGCGCAGACTCCAGATACCTACTTCAGGAGATCGTCGTGATGCAAGACCTGTTCGCTCAAGTCCCCGCGCTGGCCGGCGTGCCTGCCGATTTCGATTTCATCATCGGCCAGTGGCACGTCCACCACCGCCGCCTGCGCCACCGCCTGCAGGCTTGCGAGGAGTGGATCAGCTTTGAAGGCCGCAGCGAGTTCCGCAAGCTGATGGGCGGCCAGGGCAATGTGGACGACAACTGGCTCGACATGCCGGGCGAGCCCTACCGCGCCGCCACGCTGCGCGCCTTTGATCCCAAGACGCAGCAATGGGCCATCTGGTGGCTCGACGGCCGCTATCCGGACCGCATCGATACGCCGATGCGCGGCAGCTTCGACCAGGACGGCGTCGGCCTTTTCCTCGCGGAGGACACCTTCGAAGGCCGGCCCATCCGCGTGCGCTTCATCTGGACCGCCAAGGGACCGAACAAGGGCCCGCGCTGGGAGCAGGCGTTCTCGGAAGACGGCGGCGAGAGCTGGGAGACGAATTGGGTGATGGATTTCGAGCGCGTGAGCGGCTGAGCTCAGGGCCGCAGCGGCCACGTGCCCAGATGGTCGTGCTGGGTCTGGCCGACATGGCTGAGCACGAGGGTGAAATTGGCGGCGGTCCAGCGAATGGGTTCGATGGGATGCTCCTTCACCAAGTGCCGCTCGTCGTAGAGCAAGGTCATGTGCGGCGCACTGGCCGACCCCGGCTTCATGCCGTAGCGCTTCAAAGACTCCTTGAGCATCTTCGCGAAGCTCAGGATGCCGGGAGAGTTGGCGCCACTCAGCACGAACGCACCCTTCCCGAAACTGAGTGCGGCGTCGAGCACGAGGTCCATCGGTTTGTGCCGCATCGATGCAGCTGCGGCTTGGGCGGCGCTCACGTATTCAGCCGGCATGGGGCCGCCACCTACCTCTGCGGCGCTGACCAGGCTGATGTGCAATCGTTCTCGCAACTGCAGCTTGCCGCGCAAACCATGCTGCTCCTTCAAGCCGGCTGCCTGAGCCACTATCCGATCGGCCGAGTCCGGCGGCGGGATCAGCGCGAAGAACAGGCTTTGCCGCTTTCCATCCCCAGCGGGCTCCGGCGTTGGTTCTTCGGAACCGAAAAGGTCGTGTTGATCTGGCGCAGTCATGCGCCAATTCTCAGTGAAGCCGGGCTTCCCCCCAAGGGGTGAGCACGCAAACCCTTCCCCATCGGCCCACCCGCGGGGGTGATTCGCTGTTTTGCGCTCGGCCCAGACACTGCAGTCATTCCAAGCAAACGCAGCAACCAGGCAGTCCACCATGAACACCCAGCAGTACACCGCCCAAGCCCAGGCCCATCACGCCAACGCCATCGCCTTCCACGGCTGCGGCTGGTTCGACTCCAGCTACGAGCTGGCCAGCGGCACGCAGGTGACCGAGGGGCTCAGCATCGAGGAGTTCAACTTGTGGGTGCTGGCCAGCGAGCAGCGGCATGCCGCCAAAGCCGCCGAGAAAGCCGCCGGCAAGGCGCTCGCACTGTCCTGATTCCAAGCGCGGCGGCGGCGCAGACATATCACGTCGTGATAGAGTCGCGCCTCCTCAAAATGCCGCACACCCATGGCCGACAAGGCGCCGCCTCTCTCCAAGCACCACTTCGAAGTCCTCGCTGAATTCCGCTACCAGATGCGCCGCTTCCAGCGCTTCTCGGAGCTGGCGGCGCGCGACGCGGGCATCACGCCGCAGCAGTATTTGCTGATGCTGCAGGTCAGGGGCACGCCGGGCCGCGAATGGGCGCTGGTCGGCGAGCTGGCCGAGAAGCTGCAGATGCAGCACCACGGCGCGGTGGCGCTGGTGACGCGCTGCGAGGCGCAAGGCCTTGTCAAGAAGCTGGCTGACGAGAACGACCGCCGCCAGGTGCAGGTGCACCTGACGGCCCAGGGCGAGCGCCTGTTGCGCCGCCTGGCCGATCTGCACCGCGCCGAATTGAAGTCGCTGCGCGGTGTCTTCGAGGTGCCGCAGATCGACTACGCGCCATGAGTGACCGGACCTTCGAGCGCGCCGATTTCGACCAGGGCAAGCGCCTGCTCTTCATCGCCGCCCTGGCCTGCGTGATCGGCCTGCTGGCCACCGGCGGCGCCTGGGTCTTGCTGGCGATGATCCGCTTCTTCACCAACCTGTTCTTCTTCCAGAGCCTGTCGCTCGCGCCGCGTTCACCTTCCACGCATCAGCTCGGCGCCTGGGCCATCCTCGTGCCCGCCCTGGGCGGCCTGATCGTGGGCCTGATGGCTCGCCTGGGCACCGACAAGATCCGCGGCCACGGCATCCCCGAGGCCATCGAGGCCATCCTGTTCGGGCAGAGCAAGATGTCGCCGAAGGTCGCCGTGCTCAAGCCGATCTCCTCGGGCATTGCCATCGGCAGCGGCGGGCCGTTCGGTGCCGAGGGACCGATCATCATGACGGGCGGCGCCATCGGCTCGCTGCTGGCGCAGTTCTTCCACCTGACGGCCGCCGAGCGCAAGACCCTGCTGGTGGCGGGCGCGGCTGCGGGCATGACGGCCGTGTTCGGCACGCCGCTGGCGGCCGTGCTGCTGGCCATCGAGGTGCTGCTGTTCGAGCTGCGCCCGCGCAGCCTGCTGCCCGTGGCCATGGCCTGCGCCGTGGCCGGCTTCGCGCGGCCGCTGCTGCTGGAGCCCGGCGTGCTGTTCGCGCTCACGACCGGCACGCCGAGCGCCTGGACTTTCCTCAGCTGCCTCGCCGCGGGCGCAGCCTCGGGCCTGCTGGCCGCACTGCTTTCGCGCACGCTCTATGCCGTCGAGGACGGCTTCGGCCTGCTGCCCTTGCACTGGATGTGGTGGCCGGCCTTGGGCGGCCTGGTGGTGGGCCTCGGCGGCTGGCTGGAGCCGCGCACGCTGGGCGTGGGCTATGACGTGATCGACGCGCTGCTGCACGGCCAGCTGCCGCCCGCGCAGGCGCTGGCCCTCGTCAGCGTCAAGGCGGTGATCTGGCTCGTCGCGCTGGGCTCGCTGACCTCGGGCGGCGTGCTGGCACCGGTGCTGACCATCGGCGCCGGCGCGGGCCTGCTGCTCGGCGCCGTCATGCCCGGGCACGATGCGGCACTGTGGCCGCTCTTGTGCATGGCCGGCGTGCTGGCCGGGGTGATGCATGCGCCGCTGATGGCCGCGGCCTTCGCCTTCGGGCTCACCGGCGACGCGCCGGCCCTGCTGCCGCTGCTGACCACGACCATCGT
>FSVW01003904.1_pt1 | contig 13132 bp, 11 predicted proteins | sample 1637551 | NCBI WGS metagenome assembly FSVW01 (sample SAMEA3914814, study PRJEB12502) | metagenome | biome: forest; material: soil | place: USA | collected 2011-09-16 | depth 0.1 m | reverse complement strand
TCAAATCGAAAACATCATCGCGGTCAGCATGAAGTCCAGCCCCAGCACCGCGAGAGAAGACACCACCACCGTGCGCGTGGTCGCCTGCGAAACGCCCTCGGGCGTGGGCTTGCAGGTGTAGCCCTGCAGCAAGGCCACGAAGGTCACGGTGATGCCGAAGACCAGGCTCTTGACGACGCCATTGCCCACATCCGCGAACACATCCACGCCGCCCTGCATCTGCGACCAGAAGGCGCCGGCATCGATGCCGATCAGCACCACGCCCACCAGCCACCCACCGACGATGCCGATGGCGGAAAACACCGCCGCCAGCAGAGGCATGGCGATGATCCCGCCCAGGAAACGCGGCGCCAGCACCCGGCGCACCGGGTCCACGGCCATCATCTCCATCGCGGTGAGCTGCTCGCCGGCCTTCATCAGACCGATCTCGGCCGTCAGCGAGGTGCCCGCGCGGCCGGCAAACAGCAGTGCCGTCACCACCGGCCCCAACTCACGCACCAGACTCAAGGCGACCAGCAAGCCTACCGCCTCGGCCGAACCATAGCGTTGCAGCGTGTAATAGCCCTGCAAAGCCAGCACGAAACCGACAAACAGGCCCGAAACGCCAATGATCGACAGCGAACGGTTGCCCAGGAAAAACACCTGATCGCTGACCAGGCGGAAACGGCGTAACGCCGTGCCTGAGCGCAAGATCAGCTGGGCGAACAAGCGTGCGCCGCCGCCAATGCCGCTCATTTCGCCGCGCGTGGCCGCGCCGATGCGGGCCAGAAACTTCACCGCCCCATTCATGTGCCCACCCCGAAATCTTCACCGACAGGCAGAGCCGGCTGATGGAATTGCACGGGGCCATCGGTCTCGGCCCGCACGAACTGGCGCACCAAGGGATCCTCGCTCGCCTGCAATTCCGCCGGCGTGCCCTGCGCCACCACCCGGCCGTTGGCCACCATGGCCACCCGATCGGCAATGCCGAAGGTCTCATGCAGGTCATGCGAGACGATCACGCTGGTCAGGCCCAGCGCGTCGTTCAGGTCGCGGATCAGGCGTGCCGCGACACCCAGTGAAATCGGGTCCAGGCCCGCGAATGGTTCGTCGTAGAGCACCACTTCCGGGTCCAGCGCGATCGCCCGCGCCAGCGCCACGCGCCGCGCCATGCCACCCGAAACTTCGGAAGGCATCAGGTCGCGGGAACCCCGCAGGCCCACGGCGTTGAGTTTCATCAGCACCAGGTCGCGGATCATCGCTTCGGGCAGCTGGGTGTGCTCGCGCAAGGGGAAGGCGACGTTTTCAAAGACAGACAGATCGGTGAACAGCGCGCCAAACTGGAACAGCATGCCCATGCGCCGGCGCACGGCATAGAGCTCGTCCAGGCTCAGCGGAGCCAGATCCTGGCCGTCGAACAGCACCTGCCCGCTGGTCGGCCGGATTTGCCGGCCCAGCAGGCGAAGGATGGTCGTCTTGCCGCCGCCCGAGGTGCCGATCAGCGCCAGCACCTGGCCGCGTTCGAGCTTGAGGTTGACGCCTTCCAGAATCGGGCGCCCGCCATAGCCGCAGCTCACGTCGCGCAGCTCGATCAGGGGTGGGGCGACGCCGGCGGCGCCAGAAGACGGGGTATTCGGTGGGGCCATCAGCCGTTGCCAGGCCGGAGGCCAGGGTCATCAAACCGCCATCATAGGGGAAACACCAAAGAGCCGCCGGAGCCGGCCCGGGCGCCCCGGCAAAGCCAAATTGTTCACATTCCGGCGTCCGCTGCCGATGAACGTCACGCCCCCGCGGATGGGCGGTCGGGTCAACCCAGCCCCCTAGATTCAAAATTGACCCAGAACAGGAGAAGCTCATGCCAGCTCGTCAGATTCCGTCCATGGATCGCCATTCCCGGGGATTTACCCTGATCGAAGTGATGATCGTGGTGGCCATCATCGCCATCCTGGGCGCCGTGGCGGTCCCGCAATACAAGGACTACGTCACGCGCAGCCATCTTGCCGAGGCCACCTCGCGGCTGGCCGCGCTGCAGGTCCAGATGGAGCAGTTCTATCTGGATACCCACACCTACGCCAACTCGCCGGCCTGCAACAGCGACTCGACGAGCAGCAACAGCTTCACCTTCGCCTGCGTGGGTACGGCCTCGATAACGGACTACACGCTGCGGGCAACCGGCAGGGGGCAGATGTCGGGCTTCGCCCTCGACATTGACAAGAACGGCAAGAGCACCAATGCCGTTCCTAGCGGCTGGAGCAAGCCCTCTCCCAACACCTGCTGGGTTGCCAAGAAGGACGGTTCGTGCTGAACCCGCGCCGCACCATGCAGGGCTTCACCCTCGTGGAGCTGATGGTGGTGGTCGCCATCGCGGCCATCCTGTATTCGGTGGCGCTGCCGGCCTATACCGGCTACATCGTGCGCAGCAAGATTCCTGATGCCACCAGCCGCCTGTCGCAGTTGCAGGGGCGGATGGAGGGCTACTTCCTGGACAACCGCAGTTATGTAGGCGCCCCCGCCTGCACGCTCGACACCGACACCAGCAAGTACTTCAAGTTCTCTTGCCAATCGGTGTCAATCGACAAATACGTGCTGCAAGCAGTTGGCGTTGGCGCAATGGACGGCTTCACCTACACCCTGAGCAACACTTACCAGAAGACCACGACCACGACCGCGCCCACGGGCTGGACCGGCTCGACCACCTGCTGGGTCACCAAGAAGGACGGCACATGCTGAAGAAGCAGCGACAAGCAAGTTCGGCCGGCTTCAGCCTGATCGAACTGATGGTGGCCGTGGCGATCGCGGGCGTGCTGTTGGCCGTCGGCGTGCCGGCCTTCTCGGGCTGGATCCAGAACACCCGCATCCGCAACACGGCGCAAGACATCTACACCGGCCTCCAGCAGGCCAAGACCAATGCCGTGCAGCGCAACGCGCGGATGCGCTTCCAGCTGACCAGCGACGTCAGCAGCAGCTGTGCGCTCACGACCACGGGCACGGCCTGGGTGATCAACCAGGTGGATGCCGCCACACCCGACGTCGATGCCAGCGGCCAGTGCAACGTCGCCATCGACGACCCAGCCACGACGCCGCGCATCATGGCCGTCCGCCCGCCGGAGAACAACAGCCGCGTGCAGGTGACGGCCTCGGCCAGCTCCATCGTCTTCACCGGCCTGGGCAAGCTGCCCGCGCCCTTGCCCGCGGCCGATTTCACGATTGACGTCACGGCCAGCAACGGCACCTGCGCCGCCGCCGGCGGCACGCTGACCTGCCTGCGCATCATCGTCTCGCCCACGGGCCAGCCGCGCATGTGCAATCCCAATCCGCAGCTGCCTGCGGGCGACCCGCAGGCCTGCTGAAGGAGATGCAAATGACATCCAAGCACCGTCACACGCAGCGCCGCGCGGGCCAGGGCTTCATGCTGCTGGAAGTGCTCATCGCGCTGCTGATCTTTTCACTCGGCGTGCTGGGCCTCGTGGGCTTGCAGTCCGCAGCGGCCAAGCAGTCGGGCGAGTCGCGCTACCGCGCCGACGCCGTGCTGCTTGCCAATGAGCTGATCGGCATGATGTGGGCCGGCGATCACAGCAATGCCATGCTGCTGGCGACCTACAGCGCCACCAGCACCGACGCAGGCTTCACGGCCTGGAAGGCCAAGGTCGGCACCACGCTGCCCGGTGCGCTGGCCCCTGCGGTGGTTCTGACAACGGTCACCGCGGCGGCGCCGGTCGTGCCCGCAGGTGCGAATGTGCCCGTCACGCCGGACCCCAGCACGCAGGTCCAGGTCACGCTGTCCTGGCATGCCGCAGGCAGCACCAGCGCCGACAGCACCCACAACATCGTTGTGGCCACCCAGATCAAATAGGGAGCGCACAGTGCGACAGACACGATTCGCCCGAGCGCGACAACAACAAGGCCGGGCTCACCGCCAGGCCGGCTTCAGCCTGATCGAGCTGATGGTGGGCATGGTGCTGGCAATGATCGCCGTGATCGTGGTCATGCAGGTCTTCCAGCAGTCCGAGCGCAGCAAGCGCACGACCACGGGCGGCGACTCGGCCGCGATGGACGGCGCCATCGGCATCACCGACCTGCGTCGCGATCTGGCCCAGGCCGGAACGGGCGCCAGCAACCTGATCGAGATCGGCTGCAATCTGACGCTGCCCACCGGCGTCACGCTGAGCAACCTCGGCCCCGTGGTCATCAACCACACAGCCGTGGCCGCAGGCGATGCCAGCACCGACACACTGCTGATCACCTACGGCAATGGCGCGGGTTCGCCGGAAGGCGATCACGTGATGAGCCAGCCCAACAGCAAGACCTACAACGTCACGACGCCCACGGCCTTCAGCAAGGGCAACTATGTGGTGGCAGCGACGCAGACCCGCGCGAGCCCCTGCGTGCTGGTGCTTGACCAGGTCTCGGACGACGTCACCGACACCGTGCCCAACAAGCCGGTGAAGGTGAGCACCGGAACCGCGATCGGCGCGGACACGCTGTACGACTGGGGCCGCAACCCGCGCGTGCTGGCCTACCGCGTCCACGGCGGACGCCTGCAGCAATGCGACTACCTCCTGCAGAACTGCAGCACCAACTCGCCAGGCGTGTGGGTGGACCTCATCGATGGCGTGGTCAGCCTGCGCGCACTCTATGGCCGCGACACCAGTTCGCCGCTGGACGGCGTTGTCGACGCCTACGACCAGACTCAGCCGGTCAGCGGCTGCGGCTGGACGCGTACGGAATCCATCCGGCTGGCCCTGACGATGCGCAACAACCAGCTGGAGGCTTCCGCCGTGACGGGCGCCGGCAGCGCGCCCATTCCCACCTGGAGCGGAGCCGCCAGCGCCCCCATCGACGTGACCGCCGATGCGCAGTGGAACCGCTACCGCTACAAGGTCTTCGAGAGCATGGTCTCGCTGCGCAACATCACCTGGCTGAGCGCCCATGAAGCAGCGCTCACCAATCCGGTCTCCTCTTGCGACGGCGTCTTCCTATGAAGCTCCAACACCCTCCCCAACAACGCGGCGTGGTGCTGATCCTCGCCATCGTCGTGCTCGTGGCGATGTCACTGGCCGCCGTGGCGCTGATGCGGTCGGTCTACACCGGCAACCAGGTCGCCGGCAATCTGGCCTTCCAGCAGTCGGCCACCCTGTCGGCAGACAGCGGGGTGGAAGCGGCGGTGGCCTGGCTCGAGCAGAACCGCCTCGGCACGACCTTGCAAGCCGATGCGACCGGCTCCGGTTATTACGCCAGCCGCCTTGATCCCACCACGGCCCAGAACGGCAGCTGGGAAACCTGGTGGACCGCCACCATGAAGCCCACGGGCGTCGTGACCCTTGGCGCAGATGGTGCCGGCAACGTCGTCAGCTATGTCATCCAGCGCATGTGCAACGAGGCCGGCGACCCGGCCAGCAACATCGGTTGCCAGACCGCGCCGAGCTTCAAGGCCGGCGTGGGCGGCAGCCAGAGCACCGGCACGCCACCGCCTTCGCTGGCGCCGGTGCAGTACTACTACCGCATCACCTCCCGCGTGGCCGGCGCACGCAACACCGTGAGCTATGTGCAGGTCGTGGTGACGATGTGAGCGCGCAGCGCCGCCTCGTCATCCCCCGTCTTTTGAGAGAAGCATCATGAACATCCGAATCCGCTTCCTGCCCGCGAAGGCCTTGCTGGCTGCCGTGCTCCTGTGGAGCGCCGCCGCCCAGGCCGCGCTGACCAGCATCGCAGACACGCCGCTGATCGTGGCCACGCCCAGCTCGGTGCAGCCCAACCTGATGTTCGTGCTCGACGACTCGGGCTCGATGAACTTCGATTTCCTGCCCGACCACATCAACGGCGATGGCTCGCCCGACCCGAAGATCTGCCGCTCCGCCGGTGCCACCAGCAGCACGGCCACGGGCACCTTCGGCGCCGGCTGCTGCACCAACAACAACGAGAGCGCTGCCTGCTGGACCGGTGCGATGACCAGTTGGAGCCGCGGCCACCCGCCCTACCTCGCCGCCAGCTTCAACGGCCTGGCCTACAACCCGCAGGTGCGCTACCTGCCGCCGGTCAACTACCAGGGCGTGAGCGCTGCCAACATCACCAACTACACGGCCGTTCCCAACGACTACTACGGCATCCAGGACACCAACTCCATCGACCTGACGACCCAGTATCCCGACCTGGAGTGGTGCACGGACACGATCTACACCGACTGCCTGCGCAACGGCAACTACGTGCTGCCGGCGACGGTCAATGCCAAGGCCTATACCAAGGCCCACGCCACGACGGGCACCGGCACGGGCTTCAAGGCCATGGGCGCGCCCGAGGCCGCGGGTGCGGTGGCGGCAACCTTCGGCCCGCATTACTACACCATCGTCACGAACGAATACTGCACCGACATCGACCTGCGCACGTGCCAGGTCGGACAGAGCGGCGCCTACACCGTGCCGGCGCCGGTGCGCTGGTGCAACACGGCGGCCAACGCGATCGCGCTGACGCCGGCGGCGAACAGCTGCCAGGCCATCCGGACCAGCGCCTTCACGATTCCGCGCTATCCGACCAAATATCCGGACGTGGTCGCCGGGGGCTCGGCCTATGTGCCGGGTGCGCCGTCGGTCGCTGCAACGCCGGGCACGGCAGCCAAGATTACGTTCACCATTGCAACGGCGAGTTGCACCAGCAGCAAGACCGGCGCCATCGCAACGCTCAAGGTCAATGGCGGCACGGCCATCATCAACGGCACCATCTCCGCGAGTTCGAGTTCTTCCACACTGGCAGGCAATTTGAAGAGCGCCATCAATGCCTACACCGGCACCAGCGGCTACAGCGCCAGTTCCACAGGCTCGACGGTCACCGTGACGGCGCCCATCGCCACCGGCACCACTTCGGGCAGCATCAGCTACACCACCAGCGTCATCAGCCCCTGCACGGTCACCATGACCAACACAGGCTTCAGCGGCTACGTGGCGCCCACCGACTTCATTCCCGCTGGCAACCCGACCTATGCCGTTGCCGGCGTCCCAGCCGCACGCTTTGAGCGTGTGGACATCCTGAACATTGCCGGCGTCACCTACCCGGGCGGCGCCAACCGTTCGGACTGCTTGACGGACAGCTCGCACCTGACCTGCACCTACAGCGAGGAAATGACCAACTTCGCGAACTGGTGGGCCTACTACCACTCGCGCATGCAGATGATGAAGTCGTCGGCCACGCTGGCCTTCAATGGCGTGCCCACCAATTACCGCGTGGGGTACATGACCATCAACAACAGCCAGGGCTCGGCCTTCATGAACCTCTCCACCTTCGGCGCCAGCAGCACGGCGCGCCAGAACTGGTGGAACAAATTGAAGGCGGCCAAGCCGAACAACTCCACGCCGCTGCGTGCAGCACTGGCCACCGTGGGCCGCTACTTCGGCGGCAAGTACAACGGCAGTTCGATCAACAGCGTGACCGTGATCGACCCGATGCAGTACTCCTGCCAGAAGAACTTCCTGCTGCTCTCGACCGACGGTTTCTGGAACGAAACCAATGACCCCGTGCAGCTCAACGGCAGCAGCTCGATCGGCGACCAGGACAGCGGGCTGGACCGGCCCATGAAGGACGGCAGCAGCATCTCGAACACGCTGGCCGACACCGCCGCCTACTACTACAACACCGACCTGCGCACCGGCACCACGGGTGCCACGGCCTGCAAGAGCGGCAACACCGACGAGAGCAACAAGTACCTGGGCAACGATGTCTGCGGCAACGCTGCCATCGACCCGGTGCAGCGCATGTCCACCTTCACCCTGGGCCTCGGCGCATCGGGCTTCATGCAGTTCACCTCGAACTACGCCACGGCCGCGACGGGCGATTTCTATGCCGTCACCCAAGGCTCGACCCCCAGCAGCACGATCTGCAACTGGCAGAGCAGCGGCAGCTGCACCTGGCCCACGCCAGTTTCCAACACGCTGACGACGATCGACGACCTCTGGCATGCCGCCATCAACGGGCATGGCAGCTACTTCAGCGCCACCGATCCCTCCACGCTCTACCAGGGCCTGAGCACGGCGCTGAGCAATATCGACCGCACCTTGGGCGCCTCGGCCTCGGTCACGACCAGCGCTCCCAACATCACGGCCACCAACAACCAGGCCTTCCTCTCGACCTTCAACTCGGGCGACTGGACCGGCGAGCTGCAAAGCCGCCGCGTCGGCACGTCGGCCACGGATGCCGGCACGATCAGCGCCACGCCGGACTGGTCCGCCGCACCTTTGATCGATGCGATGAGCTGGCCCGTCTCCACTGCCGCCAATGCCCGCAAGATCTACACCTACAGCAGCAGTGCCAGCAACCACCGTCGTGATTTCGACTGGAGCACGCTGAACGCCACCGAGCAGGGCTATTTCGCCAAGAGCGTGATGGTCGGTGCCGGCCTGATGCAGTTCTGCAGCACCGGCACCGCCTGCCTCACCGACGCTGCGCAGACCGCCGCCGCCGGCAAGGCCGTGGTGGATTTCATCCGCGGTGACCGCAGCAACGAAGGCTCGACCTTCGTGACCAGCAAGTACTTCCGCGAACGCGTGCACGTGCTGGGCGACATCGTCAATTCGGAAGCGGTGTTCGTCGGCCTCCCGACCCTGCATTACAGCGATACCGGCTATACCGCCTACAAGGCTTCCAGCACCATCACGGGCCGGCCCGACGTGGTCTACGTGGGCGCCAACGACGGCATGCTGCACGCCATCCGGGCCAGTGACGGCGTGGAGCTGTGGGCCTATGTGCCCAGCGCCGTGATGCCCAATCTGTACAAGCTGGTGGACAAGGGTTACGCCAACAAGCACGCCTTCTTCGTGGACGGCTCGCCGGTGGTGCGCGACGTGTACGACGGCTCGCAATGGCGCACCGTGCTGATCGGCAGCCTGGCCGCGGGCGGCCGCGCCTACTTCGCGATCGACGTGACCGACCCGACCAACCCGGCGCCGCTGTGGGAGTTCACGGACAACAACCTCGGCCTGACCTTTGGCAAGGCCGAAGTGGCCAAGCTCACCAACGGCACCTGGGTGGCGATGCTGCCCTCGGGCTACAACAACGTCTCGCCCGGCGATGGCGTGGGCCGCCTGTATGTGCTGGATGCCGTGACCGGCGCCCAGGTGTCCGGCTTCTCGGGCGGCCTGTCCACGGGTGCGGGCTCCACCACCACGCCCTCCGGCCTGGGCCAGATCCGGGGCTGGGCAGACAACGCCGACATCGACAACACGGCGCAGCGCGTCTACGGCGGCGACGGGCTGGGCAATGTCTGGCGCTTCGACGTCAACAACAACATCGGCGCCGCCGGTACTGAAGCGATGGCGCTGGCCACGCTCAAGGCGCCCAACGGAACGGCGCAGCCCATCACCAGCCGGCCTGAGCTGGGCCTGGTCGGCAACTACGTGATGGTCTATGTGGGCACGGGCCGCTACATGGGCCTGGCCGACATCGGCGACTCGCTGCAGCAGTCCATCTACGCCATCCGCGACAAGCTCGGCTCGACCGGCTGGGGCGACCCGCGCCTGCCCGCCAACAAGTTCGTGCAGCAGAGCCTGACGGACAGCACCTGCCCCGCCAACCTCGTCAGCTGCGTGCCCGGCACGCCGGTCCGCTCCAACGGCAGCCCTTCGCCGGTGAACCTCGGCACCAATGGCGGCTGGTACGTGGATCTGCCGGCCACCTACGAGCGCGACAACACCGACCCGCTGCTGGTCAGCGGCGTGCTGATCGTCAACACCAACATCATCGACAACTCCAAGGTCTGCAGCGTGGGCGGTTCGAGCTGGCAGAACTACTTCGACTACGCCACGGGCGGTGCTACGGCCGACGCGCAAAACGTGGTCAGCGTGTTCCTGGGCAATGCGATTGCAACCACGCCAACGGTGGTCGTCGTGAACAACGAGTTCCACACGGTGACGACGCTCAGCACCGGCGACCGCGTGGTCGGCCAGCCTCCGATCAAGACGCCCAGCACGCAAGCCCGCCGCGCGTCCTGGCGCGAGCTGCCGACGGAGTGATCGCCATGCGGATGGGCGTGCAGACCGACCCTCGCCTGACGCTTTGCGTCGGCGTGGTGCTGGCTCTGCATGTCTGCCTGCTCTGGAGCACGGCGGCGCCGATGCGGCCATTCGGCAGCCCGGCGCGGGCGTTCACAGTCCGCAGCCTGGAGCTGCCGGCTGCGCAGGACCTGCGTGAACTGGCACCGCCACAGCCAATGCCATCGGCGTTTGCGGCGGATGAGTTGCATCGATTGGCACCGCTGAGCCCACCCGTCATGCCGCATGCGCAGGATGATCCGCATCCCGACGCGGGCGCGCCGGACCTGCACTACCCGGACGCCCCCCTGCCCGGCGGCCGGGCGCGGGCCACCGTCGCCCTGTCAGTTGAACGAGATGGTTATGTGCGGGGGCTCGCCGTCGAGCCCCGGGCTCTGCCACCCGCCTTCGAGCGGGCCGTGGAGCGGGCCTTCGAAGGCAGCCTGTTGACGGCCGAGATGCGCGGCGTGTGGCGCGGTGACGGGCGAGCTGACGCCCGCATCTGCGTGGAAGTGAAGTTCCAGGAAGGCGAGCAGCCTTCCTGGCAGACGGTGGCGCCCACCGGCATCTGCGCTGGCTGATCAACGCGGCAGGCTGCTCTCGCCCATCAGGAACTCATCCACCGCCTTGGCCGCCTGCCGGCCTTCGCGGATCGCCCACACCACCAGGGACTGGCCGCGGCGCATGTCGCCTGCGGCGAAGACCTTGTCCGCGGTGGTCTGGTAGCAGCCGGCGCCATCGGTCGTGGCCTTGGCGTTGCCGCGCGCGTCCTTGGCCACGCCGAAGGCATCGAGCACGGCCGGCACCGGGCTCACAAAGCCCATGGCCAGCAGCACGAGGTCAGCCTTGAGGATCTGCTCGCTGCCGGGCACCTCGGTCATCTTGCCGCCGACCCATTCGAGGCGCACGGTCTTGACGCCCGTCAGCTTGCCCTTCTCACCGATGAATTCCTTGGTGGCGATGGCGAACGCACGCTCGCAGCCCTCCTCGTGGCTGCTGGACGTGCGCAGCTTGATCGGCCAGTAAGGCCAGGTCAGCGGACGGTCTTCCACTTCGGGCGGCTGGGGCAGCAGCTCGAACTGGGTGACGCTCTTGGCACCGTGGCGGTTGCTGGTGCCCACGCAGTCGCTGCCGGTGTCGCCGCCGCCAATGACGATCACGTGCTTGCCGTCGGCGCGTATTTGCGTGATCCCTTGGCCCTTGAGCTTGTCGCCGGCGTTGAGCTTGTTCTGTTGCGGCAGGAACTCCATCGCGAAATGAATGCCGGACAGCTCGCGGCCGGGCACGGGCAGGTCGCGCGATTGCTCGGCGCCGCCGGTCAGCAGGACGGCATCGAACTGTGCCGTCAGCTCGGCGGGGCTGATCGACTCCTTGGCCCAGTTGGTGACCTTGCTGCCCTCGCCGAGATCGGCCACGAGTACGCCGGTTTTGAACGTTACGCCCTCAGCCTGCATCTGCTCGACGCGACGGTCGATGTGGCTCTTGTCCATCTTGAAGTCGGGGATGCCGTAGCGCAGCAGGCCGCCGACGCGGTCGTTCTTCTCGAACACCGTGACGCTGTGGCCGGCGCGCGCGAGCTGCTGCGCGGCGGCCAGGCCGGCGGGGCCGGAGCCGATCACGGCGACGGTCTTGCCCGTCTTCACTGCAGCGACTTGCGGCTTGACCCAGCCTTCAGCCCAGGCGCGGTCGATGATCGCGTGCTCGATGGACTTGATGCCCACCGGGTCGTCGTTGACGTTGAGCGTGCACGCCGCCTCGCAAGGCGCGGGGCAGATGCGACCGGTGAACTCAGGGAAGTTGTTGGTGCTGTGGAGCACGCGGATGGCGTTGGCCCAGTCGGCATCGCCGCCGCGGTACACGAGGTCGTTGAAGTCCGGAATGATGTTGTTGACCGGGCAGCCGTTGTTGCAGAACGGCGTGCCGCAATCCATGCAGCGCGCGGCCTGCTGCTTGGCCTGGCCCTGCTCCAGGCCGATCACGAATTCCTTGTAGTGCTTCAGGCGCGTGGTGACGGGCGCATAGCCCTCTTCCAGGCGCTCGAATTCCATGAAGCCGGTGACTTTTCCCATGATCGTTGCTCTTTCTCTTCCTTAAGCCGTGGCCTTGGCGGCGGCAGCGATGGTCTTGGCAGCTGCCTTGGCGGCGTGGATCTCGCCGAGCGCGCGCTTGTATTCGTGCGGGAACACCTTGACGAACTTGGCCCGCGACGTGACCCAGTAGTCGAGGATCTCGCGCGCCCGTGCGCTGCCGGTCCAGCGGTGGTGGTCTTCCAGCATCTTCTTGAGGATGGCCTCGTCGGTCTGCTGCTCGCCTTGGCCGAGGTGGTGCCAGATGGCCTTGTCGATCGACGCTTCCTGTTCGGTCGACGAGACGACCTGCTCCAGCGCCACCATCGAGGTGTTGCAGCGCTTGGCGAAGCTGCCGTCTTCGTCATACACGTAGGCGATGCCGCCGCTCATGCCGGCCGCGAAGTTGCGGCCCGTCTTGCCGAGCACGGCGACGGTGCCGCCGGTCATGTACTCGCAACCATGGTCGCCCGTGCCTTCGACGACGGCCGATGCCCCCGACAGACGCACCGCAAAGCGCTCGCCCGCCACACCACGAAAGAAGGCCTCGCCGCGCGTGGCGCCGTAGAGCACGGTGTTGCCGACGATGATGTTCTGCGTCGCATCGCCGCGGAAGTCGATCGACGGACGCACCACGATGCGGCCGCCCGACAGGCCCTTGCCCGTGTAGTCGTTGGCGTCGCCGATCATGTAGAAGGTGATGCCCTGCGCCAGGAAGGCGCCGAAGCTCTGGCCGCCCGTGCCCTCCATCTGGATCATGATGGTGTGGTCCGGCAGGCCTTCGGGGCGGCGGCGGATCAACTCGCCCGAGAGCATGGCACCCACCGAGCGGCGCACGTTCGTCACCTCCTGCATGAACTGCACCTTCTCGCCCTTCTCGAAGGCGGGCAGGCATTTCTCGATCAGCTTGACGTCGAGCGCGCGGTCCAGGCCGTGGTCCTGCTTGTCCACATGGATGCGCGGCACGTCGGCAGGCACGTCGGGGCGATGGAAGACGCGGCCGAAGTCCAGGCCCTTGGCCTTCCAGTGGCTGATGCCTTTGCGCGTGTCGAGCAGGTCGCTGCGGCCGATCAG
>FSVW01003353.1_pt1 | contig 13154 bp, 11 predicted proteins | sample 1637551 | NCBI WGS metagenome assembly FSVW01 (sample SAMEA3914814, study PRJEB12502) | metagenome | biome: forest; material: soil | place: USA | collected 2011-09-16 | depth 0.1 m | reverse complement strand
GGCCTGGTGTTCTCGCGCTCCGTCTCCAAGCTGAGCACCCTGCATCTGGGCGCGCAGCATGACCTGTTCAAGCTGCCCGGCGGCACCTCGGTGCTGGCGCTGGGCGGTGACTTCACGCACACCCACTACCGCACCGGCTACGACGACCTGGTCCTGGCCGGCAGCGGCTTCTCGACCCAGCCGGTCGATGCCAACGGCGTGCCCACGGGCGACACCGCCATCGGCGGCAATGCCGGCGCGATTCCCTTCGACGCGAGCCGCAACAACTGGGGCGTGTTCGGTGAATGGCTGCTGCCCGTGACCAAGAAGCTGGAAGTGACGGCCTCGGCCCGCTACGACAGCTACTCCGAGGTCTACAGCAAGTACGTCTTTGCTGCCACGCCGGATGCTGACGACGTCTACCAGCAGATCGGTAACGCCAAGCTGGGCAACACCTTCAACGCCGCCACCGGCAAGCTGAGCTTGCGCTTCACGCCGGTCGACAGCCTGCTCCTGCGCGGTTCCTTCGGCACCGGCTTCAAGGCCCCGAACATCAGCGACATCGCCGGTGCCGTGGCCTACGCCGGCACCACCCAAGGCACCTACGCCTGCCCGTTCCCGGGTTCAAGCGGCTGCGTGCCCGGCGCTGGCCAGTACGACCTGCTGGCCGGCCCGAACGGCGCCTCCGGCGACCTCGGCCTGAAGCCCGAGAAGTCCAAGCAGTGGACGATCGGCTTCCGTGCCGACCCGACCAAGTCGCTGTCCTTCGGCCTGGACCTGTGGGAAGTGAACATCAAGAACCAGGTGCTGTCGCAAGGCATCGCCGAGAAGGTCGGCTACGAGAACCCGACGAGCTACGGTTACTTGTTCGTCAACCCGTACATTGACCCGGTCGGCGGCTACACGACGATCGCCTTCAAGCAAGTGCCCTTCAACGGCGGCCAGGCTGAGTACCAGGGCGTGGACTGGGATGTGAGCTACCGCGCCAAGTTGGCCGTCGGCAACCTGACGGTGCAGTGGACCGGCACCGAGATGCTCAAGCAGCGCTACAACTTCGGCGCCGGCCTGGGCTTCAACAGCGACCTGGGCCAGTTCGGCCCGGACCAGCAGGTGGTCTTCCGCACGATGACCAACCTGGTCTTCAGCTTGCAGTCGGGTGCCTTCGTGAACACGCTGTCGGCCCACTACAAGTCGGGCTACAAGGACGAGTCCTACTCGGCTGACGATGGCGTGGTGTTCGATGCCGCGACCGGCCTTGCCGTCGACTACACCGGCCACGTGCCGTCGTACACGACCTTCGACCTGCAGACCCGGTACACGGTCAGCAAGGCGCTGGCAGTGACCGGCGGCATCAAGAACGTGTTCGATCGCAACCCGCCCCTGAGCCTGCAGAACGGCGGCGGCGGCAACCAGATCGGCTACGACGGCCGCTACACCGACCCGATCGGCCGCCAGTTCTACCTGGGCGCGAGCTACAAGTTCTGAACCAAAGGCTGATTGATTGATCGATGCCCGCCGACCTCACGGTCCGCGGGCATTTTTCTTGGCCGTCGAATCCTGGCGTTATGCCAGCTCAGGCCGCGCTGGTCTGCGCGGTGCGACGCGACACGTTCAGGCGCAGCAGCCAGCGGCGCAACTTCAGGTCTGCGGCACCGATGACCAGCGCCAGCGCGATGCTGACGCCGGCCATCAGCAGCGTCTGCGCGACCGGGCTCAAGAGGCGCAGCGGCGTCAGTTCATCCGCAAGGCGGAAGAGCGGGAAGTGCAGGATGTAGAGCGGGTAGGACAGATCGCCGAGCAGCTTGCAAGCGCGTTTGAGCTGGCCGGTGGGCTGCAGCGTCGAAGCCACCAAGATCGTCAGCGGCACCAGCGTGACGGAATTCTTCAGCGCGTACTTCCAGGAATCGAAGCCGAGGATCGTCAGCACCATCACGCCGATGGCGAACGCGACCCAGGCCCGGTTGAGCTTGCGCAAATGCAGGCCGGCTGCATAGATGAGGGCGCCGGTGAAGAACTCGGCGATCACGCGCGGGAAGGCGTACAGGTAGTTCTCGCTGCCCCAGCCGGGATGCACGTGGTCCTGCGCGAAGGTGAAGAAGAGAAACAGGGCAACGGCCGGCACGACGAACCAGAGCGTGGCCACCTGGCGAAAGCGGCGCACGAAGGCGAAGAACACCAGGTTGGCGACCAGCTCGAAGAACAGCGTCCAGGCCGGATCGTTGAGCGGAAAGATCGGGCTCGGGATATGGTCGGTGCCGAAGGGCCAGCCGGTGGTGTTCACATCGGGCAGCCAGACGAGGCCCAGCACGAAGGCCCGCAGCACCGCGGTGCCGCTGAGATCCGACGTTATGACGAGCCAGGCCGCAGCCAGCGCGCCGAGCGACAGGCCCAGGTAATACAGCGGCCCGAGCCGGATCATGCGCACGCGCAGGAACTCGCGAAAGCTCATGCCTTCGATGATCTTGGTGCCGTAGCTGTGCGCGATGACGAAGCCCGAGAGCACGAAGAACAGGTCCACCGCTACCCAGGCGCCACCGAGCCAGTGCAGGCCGTTGTGCTGGGTGTAATGGTGGAACATCACCGCGACGGCCGCGATGCCGCGGATGCCGTCGAGCAGATCGAAGCGTTGGGAAGAAGTTGCGAGTTTCGAGATCATGCAGGGCTTGGCCTGTGAGTGGCCTGTGCAAAAGGGGCCCGCGCATTGTTGCCCTGAACGACCGCGGAGAGCGGCCAGGCGGCCTCGTCAATAACCCTTGGTCCGGTCCACCAGATGCCGTAGAGGTTCGCCGTTACGCAGTGCGCGCAGATTCGCGACGACAACCTCCAAGGCGCTGCGTGGATCGGTCTGCGCGGCGCAATGCGGCAGCACGGTCACGCGCGGGTGCGCCCACAGCGGGTGATCGGCTGGCAGGGGTTCGTGCTCGAAGACATCGAGCACCGCGTGGCGCAAATGGCCGCTGTCCAAGGCCTGCAGCAGATCGGCCTCGACCACATGCGCGCCGCGGGCGAGGTTCACGAGGCTGGCGCCGGGCTTCATCTGCGCCAGGCTTGCCGCATTGAAGAAGCCACGGGTTTTGGGCGTTAGCGGCAAAAGGTTGATGACTGTGTCGGCCTGGCCCAGCGGCGATTCGGTGCCGCCCGAGGCGCGCCAGCCGGTGACGGCATAACCCTGATGTTCCAGGGCGCGCGCCACGCGACCGCCCAGTTCGCCCTGGCCCAGCACCAGCACCGACCATTCGGCCGCGCGGGGCTGTGGCGGCTGGCGCCAGATCCGTTCGCGCTGCTGCCGGGCTAACTCGAAGAATCCACGGTGCAGCGACAACACGGCCCAGAGCGCCGTGTGCACCATCGCCTCGTTCATTGCCGGATCGACCATGCGGGCGATCGGCACGTCTGCGGGCAGGGTCGGGTCCAGCAGCAGCCGGTCCACGCCCGCCCAGACGGACTGGATCAGTTTCAGATCCGGCAGGCCTTGCAAACTGCCCGGCGGCGGGTTGGCGACGATGGCAGCCTCGATGGTGGTGCCAGGTCTTGCCTCGAACAGGAATTCCTCGTCGGGCAGCGCCCGCTGCAGCGACTGGAGCCAAGCATCCCGCTCGGCTCCCAGGATCAAGAAGGCCATCAGCTGTCGCGATCTTCCAGCGCATCGCACAAGGCCATCAGCCCGGCGCGCATCGTCTGCAGCCGCACGTCGTGGCGGCTGCCGCTGAACAGCTCGTTCCAAACGCGCAGGAGCTTGCCGTCGTGCGCGAGCGCCAGCCAGACGGTGCCGACCGGCTTGGCATCGCTGCCGCCGGTGGGCCCGGCGATGCCGGTCACGGCCAGCGCCCAGTTGATCGGCGCGTGGGCCATCAGGCCGCGGGCCATGTGCTGGGCCACCTCGCCGCTGACGGCGCCGTGCAGTTCAAGCATCGCCGCGGGCACGCCCAGCAGCTCGTTCTTGGACTGGTTGCTGTAGCTGACGATGCCGCGCTCGAACCACTGGCTGGAGCCGGGCAGTTCAGTGCAGGCTGCGGCGATCAGGCCGCCGGTGCAGGACTCGGCCGTGCCCATGCGCTCCTTGCGCCGGATCAGGGCGATGGCGATGCGGTCGATCAATTCATGTTCGTCAGGAAACAGCATGGCATCAGCCTCCGAAAGTGACGCGATAAAGGGCAATCACCACAAGCGTACATCCGGCCGCGACGAAATCGTCGAACATGATGCCGAAGCCTTGGCGCCAGCCGATAGGCGCCCCGCGCTCGATCTTGAACAGCCGGTCCGCCCAGCCCACCGGGCCCGGTTTGGCGGCGTCGAAATAGCGGAACAGGCCGAAGGCGATCAGCTGCCCTAACCATCCCACCGGACTGACCAGCCACAGGATCAGCCAGATCGCCAGGATCTCATCCCAGACGATCGCACCCGGGTCGGGCGTGCGCATCTGGCGCGCGGTGGCCGTGCAGGCCCACCAGCCGACCAGCGTGCCGATGCCTATCAGCGCGGCCCATTGCCAGTCGCTCGTCAGCCAGCGGTTCAAGAGCACGAAGGCCAACCAGCCCCACAAGGTGCCGACCGTGCCCGGCGCCTTGGGCGAAAGCCCGCTGCCGAAACCCAGCGCGATCCAGCGGGCCGGGTGGCCGAGCATGAAGCGGGCGGTGGCGCGGATCGGCGCGCTGTTGTCGAGGGTCTGTTCTTCTTCGCTGCTCATGATTTGAAATGGTCGAAGGCTTGCAGCTGTAGAGGCAAGATCTGACCCCGAGCACCGTGCAGGCGAAGGCCCGGCTCAGCCTCGATGCGGCCGATGCGCGTGACGGGTGTGTTGCTTTGGGCCGAGGCGATCAGGACGGCGGCGCGGGCCGACACCGGCGCAGTGAACACCAGCTCATAGTCGTCGCCACCGGCCAAGCCCATCTCGCGGCGGAAGTCCAGGGGCTGCGCGGCGAGGATGGCGCTCTTGGGCAGCGCATCCACATCGAGACTGGCGCCGACGCCGGAGCGCGCCAGGATGTGGCCGAGGTCGCCCACCAGCCCGTCCGACACATCGATCGCGCTTGTTGCCACGCCGCGCAGCGCCAGGCCCAGCGCGACCCGCGGCTGCGGCAGTTCCATGGCCCGGCGCACCGCATCGAACTGCTCGCCGGCCAGGCTCAGCTTGCCGCGGAAGACCTCCAGCGCCAGCCGCGCATCGCCGACCGTGCCGGAGACGTACAGATCATCGCCAACCCGCGCGCCGCTGCGCAAGAGGGCGGTACCCGAAGGGATCTCGCCGAAGACCGTAACGCAGATGTTCAGCGGACCCTGTGTTGTGTCGCCGCCCACCAGCGCGATGCGGTGTTCGTCGGCCAGCGCGAACAGGCCCTTGGCAAAACCGGCGAGGAAGGACTCGTCCACACGCGGCAGCGCCAACGCCAAGGTGAAGGCCCGCGGCGTCGCGCCGCAGGCGGCCAGGTCGCTCAGGTTGACGGCCAGCGCCTTGTGGCCCAAACGCTCAGGGTCGACGGTTGATAAAAAGTGCCGGCCCTCGACCAACATGTCACTGGAGATCGCCCACTGCGCGCCGGGGCTGGGCGTCAGCACGGCACAATCGTCGCCAATGCCCACCTCAGCAGCGGCCACACCGCCGGCTGCTGCGCCCTCGCGCTGGAAGTAGCGCTTGATCAGATCGAATTCACCCATGGGCTCATTGTCTCAGCCCGCCTCGCCTTGGCCCTTGCCCTCATGCGCCTGAAATCTCTCGTCCCGTCCTTCGCCATCCTCACCCTGGCCTTGATCTTCAGCGGCTGCGCCCAGATGCCCGAAACGGCGCCGGCTCCCGCGCCCAAGGCCTTCGTCCAACCCGGCGCCATCCAGCTCGAGCAGGCCCGCCGCGTCGGCATCAGCCCTGACGCGCTGACGGCGATGCTCAACAAGCCGCTGTACCAGATGAAGCCTGCGGAGCTTGGCCCTTTCCTGGCCTACGAGCAACTGGCCCAGCCGACGCTGCGCCAGCGCATCGCCGACCTGGCGCGCCGCAATATCGGCCAGCCCTACGAGTTGTATCTGCTGGGTGAGTTCCCTTATGAGACCTTCGACTCGCAGCCGCTGTTCAGCCTGGACAAGAGCGACTGCGTGGTCTTTGCCGAGCACATCTACGCGATGGCCTTGAGCGCTTCGTGGGAAGAATTCTTCTGGACGCTGCAGCGCATCCGCTACAAGGACGGCGTGATCGGCGTGGCCACGCGCAACCACTACACCGAGGCCGACTGGAACATCAACAACAGCTGGCTGGTGACCGACATCACCACCCACATCGGTAGGGGTCAGGTCTTGCCTTATGTGCAGCAGATTGACCGCAAGGCCTTCCTTCGCAAGCAGTTCAAGGTCGAGCGCGATGTGCCGGTGCAGCGCTGGGACGACGCCTACATCCCGAAGGCTGCGGTGGCCAGCATCGCCAACCAGCTGCAGGAAGGCGACTTCGTCAACATCATCAGCGGCTATGTCGGTGACAAGGGCGGCGCCTGGGCTTCGCATGTCGGCCTGATCGTGCTGGGCGCGGATGGTGAGCGGCACATCGTGCATTCGTCCGAGCCGGCGGTGCGCGAGGAATCGCTGCAGGCCTTCATCGCCCGACTGAATGCGCGGGACGAGAGGGCCGTCGTGGCCGGCCAGCGCAAGCCGCAATTGCTGGGCTTCAAGTTCCTGCGCCTGAACGACCAGCCGGTGCCGCCGCCGATGGCGCCGCAGCCGCGCCCCACGCGTCGCGCCTTGCTGGACTGAACGAACGAACGAAAGAAAGCATGAAACCCGCCGTGAACAAGAAGTCCCCAGCCACCGAGCCCCGCGTTGCCACGCTCGCCAACGGCCTGCGTGCCGTGGCGATCCCCATGCCCTGGCGCCAGACGATCGCGCTGAGCGTCTTCATCCGCACCGGCAGCCTGCATGAGAGCGCGCGGCTGAACGGCATCAGCCACGTGGTCGAACACATGGCCTTCAAGGGCACGGCCAAGCGGGACTGCCAGCGCATCAACCTGGATGCCGAGCGCCTGGGTGCGGAGGTCAATGCGCACACGGACAAGGACCACACGGCCTTCCACATCGAGGGCCTGCCGGGCGACCTGCCGGCCTTCATCGAGCTGCTGGCGGACATCGTCCTGAACCCGAGCTTCCCGGCCGATGAACTGGAGCGCGAGCTGCGCGTGATCGAGCAGGAGTTCAGCGAGTTCGAGGAAGACCCGGTCAGCGCGGCCTTCGTGCAGTTCGACCGCGCCTGCTACGGCGCCACGCACGCGGCCGGACGGCCGGTGATCGGCCGTCGTGCCAACCTGGAACGCTTCAAGCGCGAGGACCTGCTGGACTATGTCGGCCGCCAGTACAGCGCCGGCAATATCGTCGTGGCGGTCGCCGGGCCAGTGGACTTCAAGCCGTTTGTCCAAGCGGTGGAAGCGGCCTTTGGTCATGTGCGGGCGGGCGAGCCCAATGAGGTCGAGTCGCCCGATTGGCAAGGCGGCTTGCGCCTGCGCCGCATGCCCGGCAGTGGCCAATGCCAGGTGGTGCTGGGCTACCCCGCGCCTTCCTTGCTCGATGACGAAGCGGCCCAGGCGCGCCATGCGCTGGCTGCGGCCGTGCTCGGCGAAGGCATGAGTTCACCGCTGCTGGACGACATCCGCGAGCGCCGCGGGCTGGCTTATCACGTGGCCTGCACAGCCGACATCCTTTCCTCGAGCGGGCAATTGATGATCGAAGCCGCGACCGGCCCGAAGCAGGCCGAGGAACTGCTGGTGGCCGTGGACGAACTCTTGCGCAGCCATGCCGAGCGCCTCGATGCGGCCGGCCTGGAGCGGGCACGACGGCAACTGACCGTGCGTGCGCTGCGTGGCCTGGAGCAGCCTTCGCGGCGGCTGGAGGCTGCGGCGCAGGAGTTGTTCGTGCTGGGTCGTTTGCGCGATACGCAGCAATGGCTCGCGCACTTGCAGGCCGTCACGCCGGCGCAGGTGCGGGCCGTGTTCCGCGGCCTGCGTGCCAAGGGGATCAAGCCGGCGCTGGCGCTGGCGGGCAGCGTGCCGGCGCGGCTGCCGGGGCGGATGAAGGAACTGTTCGACCTGGCGTGAGGTCAAGCGCTGGGCAAGCCCAGGGGAGCGTCCTCGCGCAAGAGGCCCTGGCTGACCAGGTCACCCCACAACTGCGCGGGGATCGTGCGATTCATCGAGGCAGCATTGCCGCGCACCTCGTCCGGCGTGATCGCGCCGGGGATGACGTTGACCACGGCCGGGTGCATCAGCGGGAACTGCAAGGCGGCGTCGCGCAGCGGCACATCGTGGGCCTTGCACACGGACTCGATGGCGGCAACGCGGGCCAGCACGTCTGGCGGCGCTTCCGAATAATTGAACCAGGCACCGGGCTTGGCACCGGTGGCGAGGATGCCTGAATTGAACGGCCCGCCGATGATGACGCCCATCTTCTTGGACGCTACCAGCGGCAGGAAGGAATCCAGCGCCTGCTGCTCCAGCAGCGTGTAGCGGCCGGCCAGCAGGAACAGGTCGACCTCGCTGTTGCGCGCCACCGTCTCCGAGACCTGCCACTCATTCACGCCGATGCCGATGGCGCCGAGCAGGCCCTGGCTGCGCAGCTCATGCAGCGCCTTGTAGCCGCCGTCGAGGAATTCCCGGGTGCGCTGCGCCGAGGCTTCGGAAGAGCCGTGCGTGAAGATGTCGATGTCATGGCACAGCGCGATGTCGATGCGATCCAGCCCGAGGCGCTCGAAGGAGAAATCGAGCGAGCGCATCACGCCGTCATACGAGTAGTCGTAGCCCATCTGGCGCGAGGGCACGTCGAAGAATTTGCCGATGCCGTCGCGCTGCTCGGGCGCGCAGCGCTGCAGCACGCGGCCGACCTTGGTGGAGAGCAGGTAGTCGTCCCGCGGCTGCTCGCGCAGGAAGGACCCCAGCCGCGTTTCCGCAAGCCCGAAGCCATACAGCGGCGCGGTGTCGAAATAGCGAATGCCCTGGGCCCAGGCCTCTTGCAAGGTCAGTCGAGCTTGCTCGTTAGGGATGGCGCGGTAGAGATTGCCCAGCGGCGCGGTGCCGAAGCCCAGGGCCGTGAAATCGAGGCGGCGGCCGCTGCGGCTGACGAAGTGCCGGTGCTGCTTGGGGGCGGTGTCGGTCATGGCTGGAATCCTGGCATGGGCGTGGCTGGATTCTGCCGCCTCGCTTGGCCGCCTGTCGAACTAGGGCTGCACTTGCGCCGCGACATAACGCCCAATCTCCAGTGAGGCCGTCGCCGCGGGCGAAGGCGCATTGCAGACGTGGATCGAGCGTTCGCCCGGCACCACGTGGAAGTCATCGACCAGGCTCCCATCGGCCTTCAGCGCCTGGGCGCGGATGCCGGCGGCGGCGGGCTGGAGATCGTCGGCCGTGATGGCCGGGATCAGCTGCTGCAGGCTGCGCACGAAGGCGGCCTTGCTCATCGAACGCCACATCTCTGCCGCGCCCTCGCGCCAGTAGCGGCGCGCCAGTTTGCGAAAGCCGGGGAAGGCCAGCACCTCGGCCAGGTCGCGCAGGTTCACGTCGGTCTTGCGATAGCCCTCGCGAGCCAGGGCCAGCACCGCGTTCGGCCCGGCCTCGATGCCGCCGCCAATCATGCGGGTGAAGTGCACGCCGAGGAAGGGGAAGGAGGGATTCGGCACCGGGTAGATCAGGTGCTTGACCAGCGACTGCGCCGAAGGCTTGAGTTCGAAATACTCGCCGCGGAAGGGCACGATCTGCAGGCCGGCATCGGCGCGAGCCAGGCGGGTGATGCGGTCGCTGTGCAGGCCGGCGCAGTTGATGAGGAAGCGGGTCGACGTGGTGCTAAACGGCGCGATCAGCTCGGCATGGTCGCTGTGTTGGTCGATGCGCTCGACCGGCGTGCCCAGGCGGATCTCGCCGCCTCTTTGCTGTAACAGGCGGGCCAGCGTCTCGCAGACCTGCGTGTAGTTGACGATGCCGGCCGAGGGTACGCGCAAGGCCGCGAGCGCGTTCACATGAGGCTCAATCTCGCGCAACTGATCGGCGTTGAGTTGTTCGATGGCGAGTTCATTCTGCAAGCCGCGCTGGCGCAGGGTTTCCAGCAGCGGCAGCTCCTGCGGCCGGGTCGCGACGATCACCTTGCCGCACATCTCGTAGTCGATGCCGTGGGCCTGGCAGAACGCCTGCATCGACAGATTGCCGGCGCGCGCGAAGCGGGCCTTGAAGCTGCCCGGCGCGTAGTAGATGCCGGAGTGGATGACGCCGCTGTTGTGGCCGGTCTGGTGGGCAGCGAGCGCCTGTTCTTTTTCCAGCAGGACGATGCGCTTGCGAGGGAATCGTTCCGTCAGGGCCAAGGCGGTGGAAAGGCCGACGATGCCACCGCCGACGATCGCGTAATCAAAGATCGGGTTGCTCATGGCGTGTGGGGCAGCAGCTTGTGCGGGTTCATCAGGTTCAGGGGGTCAAATGTTGCCTTGATGGCATGCATCAACTTCAGCTCGACAGCCGATTTATAGCGCGCCGATTCGTCGCGCCGCAGGACGCCCAGGCCATGCTCGGCCGAGATCGATCCCTGCCGCTGTGCGACGGCGTTATGCACCAGGCGGTTCACGGGCGCTTCCAGGGCAGAGATCTCGCTGGCAAGGCCGGGCATTGGTGAGAGGTTGTAGTGCAGGTTGCCGTCACCGAGGTGGCCGAAAACGACGAGCCGCAGTTGCGGGTAGTCGGCCAGTGCGGCTGCCGTCGAGGCGATGAAATCGGCGATGGCGGAGATCGGCAGTGCGATGTCGTGCTTGATGGCCGGGCCTTCGGCGGCCTGCGCTTCGGAGATGTTCTCGCGCAGGGCCCACAGCTGCTGGAACTGCGCCTGGCTGGCGGAAACGGCGGCATCGGTGGCGAGGCCGTGCTCGATCGCTTCGGCCAGCAGGTCCACGATCGTCGTCTGCGCATGGGCGGCGTCCCGCGGGTCGCTGATCTCCAGCAACACGTACCAGGGCGAGGGCTCGGCCAGCGGCGCGCGGGCCGTGGGCACATGCTGGAGGACCAGGCCCAGGCAGGTGTCGCTGATCAGCTCGAAGGCGGTGAGCGCGGCGTGTGCGCGAGCCTGCGCGAGCTGGAGCAATTGCACGGCGGCTTCGGCGCTGCCGACGGCCACCCAGGCCACCGCCTGCCCGGCAGGCAGCGGATGTAGCTTCAGCACGGCGGCGGTGATGACGCCCAGCGTGCCTTCGCTGCCGATGTAGAGGTCACGCAGGTCGTAGCCGGTGTTGTCCTTGCGCAGGCCGCGCAGGCCGTCCCACAGCTCGCCCTCGGGCGTAGCGACCTGCAGCCCCAGGCAGAGTTCGCGTGCGTTGCCATAACGCAATACCTGCACGCCACCGGCATTGGTGGCGAGGTTGCCGCCGATCGTGCAGGTGCCTTGCGCCGCGAGGCTCAAGGGGAAGAGTCGGCCGGCCGCCTGCGCGGCATCGCGCAAGTCCTGCAAGGTGACGCCGGCTTCGACTTCCACCGTGTTGTTGACCGGATCGATATGGCGGATGCGTTTCAAGCGCGTCAATGAAAGCAGCAAGGCCTGGCCCGAATCGTCCGGCACGGCGCCACCGGAAAGCCCGGTATTGCCGCCTTGCGCGACGACCGGCACGCGGTGGCTATGGCACCAGCGCAGCACCGCGGCGACATCTTCGGCCGTGTCGGGTTGGGCGACGGCGATGGCGCGGCCGGTCCACTTGCCGCGCCAGTCCCGCAGGAAGGGGGTCAGGTCTGAAGCGTCGGTCAGCAGGCGGCCGGCAAACGCCGCGCGCAGCTCATCAAGCGGCGGCATGCTCATAGCCGAAGTAGGCTTCTTCCAGCACGGCGTCCTGCAACTGGCTGGCGTCCTTGGCTTCGAGCACCACGTGGCCGTTGCGGAAGACGTAGACGCGGTCGGCCAGGTCGAGCACGCGGGCGGTCGATTGTTCGACGACGAGCAGGGTCACGCCGGTCTGCTGCAACTGCCGCAGGCTGTCGTAGACCTGGTCGATCACCAGTGGCGCCAGGCCCAGCGAAGGCTCGTCGATCATGATCATTTGCGGCTTCTGCAGGATCGCGCGGGCGATGGCCAGCTGCTGCTGCTCGCCGCCCGAGAGCAGGCCGGCGCGGCCCTTGAAGCGCTTGCCGAGGATGGGGAAAAGCGCGATCGCACGGGCGATGTCGGCCTCCACTTCCGCGCGGTCCTTGCGGATCATCGCGGCCAGCATCAGGTTCTCCTGCACGCTCAAGGACCCGAAGATCGAGCGGCCTTCCGGCACCAGCACGAGGCCGCGCCGGCACAGTTGCTCCGGCGGCATGCCGCTGATGTTCTGGCCCTGGAAGCTGATGCCGCTGCCGGCCTTGGGCGCCATCAGGCCGGACAGCGTCTTCAGCAAGGTCGACTTTCCCGCGCCGTTGGGACCGACGACGAAGACGATCTCGCCCTGGTCCACATGCAGGTCCACGCCCTTGAGCGCGGTCAACCGGCCGTAGGCGGCTTGTAGATTGGTAACGGTCAACATCGGCGTCATGAGAGGCCTCCAAAGCAGGCGTACTTGAGCTCGGTGTATTCCTCGATGCCGTACTTCGAGCCCTCGCGGCCGAAGCCGCTTTCCTTGATGCCGCCGAAGGGCGCGAGCTCGGTAGCGATCATGGCTTCGTTGATGCCGACCATGCCGACTTCCAGGCCCTCGAGCACGCGCCAGACGCGGTTCACGTCCCGCGTGTAGAAGTAGGCCATCAGGCCGTAACGCGTGTCATTGGCGGCGGCCATGACTTCGGCCTCGGTCTCGAAGCGGAACACCGGCGCGATCGGGCCAAAGGCTTCCTCGCGGGCCAGGCGCATCGCGGCCGTCATGCCGGTCAGCACGGTGGGTGCAAACCAGGTGCCGCCGCGCTCGTGGCGCTCGCCGCCGGTGACCACGCGGGCGCCGTGCTCGCGGGCATCGGCCAGCAGCGCTTCGACCTTGGTGACGGCGCGGGCGTTGATCAACGGGCCCTGGGTCACGCCGGCTTCATCGCCTGCGCCGACTTTGAGCGTTAGCACCGCCTGCTTCAGCCTCTCGACGAAGAGGTCGTGAATGCCCGATTGGACGTAGATGCGGTTCGTGCAGACGCAGGTCTGGCCCGAGTTGCGGAACTTGGAGGCCAGCGCGCCGGCCACGGCGAGGTCCACATCGGCATCGTCGAACACGATCAGAGGCGCGT
>FSVW01001593.1_pt1 | contig 13189 bp, 12 predicted proteins | sample 1637551 | NCBI WGS metagenome assembly FSVW01 (sample SAMEA3914814, study PRJEB12502) | metagenome | biome: forest; material: soil | place: USA | collected 2011-09-16 | depth 0.1 m | reverse complement strand
CACCCAGCAGCTGGACCGCAAGCTGCTGAACGAGAACACGGTGCTGATCTTCCCGAACAACCAGGCCAAGCAGCGCGAGCACCAGGAGCTGATCACCCGCACCTTCTACCTGACCAACGCCGACGTGAAGGCGGTGCAGGCGATGATCCGCACCATCGGCAAGGTGCGCGACATCCACATCGACGAGCGGCTCAACCTGGTCATCCTGCGCGACACGCCCGAGGTGCTGCAGCTGGTGGAAAAGCTGATCGCCGCCGTGGACCTGCCCGAGCCCGAGGTGATGCTCGACGTGCAGGTGATGGAGCTGTCCACCGACCGCGTGGACACGCTGGGCCTGCAGTGGCCCAGCAGCCTGCAGCTGGGCATCAGCGACGCGACCGGCGCCATCCCGAGCCAGGTCTTCATCGGCGGCCACAACCCGATCAACTTCCGCGCCAGCATCGCCAACCCGGCCATCCTCGCGACACTGACGGGCACTTCCGGCGATGTGAACCTGCTGGCCAACCCGAAGATCCGGGTCAAGAATCACGAGAAGGCCAAGGTGCAGGTGGGCGAAAAGGTGCCGGTCTTCACCACCACCACCAACTTCAGCGGCACCACCTCGGTGGCGGCCTCGGTGTCCTACATCGACGTGGGCCTCAAGCTGGAAGTGGAGCCCTCGGTGCAGCTGGACAACGACGTCAGCATCAAGGTGAGCCTGGAGGTCAGCAACCTGCTCAACCAGCTGACCGGCCCGGGCGGCACCACGGCCTACGACATCGGCACGCGCCAGACCACCACCACCCTGCGCCTGGCCGATGGCGAGACCCAGGTGCTGGCCGGCCTGATCAATGACGAAGACCGCCGCAGCACCACCGGCATCCCCGGCCTCTCGCGCATGCCCGTGCTGGGCCGGCTCTTCGGCACCCAGACCGACACGCGCAACAAGAGCGAGATCGTGCTGCTGATCACGCCGCACGTGGTGCGCAACCTCACATTGCCAGACACCGCCAACGCGCGCCTGCCCAGCGGCACCGATGCCTCGCCCGGCGCCTTCAGCACCTTGCTGAAGTCACCGCGCGCGCAGGCCGGCGTGGCCTTGTCCTCGGGCGCCTCGGGCGGGGGTTCGTCTGCGCCGGCTTATTCATCGGGCGGCGCCCTCTCGCAACCGGCCGACGCTGCGCCGGCGCCTTCCGAGGCCGTGATCCTGATGGACGTGACCCCGCAGGTGCCGCCCGGCGGCAGCGTGTCGGTCACGCTCAAGAACGACGCCGCGGTCACCGTCAAGGGCGAGCTGAGCTACGACGCCGGCAAGCTCCAGGCCACGCAGGCCGTGGCCGGGGCGGCGCCCGGGCGCATGCCGCTGGAGATCGGCCCCAAGGGCGACAAGGTGGTGGTGCTGCGCGCCCTGCCGGCGGCCACGGGCCAGGTGCTCAATGTCGGCTTCGAGAGCGCAGCCGGTGCCACCGCCAGCGGGCAGTTCGTGCCCGTGCGGGTCGAGGGCGTGGGCCTGCTCACGGTCGAGCAGGGCAAGTAGCAGCCCATCATGCGCAGGCGCGGATTCACGCTGATCGAGATGATGGTCGTGCTGGCCATCATGGGCATCCTCGCGGCCGCGGTCCACCCTCTGCTGGTGATGAGCGTGCGGCGCGTCCACGAGACCGAGCTGCGCCAGGCCCTGCGCACTCTGCGCAGTGGCATCGATGCCTACAAGCGCGCCGCCGATTCGGGCCAGGTTGCCTCGCCGGCCGATGGCAACGGCTATCCGCCCAATCTGCAGGCCCTGGTGGCGGGCGTGAGCGATGTGCGCTCGCCCAACGGCCGCAAGATCTACTTCCTGCGCTCGATCCCGCGCGATCCGCTGGCCGACGCGACGCTGCCGGCGGCCGAAACCTGGGCGCTGCGCGCCTCGGACACCTCGCCCGAAGATCCGCGGCCGGGGCGCGATGTGTTCGACGTGCATTCGATGGCCGGGGGCAAGGCGCTCGATGGCAGCAACTACAAGGATTGGTAGGACATGAAGCCCCCCGCCCATGAATACATGGTCGGCCCCCCGAGGGGACTGACTCGACCGCAGGGGCTGCCCTGGGGTCGAGCCCGGATGCGCCGGCCTTGGGGCGGCCCGGCGACCGGCGCCAAGCGACGCCTCCGTGGCTTCACCCTGATCGAACTGATCGTGGTGATGGCCATCGTCGCCCTGCTGGCCTCGATCGTCGCGCCGCGCTACTTCAACAGCCTGGCCAAGTCCAAGGAGACGGCGCTGCGCACCTCGCTCGTCACCCTGCGCGACGCGATCGACCAGTTCTCGGCCGACAAGGGCCGCTACCCCGATTCGCTGGAAGAGCTGGCCACCGCCCGCTACATCCGCGAGATCCCCGAAGACCCGCTGACCGGCAGCCGCGAGCAGTGGGTGGTGGTGGCGCCGCCGCCCGATGCGCAGGAGCGTGGCGCCGTCTACGACGTGCGCAGCGGCGCCGCGGGCCGGGCCAGCGACGGACGGCTTTTCGCCGACTGGTGATGGCCCGCGATCTCTGGCTCGGGCGGCAGTCGCAGCGCGGCTTCAGCTATCTGTTCATGCTCTTCTTCGTCGCGATCACCGCCGCTGCCCTGGCGGCGCTGGGCCAGGCCTGGAGCACGGCGGCCGAGCGCGAGCGTGAACGCGAGCTGGAATTTCGCGGCAACGAAATCGCCCGCGCGATCCTGAGCTACCAGAAGGCCGTCGCCGGGCGGCTCGAATCGCCGCGCAGTCTCGACGATCTGCTGGAAGACCGCCGCACGCCGAATGCGCGCCACCACCTGCGCCAACGCTACCCCGATCCGTTCACCGGCAAGCCCGACTGGGTGCTGGTGCCGGACGTCACGGATCGCCTGCGCTTCAGCGCCGTGCACAGCGCATCCGAACATGTCCTGCTGCGCACCCGGCGCAGCGATGGCCAGGCCGTGAGGCTCGCCAAGGAGTGGGAATTCCGGGCGCTCGACTTCGAGGGCGGCCAGGCGCCAGGTGCGGCCAGCGATCCCGCCACGCCTGCCTCGGGCGCGTCCGCTCCGCGCTGACGCTGGCGTATCCGAACAACAGCAGGCCCTCTGTTCAGGGGCTGTCGTGCTCGGCGAAGCCGTGCATGCGATCGACGCATCAAGCCCGAACCGCCCGGCTTGGACCCTGGGCCATCGCGCGCTCGCTGCAAACACCGTCGTCTGGCCAATTTTTGGGTGGCTCGCCCGCGCGTTTTGGGACCTAGGTAGTTGCCTGAAACCGTTGGGAGGTGACAGGCAACTCGGGATGCCAAGTCCTCGGTGTGTCCACAGAATCGGCGGCGCACGGGTGCTCCGAGCGCACCTCAAGTGCGGCGGGGCAAACGAGTCGGCGCTATCACCGTCGACTTCCCGGCCGGCGTGGTGCGACAGCGCCAGACGTTCTAACCAGAAGAGGTTTTCAATGAAGCAGTTCCTCAAGAAATCCGCGCTGGCCTTGGCCGCGCTGGCCGGCGCCGCGGGCGCCCAAGCCACCACAATCGACTTCGACAGCGGGGTGGACACGAGCCTTGCGGCGGGTGCTCCGTACTTCCTGCTCGATCGCGATGCCGTCATCCAGAAGGGCTTTGCTATCGGTGTCGGCAACGTCAACAACGGGACCAATGCATCTGACGGTTCGCTGGTGGGGGCCTTGTTCGATCCCTCGATCAACAGCTGCGATTCCGCCACGCTGACCTGCCCGACCGGCAACTCGACCACTTATCTGGCTGCCTACAACGATGCGGTGCCCTTCATTCAAGCCCTCGATGGCAGCGCGTTCAGCCTGAGCAGCTTCTCGGCCAGCTTCATCGGCACGCCGGGCAACACGAACACCCAGGCGTCCGGTGTGCCGGCCGGCCTGATCCGCCTGTTCGTCGTGCAGTCAGACGGCACGTCGGGCTACCTCACCGCGCAGTTCCAGCTCAAGGGAACGGACAGCTCGGGCAATCTGAGTTTTGCGGACTTCATCATGCCGACTTCGATCCAGGCTCTGTCCCTGGTGGAAGTCGATTTCGTCGGCTACTCGTGCAACGGCGGCGGGAATTGCAACGCCTTCACGACGAACAAGGGCCAGATCGCGCTGGACAACATCAACGTGACCGCCGTCGTCCCCGAGCCCGCCTCCTGGCTGCTGGCATTCGTCGGCCTCGGCGCCGTGGGTGCCGTGGTGCGCCGCCGCCGCAGCGCCTGAGCGCCGCTACAGCCCAGTCAAAACAATCAGGAGTTCCCATGAAATTGAAACTCAAGCCAGCAGCACTGGCCACCCTCGCGCTGCTGTCCGGCGTTGGAGCGAGCGCACAAGCGGCCGAGAGCAAGGCCGACAGCGCCCAAGTCAAGAATGGCGCCGCCATCGTGGCCATGCAGGCTTCCGGCGTCGCCACCGCCCTGCGTGCCGACGACCGCAAGCCCTACATCGTCCTGCTCAAGGATGAGCCCGCAGCCAGCTATCAAGGCGGCCTGACAGGCTATGTCGCCACGCAGCCCGCGGCCGGCCAATCCTTCAAGAGCCGCGCGCCCGCCGTCCAGGCTTACGTGAACTACCTGAGCGCAAGCCAGGATGCGGTTGCGGCCACCGTCCCGCAAGCCGAGGTGCGCTACAAGTACAGCACCGTCCTGAACGGCTTTGCCGCCAGCCTGAGCGACGATGAAGTGGCCTCGCTGGTGCTCAACCCCAAGGTGGCCAGCGTCACGCCCGACGAAGCGCGCAAGCTCGACACCATCAGCACGCCCAGGTTCCTGGGCCTGGACACCGCCGGCGGCGTCTGGTCGCAAAGCGCCAACGGCGTGGCGCTCAAGGGCGAGGACATGGTCATCGGCGTGGTCGATGGCGGCATCTGGCCCGAGAACCCGTCGGTCTTCGACCAGGTCGACGCCAGCGGCGCGCCGGTCAAGAGCGGCGGCACCCTGGCCTATGGCCCGCCTCCGGCCACCTTCCACGGCGGCTGCGTGGACGCCACCGGCTTCGTGGCCTCGCGCGATTGCAACAACAAGCTGATCGGCGCCAAGGCGTTTGACTCGACCTTCAAGTCAGTGGGCAAGACCCTGCACTGGACCGATTTCGCCAGTTCGCCGCGCGACTCGCTCGGCAATGGCGACCTGCTTTCGGGCCACGGCGGCCATGGCGACCACACCGCCTCCACCGCTGCCGGCAATGCCATGAATCCGGTCACGATGACCGGCGTCGTCTTCGGCCCCGGTTCGGGCATGGCACCGCGTGCACGCATCGCGGCCTACAAGGTCTGCTGGACCTACGCCGATACCGCTGCCACGGACGGCAGCGGTTCGACCAACAGCTGCTACGTCGGCGATTCCGTGGCGGCCATTGACCAAGCCGTGGCGGATGGCGTCAACGCCATCAACTTCTCCATCAGCGGCTCCACGACCTCGGTCAATGACCTGGTTGAACAGGCCTTCTACCGCGCTTCGCTGGCCGGCGTGTTCGTCGCGACCTCGGCCGGCAACTCCGGCCCGGGCAACACGGTGGCCCACCTCGGTCCGTGGGAAACCACGGTGGCAGCGTCCACGCATGACCGCTTCCTGCAAGGCACCATCACGCTGGGCAATGCGGCCACGTTCAACGGCGCATCGCTGAACACCAAGGCCGTGCCGCAGACCGCGACCATCCGCGCCGAGGATGCGGGCATGAACGGCGGCGCCGCCAATCTGTGCTTCAGCGACTCCGCTGCAGCGGCTGGCGCAGGCCAGGTCCTGCTGGACCCGGCCAAGGTGAACGGCAAGGTGGTGATCTGCACGCGCGGCAACAACGCCCGTGTGGACAAGAGCCTGGCCGTGTTCAACGCCGGCGGCGTGGGCATGATCATGGCGGACAACGGCAGCGGCCTGGTGGCTGAAGCGCACTCGGTGCCCACCATCATGGTCAGTGCTGCCGACGGCGCAACGATCAAGACCTATGCCCAGGGCTCAAGCCCGACCGCGGCCTTGAGCGCCTTCTCCATCGGCAGCACGCCCGCGCCGATCATGGCCAATTTCTCGTCGCGCGGCCCCAACCTCGGTGATGCCAACGTCCTCAAGCCCGACCTCACGGCCCCGGGCGTGGACGTGATCGCGCAGGTGACGCCGCCGCTGACGCAGACGCAGCGTGACGCGCTCGTCGCCGGCACCTTCACGCCGGACGGCTTCTGGCTTTCCTACCAGGGCACCTCCATGGCCAGCCCGCATGTGGCCGGCGCGAGCTTGCTGGTCAAGCAGGCGCACCCGAGCTGGTCGCCGGCCGCCATCAAGTCGGCGCTGATGACCTCGGCCTACACGACGCTGAACGACGGCCTGGCCGGCGCCCAGAACGGCCTGCTGCCGTGGTCGCAAGGCGCAGGCCACATCAATCCGGCCAAGGCGCTGGACCCGGGGCTGGTGTACGACGCCGGCAAGGCCGACTACGTGAAGTACCAGTGCCTGGTCAACAAGACCGCCGTGGCCGCGGCCGACTGCACCAGTTTCGGCACCCTGGACTTCAGCTACAACCTGAACCTGCCGTCGATCACGGTCGGCAGCGTGAGCGGCTCGGTGACGGTCAGGCGCAGCGTCACCAATGTGGGCACGGCAGCGTCGACCTACACCGCCACGGCTTCGGTGCCCGGTTTCACCGCCACGGTGACGCCGGCGTCGCTGACCTTGAACGCCGGCGAGACCAAGAGCTTCACCCTGCAGCTGACGGGCACGACCGCGGTCAAGAACGTCTGGAACTTCGGCAAGCTGACCTGGAGCGATGCCACGCACAGCGTGGTGAGCCCTGTGCAAGCCAAGCTGGGCGAGTCCATCACGGCCCCGGCACAGCAGACCGGCAACACCGCTTCAGGCTCGCGCCTGTTCACGGTGCAGACCGGCTTTGCGGGCAAGATGGGCGTGATCAAGGCCGGCCTGAACGACGTGACCCTGAGCCCGGCGGTCACGCTGGCGCCGAAGAGCACCAACCAGGCAGCGCTGCTGACCATCTGCAAGGCTGGCGTGAGCACGGCCAATGTGGCGGTCTATCCGATGACGATCCCGGCTGGCGCGCTGGCTGCGCGCTTTGCCCTCCGTCAGCAGGACACCAGCGACGCTGCCGATGACAACGACATGATGGTGCTTTACCCCAACGGCACCACCAACGGCTACAGCGCGAACGATGGTTCGAACGAGGCGGTGCAAATCACCCTGCCGACGGCCGGTACCTACAAGGTCTGCGTGGTGGCCTACGGCGGCAAGGCGTCCATGACGCACCAGCTCTCCAGCTGGATCGTCAACCAGGGCGACAGCGGCGGCAAGTTCAACGTCGTCCTGCCGGCTCAGGTGTATTCGGCCGGCACCAGCACGGTCGGCATCAGCTGGTCGAGCCTGCCGATGGGCCATCGTTACCTGGGCGCGGCGGCATTCACCGATGCCGCGGGCAACTTCAGCACATCGTCGACGACCGTGGTGCGGGTCGAAACCAATGGCGGCCTGCCCGTCACGGAAGCGCCGACCAGCGTTTCGGATCGTGTGAGCGATATGAAGCAGTGAGGTCGAAGCTCGTCCGGCCCTGGCGCTTGACGAGCTCGCTCCCCACAGCCGCAGTCCGCAAGGGCTGCGGCTTTTTTATGTGCGAAAGAAGTGAGGCGAGAGACTGAAGGCTCAGTCTGCGCGGCCGGCGCCGCCGGGCGCGGGCCGTTGCGCCAGCTGGCAGCTGCGGATGCCATCGCTGTCACGCGGCCGGCACACCGCGCCCGGGTCGGCCACCATCGCGCAGTTGGACATCAGCCCCGCCTTGGCATTCGCCTCGCGTTGAGCTTGCGCCTGCTGCTCGGCCAGGCGACGCAGTGCCGTTTCGTCGGTACCGAGCACGGACCAGGCCCGGTAGCCGGCCGGCCCGCCGCAGGCCTTGGCGCCGACGGCGATGGTCCGGCACTGGGCCTGGCTGTCGCAGCGCGCCTCGCCGATCAAGGCGTCGACCGTGGCGGGTGCGGATGCAGGTGCTGTTGGCGCCGCGCAGGCCGGCAAGACCAGCGCAAGCGCGAGGCCGGCAGCAGCCCTCATGGCGTCACCCAGGGGTCATAGCTGCCGAAACACCACAAATGCCCTTCGAGATCGCGGCAGCAATAGCCGCGGCCGCCGTAGTCCTGGTCGGCGATGGGCATCACCATCTCGGCACCGGCTGCGGTGGCGCGCTCGCAATGCGCGTCGACCGCATCCACCACGATGTAGGGCGCCTGCGTGTTGCGGCGCTCGCAGGCAATCGGCTGGATCATCAGCTGGCCGAACTCGCTCAGCGGCTCGGCCGTGCCCAGCATGATCATGCCGTCGCCGCGCCGGGCATCGCGCCAGATCAGCTGCGCGTGCGCGATGCCGCCTTTCTCATCCGGCACGACCAGATGCACTTCAAGGCCAAAGGCACGCACCAGCCAGGTGATGGCGGCGGGGGCATCTGCGTAACGCAGGGCGGGAATGATGGCGGAGGGCATGGCGCGATTTTGCGCCGGGCACAAGCCTAAATCCAGCCCAGGTCGATGGCCCTCAGGACGGCCTGGGTGCGGTCCCGCACGCCCATCTTGGAGAAGATGGCTGAGCAGTGGTTCTTGATCACGCCCTCGCTATTGCCCAGCAGGGCGGCGATCTCGGTGTTGCTGCGCCCGCTGGCCACCAGGCGCAGCACCTGCAGCTCCTTGGGCGAGAGCGGGTCGGGCTGCTCGATGGCCTCGAAGGAGCGCTCGGTCTGCCGGCCGCGCTGCTCCACACGGGTGGTGAGCGTGGGGCGCAGCGCCGTGCCGCCCGCAGCCACGTCGCGCAGCGCCTGCACGAGGGTGTCGGGGCTGATGGCCTTGAGCAAGAAGCCGCGGGCGCCCGCGCGCACGGCCTCGTCGAACACCGCTGCATCGTCAAAGGTCGTCAGCAGCACCACGGGAATGGCCAGCGCGCGTGCTGCCAGCGCGCGGATCAGGCCCAGGCCATCCAGGCGTGGCATGCGCATGTCGGAGAGCACGACGTCGGGCATCAGGCCGGGGACCAGCGCCATGGCTTCCACGCCATCGCTGGCCTCGCCAATGATCTCGATTTCATCGTGCAGGGCCAGCAGGCCCTTGAGGCCTTCGCGCACCAGCTGCTGGTCTTCAACCAAAAGAATCTTCATGCTGTCCTCGGGCACTGCAGTTCAATCCGGAACCCCGGGTGCGCGCGCGCGATGCACATGGCGCCGCCGAGTTCGCCCATGCGTTCGGCCATGCCCTTGAGTCCGTTGCCTTCAGCATAACGTGCCGCGCCCGCGCCATCGTCGTCGATGCTGATCCGCATCAGGCCGTCGGCACCCTCGGTCAGCGCGATGGCGATGCGCGAGGCGCGTGCGTGCCGCACGCTGTTGGTCACCGCCTCCTGCACGCAGCGCAGGATGGCATGCGCGGCGCGCGGGCTCAGGTCGCGCGCCGCGTCGGAAACATCCAGCTCGATGCGGGTGCTGGCGATGCCATCAGCCAGGGCTTGCAGGGCCGCGGAGAGATCGATGCGGGAAAGCTGGCGCTGCTCGGACACGGCCTCGCGCACATCGGCCAGCAGTTGTGCCGCGCCTTCCCGGGCGCGCTCCACGGCCTGGCTGGCGCCGGCCGCGTCCTGGCGTGCGAGCAGGGCGCTGCCCAGCTGCAGCTGCAGGTTCAGCGCGGTCAGGTGGTGGCCGAAGACATCGTGCAGCTCGCGCGCCAGCGTCAGGCGCTCGGCGTAGCGCAGCTGCTCGGCCTGCAGATGTTCGGCCGAGATCCGTTCGGCCAGCATGGCCTGCAGCCAGCGCCGCTTCTCGGCCTCGGCCGCGGCCATGCGCCCAAGGCCGAAGGCCATGCCGTGCAGGGCCAGCATGGCCATCAGCAGCCCGAGGCTGTCGAACCAGCCGGGCACCTGGTCGGCCGGCGCTTCCGCGCCCGGCAATATCCAGTAGAGCAGCAGGTTCAGGCCGATCTGCCCGAGCGCGAACAGGAAGGCCGTGCGCACCCGCAGCAGCACGGCGGCCAGCGCGGTGACGAGAAACGGCAGGCCCGGCGTGACACAGATCGCCAGCGCGTCGATCAGCAGGATGCGCGCCAGCGCGTTGGGCAGCGGCTGGTCGGCGCGGCCGTCGCGGGCGAGCTTCCAGTAGAAGCCGACGAAGAGCAGCAGCAGTGCGAGGCACAGGATCAGCAGGGTCGCATCGTTGTTGGTGCCGCCCAGGCGCCGGTACAGCGCGGGCAGGGCACCGTCGTAAGGGTCGGTGCGGTAGCCGAGCAAGGCGGCCACGGCCGCGGCCAGCTCCAGCACGCAGACCGACAGCGCCGCTGCACGCAGCACCACGCTCGGTTGCGCGATGCGGGCCAGGGCGCGGTCGAAGTGGTCGAGCAGCTTCACGTCTTGTTCATTCACTGGAGGCGATGACACCGCCGCCGAGGCAGACCTCGCCGTCATACAGCACGGCGCTCTGGCCCGGCGTGACGGCCCATTGCGGCTCGGCGAATGTCAGCTTGAATGTGGCGTCAGCATTTTCAAGCCGGCAGGCCGCGTCGCCCTGCCGGTAGCGCGTCTTGGCGGCGATATCGCCGTCGGCGGGCGCACTCGACGTCCAGCTCAGATCGTCCGCCACCAGCGTGCGGCTTTGCAGCAGCGGATGGTCGTGGCCCTGCACGGCAATGAGCCGGTTGCGCTCCAGGTCCTTGCGCGCCACGAACCACGGCGCGTGCTCGCCTGCGCCGCGCGGCGCGCCCTTTTCCTTCACGCCGCCTATCCCTAAGCCCTGGCGCTGGCCCAGCGTGTAGAAGGACAGGCCCAGGTGCTCGCCTATTCTGCGGCCACGTTCATCCACGATGTCGCCCGGCTGATGCGCCAGATAGCGGTTGAGGAACTCGCGGAAAGGCCGCTCGCCGATGAAACAGATGCCGGTCGAGTCCTTCTTCTTCGCATTCGGCAGGCCGATCTCCTCGGCGATGCGCCGCACCTCGGTCTTCTTCAGCTCGCCGATCGGGAACAGCGTCTTGGCCAGCTGCGCCTGGTTGAGCCGGTGCAGGAAATAACTCTGATCCTTGGCGGGGTCCAGGCCCTTGAGCAGCTGAACTAATCCCTTACTTTCGCGGACCCGCGCGTAATGCCCCGTCGCGATCTTCTCGGCGCCCAGGCGCATCGCATGGTCGAGGAACGCCTTGAACTTGATCTCGGCATTGCACAGCACGTCCGGGTTGGGCGTGCGGCCGGCCTCGTACTCGCGCAGGAAGGCGGCGAAGACGCGGTCCTTGTAGTCGGCTGCGAAGTTGACGTGCTCGATCTCGATGCCGATCACATCGGCCACGGCGGCGGCATCCACGAAGTCGATGTTGGACGAGCAGTACTCGCTGTCGTCGTCGTCCTCCCAGTTCTTCATGAAGATGCCGACGACCTCATGCCCCTGCTGTTTCAGCAAGTGCGCGGTGACGGCGGAATCGACGCCGCCGGACAGGCCGACGACGATGCGTTGCTTTTTCTTCGGAAGGCTCATGCAAACAGGGTTTCTGCGCGCTGGTAGAGGAACCAGCTGGTGGCGATGTACTTGTTGCCGCCCTTGGGCCGATTGCCGCGATGCGTATGCGTGAAGCCGCCCGGCGCGATCAGCAGCTGGCCGGTGCGCGGCTTGATCTTGCGCTGCTGGTAGAGGAACTCGGTCTCGCCTTCTTCGAACTCATCGTTCAGGTAGACCGACCACAGCAATGCGCGGTGCAGGGCCTCGCCCTTGTCGAGCTTGGGGTACTGCTCGCAATGCCAGTAGGGGTAGCCGCCCTGGTCGGCGAGGTACTTCTGCAGGTTGATGCCGCCCGGGCGGAAGACCTTGGCGACCAGGCCTTCGAGCAGCACGTCTTCCATGGTGGCCACGTCCTCGGCGCTCAGCACCTGCAGGCTGCCATCGGGCCGCTTCATCTTGAGCTGCAGCGGCGCCAGCGCCACGTGGGCATAGCGGCGCAGGTAGTGCTTGAAGCCGGCCACGGCCACGCCATTGAGCCGCGCCCGCAGATCGGCCCAGGCCGGCGCGCTGTCCAGGCTGATGTCCCAGCTGTCCTTGAGTTCCACGTCCACGCCGCCGCCCGTGGCGCCGCGCTGCGCCCGGCCGCTGGCCTCGAAGCGCTCGATGATGGCGGCGCATTCGGGCGCAGAGAGAGCGGCCTCGTAGGTCTCGATGAAGTCGGTGCGGCTGCTCATGCCGCGATTGTCGGCGATGGCCCGCGGCCCGGCCGGCGTGGGCTCATTCGAGGACGGACGGATGGGCGTAGACCGCGTCGAGCGGCAGGCGCCGGCCGGCCAGATAGGCCTCGATGCAGGCCATCAGCAGCGGCGTGCGGTGGCGCTCGGGACAGGCGCGCAGTTCCTCGACGCTCATCCACAAGCTGCGGGCGATGCCTTCGTCAAGACCGCGTCCTGCAATCGGCGCGCCCACGCTGCCGCAAAACGCCATGCGCAGATAGGTCTCCTGCCGGTGGCGCGACATGAAGATGCCCAGGAAAGCCGTGGGCTCGAACTCGCAGGCCGTCTCTTCCAGCGTCTCGCGAATCACGCCCTCGATCGGCGATTCGCCGAGGTCCAGGTGCCCGGCCGGGTTGTTGAGCTTGAGCCCATCGGCCGTTTCCTCCTCGACCAGCAGGAAGCGGCCGTTCCGCTCGATCACCGCCGCGACCGTCGCCGCGGGCTTCCATCTCTTTTGCTTGTGCGTCATGAATGCTTTCGCCGGCTTGCGCGCTTGCCCGGGTGTGGGTTGGTCCATCTATTGTGTAAGCTCCGCCGCAAACCCAGGAGGGCAGCCCATGCAGATCGGCGTTCCGCGTGAAAGCGCGGTTGGTGAAACCCGCGTGTCCGTCACGCCCGAGACGGCCAAGAAGCTCAAGTCCCAAGGCCACACGCTCAGGGTCGAGAAAGGCGCGGGCCTGCGCGCCAGCGTCACCGATGAGGCTTACGCAGCGGTTGGCTGCGAGATCGTCGACCGCAGCAAGGCCTTCGAGTGCGAGCTCGTGCTCAAGGTGCAGCGGCCCGATGCGGCCGAGCTGCAGCTGATGGAGCCCGGCGCGGCGGTCGTGGGCATGCTCAACCCCTTCGACAAACCCGGCTTGCAGACGATGGCTGAGGCCAGGCTGACGGCCTTCGCGCTCGAAGCCGCGCCGCGCACGACGCGGGCGCAGAGCATGGACGTGCTCTCCAGCCAGGCCAATATTGCCGGCTACAAGGCCGTGATGATCGCGGCCAACAAGTACCAGCGCTT
>FSVW01003451.1_pt1 | contig 13197 bp, 13 predicted proteins | sample 1637551 | NCBI WGS metagenome assembly FSVW01 (sample SAMEA3914814, study PRJEB12502) | metagenome | biome: forest; material: soil | place: USA | collected 2011-09-16 | depth 0.1 m | reverse complement strand
TGCGCCATCGAATAGACCAGCGTGTAGTTCTGGCCATTGAGCGCGAACGACTGGCCGGCGATGCTGCCGCCGCCAGCGAAGGACACCGACCCGTCATGGCTGAAAGTCAGGCCGGTGGTCGTGATGCCGGCTTGAGCGCTGGCCGTCAGGCTGAGCCTGCCCGCGCCGGTGATGCTGATCGGCGCGTTGATCGCGATGGCGCCGGCGGCGGTGAGACCGAGCGTCGTCGGCGCGGACCAGCTCAGCGGCGCGGCGACGGTGATGTTGCCGGCCTGCGTGCCGGCGCTGCCGGTCGTGACGGTGACGTTGGTGGTCGCCAGCGCGTTCTGCAAGGTCGCGGCGTTGATGACGCTGTCGTTGGTGTTGGCGGCGAAGCTGCCGCCGGTGTTGCCGGTGGCGTTCGAGATCGTGACGTTGTACGGATCGATCAGCCAGGAGCCGGTGCGGCCCGTGCCATTGGCCGGCGCGGCCGTGGTGACCGCTGCCTGGCTCGCCACCGAGACCCGCGCGGCCGAGGTTTCGATGAAGCCGCCGTTGCCGCCATTCGGCGCGCTCGCGTCGAGCGTGCCGGCGACCTGCGTGCTGCCCGCGGCCATGCCGCCCAGCAGGACGATCTCGCCCTCATGCGCCTCGACCGTGCGCGCCTCGATCACGCCGCTGTTGTTGACGACGCTGGCGAGCAGCGAGTCCTTCGCGCCGGCGCTCATCAGCACCCGGCCGCCGTCGGCGCGGATCAGCCCGCCGTTGCGTGCGGCACTGTCCAGCACGCTGCGCTCGACCTGCATCTTCACCAGGCTGTTGTCGTCGAAATTCAGCGTTACGGCACTGCCCGCGCCGAGCGCGACCGTGCCCAGGCGCGCCTGGATGCTGCCCTCGTTGGTGACCTTGTTGCCGAGCAGGGCGACGTAGCCGCCATCGCCGGCGGCGATGCTGCCGCGGTTGATGACGCTGCCGCCGCCGGTGCCGCTGAAGGTGCGAGTTATGCCACCCGGATCGGCGCCGCCGAGCTCCAGTGTCGAAGCCACCAGGCCGCCCACGTTGACTTGCGCGCCCTGGCCGAACAGGATGCCGTTCGGATTGATCAGGAAGACCTGCCCGTTGGCATTGAGGTGGCCGAGGATCTGCGAGCCGTTGGTGTCGGCGATGCGGTTGACCGCGATGGACGACGCCGAGGGCTGGACGAAATTCACCGTCTCCTGCGCGCCGATGTTGAAGCTCTGCCAGTTCAGCGAAAGCTCAGCGCTCGATTGCCGAATCGTCGTCGTCGCGCCAGCCTGCGAGATGCTGCCGGCGCCCGCGACAACCTTGCCGCCCAGCGGCTCCGCATACGCCGCCGCGCAGCACAGCGAAAGCGCCGCCACGGCCAGCTTGCTGCCCGAGGGCGGCCTCCGGTTTGGGTGAATGGGGCTTCGGGCGAGCCGATACGAAGAATGGGGTGAAGCGTTGCGCTTCACAGGGGGCAGCTCAGTTGAAGCACATATCCTTTAAGCCGGAGTGCATCGCGCACCTTGGGCAGTTCGCAATATTGGATCATGAAAGATCCGCGAAGCCGGGGCGGGCACGGGCAAATCCGGCCGCCGGATGATCCGTGTACCGCACAAGTAATCGGTTAGTCGATCTCACCAGGCAAAGCCTGACCCCGCCCGTTCCGAGGCTTGCGCATTCGCTTGTTCAATGCTCCACTCGGCCGCGAAAGCACCTTTGCGACAACCCACCAAGGAATGATTTTGTTCATCAGAACGAGCTTCGTCTCAGCGCTGATGCTTGCGTCTGCCGGCATCGCGACATCGGCCTCCGCCGCGCAAGTGATCGATCAGCAGAACATCGCATTCACCGCGCCGAACAACACCGGCACTGCGAACCCGGTCATCGGCCAGAGCTTCACCGACACCCTCGGGCTGATCGACTTCGCGACCTTCTCGCTCTACGTGACGCGCGCCGCTTCCTACCGCGTCGATCTCTACGCCGGCAGCGGTTTCTCAGGCACCTTGCTGGGCTCCTCGAACACGCAGGCGCTGGCGATCGGCACGACCGTGGCGCCGGTGGAGTTCGACTTCGCCAGCCAGATCAGCCTCGACGTCGACAGCGTCTACACCTTCAAGTTAGTGCAGGTCGGCACGGCCCCCGATCCGTTCAAGCTGGGCGCACTGATCTCGCGAAGCAACCCGTATGCCGGCGGCAGCTGGATCAACGCGGACGGCACGCCGACGACGCTCAACGACATGGTTTTCGCCGAAGGCTATACGAACACGGCCGCCGTGCCGGAACCCGCGAATGCGGCGCTGCTGATGGCCGGCCTTGGTGTCGTCGGCCTGGTCGCGCGCCGCCGCAAGGCTTCGAGCTGATGCGCTGATCTTTCGGCATCGGACGGGCAGGCCGATCTCGAGCAGCACCACATCCGGCCGGATGCGTTGCGCCATCTCGATCGCCGCCAGGCTTTCGTGCGCAATGGCGACTTCGTGACCGTCTATCTCCAGCTCATACGGCCACGAACGTGGCGGTTCGTTCGCGTGGGGAGGATGCGTCCTCGGGTATCGCAAGCGCGTCATTCTCCACACGGTTCCCAAGGATTGTTGATCTGCTGGCCCGCGGCTGCGGGGCATCAGTCGCGACTGATGCCCCTGGCAGCGGCTGCCGGTTCATCAGTCCGCAAGGGCTTGCGAAGAGGGCTGCGCCGCGCTGCTCCGGTAGGCCCAGAAGCGCGGCAGCGCGAAGCCGGTGGCGATGACGCAGACCAGGCAGATCGCGCCACCGGTCCAGATCGAGGCCGAGACGCCCCAGGCTTCGGCCATGAAGCCGGCGCGCGTGTTGCCGATCAGCGGGCCGGTTAGGTAGCTGATCATCTCGATGCCGGCCAGCCGCCCGCGCAAGGCGTTGGGAATCGTCTGGTTCCAGATCGTGCCGCGGAACACGCCGCTGACCATGTCGGCCGCACCGGCCACAGCCAGGCACGCGAGACCGAGGGTCAGGCTCGGCGCGAAGCCCAGCGCCACGATGCCCAGCGCCCACACGGCTGCTGCGATTACCACGGCCCGGCCATGGCGCGTGACCTTGCCGGTCCAGCCGCTGAAGAGCCCGATGACCAGCGCGCCGACCGCCATCGCCGAGAGTAGCCAGCCAACGGCTTCGGTGCGCCCGTCGGCCGCGGCCATGGCCGGGAAAAGCGCCACCGGGAAGGCGAAGGCCATCGCGACGATGTCGACGATGTAGGTGCCCATCAGCGTGGGGCGCGCCCAGGCGAAGCGCAGGCCCTCGGCCAGGTCGGCCAGCAGGTGGGTGCGCTCGCCCGAAGGCGCCATCGTGCCGATGGCTTCGCGCGGGATGCGCGAGATGAAGAACAGCGCCGCGATGAAGGTGCAGAAGTCGAAGAGGTACGCACCGACCGCCCCCCAGCGCGCCAGCAGGATGCCGGCCAGCGCGGGGCCGGCGACCATGCCGACCGTGCCGCGCACCGAGGAGAGAGCGGCGACGGCGGCGTACTCCTCGGGCCGGGCGATCTTCTGCGTCAAGGCCTCCAGCGCCGGCCGATGGAAGCCGCTTGCTCCCTGCAGCACCGCCACCAGCGCGTAGATCGCGAGCACATTGGGCGCGGCGGAGAAGATGGCCAGGGCATTAAACAGCAGGCCCGCCAGGCACAGTGCCATCAGCGTTTCCGAAGCGATCAGCAGCCGCTTGCGGTCCAGGCGGTCCGCCACTGCGCCGCCCAGCAGTCCGCACAGGACCACAGGCAGCAGTTGGACCAGGCCCAGGAGTCCGACCTGGGCGTTCGAATGGGTCAGTTCGTAGAGCTGCCAGGGCACGGCCACGTAGCTGACCATGGTGCCCAGGCCCGAAATGAACTGGCTGGCGAACAGGCGGCGGAAGGCGAGGTTGCGGCGCAGCGGGCCGATGTCAAGGAACATGCAGGGATTTCAGGGGAAACGGGGCTTCGAGGCGGTCGATTGTGCCTACCCCGGCGTCGGTACGATGTCTGCCGTCAGGACCCAGGCCTCGTGCCGAGGTGGCCGAGGCCGGCCCATCCACTTCAGGAGAACGCATGTTCGACCACGTCAAATTCGGAGCCAGCGACTATGCCGCGAGCAAGGCCTTCTTCCTCAAGGCGCTCGAACCGCTCGGCATCCAGGTCGGCGGCGAGGGAGCGCCGGCTTACGGCGTCGAGCTTTGCACGACCGCCGACGCCTCGCTGTGCCTGTTCCAGACCGAGGAAAAGCCGGCGCATTTGCACCTGGCTTTCAAGGCCGCGAACCGCGGGCAGGTGGACGCCTTTCATCGCGCGGCGCTTGATGCGGGCGCCCAGGACAACGGCGCGCCCGGCCTGCGCCCGCAGTACCACGCGAACTACTACGCGGCTTTTGTCATCGGTCCGGACGGGCACAACATCGAGGTGGTCTGCCACCAGCCCGAAGCCTGATCGGCACGGAGCGCCCTGGCCGAAGGACTGGCTATGCCGGCGAACCCAGGCGTGCGAGGAAGGCATCGACCGCCCGCTCGTCGGTCGCCCAGGAGGTCACCAGCCGGACCACCGAATGCGTGGGGTCCGACCGGGCCCACACATGGAAGGCGAAGTCCTGCTGCAGCGCTGCGATCAGCGAGTCCGGCAGGATCGGAAAGACCTGATTGGTCTCCGTCTGCGCGGCCAGACGGTGCCCGTGCGAGACGATGCCGCCGGCCAGCTTGGCGGCCATCTCGTTCGAGTGCCGGGCCAGCGTCGAGAACAGGTCGGCCTCGCCGAACAGCGCCTGGAACTGGATGCCGAGCAGCCGCCCCTTGGCCAGCATGCCGCCGCGCTGCTTGAGGTGGAAGACGAAGTCTTCCGCCAGCGCTGGATTGCAGACGACGATCGCCTCGCCGAGCAGCGCGCCGGCCTTGGTGCCGCCGATCCAGAACAGGTCGACCAGGCTGGCGATGTCGGCGAGCGTCGCGTCGTTGCGGTGTGAAGCCAGCGCGCTGGCCAGGCGCGCGCCGTCCAGGAACATGATCAACCCGCGCGCCTTCGCCAGCGCCGAGATCGCCTTCAACTCGGCCAGCGTGTAGAGGGTGCCGGTCTCGCTGGCGTTGGACAGGTAGACGAGCCGCGGCTTGGCCATGTGCGGGAAGTGCGCGTTTGCGGCCAGCGCCTGCTCGATCGCCTCGGGCGTGATCTTGCCGTCCACCGGCGGCACCACGATCAGCTTGTGGCCGGTGGCCTCGATTGCGCCCGCCTCGCGGGTGACGATGTGACCGCTGCCCACCGCGATCACCGCCTCGTGCGGTCGCAGGCAGCTGGAGATCGACACGATATTGGCCATCGTGCCGCTGGCGACGAAGTGGATCGCGCCCCTGAAGCCATCGCCCAGCTGCGCGCGGATTTTCGCGGCCGCGTCGTCCGAATAGGCGTCGCTCCCGTAAGGCGCCTGCACGACCAGGTTGGTCTCGCTGAGGGCGCTGAGGATGTCGGGGTGCGCGCCCTCGCTGTAGTCATCAAGAAAGCTGAAGCGGGTCATGCGGTGGTCCTGTCAACCAGTGTCATGAAGCAACTCTATCCGGTGACCGGCCAGGCGGCCATGGCCGTCCTTGCCATGCCTTCCATCTCGGCCTGCGTCGCGCCGTCGCGGCCCTGGATGGCCATGCCCTGCACCATGCTCATGTAGAAGCGGGCGAGGCGCTCGACGTTGGCCGACCGCGGCAACTCGCCCGCGGCTACGGCTCGCTTGAGGCCGGCGCGCAGCTTGTCCAGCGAGGCCATGCGCGAGGCCTTGGCGGTGTCCGGCGCCGCGCCGGGGTATTCGCCCCCGGTCGCCAGCACCACCATGCAGCCCGAAGGCGATGCTTCGCCGCCCGGCAGGACCTTGGCCGCCGCCATCAACAGTTTCTGCATGCTGGCCCGCACCGTCGGGCCGTCGTCGATGTGGTTCCAGATCAGTGCATCGGCGGCCGCGTCGTAGCGATCGATCGCCTCCGCGTAGAGGTTCTCCTTGCTGCCGAATGCTGCGTACAGGCTCGGCGAGCGGATGCCCATCGCCTCGCAGAGATCGTTCATCGAGGTGGCGACGAAGCCCTTGCGCCAGAAGACCAGCATGGCGGCCTCCAAGGCTTCAGCGCGATCGAATGCCCTCGGGCGGCCCAGCGTCGTCACTTGGTTTTCCTTTCTGTGTTGTTCGACACAATAAACCGATTGACAGCAAAGATCAATTCCAGTCATTATTGTGTGTCGATCAACACAGAAATGGATTAATCATGTTGCTTGCAAACAAGCGCGCGCTCGTCACCGGTGCCAGCCGGGGCATCGGCGCGGCCATCGCGAAGACCCTGGCGGCCGAGGGCGCCGACGTGGCCATCACCTACGAGAAATCCTCGGAGCTGGCGTCTCAGGTCGTCGCGGAGATCCAGGCGCTGGGCCGGCGAGCCATTGCCATCAAGGCCAACAGTGCCGACGTGGCCGACGTGCAGACCTCGGTCAAGCAGGCGGCCGAATTCCTCGGCGGGCTGGACGTCCTCGTCAACAATGCCGGCATCTTCCTGTACGGCCCGGTCAAGGACGTCGCATTGAAGGACATCGACGCGGTGCTGAGCGTGAACGTGCGCGCGCCGGTGATCGCCAGCCAGGCCGCGATTCCGTACCTCGGCCAGGGCGGCCGGATCATCAATATCGGCAGTTGGTTCGGCGAGCAGGTCCAGTGGCCGGGTCTGGCTGTCTACGCGATGTCGAAGTCCGCGCTGATCTCGTTCACCAAGGGCCTGGCCCGCGAACTCGGCCCGCAGGGCATCACGGTGAACCTGGTCAAGCCCGGCGCGATCAATACCGATATGAACCCGGACGCCGGGCCGATGGCCGACACGATCCGCCAGCCGATCGCGCTCGGCAAATACGGCAGCGGCGATGACATCGCGAACGCCGTGGCCTTCCTGGCGAGCGAGAAGGCGCAGTACATCACCGGCACTTCGCTCTCGGTCGACGGTGGCATGCTGGCCTGATCGGGCTTCAGCCCTGCGCCATCCTCAGGCGCCGGGCTGCGTCTTCCGCCCGGGCGTCGTCGATTTCACGCAAGACGCTGTTCAGGTCGACGGCATCGGCCTTGTGCACGAAGAGGCCGGTCAGCGGCACTTCGGGATGCAGCGCGCCGCGTTGGTAGAGCGCCCAGATCTCGGGGCCGAAATCGGTCTTCAGCAGCTCCGGCGCGAAGCGGCCAAAGAAATCGCGCAGGTTGTTCACGTCGCGCAGCAGCATGCGTTGCGCGTGGTTGTTGCCGGCCGCGTCGACCGCCTGCGGCAGGTCGATGATGACCGGCCCGTCGGCGCCCAGCAGGATGTTGAACTCGGACAGGTCGCCGTGGACGACGCCGGCCGTGGCCAGCATGCGCACGACCTCGGTGATCAGGGTGGCATGGTGGGCGCGGGCATCCTCGGCGGAGAACAGCACGTCGTTGAGCCGCGGGGCGGCGTCGCCGTGCTCATCGCAGACCAGCTCCATCAGGAGCACGCCCTCGAAGAAGTTGTAGGGCTTGGGCACGCGCACGCCGGCGCCGGCCAGGCGGTACAGAGCATCGACCTCGGCGCTCTGCCAGGCGGCCTCCTGCGATTCGCGGCCGAACTTCGTGCCCTTGGCCATTGCGCGGGCCTGGCGGCTGTTCTTGACCTTGCGGTTCTCGGTGTAGTCGACGGCCTGGCGAAAGCTTCGGTTCGTCGCTTCCTTGTAGACCTTGGCGCAGCGGACCTCGCCGCCACTGCGCACCACGAAGACCTGCGCTTCCTTGCCGCTCATCAGCTGGCGCTGGACGCTGTCGATCAGGCCTTCGTCGATCAGGACCTGCAGTCTCTTCGGTGATTTCATGCCCGCATTGTCCCTTGCGGGGGCGGCGAGGCGCGGCAGATGAGCTTGCGGCCGAAGTTCAGGCCGTCGATCCGGCCAGTTGCGCCGCCGCGGCAGCGCGTGCCTGGACGCTGCGCTGGATGTTCCACACCATCACGATGCCGATCAGCGTGGACGAGATCACCACGTAGCCGACGACCGGGAAGTGCAGCAGCCGGCCATCGGCGCCAAAGGAGACGATGTGCCCGGCCGCCAGCGAAGCGATGCCGCCGGCAAGCTGCTGCGTGGCTGCGTTGATCGCATTGAAGGAACCGCGCTTGGCGGGATCGGGCACCGAGCTCATCAGAGCCTGGAAGGGAATCATGCGGGAGAAGATGCCGACGAACATCAGCACGTTGACGAGGATGACGACGGCGAAAGGCACGGCGCCGAGGTGCGTGTAGATCAGCACCATCGTGATCGTGATTGCACAGCCGCCCACATAGACCGGGAACTTGCCCCAGGCATCGGCCGCCTTGCCGACCAGCGGGCCGACGAAGATCGTGCAGGCGCCGGTGATCAGGTAGATCGTCGGCAGGTGCTCCAGCGGGATGCCCAGGTTGTTGACCAGGAAGGCGCTGCTGAAGGGCATCAGCATGTAGCCGCCGGTGGTCAGCAGCGCGGTGGTGGCGAAGCCCAGCAGGTAGCGGCGTTCGGTGACGGTGTGGAACAGGTGCATCACCGCGCCGTGTTCCTGCGGGATCTTCAGGTGATCGGCCACCGGCTTCATGCGCCAGGCAATCACCACCCCGCCGGTCACGCCGAAGACCACCATCGCCAGGAAGGGCGCATGCCAGCCCCAGTGGTTGGACAGGTAGAGCCCGACCGGCAGGCCCAGCACCTGGCTGGCTGCGAAGGCGGTTTGGATCACGCCCATCACGCGGCCGCGCAGCTGCGGCGCGAACAGGTCGGCGGTGATCGCCAGCACGATCGAGCCGATCACGCCGCCGAAGATGCCGGTGACGACCCGGGCCGCCAGCAGCATCGGATAGGTCGTGGCCAGGCCGCACCACAAGGTGGCCAGCACGAAGCCGGTGTAGAAGAACAGCAGCAGCTTCTTGCGGTCGAAGCGGTCGGCGATGCCGGCCGTCAGCAGGCCGGAGATGCCGGCGCTGAAGGCATAGGCCGAGACCACGCCACCGAACTGGCGGGTCGAGATATCCAGCGCGGGCATGATCATGGCGCCGAGCGGCGACATGATCATGAAATCGAGGATTACTGCGAATTGCAGGAAGGCGAGCAGGCCAGTGATGAAGCGCTGGTACCGCGTGAACGAGGTCGCAGCCTGAGGCTCGGGCTTGAAGTCGGGCGGAGAAGAAGTCTTGGAATTCATGTAGGCGAATGCAGACAACGCGGGCTGCATCGATTAAAATAGGATCCTATGTAATGTAATATAGCATCCTATGTATCGTCAAGTGCCATGAGTCATACGTCCTTGCCCCTCAGCCCGATCAAGCTGATCGGCCGCGCCAGCCGTGGCTTCACCAAGATGGCTGACGTCGCGCTGCGCGACCACGGCTTCGCGTCGGGGCAGATGCCGGTGCTGGGCTCGTTGAAGGGCGGCGCCGCGCTGTCGCAGGCCGAGCTGGCGCGCATCGCGCAGGTCGAGCAGCCGAGCATGGCGCAGCTGCTCAACCGCATGGAGCGCGACGGCCTGGTCGAACGGGTGCCCGACCCGGCGGACAAGCGCAGCCGGCTGATCTCGCTGACCGCCGGCGCCAAGAAGCGCATGCACCTGGCCAAGCGCGAGATGGAAGGCCTGACCGAGAAGGCGCTGAAGGACTTCAGCGCCGAGGAGATCGAACAGCTGACCGGCTTGCTGCTCCGGCTCAACGAGAACATCGACCGGATGAATGAGGAGCCGGCCGGCGACAGCTGATCTCCGGTCGCTCCTTTCCTCTACTCCGCGACCAGATGCCAGCTGCCGCTCTGCAGCTGCATCAGCTCTCGCCCGCGTTTGTCGAAGCCCGAATGATCGGCGGCTGACATGTTGTAGACCCCCTGCGTGCCGACCAGTTCGCGCGTGCCTTCCAGCGCGTCGCGCAGCGCCACGCGGAAGGCCTCGGTGCCCGGCTGCGCCTTGCTCTTCTTCAACGCCTCTGGCACCGCGCGCTGCAGCAGCAGGCCGGCGTCGAACACGTTGGCGCCGAAGGTGGCCGGCTTGTTGCCGTACATCTTCTCGTAGGCGGCGATGTAGTCGAGCGCGAGCGCCTTCGACGGATTGCTGTCCGGTACCTCGCCCAGCACCAGCATCAGGCTCGCGGCCATCACCGCGCCATCGACAGCCTTGCCACCGAGGCGCACGAAGTCGGGCGTGGCGGCGCCGTGGGTCTGGTAGATCTGGCCCTTGTAGCCCAGCTCGATCAAGGTGCGATGCGGCAGCACCGTCGGCCCGCCGGCCGCGCCGACCAGCACTGCATCCGGCCTGGCCGCGAGGATCTTCGTGGCCTGGCCGATCACGCTCTGGTCGGTGCGCTGGAAGCGCTCGTCGGCCACCAGCTTGATGCCGGCCTTCTCGATCATCGGCACAAACACGCCGTGCCAGGATTCGCCATAGGCATCGCCAAAACCGATGAAGCCGGCGGTCCTGACGCCCTTCTTCACCATGTGCGCGACCAGTGCCTCGCAGATCAGGCTGTCGTTCTGCGTGGTCTTGAAGACCCACTGCTTCTGCTCGGTCATCGGGATCACCACGGCGGTGGTTCCGACCGGCGCGAGCAGCGGCGTCTTCGCTTCGGCAACGAACTGCAGCGAGGCCATTGCGTTCGGCGAGCCCGAGGGGCCGATGATCGCGTCGACCTTGTGCTCGGTGATCAGCTTCTTCACCAGGATGACCGTCTGGGTCGAGTCTGAGGCGTCGTCGAGCACCGTGTATTCGACATCGAGCGTGCCGATCTTCTTCGGCAGCAGCGCAGCGCTGTTCTTCTGCGGAATGCCGACGGCGGCGGTCGGCCCGGTGGCGGAGGCGATCACGCCGATCTTCAGCTGCGCATGTGCGGCGCCGGCCAGGGCCAGGCCGGCAATCGCGAGGCCGAGCAGGCGGGTGGAAGAAGCAGAGAGCGGCAGTTTCATCGGCGAGGCCCCGGAATGGATGGACGGATGGATCGATCGAAGAGTCAGGTCTTGCGCCTTGCTTCAGCCTACTGGCCGGATCGGCGCGCCAAGGGTAAAGAATAGCGCCTGCTCACTCGGAGGCGCCGGCCCTCGCTTCGGCGCCGGCGCTGTTGGCGACCTTCTCCAGCAACTCCGCCAGCATCGCCAGCTCGGCCGGACTCAGGTGTGAACCGAGGTCTTTCTCGACGGCCGGCGTCAGTGCCGCCAGCTGATTCGCCAGCGTTGCGCCCTCGGCCGTCAGCAGCGCCTGCTGCGAGCGGCGGTCGACCTGGCTGCGCACGCGCTCGATCAGGCCTCCCGACTGCATGCGGTCCAGCAGGATGGTCAGGTTCGGCCCGGGCAGGCCCAGCGCGCGGCTGAGCTGCTTCGGCGTCAGCCCCTCGTTGGCGTGCAGCAGCATCAGCAGCGAATATTCGACCGGACGAAGACCGAAGGGCGCGCCGATGCAGCGGGCGAACAGCAGTTGCGTGGCGACGCGCGCCTTGGCGATCCTGTAGCCGATCAGCGATGGCAGCACGCCTTCGGCCCACGCCGGCTTCTTCGTTTTGGAGGCAGTCATCGGCACATCATGCCGGCTTTCCCGCCGGTGCCGGCGCGCTTCGGCCAAGGCCTGTTGCCGGTGGGCGCGCGCCTTGCCCGTGCCGCGCTTGCCCGGCGACATGCTGGCGAAATACCGGCGGGCCAACCTACAAGGAGCTTCTTGCCATGCATCTGAAAGGTTCATGCCATTGCGGCGCGGTGCGCTTCACCCTGGAGGCGCAGAGCCCCGTGCCCTTCATGCACTGCCATTGCTCGATCTGCCGCAAGACAGCCGGTGGCGGCGGCTTTGCGATCAACTTGGGCGGCTCGTCCGCGAGCCTGAAGCTGAACAAGGGCGCCGAGAAGTATCTGGGCCGTTACCACGCGCTGATGCGCGAGCCCGGCAAGCGCACGACCCGCTCCAAGGCCGAACGGCGCTTCTGCCTGCAATGCGGCAGCGCGCTGTGGCTCTATGACCCTCGCTGGCCGGAACTGATCCATCCGCATGCTTCGGCGATCGATACACCGCTGCCGAAGCCGCCTTCTGTCGTCGAGGCCGCTCTGGCCTATGCGGCGAACTGGGTCGACGTGCCTTCCGGCAAGGGCCATGTCCACGCGCAGCAATGGCCGAAGGAATCGCTGGCGGACTGGCACAGGCGGCACAAGCTGGACCAGCTCTGAGCGGCGCCGTGCGCGCGCTTCAGTGCTAAGCCGCCGCCGTGTTGTTCAGCGCGGCGTTCAGCGCTTCCTCCAGCTCCCGCTCGTTCTCGGCGATGGCGGAGAGCGCCATGTCGTAGGCGGCCAGCGCCTTCAGAATGCTGGCCGGGTCGACCCGGCAGAGCTTGGCGTCGACATTGGCGGCTGTCAGCTGCTCTGGCCAGTTGCCGAGCGTGAAGGTGGCGAGGATGGTCTGGCTCTGTTCGGTCTGCGCGCTGCAGCCTTCGGAATAACGCCGAACTTCAGCGGCGTCGACGTAGCTCAGCGCCTGGTTGGCGATCGAGGCGTCCCAGGCATCGCGCCACAGGCTCGGCGTGGCCGCGCCGACGTGCACTGTCTTGAACTGGGCGACGATCCTGTCCGTGTCCATCGGCTTCTGAAGCGCCGCTTGCAGGATCTCTTGCTGCGTGGCCTTCAGGTCGACCAGGCGCTTGCGGTTCTGCCGAGCGTCTGCTGACCTGTTCGAGATTGCTCCTCAGCTCGGCCTCGATCTGATGCCTGGCCTGTTCCGCCAGGCGGTGGTGATGGACCGATTCGAAGATCTGCTCCAGGCCCAGCGCCGTCAGGATGCCGACGACGATCATCAGGTACTAGATGAAGAAATCCTTCAGCGACTTGGGCGCGTGTTCAGGCGGCTCGAGGTGCATGCATCAGGCTCCGTGTTGCGATGATGGCGCGGATGCTAACCGAGCATCTGGACGCACTCCACCTGCTTCCGCTCACCCACGCCGCCACGCTCAGAGCCGGATTGTGTGCCCTGCCGCCGCCAGCGCCGCGAAGCCGCGCGGCGGCAGCGAGATCTCGGTCTCGCCCTCGCGCCAGCGGCGCGTCTCGACCGCGTCGAAGCTGGCCATCAGGATCTGCCAGGCACCACCGGGCAGCTGGAAGGGCGTCTCGCTGTTGCTGCCGTTGAAGAGCAGCAGCAGCGGCGCCTTGGCGCGCGCCGGCTTGCCGATCAGGCAGCCCAGCGCCGGATTGCCGGCGCTGCTCCAGTCGTCCACTTCCATCGGCCGGCCGTC
>FSVW01003255.1_pt1 | contig 13199 bp, 9 predicted proteins | sample 1637551 | NCBI WGS metagenome assembly FSVW01 (sample SAMEA3914814, study PRJEB12502) | metagenome | biome: forest; material: soil | place: USA | collected 2011-09-16 | depth 0.1 m | reverse complement strand
GTCGCCCCAGCTCTTCAAGCAGCTGCTGATGGTGGCCGGCTTCGACCGCTACTACCAGATCACCAAGTGCTTCCGCGACGAAGACCTGCGTGCTGACCGCCAGCCTGAGTTCACGCAGATCGATATCGAGACCTCCTTCCTCGGCGAAGAAGAGATCCGCTCGATGTTCGAAGGCATGATCCGCCACGTCTTCATGAAGGCGCTGAATGTGGACCTGGGCGAATACCCGGTGATGAAGTACTCGGAAGCCATGCACCGCTTCGGCTCCGACAAGCCCGACCTGCGCATCAAGCTCGAGTTCACCGAGCTGACCGACGTGATGGGCGACGTGGACTTCAAGGTCTTCTCGGTGCCCGCCACCACCAAGGGCGGGCGCGTCGTCGCCCTGCGGGTGCCCGGTGGCGCTTCGATGAGCCGTGGCGAGATCGACGCCTACACCGAGTTCGTCAAGATCTACGGCGCCAAGGGTCTCGCATGGATCAAGGTCAACGATCTGGCCAAGGGCCAGGAATCTGGAGACCTGCGGTCGGGCCTGCAGTCGCCGATCGTCAAGAACCTGCACGACAAGGCCATCGCGGACATCCTGGCCCGCACCGGCGCGGCTGACGGCGACCTGATCTTCTTCGGCGCCGACAAGGCCAAGGTCGTCAACGATGCCATCGGCGGCCTGCGCCTGAAGGTCGGCCACAGCGATTTCGGCAAGGCCAATGGCCTGTTCAACGACGTCTGGGCGCCGCTGTGGGTGGTCGACTTCCCGATGTTCGAGCAGGACGAGGAGAACAAGCGCTGGGCCGCCGTTCACCATCCGTTCACCGCGCCCAAGGACGGCCATGAGGACCTGATGACCACGAGCCCCGGTGACTGCATCGCCAAGGCCTACGACATGGTGCTCAACGGCTGGGAACTGGGCGGCGGCTCGGTGCGGATCCACAAGGCCGAGGTGCAGGCCAAGGTCTTCTCCGCGCTGAACATCACGCCCGAAGAGCAGAAGATCAAGTTCGGCTTCCTGCTCGACGCGCTGCAGTACGGCGCGCCGCCGCACGGCGGCCTGGCATTCGGCCTGGACCGTATCGTCACCATGATGGCCAAGGCCGACTCGATCCGCGACGTGATCGCCTTCCCGAAGACCCAGCGCGCGCAGGATCTGCTGAGCGGCGCGCCCTCTTATGTGGACGAGAAGCAACTGCGCGAGCTGCACATCCGCCTGCGCAATTCGGGCATCGCCGCGGCGGAGTGATCGCCCCGGCCGACCGGCCGCTGACGGCGGTCGAATGAAAAAGGCGCCCCGCGGGGCGCCTTTTGCTTGCTGCGCGGGTCTTTCTGCTTCAGACGCGAGCTTGGCCGCGGCGGCGCACCAGGAAGCCCATCAGGCTCAGGCCGGACAGCATCAGGGCCCAGCTGGAGGGCTCCGGCACCGGGGCGGCGGCTGTGAAGTGGGTGTCGTCGAGCACCGTGCCGGTGATCGTGCCGGCGCCCGTGGCGGTGCCGGTGATCGTGTAGAGGATGAAGCTGGCGGACTGGTCGTGCGCGACCGTGCTGATGCTGGAAGCGCCCACCGAGGAGCTGAACAGCGCGACCGGATCGTTCACCGTGTTGCCGTCCGCGTCCGACGATTCAATCGTCGCCGTCATGCCCGTGAAGGTGACGCCCGAACCGGCGGTGGCGCTGAACATCTGGTCGAACTCGAAGGCGCCTTCGGCCCAGACCGTCAGCGTGAAGCTGCCGGCAGCGGCGATGGCCTGGCTGAAGCTGCCCGCAAGCTGCGTACCTGTCGTGGGGGCCACGACGCCGAAGACGGTGAAGTCATCGGCGTGGGCGGCGCCCGCGAAGCCGGCGCACAGTGCCAGCGAGGCGGCCGTCTGCACGGCCAAACGTGAAAGAGAGAACTTCATGATTGGGTTTCCTGTGTAAGGAGAATTGGCTTTGCCGAAGGCCCGCCGGGTTGTGCCCCGGCGGGCTCATTCATGCGTCAGTTGAAGATGGCGGACAGGTTGTTCGCGTCGATGGTGCCAATGCCGGTGGCCGGGTTGTAGCTGTTGGTCGCCGGGAAGTAGAGGTTGGTCCCCGAGGTGACGGCCCTGAACGGCGAGCCGCTGCCGTAGCCGTAGGTCTTGAACGCGGCGTAAAGCTGCGGGTGCAGCCAGCCCAGGCGGTGGCCCGCCTTCTGCGTCAGCACGGCGAAGATGCCGTTGAGCTGCGGCGCGACGAAGCTGGTGCCGCCGCTGCCCGTACCCCAGACGCCATTGCCGGTGCCGTTGCCGCTGCTGGTCGCGTAGGTGGCATAGCCGGTTTCCGGGTCAGCGTTCATCGAGATATCAGGCACGTTGCGGCCTGCGTAGTTGGCGGGCAGCGGTGTGATCACCATGTCACCCACCGCGCAGCCGACCACGCCGGTGCTGGCGTTGGCAGCGGTCGTCTTCATGCAGAGCATGGCCTGGCCACCGACGCTGTTGCGTACGCCGGGCAGCCCTTGCTGGTAGCTGGGCAGCGGGTACTGCACGCTCACGCCGCCACCGGCGCCCACCGGGAAGTAGGTCGAGTAGTAGGTAGCTGCGCCCACGTAGTTCTGCAGGTAGTCCCAGCCCCAGGGACGCTCGGCGGTCACGGTGATGGCACCGCTGGCCAGCGACAGCGGCAGCGTCGTGCCGCCGGCGCCGATCACGTAGGGGTGGCTGGCCGGGAAGTCCACGGCCAGCGGCTGGCTGTAGTTCGGGTAGGGGTAGCCCGCACCCGCCACGTCGTAGGCGCCGCCGTCGGCCGAGGCCGCGGAGACCGGCACGCCTTGCGCGGCGGCCTGCATGAACAGAATGTCATAGGGAGCAAGATCGTCCGGGCCATAGCCCAGTTCGGTCGAACCCCAGCTGACGGACAGCGTATCAGCCACATTGGCGTTGATGGCCTGCGAGTACAGCGCGAGGGCGCCGGCATCGGTGTTCGGTGCTTCGTACACGATCACGTTGGCGCCGGGGGCCAGGCCGCCGGATTGCTCGATGTCCAGCGCGGTTTCGCCCGAGCCGGTGCTGCTGATGGTGCAGGTCTGCGTGCCGTCCGGGCAGGCCTTCGTCACGGTCACGGTGCCGGTGCGCGTCACGCCGACAGCGGCCCAGTAGGTGGTGGGCCACGCGGTGTTGAAGCTGGCGAACGTCATGATGCCGATCGTCTTGCCCGCGCCGTTGTAGCCGGCGGCGTAGAGCGGATCGACGTTGTAGCGGGTCGCAACCTGCTTGACGCCGTAGCTTTGCGGGTTGGCGAAGACCGGCGTGGCCTCCGGCTGCACGGCGGCCGACTTGACGGTCGTGCCGCGCGCGGTGGTCCCGCTGGCTTTCGCCGGTGCGGTCGCAGCCGGTGCAGACAGCGCAGCCAGTTCAGGCGGCAGCTGGCGGTTGTGCGCGTGGAAGCGCGGCTCGGTGCTCAGGCCACTGACGCTGGAGACCAGGCCTTGCAGGGAGGCCGGGATGATCGGCTTGTTCATCACGCGCTGGAAGTTGCCGCCAGCGACCGAGGTGAAGCTGTGCTGCGTCGTGCCGAACATGGCGCTCAGCTGCGAGTTGGTGCCGCGGGCCATGATGAGCAGGTTGTTGCCGAACACCTGGGTCACGGTCAGGCCGCTGGCTTCCAGGTAGGCCCGGACGGCCTGCACATTGGTGTAGCTCTGGCCGTAACGGGCGGCGAACTGCGCCGGCGTCATGAACTGATGGAAGTTCGGGCTGCTCTGGTCGACGGTGGAGGCGATGAAGGCCTTCAGGTCGTCGAGGTTGTTGGGCTTGAGCGAGATGGCCACGTCCAGCACGTCGCTGGCGGTCGCCACGCCGTTGTCCACGGCCAGGGTCTGAGGAGCGACCGCCTTGGGCAGATTGCCGGCCTGCGCGCCGCTGGCAAGGAGGGCCGTGGCAGCAGCCAGGGCCAGGGAATTCATCGAAAATTTCACGAGAACCTCCAAAATTGTTGGTGCGTTGATATTTGTCTAGATGTCTCGAAATGACTCTGCGTGGAATCCCATCTCTCCCCTGGGGTAAGGGGGGAAATGGCCCATGGAAACATTCAGAAATCTGTTACGCACCAGGACAAGTTAAGCGCGCCGCCGAGCTGGATGCGATCTCAGGAAAGTTGCACCTTGTCCGCGTGGCGATCCTCAGGCGCCGACCAATCCGTCGGCAGGCACCGTTTCCTGATCGCTCCGGGCGGCCGCCTGATGACGCTGAAGTATTGAGTTAGGTCAAGCCCTTAGACTCCGAGCTGGAGCGCCCGTGACGGCGCTCCTCTTTTTGGGTCGCTATGCTTGCGACCGGTACGACGAGGAGACCATGGGATGGATGTGAGCAGCGAAACAAGGGCACGGTGGGAGCGCGTCATCATGCGCCGGCCCGCGCTCGCGCTGCCGCGCCTGCTGCGCCTGGTGATGCGGCGCGACGACGTGGGCGTGGCCCGCGCCGCGCTGCTGGGCGTGTTCTTCATCCTGGAGCGCTGGGGCCGTGCGGTCGAGCTGCAAAGCGATCTCGAAGGCGCGCTGGCGCAGGCCGTGCAGAAGCAGGCCTTCGACGACGCCGCCGAACTCAGCGAAGCCCTGGCGCGCATGCACTACCAGCGCGGTGATTACGCGCAGGCCTGCACGGCCTGGAGCCAGACGCTCGATTGGGCGGCCGACGAATCGCGCACGGCCTGCTCGGCCCGCGTCGGTATCGCACATCTTTGCTATGCGCTGGGCGAATGGGCACGCGGCGGCCGCGTGGTGGACCAGGCCGAGCTGCACTATCCCGACCTCAAGGGCGACGCTTACCTGCGCGCCAAGATCGCACTGAACCGCGCCGCCACCTTGCGCGTGGTGCAAGGGCCCTATGCCGCGCTGCCGGCCCTGCGCGATGCGCTTGCCGCCGCGCAGGAGGCCGGCCATCGCGACTACCAGGCCGAGGCCATCTGGCACCACGCCAAATGTGCGCGCGACAGCGGCGAGCTGGTGCTGGCCGAACAACTGGCCACGCAGGCCCTGCGCCTGGCGCGCGCCTGCGGCTACCGCTGGCTGCAGGGCCAGGCCGCGCTGCTGCTGTCCGAGCTGCATTCCGACGACGCCGCGCTCGACTGGGCCAGCCAGGCCATGACCCTGGCCGAAGCCATCCAGTCGCGCTCATTGCAGGCGGCCGTGCATGCGCGCCTGGCCGACCTGATGCGAGAGCGCGGCGAGCTGGGCCCGAGCTGGCACCACCAGCAGCAGCGCCAGCGCCTGGAGGCCACGCTGGACCAGGGCCAGGTGCCCGCGCGGCTGGAAGCGCTGGCGCGCTTCGACACCGACCCGCACGGCGCCGACTCCCTGCTGCTGGCCCTGGACAACGAGAGCTGGGTGCTGACCCGCGAGGCCGACTTCGAATCCGCCTGGGCCTCGCTGCGCCCGCGCCTGATCGAAGCCCTGGGCCTGATCGATGCCCAGCTCTGGTGGGACCGCCGCCGCAACGGCAGCTATGCCTGCCTGCCGATGGGGCCGAGCCTGCCTGCCGAGCAACTGAAGAGTTATTTCGGCGCGCTGCCGCACCGCTTCTCCGAGCCGCCGTCGCGCTTCGAGCTGACGCTGCGCCAGGGCGACAAGCCGGCCGCACTGCTGTGGCTGCTGCGCTCGCCCGGCGCCACCTGGTCGCATGCCGATTCGGTGCGTGCCAACCGCCTCGGCGCCCTGATCGAACGGCTGCTCGATCAGCTCGCCAGCGGCCAGGCCGCGCAGGCCCGCCTGCACGATGCGCTGGGCGGCGTGGCCGAGCTGGTGGACGCGGCGCGCGAGCTGGTCAAGCGGCTCGAGTCGGGCCCGCTGGACCGCGCCCAGCTGGTGGGCAACGCGCAGCTGCTGCTTGAAGGCGCGGCGCGCATCGAGGCGTCCTGTCTCGCGATGCTCAACAAATGAGTTTCAAGATTCCCGAGTCGGTGCTGGTGGTGATCCACACGCCGCAGCTGGACGTGCTGATGCTGGAGCGAGCCGACCAGCCCGGCTACTGGCAATGCGTGACGGGCTCCAAGGAAACGCTCGACGAAGCACTGGCAGCCACCGCCCGCCGCGAGGTGCAGGAAGAAACCGGCATCGCGGAGGGCGAGCTTCGCGACTGGCAGCTCTCCAATATCTACACCATCTACCCCGTGTGGAGACACCGTTATGCCCCGGGCGTGAGCGAGAACACCGAGCATGTGTTCGGCCTCACCGTGCCCACGCAACTGCCCGTCACGCTCGCGCCGCGCGAGCATCTGCAATACCGCTGGCTGCCCTGGCGCGAGGCCGCCGATCTGTGCTTCTCGCCGTCGAACGCAGAAGCCGTTCTCCTATTGCCGCAGTTCTCTTAATTCGTGTAGCGTCTAGGGCCTGTCAGCCACCCTCGCACCGATTCCCTTGGTGCCAACCGGCCCTCGCATGAAACCCGCCTTCCGCAATTCCATCCAAGGGCCGCTCTCCAGCCTGCTGAGCCCGTATTTGCGCGTGGCGTCCTACAACATCCACAAGGGCGTGCGCGGCATGGGCCCGCGCAAGCGGCTGGAGATCCACAACCTCGGCCTCGGCATCGAGGCCCTCGACGCGGACCTGATCTTTCTGCAAGAGGTGCGCAGCTTCCACCACGAGGACGCCAAGACCTTTGCCCGCACCTGGTTCGGCTGGCCCGATCAGGGCCAGGCCGACTTCCTCGCGCCCGAGGGCTACGAGGTCGCCTACCGCACCAATGCCGTGACCGAGGGCGGCGAGCATGGCAACGCCTTGCTCTCGCGCTGGCGCATCGGTGAGGTCGGCCATCACGATGTGTCCGACCATGCGCTCGAACAGCGCGGCCTGCTGCACGTGCCCGTGCAATGGCATGGGCACGAGGTGCACACGGTCTGCGCGCATCTGGGCCTGATCCACTCCAGCCGCGTGCGCCAGGTCGAGCGCCTCGGCCAGTTCATCGCCAGCCATGTGCCCGAGCATGCGCTGCTGGTCGTGGCGGGTGACTTCAACGACTGGGGCGAGCGGCTCGACGCGCCCATGCAGGCGCTGGGCCTCACGCGGGCGCGTTCGCCGACCGGCGCGCGCGTGGCGACTTTCCCGTCGCGCCTGCCCTTCTTCACCCTCGACCGCATCTACATCCGCGGCCTGCGCTGCGCCAGCATGCAGGCGCCCAAGGGCGCGGCCTGGGCGCGCATGTCCGACCACCTGCCTCTCATCGCCGAGCTGGAGCTGGTTTGAGCCGCCGCAGCAGTAACCGCGGAATCAGCAACTGGTACGGCCCCTCGCGGCCCGCGTTCAGCGGCCGCAACGAGGCGCGGCTGCTGCGTGGCGGCGACGAGGCCTTCCCCCTGATGATCGGGCGCATCAACACGGCGCGCGACGAGGTCTGGCTGGCCACCTACATCTTTCACCACGACGCTGCGGGCGAGGCCCTGCTGGCAGCCCTGATCGCCGCGGCGCGGCGCGGCGTGAAGGTGCGCATGGTGGTCGACGGCTTCGGCTCCAAGGCCAGCATGCCCTGGCTGATGAGCCAGCTGCACCATTCCGGCGTGGCCATGGCCATCTTCCGGCCCATCCATCGCTGGTGGAGCTGGCTCAACCCGGCCCAGCTGCGCCGCCTGCACCAGAAGCTGTGCGTCGTCGATGGCGAGTGGGCCACCGTCGGCGGCATCAACATCGTGGACGACCGCGTGGACATCAACCACGGCGCCACCGACGAGCCGCGGCTGGACTTCGCCGTGGCACTCAGCGGCCCCGTGGTGCAGCCGGTGGAGCAGGCCGCGCGCGCCGTGTGGAGCCGCGCCTGGCTGGGCCAGGACTTCGGCGAGGAACTGCTGGCCACCGTGCGCGCGCCTTCCACCGTGCGCCGCATGAAGCAGCTCTGGCGCGACCTGCGCATGCCGCGGGACAAGGGCGGCAGGCCGCGCGACCTGCCACCCGTCTGCGCCGCCTTCGTGCTGCGCGACAACCTGCGCCAGCGGCGCACCATCGAGCACGCCTACGTGGAGGCGATCCGCGAGGCGCGTGAATGCGTGGACCTGATCACGCCCTACTTCTACCCCGGCCAGTCCTTCCGCCGCGCGCTGCGCGATGCCGCCAAGCGCGGCGTGCAGGTGCGCCTGCTGCTGCAGGGCAAGGTCGACTACGCGCTGGCCGGCATGGCGGCCCGTGCGCTGTACGCTGAACTGCTCGGTTACGGCGTGCAGATCTTCGAATACACGCCGGCTTACCTGCACGCCAAGGTGGCCGTGATCGACGGCCACTGGGCCACCGTGGGCAGCTCCAACATCGACCCGCTCTCGCTGCTGCTCAACCTCGAGGCGAACGTGATCGTGCTCGACGACGACTTCGCCGCCCGGCTGCGCGGCGAGTTCGAAGCGGCGCTGCAGGCCTCCACGCAGGTGGCGCACAGCAGCGGCTTTCGCGGCATGGCCAGCCGGGCGCTGGTGGCCTGGGTGGCGTATGTCTATCTCAGAGTCGCCGGAGCCACGGGGCGGTATTGATCAATCAAACTGGGCCGGCGTCATCTTCATCGACAGACGCAGGTTCAGGTTGAACAAGCGCTCCAGCTCACCGTTGTTGCTCATCCTGCGGATCGTCTCGTCCAGCCTCGCCGCGTGCTCGGCGTTGCGCCGGTGCAGGAAGTGGAAGAGATCAAAGCGCGCCAGCTCGGGCGAGGCCACGGTGTCCTTGATCTGCAGGAAGTTCAGCATGTTGAGCATGCGCAGCCGGGTGTCCACCGCCGCATCCACGCGACCGGCCTTGAGCATGCGGCACAGCTGCTCGTGGTTGACGGCCGAGGCGTTCTGCCGTGGTCGCCACTTGGCCAGCAGCTCGCGCACCACGGCCAGGCCATGCACCGAGCCGACGTCATAGCGCTTGAGGTCATCGGGCAGCTCGATGCGGACCTTGCGCGCCAGCAGCGAGTAGGCCTGCACCGAGACGCGGTAGAACGGCGTCGGCACGCGCACCAGTTCCGGATGCTCGGCCTCGTAGCTCAGCGGGCGCATCAGCTCGCCATCCACGTCGCCGGCCACCAGCGCCACGCTGGCGCGCATCGGCGGCATCATCTCGGGCAGCAGGACCAGGCCGGCTTGCGCGTAGATGGCGGCGAGCATCTGGCGCGCGACCCAGGCCTCGATGTCCTTCTGGATGCAGGCGATTCTGAGCGTGCCGGCCGGAATGGCAGGCGCGGCCTGCTCCAGGGCAAGCGCCTGCGCGGGCAGGGCGCACAGGCCGCACAGCGCGTGCCTCCGGTTCATCGGTGCGTCTCCTCCTGGGCTCGGTGCGGCAAGTATGCATGGCCGCCTTGGGTGCGACAAGCGCGCAACTAACGCGTTAGTTGATCGGTATATCCGAGGTTCGGCGGTTTTGGTATTAATCCCATCGCATCTAGTCCGATCGGACGATGTTGGTCAAGAAGATCACGGAGAGAATCTGCCCGCGGACACCGGAGCTCAGGGCGGTGGACGACGGCAGCGGCAATCGGCCCCGGCCGGCCCAGCGAGCAAGACGCACACGAGAAGGCGTCTTCCGGGGCGCACAACGGTCAACGGCCGTACAGAAAATCCAGCATGCCCGGCACGCGCTGCGCCCAAGCAGCTTCGGTGTGAGCGGCCTCGGGCGCCTCCACATAACGCAGCGTCTTGGCTGACCAGCCGTGGGCCTGCAGCGTATCGCGCAGCTTGCGCACCGCCTCCGCCGCGCCCGGCCCTTCGCGGCCGCCGATGTCCAGCCAGAGGCGCGGGCGCCCGGCATCGGGCCAGCGGCTGGCGCCCGCCTCGCGCAGCAGCAGTTCGCCGTCCCACCACACCGAGGGCGAGACCACCAGCGCGGCGCCGTAAACGTCGGCATGGTGCAGGGCCAGCCACATCGACATCAGGCCGCCCAGCGACGAGCCGCCCACGGCCGTGTGTCCGGCATCGGTCTGCGTGCGGTAGTGGCTGTCGACAAAGGGCTTGAGCTCGTCGATCAGGTAGTGCGCATAGGCCGCCGCGCCGCCGCCGGTCTGCGCGCCCTGGGCCTGGCCGAGGCGCTCGGCCGACAGCCAGATTGAGCTCGGCGTGTAGTCGCGCATGCGCTCGGCCGTGTTGTCCACCGCCACCACGATGAAGGGTGCAAGCCGGCCCGACGAGACGCCGGCCTGCGCCGCCTCGTCCACCTGCCACTCGGCTCCGGCTGCGGCGGCGTCGAACACGTTCTGCCCGTCGTGCAGATAGAGCACGGGGTAGCGCTGCGCGGGGTGTTCGGCATAGCCTGGCGGCAGCCAGACCTGCACGCCGCGCGCGCTGACGAAACGCGAGGGCAGCGGCGCGAGGCGTTCGATCGTGCCCACGCGCGACAGCGGCGGCGGCTCGACGGCCGAATTGAAGGCGCGCGCCACCTGCTGGCTGCGGCCGGCCAGGACCAGCGAGCGATTGCCGCCCGACTCCCAGCCCTCATCGCCGCCGGCGCCGGGCTTGTCGATCTTGATCTTGTACGGCAGCGGCTGGCCGTGGCTGGCGTCCTCGGCAAACTCGATGCTCGCCGCATAACGCCCATTGCCGACGGCATGGGCGGGCAGGCTGCGGCCCCAGTCCAGCGGCGCGACGCCGCCGCGCAGGCCGACGCTGTCGCGCGCCGGGTCGAGCCGGCCCGCCGCGATCTCGGCGCTCAGGTCGAGCGTGAAATCAACGCGGTGCTGGGCCTGGGCCGCCGCAGCGATGAATGCGAACAGCACAGCCAGCAAGCGCTTCATCATCAGAGCACCTGCATGCCCGTGTGGCGGCCGGCCAGCGCGGCAAAGGCGCCGCTGTCGATCAGCGCCTTGGCGCGTTCGATGTCGGGCGCGAGGTAGTGGTCCTCGGGCATCGGCGGGCAGGCCTGGCGCAGGAGCGCGAAGGTTTCCTCCAGCGCATGCGAGCTCTTGAGCGGCCGCAGGAACTCGATGCCCTGCGCGGCGGCCAGCAGCTCGATGCCGACGATGTGGGCCGTGTTGTCCAGCATCGCACCCAGGCGCCGCGCGGCGAAGGTGGCCATGCTGACATGGTCCTCCTGGTTGGCGCTGGTGGGCAGGCTGTCCACGCTGGCCGGGTGGGCCAGGCTCTTGTTCTCGCTGGCCAGGCTGGCAGCCGTCACGTGGGCGATCATGAAGCCGCTGTTGAGGCCCGCGTTGGCGGTGAGGAAGGCCGGCAGGCGCGAGACGCCGGTGTCGATCAGCATGGCGATGCGGCGCTCGGCGATGGCGCCGACCTCGGCGATCGCGCAGGCCAGCGCGTCGGCCACCAGGGCGACGGGCTCGGCATGGAAATTTCCGCCCGAGATCATCGCGCCGTCGTCGGCAAACACGAGCGGGTTGTCGGTCACCGCGTTCGCCTCGCGCAGCAGCACCTCGCGGGCATAACGCGATTGGTCCAGGCACGCGCCCATCACCTGCGGCTGGCAGCGCAGGCAGTACGGGTCCTGCACGCGCTCGTCGCCCTCCATGTGCGAGGCGCGGATGGCGCTGCCGGCCAAAAGCGCGCGGTAGGCCGCAGCGCATTCGATCTGGCCGGGCTGGCCGCGCACGGCGTGGATGCGCGCATCAAACGGCCCGTCGCTGCCGCGTGCGGCGTCCAGGCTCAGCGCGCCGCTGAGCACGGCCGAGGCGAACAGGTCCTCGAAGCGCAGCAGCGCGTCCAGCGCCAGCGCGGTGGAGGTCTGCGTGCCGTTGATCAGGGCCAGGCCTTCCTTGGCTTCGAGCACGAGCGGCGCGAGGCCGGCGCGGTCCAGCTCGGCCTTGGCCGGGCGGCGTTGGCCGTCCACCAGCATCTCGCCTTCGCCCATCAGCGCCAGCGTCATGTGCGAGAGCGGCGCCAGGTCGCCCGAGGCACCGACCGAGCCCTGCGCAGGCACGAAGGGCACGAGGCCGGCATTGAAGGCATCGAGCAGGCACTGCACCACGCGCTCGCGCACGCCCGAGTAGCCGCGCGCCAGCGAGGCCGCCTTGGTGGCCAGCATCAGCCGCACGACGGCCGGCGAGAGCGGCGCGCCCACGCCCACGCAATGCGAGCGGATCAGGTTGCGCTGCAGGGCCGCCAGCTCGTCCTTGTTGATGCGCTTGCTGGCCAGCTTGCCAAAGCCGGTGTTGACGCCGTAGACCGGTTCATCGCCCGCCGCGGCGGCCTGCACGATGGCGGCGCTGGCGCGCACCGGGCCCCAGGCCGCGCTGGTCAGTGCAAGTTGCAAGTTACCTGCGCGGATCTGGCGGAGGTGTTCCAGGCTCAGCGAGCCTGGTTCGAGGATCAGGGTGGTCGTCATGGCAGGAGATTACTTGGCCAGCATCGGCAGGTTCAGGCCCTGCTCGCGGGCGCAGGCCGCAGCGCTCTCGTAACCGGCGTCGGCATGGCGCATCACGCCGGTGCCCGGGTCGTTCCAGAGCACGCGCTCGATGCGCCGGGCGGCGGCGTCCGTGCCGTCGCAGACGATCACCACGCCGCTGTGCTGCGAATAGCCCATGCCCACGCCGCCGCCATGGTGCAGCGAGACCCAGGTCGCGCCGCCGGCGGTGTTCAGCAGCGCGTTCAGCAAGGGCCAGTCGGAGACGGCGTCGGAGCCGTCCTTCATGCTTTCCGTCTCGCGGTTCGGGCTGGCCACCGAGCCGCTGTCCAGGTGGTCGCGGCCGATCACGATCGGCGCCTTCAGCTCGCCGCTCTTGACCATCTCGTTGAAGGCCAGGCCGGCGATGTGGCGCTCGCCCAGGCCCAGCCAGCAGATGCGCGCCGGCAGGCCCTGGAAGGCGATGCGCTCGGCCGCCATGTCGAGCCAGCGGTGCAGCTTCTCGTTGTGGGGGAACAGCTGCTTCAGCTTGGCGTCGGTCTTGTGGATGTCCTCGGGATCGCCCGAGAGCGCCACCCAGCGGAAGGGCCCCTTGCCTTCGCAGAACAGCGGCCGCACATAGGCGGGCACGAAGCCGGGGAAGTCGAAGGCGTTCTTCACGCCCTGGTCCTTGGCAACCTGGCGGATGTTGTTGCCGTAGTCGACGGTCGGGATGCCCAGTGCCTGCAGGTCGAGCATGGCCTGCACGTGCAGGGCGCAGCTGCGGGCGGCGGCGGCCTTCAGGTCGGCGTGCTGGGCCGGGTCGGCCGCCGCGGCCTTCCACTGCTCGACCGTCCAACCCGAGGGCAGGTAGCCGTTGATGAGGTCGTGCGCCGAGGTCTGGTCGGTGACGAGGTCGGGCCGCACGCCGCCGGCGGCCGCGCGGCGCGCCAGCTCGGGCATGACCTCGGCC